>Ga0183095_11050_pt1 | contig 35610 bp, 18 predicted proteins | sample BioMet4_FD_130346 | JGI IMG/M metagenome (GOLD analysis project Ga0183095, IMG submission 130346) | Microbial communities from bioreactor (seeded with sewage sludge) at LBNL, California, USA - Biofuel metagenome 4 (v2) (version 3) | ecosystem: Engineered > Bioreactor > Anaerobic > Unclassified ...
AGTGCAGTAGCTTCAGACCGTCCTAACAAAGAGGCGGAAATCCTCTCTAAAATCAAGCTGGAAGCCAAGTCGAAGAAACTGGCTTGGGATTTCTATGACGCTGCAAGGAATTATGTCAAGGTGGCCTTGAACAGGGATTGGAAGATGAGGGATTCGCTTAATAGACAATATGCTGCGGAAATAAAGGATTTCGATTATCCTATAGTGACTTTCTCTTATTTTCGTGATCATTATAATACCGATTCGCTTTACAAATACGTTTCCGGGAAGAAGCACCTGATGCTGAAAGAGAAGAATGTTGCCTTCTACGATGAGGAATTCAAAGAGTATTATTCCAATGATTACGAGTATTCGCTTTGGAAACTTTTGCCGTTCAAGAAAGATAAGTTGGCCACATGCCCTGCCTATAAGGAGTTGTCGAGATATCTGGATGGAAGTTATCCAAATGGAGCATATCTCGATTATTACGTGGCCTCTACCGAGGGGAAAGATGGTGATCTTCAAGAAGTTGCTGACAAATACAAAGGAAAGGCGATAGCTTTGTTTCCGCGTCAGGACTTGCTATCTAATAAGTTCGAAATGCTTCAAAAAGCGAAAGCAAAGTCAGATGATTACAAGGCTTTTCTTAAGGAGTGCGAATCTTTCAACAAAGATAGAGATGCTTTTCCTGGTTCCGAGGCGAAGATTGCAAAACGGTGCACTAAAGTAGACAGAATCATTTCGATGCTTAAGGCTAAGCGAATGGAGGTCTTTATGCGAGGAGATACTGTAAAAGTGGCTTTATGCAATATAGATGCAGTCACCATAAACATATATAAGTCCGAAAAGGGAACTTCTAGTTCTCTTGCCCACGTTAACCAAAATAAGGTATTTTATTCTAAGAATATAAAGAATGAGAAACGCAGTTTCTTTGCCCAAGATACCGCTTCGATGAAGTTGCCTGATTTCGATGATGGGCAATATTGGATCGAGGCCAAATCTCATTCTGATAGAGCAGGGTGCAATTATTCCAAATTTTCGCTTTCCATTGCCCAAAGGCTTGACAGCAACGGATTGGAAATTTATCTTGCTGATGACAAGACAGGTAAACCGATTGAAAAGGCTGCTCTTAAGTTATACAAGGGTGACAAATTAGTCGGAACTGAGCCTGACTTCTCGTTCAATGGCTTTACCAGATTGCCGTCTTCTTTCGAGGCGATAGTTAATTCCCGCGAGAATGTATATTATGAAATGACTTGTTCGTTCAGAGACGAAAATGGTAGGTTGAGGAGCTCTAAATCGTTGCATACCAGATATTTCAAAAATGGAGGGAAAACGGAGTCAAAGCAAGATGATTTTGGAATGGCTTTCATAGACAGAGGAGCATACAATCCTGGGGATACGGTCCATTTCAAGGGAATCTTTTACAAAGGGAATCTGGTGAAGGCATTGAAAACTTATCCTCCAGGAGAGAAAGTAACTGCTGAACTTTATTCCAATTCTGGTGATAGAATAGCTTCTATAAACTTGAATACCAATGATTTTGGTTCTGTGGCAGGGGACTTCGTGTTGCCGGTGGATTTGAAGAATGGCATCTTCAGTATTAAACTTACTTCAGGCCAAAACAGTAGTGAGTGCTATCTAAGAGTGGACGAGTTCGTCCTGCCTACTTTTGACCTGTCTTTCACTCCTTCCGATAAACTTTATCTGCCAGGAGATACTATAAATGTGGAAGGCAAGGTCACTAGTTATTCCGGACATAGCCTTTCAGAAGCGAAGGCTTCGTACAAGGTACAGTCAAATGTCGATGGTAAAGTTGTTGCTGAAGGGGAATTGCCACTCAAGGCGGATGGCTCGTTCTCATTGAAATTTGCCTCTTATCCTAAGCAATCATATTATTCAAATTATAAGGTTGTGGTTACCATATCGGATGCCACAGGTGAAACACACGATTTTACGGATGTTGTGTATGTGGTGAATTCCATCTCGTTAGTTTTGGAATTACAGAATAAAGCCAATGGGGAAGTTTTGCAAATAGGAGAGAAGAAAGAGCCTGAATATTGGCGATATGGCTTTTCTACTGATAAAACTGACATATTGGAAGGAAATATGGCACGTTTCAGTTTTGCCGTTAAAAATTCTGAAAGGGTGGTTTCTGCCTTACCTGTTTCGTATGTCCTGACTGATGAAAAAGGGAAGGAATTAGCATCTGGCAATGCTATTTCTGGCTCGCAGAAAGATTTTGACTTATCATCATATCCATCAGGACTTTATTTGCTTTCAGCCAAAGCCTCTGTAAAAGACAATTCAGACAAAGATCTTAAGGCGGAAGCTACATACAGAATTGTGAAGGTCTCTTCTGAAGATAAGGTCTTGGACGCTCCATTGAATTATTATTTCAGACCAAGTCCAGCACAAGTGGAGTCTGGCTCTGATTTCAAAGTGGATTTTGGGAGCGCTTCCGGTCCGGTCTGGGCGATTGCTGGACTTTATGGGAAAAATAGGACTTTGTTGGATTCAAGGCTTATTTATCTGGATGGGGAACGTGGAAAGTCAGGGTCTCTGACCACGCTTTCTTATAAGTATAAGGCTGAATATCCTGATGATGTATTTTTCCAAGTCTTTTACTTCAAGAATTCTGAGAACGTGTCTTACGGCTATCATTTCCATAGGGCCAGACCGACATTGGATATGCCTTTGTCTTTCTCTTCTTTCCGTGATAAGACGTATCCTGCCACTAGATATACATTCTCTATCAACACATTGCCGAATGCTGAGTGCTTGGCTGCAGTGTTCGATAAGAGCACAGAGACCATACGTCCTAACGATTGGGGCTCGGTTTCTCTCTCGGAGTTCAGGGTTGATGATGTCGATATCAGCGCTGTTTGCGGAGGGGGTGAAGATTATGACTTTCCTTATTCGAATGAGACGGTGGTTGCTTACGGAATAGCCCCGAGGAGGTTGTTCGGCTCAAGGTCCAAGAGTGTCTCGTATGCAGAAACATCTGCCATTAATGAAAATGCAGTGACTGAAAAGGCATTACCTTTCTCTCTCTCCCCAATGCCTGGATTGATTCGTGACAATTTCGCTAATACGTTGACATTCCAGCCTTTCCTTCGTTCGGACAAAAATGGGAATATCGAATTCTCGTTCAACACTTCAGACAAGTTGTCGACTTACTATGTGGCTCTTTTCGCTCATACTAAAGATATGAAGAATGCTACCTTGCGCAAAGAGGTGTTGGTGACAATGCCGGTCAAGGTGTCCGTGGTGGTGCCTAAGTATCTATATCAGGGTGATAAGTATTCTCTAAGTGCAACGGTTTCCAGCAATTCTGATAAGCCTATTTCAGGAATCCTTTCCACCTATATTTACAATGGCAGGGATTATAAGAATCTGAACCCGGTTTCAATGAAATCCGAGAAAATTACAATACCTGCCGGTGGCGCTTCTTCAGCGATCTTCGAAGTATCAGTGCCTTCGCCAGTTAAGGGAATCGCTGCCTCATTTTCCCCGGCACCGGATTCTATCGGTCTTATGACAACTTTTGTTGCGAATGAGGTCAGCGGCGGTTCGAAGGTATCGGACGGAATGTTCGTTGCGGTGCCTGTGCTCAAGAACCTTCAGACCATAACTGAGGATCATTCAGGGGTGCTGCTTTCTGGAATGGACAAGGATTCATTGGTAAAGGCCCTAGAAAAAGAATTTATAAATGTCTCAGCTGTTGGTGCGGAATATGCGGAGGTGTCGATTCTAGATCTGGTGAAAGCTGCCATCCCAACGAAGGTCAATCCTGAGGGAAATGACGTACTCAGCTTGTCTGAGGCTTATTATGTGAGATTATTTGCGGCCAAACTTGGTAACAAAGTTGAAGAAGGCGACATCACAACCTCGGAATTATTGTCCAAAATCTTAGCTTGCAGGAATGAGGATGGCGGTTTCGGCTGGTTCGAAGGAATGCATTCTTCCCCAATGATCACTGCCGTGATGATGGAACGCATCGCCAAGATCAGGGATGCAGATCTTGCGGATATAGCTTCTTTCGGTGATATGAAAACTACTGTCAAGTATTTGGATGATAGTCGGTTCGGAATAAATATGCCTTATTGGTGCGGATGGATTTCCATAGATCAATATTTATATGTGAGGTCGTTGTATCCTTCTGTGGCTTTCAATGTGAAAGCAAATGGCGATGTGAAGTTGTTCAATAAGAATATGGCTGATTTCAAGAAGTACGCTCGTTCTTATCTGGTCCCAGGAAAGGTGCGTGGCCTAAACGGAAATATTCTTGGAAAGGCACGCAGGGTCCTGACATTGAGGAATTTGACGACTTCTGCCACTGGTGTTGATCTTTGTAATGCCTGGGGCGTAAAGTTGGATGCCGACAGTAGGATGCGTAAGTCAATCGAGGCCGATGTGGCTTCACTTAAGGAATATGCTGTGGAGCACAGGGATGGCGGTATGTATTTCCCTAATGCCGTTATGCCTTGGAGTGGGCTTTTGGAAAGCGAGGCTTATGCACATTCACTTCTTTGCGATTTGCTGGAGAAATATGGGACTGATGGTCGCAGGATTTCCGATGGAATCCGCATCTGGCTGATGCTTCAGAAGGATACTCAGAAGTGGGATCAAACTCCTGATTTCTTGGATGCCGTTAATTCGATAATGACAGGTTCGGACGAAGTGAAGTCCACTCGTGTCATTCGTCTGGTAAAGAGTTTTGAGAAACCTTTTGATGAGATTGTCGCTGCTGGTAACGGATTTACTATTGAGAGAAAATTCTATCGAGAAATTACTCAAACCGGCTCGGTTTCAGGCGTTTCTTCAAGTGCAGATGCTTTTGCGAGTGTGTCGTCTTCTGCTGGAAAGGTTACTCTGGTGGAGATCAAGCCGGGAGAGATGTTACACAAGGGGGATAGGATTATTGCCAATTACAATATCTGGAATGCTGAGAATCGCAGCTTCGTCAAACTTACTGCGCCTCGTGAGGCCGGCCTTAGGCCTGTGGAGCAACTTTCAGGATATTATGGTTGGTGGTTGAGGCCTTTGATAGTCAATGGTTTCTATTCTGTATCACCTCAGGGTTACAGAAATGTCAAGGATGCTGTTACGGAATATTATTTCGACACATATCCGGAAGAGAAGACCACGGTGACAGAAGAGTTTTTTGCAACTCAGACAGGAGAATTTATAGCTCCTGTGGTTTCTATCGAGTCGCTATATGCCACACATTATCGTGCGAATGATAAATTTTTCGGGAAATTGCTTGTAGAATAAAATTTTGGTTGTATATTTGCAATCCCGTTCCGAACGAAGGGATTGTTTGGGAGCATAGCTCAGCTGGTTTAGAGCATCTGCCCTACAAGCAGAGGGTCGGGGGTCCGAATCCCTCTACTCCCACAAGAAACCAAACAAATCACAAGCCGATTGACTATGTCAATCGGCTTTGCTTTTTCCCACCTTTTGAAAGTCCTCTTCCAGTCGTCAAGGAACAGTGCAAGCAGCGAAAGGAACTCTTCGTAATAATAAAACGTTAAAGTTTCTTTTGTAATTGAATAAATAAAGACTATATTTACAAATCGTTTAATGCCACTAATTGTTCAGCACAAATGAGAATCAGGAAATACATATAAATGCGAGTTTGTTTTTGCCTTCCTTCAATTCTTTTCCATTAGAATGGATGCCAAGAATGACAAGAAACAAATTGTTATTACTGAATATGTCTGCATTACTGTAAATGCCAATCCTAACACGTCCTTCAAGGTCAAAATGGGTAAATATGAGGCATTTGGTATTCTTCTGAAGATTATGTCAGGCTAAGGATTACCCGTATTATGGCCAATAAATACGTTTTGATCCCTGAAATAGCACATAAATCAGGTCTGTAATTTACATAATAACATAAGGCAATGAACCATTTATTACGCAAGGGTTTTTGTATACTCATCACAGTTTGTTTAGCTTTTACTGCAATACACGCTGACGAGTCATTGAAACCGTTTGTTATCGAGGGCCATAGTGCCTTTTACCCTTATGATTTCATCAATAAAGATGGCCAGCCTGATGGCTTTGCCGTAGATCTGGTCAAGGAAGTGATGCATCGGATAGGGAAGCCGTATGTCATAAAGATGGACTATTGGAATAATGTATTGTCTGACTTGTATGATAAGAAGGCAGATTGCCTCTGCGGTTTGGCCTTTTCCAACAGAAGGGCAGAGTATGTGTATTTCACCAATTATCACAGTCTCCTTAATTATCAGGTAGTATGCAACAAAAGAGATTTTCAATCATACAATACCCTTGAAGATCTTCAAGGCAAGAGAATAATTGTTACGAAAGGTTCTATAGTTTATGAGATATTGAGAAATGCTTACAATAATATAAATATTGTATATGCCAACAATATGGACGAAGGAATCGAAATGATCTCGGAAGGTCGGGGCGATGTGGTAGTAACCTCTAATATTGTAGCAAAATACTATCTTCACAAACATAAGCTTAAGGATTTCAAATTGGTGGATGTCGGCATCCCTCCGGTGGAATATTGCTTTGCATTGAGTCACGATGACGGGTTAATCCTCAAGTTTAATCGTGCATTGTTGGCAATGAAAAAGGATGGAACTTACAATAAGCTATATAGAAAGTGGTTCCCAACTGAAATGCAGCATCGTCAGAATATTATCACAATCTCAATATTGTTACTGCTGACCATCATTCTTTTGATAATGTTCTATTTGAGAAAGAAAATAAGGCAGATAACTCAAGATGCCAAAATCCAATATAAAAGGTATCAGACCTTGTATGATAATACTATGGTGGGGCTTGAATATTATGATAAGAATGGACTTCTCGTGGATATCAATCAAGCCGATTGCGACATATTCGGCATTCCTGACAGACTGGCGTTCCTTTCACTTTGCACAACTTTGGATGACAACCCTATAACTAGAGTAGATGTCACTTTGAATACTCTGAAACCATTTTCTAGGGTGTATAAATATGACTTACGCAAGGGAATCAGAGACTCGTTTTTTGATTTCTGGTGTTCCAGGGATCAAATAATGTATATTGACACTAGGATTTTTCCTATATACAATGAATGCGGAGATCTTGAGTCTATTATAGCTACGGTTGTTGATGTTACTGAGCAGCATGAAGTTACAGAGAAACTGAAAGAATCTCAGAAGATATTGGAGCAGGCCAGGGTAAAGGCTGAAACAGCTGACAAACTTAAGAGCGCCTTCCTTGCCAATATGAGCCACGAAATCCGTACACCTCTGAACGCAATCGTAGGTTTCTCAGAACTGTTGCAGAATACCGATGATCCGCTGGAAAAACAGGAATACATCAAGATCATCAATCAGAACAACGAATTGCTGCTGTCATTGATTGGGGATATCTTGGATCTGTCCAAAATAGAATCCGGTGCAATGGTCTTAAAGCCGGAAAACTTTGACCTGACAGAAGTCTATAAAGAAATATTCAATGTCCTCAAAGAACGCTATTCGAAGCCGCAAATTGAATTCAGGTTGGAAAATCCATTCCAACAGTGCATCATAAGCGAGGATAAGGAGAGAGTCAAACAGGTAATATGGAATTTCCTTACTAATGCGGTAAAATACACTAAGTCTGGGCATATTACATTGGCGCTTAAGTCGGAAGGCAAAGGATTGAAACTTTCAGTCGAGGATACGGGAATAGGCATTGCGTCAGAAGACAATGGCAGGCTTTTCAAACGCTTCGAGAAGATAGATAATTTTGCGACGGGAACTGGTCTGGGCCTTTCCATTAGCAAAGCTATCGTGGATAAGATGGAAGGACGTATAGGCTTCGAAAGCAAAGAAGGAAAAGGTTCTACATTCTGGGCTTGGATACCTAAAAAGGCCGGACCTGAATGTGTTGAATCTGCCCTTAAGGCACCTGCTTCCAATGAAATCCTCAAACTGACAGAAAATGATGCAAAGACTTGTCATATCCTCATAGCAGAGGATAACGATAGTAACTTTATGCTTGACAAGGCCATCCTAAAAGAATTTAAGATCGACCGTGCTATTAATGGAATCGAGGCTGTCGAAATGGCTAAGGAATATAGGTATGATGCCGTCATTATGGACATTAAAATGCCTCTGATGGATGGGCTTGAAGCGACAAAGGAGATTAGGGATTTCGATAAGGATTTGCCAATAATCGCACTGACTGCCAATGCCTTCGATTCAGATAGGGAGAATGCTCTTACGGCAGGATGCAATGATCTCATATCCAAGCCTTTCAGCAAGAAAGAACTTGAATCGATATTGGCAAATTATTTATGTAGAAAATAGTCAGGCTTTTCTCTTATTGAACATTTTATCCACAATCAGGGCAATTGCACCATCTCCTGTCACATTGCAGGCCGTCCCGAAACTGTCCATCGCTATGTAAAGGGCTATCATCAAGGCTTGAGCTTGTGCATCGAATCCTAGTACGCTTGCCAAAGGCCCCAATGCTGCCATTATGGCTCCTCCAGGTACTCCTGGGGCCGCTACCATACAGACTCCGAGCAACATAATGAAATTCATAAACAAGCCGAAATTGTGCGGCATTCCGGATATCATCGTGATTGCCAATGCACAGGCTGTTATTTTCATTGCAGAGCCAGGCATGTGGATGGTTGCACAAAGAGGAACTGTGAATCCTGATATGTCCTCGCTTACTCCGTTTTTGAGAGTTTGGCGAAGGGTTACAGGAATAGTTGCGGCAGAAGATGAAGTTCCCAAGGCTGTGAAGTATGCGGGAACCATATTCCAGAGCAATTTAAATGGATTTTTTTTGACAACTCCGCCAGCAAATACGAACAAATATATAATGATGAAAAAGTGAAGCACAATGATGACGCAGATGATTTTTGCAAATACAATCATAATGTCGTAAGCCTGTCCATTCACCGTCATATTCAGGAAAATGCCAAAAATGTATATTGGTAGAAGAGGTATGATGGCTACTGAAATGGTTTTGGAAATGATTTCTTTGAATTCATGGAAGAAATTCAGCATCGTAGTAGAATTGCTATAGGCAATGCCTAAGCCGAGCATGAATGCAAATACCAGTGCTGCCATAACGTCCAGCATAGGAGGGATGGCGATCGAGAAGTAAGGAGCGATATCTTGAGCCTTTTGTACCTGAACTGATGAATCCACTGACGAAATCATTGAAGGGAAGAGCCATGAGCCTGTGCCATAGGACAATAGTCCAGCGAACAGAGTATCGGCATAAGCAATTGCTACTGTCACCAGCAACAACTTCCCGGCACCGCTTCCAAGATCGGCGATAGCCGGAGCCACGAGCCCGACGATGATAAGAGGGATCATAAAGCCCAAGAATTGACTGAAAATGCCGTTGAAAGTGATGAATACGCGAACCCACGGCATAGAAAGGAATTGCCCGAAGACCACTCCTAATATAATTGCAAGGATGATTCTGGGCAGAAGCCCTAAATGAAATTTCGCCATAATGAACTAGTATTGTCGCAAATATAGCAAAATAATCAGGCTCTATGTCCTATTTTTATATTTTTTGGTGTATGGTACTTTGTCGCGATAAAACTATATATTTGCTTAAAAATACTAATAATGAAAAAGATACTTTTATCGTTGATCTTATTGGTGTGCGCCTTTACCCTTTCCGCACAGACAGCTCCCGCCCTCAAATCTCCAAAAGTCAATTCTGACAAGTCCGTGACTTTCCTTATCAATGCTCCTGCCGCACGTACTGTGAAGTTGACGGCTGACTTCATTAAAGGCGCGGCGTATATGAAAAAAGGTGCCGATGGGGTATGGAGTTACACTTCTGAGCCATTGAGAAGCGACCTGCACTACTATTCTTTCCTCGTTGACAGCCTTTCCATTTTGGACCCAGACAATACTTATGTCATTCGTGACACTCGCAGACTGATGAATTATTTCATCGTTGAAGGAGGCCAAGGCGACAATTACAAAGTCCAGGACGTACCTCACGGCACTGTCTCTAAGGTATGGTATCATTCACAAACTCTTGGAAAAGACAGGAGAATGTCTATTTATACTCCATCAGGCTATGAAAATGGCAAAGACAAATACCCTGTACTGTATTTGCTTCACGGTATGGGCGGAGATGAAGATGCCTGGCTTGAGATAGGCCGTGCTGCACAGATATTTGACAATCTTATCTCTCAAGGCAGAGCCAAACCAATGATCGTGGTGATGACAAATGGCAATTCCAAACACCAGTCAGCACCGGGTGAGTCTGCCGAGGGTATGTACAAGCCATATTTCGGAGGATCTATGGATGGGTCTTTCGAGCCATCCTTCAAGGATGTGATTTCTTTCATAGACAGTCATTATCGCACTATCCGAAAGAGCAGTTCAAGGGCAATCGCCGGTTTGTCGATGGGCGGATTCCATTCCTTGTACATTTCAGCCAATATGCCTGGCACCTTCGATTATGTCGGACTTTTCTCCGCAGCCATATATCCAGGCAAAGATGTACATTCTCCTGTATATGAGAATATGGATTCTAAATTGGCAACACAGTTCGCCAATCAGCCTAGACTCTACTATATGGCCATAGGAAATAATGATTTCCTTTATAAGGACAATGCCTTATTCCGCGCCAGCCTCGACTCCAGAGGATACAAATATGAATATCACGAATCCGCTGGCGGCCACGAGTGGAAGAATTGGAGAGACTATTTGTGCGATTTCCTCCCCAAGTTGTTCATAATGAAATAATTTATTGTTACTTTTGCACGTAAATACTAGCAATCGTACATTTATAAATACTAGTATTATAACGGTGGGTTATACTAATATCTGCACAGGCGTAAATAATAATGATATGGCAACAGTAAACCAACGATTGGCTGAGTCCCTGAGAGTGATGAAGGAATATCAGGAGAAGAATGACAATTCTGTGATTCACGGTAAGAATGCTCTTGGAACGACGCATACCAATAGGCTTCTAGATAGTGGCTATTTGCAGCCAATCATCAAGGGATGGTATATGCCGTCTCTTCCTGGCAATGAGGGGGACACCACTGTCTGGTATACATCATATTGGCATTTCATCTGCTCCTATGGAAATTACCGTTTCGGCAAAGACTGGAGCTTGTCAGCAGAGCAATCCTTAGCCTTCTACAGTGGCAATTATGTGGTACCGAAACAGGTAGTCATTCGTGCGAAAAAAGCAAGTAACAATATTATTCAGTTAAAATATGGTGATTCTCTTCTTGACATCACAGCGACTCTCCCTCACCAACCAGTGAAGGAAAAGCAATTTGGATTGAATGTTTATTCTATTGCGGAGGCGTTGCTATTCTGCTCTCCTCAATATTTCATCACTAATCGTATCGAAGCTCAGACTTGTTTGGAATCTCTACGGGATGCTTCAGAAATCATATCCATTGCAAGCAATCAAGGCAATTCAACCAGAGCGGCGCGCATAGTCGGTGCCTTGAATTTTATTGGTAAAGATGATTTGGCTGACGAAATTATGCGAATGATGACGAGGCTCGGATATGATCTTCGCCCAGAGAATCCATTTGATGAAGACAACTTTACACCTTTGGGAACTGCCCAACGTTCTCCATATTCAATAAGAATAAAGCTTATGTGGGAGGATATGCGTCAGCATATTCTGGAAATCACACCGCCTCCGACAGTTGATAAGGATATGGAACAGGTTCTGGCAAATATGGATGCAAATTATGTCAAGGACTCTTATCATTCATTATCTATTGAAGGATATCGCGTCACAGATGAACTGATTGAAAAAGTACGTAGTGGCAATTGGGATCCCGAAACCGCAAAACAGGATAGCGATTCTCGAAATGCGCTTGCCGCCCGTGGTTATTATCAGGCATTTCAGAGTGTACGTTCCAGTGTGAATAGTGTCCTTAAAGGAAAAGGCAAGGCTGGAGATATAGTAGCCGACCAATTACAGAACTGGCATTTCGAATTGTTTGAGCCTTGTGTTCAGGCGGCAATTATCCAGGCAGGCGATCTTGTAGGCTATCGTAAGTATCAGGTTTATATCCGAGGATCAAAACATACCCCTTTGAATCCGGATGCCATTATCGATGCTATGCAGACCTATTACACGATGTTAAGACAAGAAGATAATCCTTTGGTTCGAGCAATACTTGGACATTTCTTCTTTGTTTATATTCATCCGTATATGGATGGTAATGGGCGTACTGCACGGTTCATCTTGAACTCAATGCTCGTTACTAGCGGCTATCCTTGGACTATTATTCCTCTGGAGAAGCGTGAGGAATATATGTCTACTCTTGAGGCGGCAAGCATTGATGGCGATATAGTCGCATTTACCAAATTTATATATTTTCTCATCAAAAAGGGTTAAGTTCGTTCAGATAATTAACTGAATTACAGAATGACTTACTCGCTTATTGCCCCTGGGTTCTATGCCGTGTTCTTGAAGGATGTGAAATGTGGTGATATGATTTATGGTCGTCGCACCTATGATTACCAGAAATGTACTATTGTGTGCATTGCCCCTGGACAAGTGATGGGGATAAAGGACAATGGAGAAACTTTCCAGCCCAAAGGATGGGCGTTGTGTTTCCATCCCGATCTTATCAAAGGTACATCGCTGGGCCGTATCATCTACGAATATACTTTCTTCTCATACGAAGCCAATGAAGCCTTGCATATCTCGGAGAAGGAGAGGGAATTGTTCCTTTCATCTCTTGACAATATCCGTCAGGAACTGGAGCATTCCATCGATCATCTCAGCAAGAGAATCATAGTCGGGCATATCGAGACCTTGCTTAATTATTGTCTCCGCTTCTACGAAAGGCAGTTTATTACCAGACAGAATGTGAATCTGGACATATTGTCCCGTTTCGAGACTCTGTTGAACCAATATTTCGACAAGGAAAATGTACGTGATTCAGGACTGCCGACAGTGAAATATTTTGCAGACAAACTTTTCCTTTCTCCTAATTATTTCGGGGACTTGATTAAAAAGGAAACAGGCAAGTCGGCCCAAGAATATATTCATTATAAGGTTGCCGACATTGCCAAGGAATTGATAATGGACCCACGCAATTCCATCAGCGAAGTGGCCTATGACCTTGGTTTCCAATATCCTCAGCATTTTACCCGCCTTTTCAAGAAAGTCACAGGCTCCACGCCTCTTGAATATCGCTCCAAAATGAACTCGTAGTCGAAATAATTGCTATATTTATTGCCACGAAACTTAATGGCAATGAAACATAACAGATTTTTCGTATTCTTTATTTTCCTTCTTCTGGCTGTAGTTCCTGTTTTTGCAACCCAGCCTCAGAAAACCGTCAAGATTCTGGCAATAGGCAACAGTTTTTCCGTAGACGCTGTCGAACAGAATCTATATGAATTGGCCCAATCTGATGGTATCAACCTGATTATTGGCAATATGTATATTGGTGGCTGCTCCCTTGAGAGGCACGTCAAGAATCTCAGAGGCGATATTCCCGATTATGAGTATCGTAAAATAGTCGATGGGAATAGAACAAATACAAAGAATTTCACATTGGAGAAAGCACTTGCTGATGAGCAGTGGGACTATGTCAGTTTTCAACAATGCAGCCCTCTTTCAGGCAAATACGATTCTTATGTCGCTTCTTTGCCGGAATTGGTTGCGTTCGTCCGTGCTAGAGTTCCCAAGACTGCAAAATTTCTACTTCATATGACCTGGGCTTATTCCAAAGATTCCAAGCATTCCGCCTTTGCCGATTATGACAAGGATCAGATGAAGATGTATTCCCAGATAGTTGAAGCCAATAAGAAAGCGGCCAAATTGGTGGGAATCAAGACAATAATACCTTGTGGCACAGCTATTCAAAATGCCCGGACTTCATTTGTAGGAGATCATCTGAACAGGGACGGGTATCATCTAGACAAGATGATCGGCCGTTACACTGCTGCTTGCACTTGGTATGAGGCTATCTTCAAAAAGAATGTCGTCGGCAATTCTTATGCTCCTGAGGGCTTGCCTGAGAATCAGAAGGAAGTTGCTCAGATGTCTGCACACCAAGCAGTGCGCCACCCGTTCAAAGTGACGCAAAATCTTTAGCGAGTCCACCTTCAGCAGTCTCTTTGTATAGAGAAGGAATGTCGTGTCCCGTCTGCTTGAGAACTCTTACCACGTGATCGAAAGATACCCTATGCTTTCCATCGGAAAACGCAGCATACAGATTGGCATCCAAGGCACTGGTTGCTGCGAATGCATTGCGTTCAATGCAAGGTATCTGGACCAAGCCGCAAACGGGATCGCAAGTCATTCCCAGATGGTGCTCTATGCCCATTTCGGCGGCATATTCTGTCTGTGATGGACTGCCGCCGAACAATTGGTTTGCAGCAGCAGAAGCCATAGCACACGCTACTCCGACTTCTCCTTGGCAGCCTACGTCGGCACCGGAGATGGAGGCATTCTGTTTGACTATATTCCCTATCAAGCCTCCAGTAGCCAGAGCGTGTATTATTTTGATATCGCTGAAATCGTGCCCTCTGGATAAATGGTACAATACTCCAGGCATCACACCACTTGCTCCACAAGTAGGAGCAGTGACTATTGTACCGCCAGAAGCATTTTCCTCGCTTACTGCCAATGCATAAGCATATACTAGACCCCTAGTCTGAAGCGATTGCTTGTAACCTGTTGCCTTGACATAGTAGGCGGAAGCTTTGCGCTGGAGATTGAGAGGACCGGGAAGAACGCCTTCCGTGTTGATTCCTCTTTCCACCTCATCCTGCATAGCTTTCCATATTTCCATAAGATAATCCCAGATATCGGAAGATTCGCATTTGTCCACATATTCCCAATAACTCCTTCCTGTTTGGTTGCACCAATCAAGAATCTCCCCCAAGGTATTCATATCATATACCTCGGGAGTATTGAACATATCATCTTCTCCCTTTCCTTCAGATAGGGCACCTCCTCCTATGCTGTATACTGTCCAAGAGTCATCCGTAGAAGTATCACAACCTTTGAATGCCTTGAAAATCATTCCGTTAGGATGAAATTTGAGAAAGGTCTCAGGTCTCCAAGTTATGGTTACAGGAGCAATCTTCTCCAAGACTTCCGTGATGGCGATATCTGTCATATGCCCTTTTCCAGTAGCGGCCAGGCTTCCGTAAAGAGTAACTTCGAAACTCTGGGCATCTTGATGTTTGTTTGCAAAGATCTGCGCAGCCTTCTGTGGCCCCATAGTATGACTGCTTGATGGACCTTTGCCTATCCTGTATAATTCTTTAAGAGATTTCATCCTTAATTGTTTTGAGTTGCAAATTTAAGTAAAAAGCAGTGGTTTCCTACAATATAAAACGAAACCAGGCCGTGCATCTCTGCAGGGCCTGGTAAATTCTTGTTAAGTGCGAGAATGAATTCGTGAGAATTCAATCAAAGAATAATAACCAATAACTAATAACCAACTGAACTACTAACAAGAACTCTTTTTATAAAATATCAATTTCTTTGCCATAAAGCTGGAAATTGAAAATATTTTTCTAATTTCTTCAACAGACTCCCGTTTTTTATCAATAGACCGCACAAATGCTAATAAATCTCGATTAAAAATATATTGAGAGTCATTAATTATTCATTATCTTCGTCAAAAATAACACTGATAAATATAAAAAGCAAATAGTTATGAAAAAAAAATTAATTTATTTTCTGGCAGTGGTTTTTTTGACTTCCGCCATCTCTTGCCAAAGGCATAATGTTGCCTTGATCCCTGTCGGAAATTTCACTGACACTTTGGACGGGAATCCTGTCTCATTGTATACGATAAAGAACGGTAATCTGGTAATGCAGGTGACCAATTTTGGGGGTAGGGTAGTGTCTCTTTTCACTCCTGACAGGAAAGGCAAGATGTGCGATATCGTAGTAGGACACGACAATCTTCAAGAATATATTGATCATAAATCTGAGCGATTCTTGGGCGCTTGCGTAGGCCCTGTTGCAAACCGTATCGGTCACGCCACATTCACTTTGAATGACACGACTTATAAACTTGCTGCCAACGATCACGATGTCAATACTCTCCACGGAGGATTCTATGGCTTTGACTTGGTAGTATGGAACGTCAAAAATGTCAATGATACTTCCATTACCCTGACATATTTGCACAAAGATGGTGTGGAAGGTTTCCCAGGCAATATTAATGTTGAGATGACTTATTCTCTTTCACGGGATAACAAATTCAGGGTCGATTATACTGTCACTACTGACAAAGTCGCTCCTGTGAATATTTCACATCATCCATTCTTCAACCTTGAAGGTGAGGGAAGCGGCACGATTGACAAATATATAATGTATATCGATGCCGGCCATTATACACCTATCGATTCAATGAGCATCCCTACAGGTGAAATTGCCGATGTCACAGGCACACCATTCGATTTTCGCGAGCCTCATACTATCGGACAGATGATTAACCAGCAAAATCAGCAACTTAAGAATGCCAGAGGATACGACCACAATTGGTGTCTGGATAAGGATTCTACAGACGTTGATCCCGTTCAGTTGGCTTGTACGGTTTATGATAAGGATTGTGGCAGGTTCATCGCAGTATTTACAGACCAACCTGGACTTCAATTCTATAGTGGCAACTTCTTCGATGGCACATCCAAGGGAAAAAACGGCAAACCATTGGCATTCCGCAGTTCACTTGTATTGGAGGCCCAGCATTATCCTGACACCCCTAATCATCCTAATTTTCCGTCAATTACATTGAACCCTGGACAAACATATCGTCAAACCACTGTGTATCAATTTTTAGCAAAATAAAATTATGAAAAAATTCTTAGTCCCGATTATAGCCGTCTTGACACTTGCTAGCGGCGTGCTCCAAGCGAAACCTGTTGACAACAAGGCAAATGCAGCAAGGGCGGTGGTGACAAGATGCTTTGGATTTTTCCCGAAGAATGTCCTCTTCAAGTATGTTCCCAAGGTAGGGGATACTGATTTCTATGCCCTTTCTGTCGCCAAAGGAAAACTTACAGTGGAAGGAAGCTCCCCAGTGGCCATCTGCAAGGGCTTCAATGACTATATTTTCGAAAATGGTTATGGAATCGTAAGTTGGACCGGGAATCGTCTTTCTTTGCCGAGGCATCTTCCTGATATGACCAGGAAAGAGACGGTCAGCCCATATCAACATCATCTTTATTATAATGTCTGCACTTATGGATATACTACTCCTTTCTGGGGATGGGAACAATGGGAAAAGGAGATCGATTGGATGGCGATGCACGGCTTCGATATGCCGCTTGCTCCGATTGCAGGTGAGGCAATCCTCGCCAGAGTATGGAAGCAATTGGGCCTGACACAGGAAGAAATCGATGACTATTTCACAGGGCCAGCACATTTTCCGTGGATGAGGATGGGAAACATTGCCCATTTCCAAGGCGGAATGAGCCAGGAGTGGTTCAATGCCCAGATCGCTCTCGAACATAAGATCAACGACCGTGAATTGGCCTTAGGTATGACTCCTGTATATCAAGGCTTTGCCGGCTTCGTCCCAAAGGGAATCCAGAATCATTATCCTAATGTAAAATTGACGACAACCGAGTGGAGTTCTTTCGACAAGAGCTGTCTGAATCATATGCTTTCTCCCGAAGATCCTCTTTTCTCCAAAATAGGTACTTCATTCATCAAAGAATGGGAAAAAGAATTTGGCAAAGGAACTTATTATCTTATTGACAGTTTCAATGAGATGGACATCCCATTCGGAAAGCCGGGAAGCAAGGAAGTTTGCGATGCTATGAGAAATTACGGAAAGATTCTCTATGGCTCAATCAAGGATGCCGATCCTGATGCCGTATGGGTGATGCAGGGATGGATTCTGGGTTACCAGAGGGACATTTGGACTCCTGAGACATTGGAGGCTCTTCTTTCCGAGGTCCCTGATGATAAGATGATGATCATAGACTTAGCTGTTGACTTTAATCAATATGTTTGGAAAAATGCCCGCAGTTGGGATTTCTTCAAAGGCTTCTACAAGAAGCAATGGGTCTGGAGTACCGTGCCTAATTTCGGTGGCCGTTCAGCTTTGGTAGGGCCTGTGGACTTCTACCTCAATGATCCTATCAATGCCCTCAAGTCTCCTAATAAAGGCAGCTTGACAGGCTTTGGTACTTCACCAGAGGGAGTCGAGAACAACGAAATCACTTATGCTGCCATCTCTTCTGCAGGGTGGAGTTCCCATACCAAGGATGTAAAGACATTCGTGGAAAACTATTCCAAGGCAAGATATGGTGCTTGTCCTGATGGGATCAAGAATTTCTGGTCTGAGATGATGCAGTCCTCTTACAACAATTTTACCTCCAGTGCCATTTTCGGTTGGCAGAGAAGACCTCCTTTCAGGGGAGTGCCAAAGATGAACATCAATGAACATTATTACAATGCGATTGAGGACTATCTGTCTGTCTCAGACCAATTTAAGGACAATGAATTATATCGTGACGATGCGATAATGTATGGAGCTTTCTATCTTTCAGCTAAAGCCGATGAGGCATTAAGGACAGTGTATATGGCTATGGATATGGACGATATGGCTCAGGCTCGTAAACTTGAGGGTTTGGCTATGAGTATGTTGGCCGATATGGACAAACTTCTGGAATCACACCCAATCTTGAGGGCTCAGAGGTGGATGGATTTTGCTAAGGCCGCAGGTACCAATCCTAAGGAAAGTGAGAACTTTGTCATCGAATCCAAAAGACTTATATCGACTTGGGGTGGTGCATCCCTCTATGATTATTCTTGTAGAATCTGGTCGGGAATGATAAGAGATTACTATATGCCTAGACTCAAGTATTATTTCGACAATACTTTTGAGGGCAAGCCGGTTAATATGGCTCAGTTTGATGAAAGTCATTTTCCTGTCACTGCAACATTGTCACCTGCAAGCAAATTCGATGACCCTGTTGCTGCAGCAAAGAGGCTTGTCAGTGAGTACAAGGCTTCTGTGAATGCCGAAGTCGCCAAGGTAACTTCCATTCCGATGAAAAAGCCTGATTATTCAAAGGCTGACGGAGTGCTCAGGTTGTTGACATACAATGTCGGACATTTCGGAAAATATATGGTCAATAGCACACCCGTCATTGCCAAGATGGTCAATGAAATCAATGCCGATGCTGTTGCTATGCAGGAACTTGATAGTTGTACCACAAGGTCGGATGTCTACCAAATTAAAGAATTCTCCGACTGTATGGGTGGCTGGAAATTTGGTTATCAGAGGGCAATGCCTTTTGGTGGTGGTGCTTATGGAATAGGTGTATGTACCAAAGATCCTATTGTGAATCAATTCGGAGTATCTCTGCCAAAGGGTGGAGGTTCTGAACCAAGGGCTTTGATGGTAGTTGAAACACCAAAATATGTCCTTGCCAGCATTCATCTGGATGTCAATTCCAGGACTTCACGTTTGGCTCAGGCCAAGATTGCAAGCAAAGCATTGATGGAGAAATATGGCAATTCTACCAAGCCTGTATTTCTCGCCGGTGATTTCAATGAAGACCAATTCAGTGCCGCTATGGCATTCTTAAGAAATGATTGGACCGTTATTTCCGCAAAGGGTCTGACATATTCCACAGAGCAGCCGGTTTCGTGCATCGATTATGTCCTTGCACTTAAAAATGGCGCCAAATTCCAAGTGGTGAAATCATATGTTTGCTCGGAATTCACTTCGGGAGATGTCAAGAAAACATCTGATCATTTCCCTATATTCGTGGATGTCAAATTGCAGTAGACAAGTCTTATCGTGGGCGGTTGGGAACTATTGTGAATCCTATTGACAGACTGTTTCCCGCCGCATCCACTACAGTTACAGTGTGTTTCCCGACGGGAGGGACCAAGGTCATCTGATGGATGTACTTGGTCTCTCCTAAGTATTCATTGTCCAGATGCCAGTAGACTACGCTTTCGGGGTGTCTGTGAGCCAGATTGAATACAACACCTTTGATGGTTCCGTCCAATTGTCGGGGAATATAGATGAAACTTCCATTGTCTGGATATATGAACTGCATAGGATTGTCATTCTCCAATGTCTCTGTAATTTGCTTGTATTCAGGATGGTGTTGGCGGTAGTACCATTCCATCGAAGGAGGCAATTGGAATACATTTTCTCCATTAATCTGCTTGTGATAAGGGCAAGTCTCGCTCTTTATGGCCTTGCGTGGCAGCATAAGAGTATCTATGTCATCGCAATATAAGCCTTTCAGATGCCCCGATTCGTGACATACTTCGGCAGTGATGTAATCTTTGTACAATGGCTCCAGGAACCAGCCTTTGTTAGCATAGGAGTTGTGGGTGTCCTTTTTTGGGAGAAGGTTGAATATGTCGAACATAACCGGTCCGGCTGTGCTTGCGCCGGTTAGTCCCGGTACGCCCTCGCCCTGAGCATTTCCTGCCCACACTCCTACGGCATAGTCAGGGGTAACTCCTACAGCCCAGGCATCCCTGAATCCGTAACTTGTGCCAGTCTTCCAAGCAATTTTCTTCACGGAAGTGATTAGTCTCCAGTCAATTTCATCTGGACGATTGACCTCTTTAAGTGCATTGAAAGTATACCAGATGGCACATTTGTCTTTCAATGGAAAATCAAGGGAATCTTTGCTTTGGTAGGCTTCAGACAGTTTGGCATACATAGAGGCTATGTCCAGAAGAGTACCTTCGCCACCTCCCAGAATCAATGAGAGCCCATAATCTCCAGCACTTCTGTTCATTGTACTCATCCCCGCTTTTCTTAGCAATTCAAGGAATTTCTGTACCCCATATTTGCGAAGCATATGCACCGCAGGCACATTGAGCGAGCGGGCGAGAGCTTCTGCGGCAGGTACTGCCCCGCTGAACTGCATATCGAAATTTTGAGGGGTGAAGCCATTGATATTGACAGGAGTATCTTGGACCAATGTATATGGGAGGATGTCCCCGTCTTGTAGCATAGCACAATACAGGAAAGGTTTCAAAATACTGCCAGTGCTCCTCGGGGAGCGGAGGATGTCCACCTGACTGCCCTGGCGCTTTCTCTGCGGATTGGCATTTCCGCAATATGCCAGTATGTCCCCTGAATGGACATCTATTACAATGGCTGCCAGATCGTTTATCCCGGACAGTGAGAATTCGTCGTTCCATCTGTCCACTGTTTCTTCAACTTGTTTCTGGAAATGCACATCGATTGAGGTCTTGCTTTCTTTTCCCTTGGCGATTTTAGAATACCATTCAGTCAGATGTGGCGCATATTGGGGGATGGCCAATGGTGTCCCAGGAAGTGGTTCACCGCACGCAAGGCTGCAATCTTCCTCGCTGATTTTCCCCGCCCTGCAAAGTTCGTGAAGAAGACGATTCCTCTTTTCGAGCAGTTTGCCTCTATTGCGGCTTAGGTGAATGCTGGAAGGGGAGTTCGGCAAAACTGCCAATGTAGCAGCCTCTCCCCAAGACAATTCACTTGACGGCCTACCGAAATATCGCCAGGAAGCCGCTTCCAATCCTACAACATTTCCTCCATAAGGGGCGTGTGAGGCGTACAATGCCAATATTTTCTTCTTAGAATATCGAAGTTCGAGGCGTGTTGCAAGTATGGACTCCACAACCTTCTGGAAGACAGTCCTTTCTTTGCCTCGGGACATCCTTATCACTTGCATAGAAATGGTACTTCCTCCGCTTGTAACGTGTCCAGCCTTGATATTGCCCACTGCTGCTCTTACGATGGATACGGGATTGATTCCCGGATGCCAATTGTAGTATTTGTCTTCGAATTCAATCAAGGCAGTTTTGTATTTGTCCGGGATAGTATCGGAAGGTGGGAATCTCCATTGTCCATCGTCTGCTATCTTGGCTCCAAGCAACTCTCCGTTCTTGTCTGTGACTACTGTTGAATATGAGGTTCCTGCGAAGATATCCCTAGGAAAGCAAAACAAATACCAAAGGAAAGCAAATACAAGCAAGCCAAGCAATGAGGCTTTGAGCTTGTGTCTGCTGCTCCTTTCGATCGCTTTCTGAAGGCTAATCCTTATTTGGTCACAGAAGTATGTCCTGAACTTGTACATCCATTGATCTTGGGCTCATACATCGCTTCGCATTTGATGGAAGGTAAAGTGAATTCTCCCAGGTAGGCGGCGCGAAGTTTCATAGTGAATGTCTTGGAAGAGTGCTTAGGCAGATAGAAATAATATATTGACCTGTCATCTCTTATATCATTGTAAGAGAATGAATTGTCATTATCTGTAGCGGTGCCGAGCATCCTCTCGTTATATATTTCCCAGCCTGATGGAATCTTCCAAGTCAATGCAAGATTTGAGTAATCTTCTGCTCCTCTTGTGTTGGTGACAGTAACAGAAGCGCTGAAATCAGTCCCTTGCCTGATATTCAGAGGATTGATCCTCTGTCCATTTGGTCCATAGTATCTGACATATAGCGACAGACCTGAACTTTTTGCCCTTATAGGTTGGTCGAATCTGGTCTGAATTGAGGTAACAAAGGAAGCATATATCGGTGCAGTGGAAGTGTTCTTGACTGCGATTTCTCCCAATTTACTATTTGCAGGATAAGAATATACTGAGCCAGAAGCCTCAACATCCTTGACAACCTTTTTCTGCGTTATGATTGCCTTTATTGCGCCCCTGTTCACTTTCAATGAAAGACGACCAAGCGCTATCGAAGCAAAGGCAGATTCCTGAGTGGTAAATCCGGAGCCTGAGAAGGCTTTTGCAAGATTCCTCGCAAGAGACAGAGCCTCGCCAATATTGTCAGTCAACACTAATGATTCTGTGGCTATCGCTTCATCCCTGAGCGGACTGCCAAAACTGATATTTGATGAAGGATATGGCTTGAAGTTCCTTTCGATGCCATTGATTATTTCTTTTGCAACGCTCTTCTTGCCGCAGATGGAATAAGCCGAAGCAAGCATCCAACTAGCCTGATCTGAGAGATTCTTGTTTTCTTTCAGACGATTCATTGCCCCGTTGTCAGGCTCAGAGGCTATTGCCAATGTATAAAGTCTATATGCTTGAAGCAGATCATAAAGGAAGTACGAACTGGACTGCCTGTAATTCTGGACTCCTCTTTTCTGGAAATTCTTCCAGCCTCCTAGTACTCCTTTGTTAACTTCGAATCCGTTATGGGAAGCTTCCAACATAAATTGTCCCGCCATTGAACTTGCCCATAAATCCGAACTGGTCATTCCTGGCCAATAAGAGAAGCCTCCGTCAGGCAACTGTCTGGCGTACAATTCCTTAAGAATCTGAGGTATCATACTGTCCGCCGATTGGGCATTGTCCAATGAAAGGAATTTCCTGGTGAATATCAGGCTCAATCCCTTGGCTGCAAGTTGCTCGGTGCAAGAGAAATCGTAATATTTCAGATATGTGAAGTTGGCGTTGAAATCGATAGAAGGAAAACTGCTCAGTTCAAGATGGGCATATTGGCTATCATCTTCCACAAATGGATTGTATTTGAAGATGGCAGTTTTGCCCTTGCCTAAAATTGTGTTCCTTACTGAAACAGTGATAGGGTTAGGATTTCGGACTGAAATGAATATTATTTCTGAAGCACTGTGATTTCCACCTTTAGCGCTTATGATGACTTTGGCGATGCCTTCTCCTGTAGAAACCAGGTCGAAAGTGACCAGTTTGTCTTCAGGTTTGGAGAACGTTGCAGTCTTGCTGGATTTGCCGACTACCTTTACAGGGCCTGTGATCCTGACTGATACATTGACATTCTTGACACCTCCTTCCATTGCAAATACATTCACAGGCAGAGTCACTTTCTCTCCTACTCCAAGAACTCTTGGAAGGGTAGGGATTATCATCAAAGGCGAACGTACTGGCACTGTCTTTTCAGCGCTGCCGTAGGCTCCATTCTGACCAGCGACTACCATTACCCTGACACTTCCCACATACATAGGCAATTTCACCCTATGAACTGCGGTGCCACTTGAGAGTTTGAATGGTCCCATAAATTTGACCACAGGATTGAATCGGTTGTCCCTCTTTGAATTGATGGCAATGGACTGGTCACCTCCGATACTTACCATAGGGGAGAACTTTCCATTGAAAGCCCCAATTACTTGATTGTACAAATCCCAGGTCTTGACCCCAAGAGCTTCACGCTCATACATTTCTTTCCAAGCATCAGGTGTCTTGAACGATGTCAAGTCCAATAAGCCTTCGTCTACAATGGCAATGGTGTAGGTCATTGCTTTTCCATTCTTTTCGCTGACTCTGAGTGAGAAACTTTCCTGTGGATGGATGGATGACTTCATCGTGATTACAGGCTGCAGTACTGAGGCTGGATTGTCTACCAATATAGGCTGTACACCATACATCCTGATAGGCAAGTCGTTATTGCTTTTCTTGTGAGGCTGGAGAAGTATGACGTGAACATAGAAGTTCGGAGCCATTTCCTCTGTAACTTTGAATTGATATTTGGTATCTTCACCATTTTTGGTTTCCACCCAGGCCTCTGATATCACTGTCCTTGCATTCTCCAATGATACAAGTGCGTGTCCATTTGCTGCTGCCGGGATATATACGGTGGCGACATCGCCGATTCTGTACGATTTTTTGTCAGTAGTGAAAGACAACATTGTCAGGGCATCCGGATCTGCCTTTGCCGAACGTCCCCTGAATGCGGGCCAATCCATATAGAATACTCCTCCGCTGGCGTGGCCGCTTTCCAGATCCTTGACATAGATCATATATCTTCCCCACTGAGGATAATTTACTCTGAATCCGATTGCTGAGCCCTTGGCAGAAGTCGTAAGTTCTCCTGATTGGACTTCCTTGCCTGCCGTTCCTTCAGTATAATTGGCAAGATCGTTGTCCTTGTTCTCCCACCACCAACTCCATTTCATCTTGAATATCTTGTATTCGACCTTCTTGCCTGAAAGCCTGTGGCCTTCCTTGTCAACTACTGCGATATTGAAATTGTGGACCTTGTCAGTCTCAAGATAACTGCCATCTTTGGTTTGGGGTATCTTGACTCCCACATAGGAACTGAATGGGGAATAAGGCATTGTGGTGGTGGTGAAACTTGCATCGCCTCCTTGCTCTTCCACAGAGCAAACGAGATCTGCTGAAAGCATACCTGGGGCATTTTCTGCTGCAGGCATTGTAACATAGGCAGTTGTCTTACCTGAATAGCCGAGTTTGGCGTTTACCAGATTCAGGCTGCTGCCCGTGAATTTCGAAAGAGGATCCACGAACGTATACCCTTCGAAACCTTTGAAATATGTTCCGCCGCTGCTAAGTGTCATCTTAACTTTTGCAGTCAATCCTGAAGCAGCCGGTCCTGTTAGCCAGTTTGAGGCGATATGGATAGGTGTCCTTGCCCCTGCGTCTATTGTCTTGGTACCCAGGTCCAGATTAACCTTGAGCCTGTTAGGCTTTATGCTCTCAATCCTAAGAGCCTTGTGGAATGTAGCTCCTCCTACTTTGAAATAGGCATTCCAGACTCCTGTAGGGTCATCTGGTGCAGTCGGCACATTGTAAGTGTAGAATCCATTGATGGCATTGCTGCAGATGACCTTGTTGTAGAATTGGCCTTGCGGGGTGTAAAGTTCCATAATGACAGGATGTGAATCAGGAATCTTGTTCTCCCTATCGTCCAATATCATAGTGACGTGGAGGGTGTCGCCAGGACGCCATACGCCTCTTTCACCATAGATGTATCCTTTCAGACCTTGAGTCACCTCTCTGCCTCCCACGTCGAAGCGGCTCAGCATATTTTCATTGCCGTCAATTACTTTGATGTAACTAGCAACATTATTCCTCTTGGCTACCACAGCAAATGGTTTACCTTTGGTCTGTATCGTTGCGAAACCTTTGGTATCTGTCTTTCCGTATCCTATTTGACGCAATTGGAAATTATAGACGAAGATCTCAGAGCCGAAAACAGGCTTGGTAGTGAGAATGTCGTTCACGCTTACCCACAACTTGTTACCTCCTGTGGATTTGACGATCACGCCAAGATTGCTGGTCATCAAATTGCAACTGGGGTATTTTTCTTCGTCCATATAGTACGAAGGCTTTGTAGGATCATCTACTTCTTTCCAGTTGTAGCCCTTCCAATCATTGAATTCCCCATCATAATAATATGACTCTGGTTTATCCCAAGTAGCAATGTCGTCATCTGTGATATCACCTGTGGATAGGTCTACCATATCGTCAGATGGCTGCATGCCATCTTTTCCGTATAGGGAATAATCCTGTTTGAAAGTGATCCTGATCCTGTAAATTGCCCTCATATCTTCTTTGAAAAGGCCGGAAAGATCGACGGAATATTGCTGCCACTTGTGCAGGTCCTTTGACGGATCCGAATCCAGTCTGAGGCATCTCTTATAGATCAGGCGCCCTGAACGTCTAAGATTGTCAGAGCCGCTGAGTTCATTGTCCTGAAGGAATGCAAGTACATTGTCTTCGTAAATCTTGATTACGCTTATGTCCACAGCCTTGAGATTAACTGCATAGAATGGAAGTATAAGTTCCTTTGTATTAGGCAAAATGTTGCCTTGCAGTGGAATCTTCACAGCCGGTTTGGCTTCCTGATTATTGAAAGTACGCTTGAAATCGGTTCCAAGTGAAGTACCTTGATAACTCTTGACGGCATCAGAAACTGTGAGAGTTACGGACTCGAACGGCCCTTCAGGGTAAATCCTTATCCTATTGTCCTGAGTCTGTGTTGTGAATCTCTCCACTCCTTTGAGCATTATCAGCCCTGAATTGTCGCTGACATCCTCCAATGCTTCTGTGAATTCTACGTCGATGTATGGCTCAGAGCCGCCTTTGAGATTGGCATTGAGAATTTTAAAATTGCCTGTGGCCGGGATGATAGTATCCACTTTGCCATTGGTGACAAAGCCTGTCTTTCCTGGATCAAGCCATAGATTCAGTTGTTTGTCTTTTGCCGCCCTTTGCAGATTGCTTACTTCAACCCTGAAATGAAGGGCGTCTTGTCCTGCCATCAACCCTACGTCCACGCTGTCTGAAGGGAAATCGTAGGAAATCATTTTCTTCACGGTTTCCATTGGCAATGAATCATTTAGGGCAATGGTTCCGTCAACTTCTGCAAAATTAGGGTTGCCTGCTGTGATGATCACATTGTCTATGTCCAAAGATGCTTCTTTCATTGCAACCATAAACTGGAATACAAACTTGTGCAGCCTCCGTTTCTCAATCTTCATTATCTTATCCAGAATGAATTTACAGGTGTATGTCTGTCCTGGTTTCAATGCTCCCTGCTCAGGGATGAACTCAATCACCTTTGGTGAAATCCATCTTGCACTTCCTTTGATGGAAGGGAAGAACTTGAACAGTCCATCCTTGCCTTCTGTCCCTGCAGAGACACCTTGGATGTCAGATGTGAATTCAATCCTGATTGTGGATTTATCTGAAATGATGCCTCCAGTATAAGCCTTGATATAAGTGGCGAATTCGCTGCTAGGCGCTTTGCTTCTACCAAAGCGGCTGCAGGAATCAGAAAGGAATAGTATTGACAATAAAGTTGAGAGGACAATGATGGCCCTGAAACACTTATTCATAATCTTACATTTTTGAACATTCGCAAAGATACACCTTTATTTGGGATTATTAACCTGTGACAAATTGTCAGTCGGAAACAGGTGGCATAGCTTTTGACTAAATCTTTGGCGTCCACAAAGAGTAGTTCACTCCGAAGTGGACATAAATGAATTAATTTAAAAATTATAGAATTATGATTAAACCATTAGCAGACAGAGTATTGATTGAGCCTAAAGAGGCTGAGACCAAGACTGCGGCAGGAATTTACATTCCTGATACAGCTAAAGAAAAACCACAACAGGGTACCGTAATCGCTGTTGGATCAGGTAAAAAAGATGAACCAATGGAAGTCAAGAAAGGCGACCAAGTTCTTTATGGCAAATATTCAGGTACGGAAGTAACTGTGGATGATAAGAAATATCTCATCGTCCGTCAGTCAGACATTTTGGCAATATTATAATTTTAGGAGGATTAAATTATGGCAAAAGATATTAAATTCGATGTTGAGGTACGTTCAAAGATGAAAGAGGGAGTTGATTCCTTGGCTGATGCAGTCAAAGTCACTCTCGGACCTAAAGGACGTAATGTGGTTATTGACAAGAAATTCGGTGCTCCTCAGGTTACTAAGGACGGTGTCACTGTAGCCAAAGAGATTGAACTTTCTGACAAATTCGCCAATATGGGTGCACAGATGGTAAAGGAAGTCGCATCCAAGACAAATGATCAGGCCGGTGATGGTACTACTACTGCTACCGTGCTTGCCCAGGCAATTATCAATGTGGGTTTGAAGAATGTAACTGCAGGTGCCAATCCGATGGACCTTAAGAGAGGCATAGACAAAGCAGTGGATGCAGTCGTAGACAGCCTTAAGATACAGAGCAAACAAGTAGGCGACGATTATTCCAAGATTGAGCAGGTTGGTACCGTTTCTGCCAATAATGATGGCACTATCGGCAAACTCATCGCTGATGCAATGTCCAAAGTCAAGAAAGACGGTGTGATCACAGTTGAGGAAGCAAAAGGTACTGATACTGAAGTCAAAGTCGTTGAAGGAATGCAGTTTGACAGAGGTTTCATCTCTCCATATTTTATGACAAATTCAGATAAGATGGAAGCCGTCCTCGACGAACCAAATATTCTTATCACAGACAAGAAGATTTCAGCAATGAAAGATCTTCTTCCTGTTCTAGAACCTATTGCACGTGATGGCAAATCTTTGCTCATCATAGCAGAAGATGTTGATGGAGAAGCTCTTACTACATTGGTAGTAAACAGGTTGCGTGGTACATTGAAGATTGCCGCCGTTAAGGCTCCAGGCTTTGGCGATCGTCGCAAAGAGATGCTTCAGGATATAGCCACACTTACTGGTGCGACAGTGATTTCCGAGGAAAGAGGCTTTACTCTTGAGAAAGCCACCCCAGATATGCTCGGAAAAGCTGAGAAAGTCACCATCACCAAGGAGAATACAACACTCGTCGGTGGCGCTGGCAACAAGCAGGATATTGCAGAAAGGGCGGAATCTATTCGCAAGCAGATTTCAACTACTACTTCCGACTATGACAAGGAGAAACTTCAGGAGCGTCTTGGCAAACTTGCCGGTGGCGTTGCAGTCCTCTATGTAGGAGCGACTACTGAAGTCGAGATGAAAGAGAAGAAGGACAGGGTTGAGGATGCATTGAATGCAACTCGCGCAGCAGTTGAGGAAGGTTATCTTCCAGGTGGCGGAGTCGCTTATATCCGTGCCGCTGATGCTTTGGCCAAACTGAAAGGTGCCAATGAGGACGAAAATACAGGTATCAAAATTGTTGAGCGTGCTATCGAAGAGCCTCTTCGCCAGATTGCAGAGAATGCAGGTGTTGATGGCAGCGTGATTGCTCAGAAGATCAAGGAAGGCAAAGGCGATTTCGGTTACAATGCCGGAACAGGCGAATATGTTAAGATGTTCGAGGCAGGTGTCATCGACCCTACCAAGGTCGCACGTGTCGCCCTTGAGAATGCTGCTTCTGTCGCTGGGATGTTCCTTACTACAGAATGCGGTATCGCTGAGATTCCTGAGAAACAACCAGCTGCACCAGCAATGCCTGAAGGCGGTATGATGTAGTTTTTGAATAATTGATATTTTATTTGGCCGGCTAAAAAGAAATTTTTAGCCGGCCTTTTTATCGTATTGTAAAATCTTGGGCACTTTCATTTTTGATAAAACTAATTCACTCTTTGACATATTTATTGGCAGAGGTAATAACCCGTTATAATTTTTTCTATATTTGTCGGAAATTGAAACTAATAATGAAAAACACTAAAATTCTAATCATTGGAAGCAGCAATACCGATATGACTGTCAAGACTGACAAGTTGCCAAAACCAGGAGAAACATTGCTTGGGGGAGTATTTGCATTGGGTGCTGGAGGAAAAGGTGCCAATCAGGCTGTGGCTGCACGCAGACTTGGTGGAGATGTCACATTGATCTGCAAAGTCGGTAATGATCTTTTCGGACAGAATTCCGTCAAGCATTATGAGGAAGAAGGTTTGGATGTAAGTAACGTGCTGATTTCGGACAAGCCTTCAGGTGTGGCTCTGATTACTGTGGATGCCGATGCTGAGAACAGCATAGTGGTTGCGCCGGGCGCAAATATGGATTTTACCGACGAGGATGTGAAGAAGATTTCAAAGGCAGTCAAAGAGTGTGGCATTCTTTTGCTTCAACTTGAGATACCTATCGATACGGTTCTTAAAGTCGCAAAAATGGGATATGAGGCAGGCGCTATGGTTGTGATCAACCCTGCACCGGCTGCCAAACTTCCAGAAGAGATATTCAAATATATTTCACTTTTCATTCCTAATGAAACGGAACTTACCACTTTCTCCGGTATAGAAGTATCCGACGAGCAGACAGCAATCTCTGCTGCCAAGGCAATGAATGCCAAAGGGGTTGGCAAAGTCATTGTCACAATGGGAAGCAAGGGCTCTTTGTTGTGGGATGGAAAAGAATCCAGAACTATCAAGGCTCATAAGGTAAAGGCTGTGGACACGACTGCTGCAGGAGACACATATTGCGGTGCCTTGTGCGTTGCCCTCTCTGAAGGCAAAACTCTTTATGAAGCAATAGAGTTTGCCACCTCCGCTTCTTCATTGACAGTACAGAAAATGGGAGCTCAGGATTCCATTCCATATAGAAAAGATATCATATAACTAAAACTTAAATATTATGTTCATCGTCAACAGTTACTCTCTTGCAGTCGTATTCTGCTTCATTACTATGCTTTGCTGGGGTTCGTGGGGAAACACCCAGAAACTCGCAGCCAAAAGTTGGAGATATGAGTTGTTCTATTGGGATTATGTGATCGGAATGGTCATTTTCGCCCTTCTTATGGCATTCACAATGGGTAGCATCGGCTCGGAAGGCCGCCCTTTCATTGCTGATATGGAGCAGGCTTCTTGGGCATCCATCGGAAGCATCATACTCGGAGGCATTATCTTCAATGCATCCAATATCCTGTTGAGCGCATCCACATCCATTGCAGGATTGTCAGTTGCCTTCCCTCTCGGTGTGGGTTTGGCATTGGTACTTGGCGTTGTCAATAATTATATCGTTGACCTTCAGCAAGGTACCACAGGCAATGTAGCTCTCTTGGCAATAGGCGTGGTTCTCATTGTGATAGCAATCATCTGCAACGGTATTGCTTCAGGCAAGAAAGAAGACGGATCCGAGTCAGACAAGTCTGGAGTGAAGAAAGGTATCATCTTGGCAATCATTGCCGGAATTCTGATGTCGTTCTTCTATAGATTCGTGGCTTCTTCAATGGACCTTAAGAATTTTGCCAATCCTGAAGTCGGCAAGGTAACACCTTATTCCGCCATAGTCATTTTCACAATCGGTGTGTTCCTGAGCAACTTCATTTTCAATACCATTGTGATGCGCCATCCTTTTGTTGGACAGCCTGTAAGTTACAATGAGTATTTCAAAGGTAAGTTCAATACCCACCTTGTAGGAATGCTAGGTGGTGCCATCTGGTGCCTTGGTACTGCACTGAGTTATATCTGCTCAGGAAAAGCGGGAGCAGCAATATCTTATGCACTTGGCCAGGGCGCACCTATGATTGCCGCCATCTGGGGCGTCTTCGTTTGGAAAGAATTCAAAGGTGCAAAGAAGTCTGTATATGGCTTCCTTGCAGTAATGTTTGTATTTTTCATTGCCGGTCTGGGTTTCATTATCGCAGCAGGCAATTAAACTGAATTATGCGAATTGCAAATCGTTTATAACAGGCGCGGCTTTGGCTGCGCTTTTATTCGTGATTTCTGTGGCTTTTGCGGCTGTCCCTTCCAAATTTAGGTACGTCCCAGTTATATCGGAAACCGATAGCAGACTTGTGATTCGCTTTCAGTTGTATATGTGCTTCATCCTGAATTGTTTGAAGTAGGTCATAATGGCAATGTCACTGTGGATGGGGCTGGGTTAACCTACTTCTCCGAAGAGACGACCAAACGCCCTAAAAAATAACCAATTATGCAGAAAATGTTCAATAAAAGTGTTTTGTTCATAGCGACATTACTTTCAGCCGCCACCTTGTCGGCTCAGCCTAAAGTTATGTCGCACAGAGGATTCTATGCCCATCCAGGCTCTTATGAGAACACTTTGACCAGCCTGAAAGGGGCTCAGCAGTTAGGAGTGGAGGCGGTGGAACTAGATGCCCATCTCACCACTGACGATTCATTGATGGTACTTCACGGACCGAAAATAGTGGGTACCAATTACAATATCCAACAGATTGACTATAAGACCGCTAAGTCTTGCGTTCTGCCAAATGGAGATCATATTCCTTCTTTAAGAGAATATTTCGTTCAGGCCAAAAAGACTCAGGCACTCAAGTTGTTCCTGGAATTGAAGTCTCATTCTACGCCAGAGAGAGAAGCGCAATTGGTGGAAAAAGTCCTCGATTTGGCGAAAAAAATGAATATGATCGATCAGACCGTATTTATCTCTTTCAGTATGAATGCCTGCGACGAGGTACTTAGACTCCAACCTGGAGCCAGAGTAATCCCGATTACTTCTTCCAAGACGGTTCCCACAGCCCAGCAATTGAAGGATAAGGGATATTGGGGCATTTCAACGTATTCTGGAGTTCTCAAGGATAGACCTGAATTGCTGGATGATGCCCACAATCTGGGACTTGTCACAGTGTTGTGGCCTGTCAACGATTACGATCTCACTGATTATGCCATTAGGCACAATGTCACTTATGCCTCTACAGATCATCCAGATAGTATGAAACCACTTCTGGATGCTGTGAGAAGTATGAAATGGAAATCACAGAAGAAGTTGATCTGTTTCGATCTGGATGGGACTCTCACTCAGCACAAGACACAATTGACGCCTGCCAATAAGGCTGTCCTCGATACTCTCAAAACCAAATATGAAGTGATTATGGTCGGAGCCGGAAACTGTCCTCGAATCTATAAGCAGATGAACGATTATCCTATCACGATAGTAGGGAACTATGGAATGCAGGAAAGCCAGATTGTGAATGGAGAATTCAAGGTTGTCAGGGATGACAAAATAGAGTCTGACCGTAAATTCTTTGAGAAAAATTGCAATTATCTTCGCAAGAAATACGGCTATACTCAATATAAAGGCGATCCTTTGGAATTCCACGAATCCGGTATGGTGACATTCGGACTGTTAGGCACGAAAGCCGACATAGCAGACAAGATAATTTTCGACCCGGACAGGGCCAAACGCAGAGCAATGTATCCTGAAGTCCTTAAGATATTCAAGGACTATGCTGTATATATCGGCGGATCCTCTTCCTTCGATTTCGCACCTAAGCAGTACAATAAATTCGATGCCGTGATGCGATATGCAAAGGAACACGGATATACCGAAGATCAGGTACTATATGTCGGAGACGATTTCGCTGATGGAGGTGGAGATAGCCATATCCGTATCTACGGAATGGACTATATCCAGATAGATGATTACACCAAATTGCCTGAAAAACTGAAAATATTGTTTTGAAAGGCTATTTGATACCTTTTCCTGCCTGCTCGATTTCGATGGCTTTCAGTCTGAGAATTTCCGGCAGGTATTTTAGTTTGTCTGTTTCCCTGATCGCTACTCGACGGATCTTACCACTTATAGTTTTCGGCAATTCGTCCACGAATTCGATTACTCTCGGGTATTTGTATGGCGCAGTGGTTTGCTTGACATAGTTCTGAATTTCTTTTATCAATTCAGGGCCTTCCTTTCCTTGCCATTTCTTTGCCAATACGATTGTGGCTTTTACTACCATTCCCCTTATTGGGTCTGGAACGCCAGTGACCGCACATTCCACTATAGCAGGATGTGACATCAACACGCTTTCTACTTCGAAAGGACTGATACGGTATCCGCTGCTCTTGATGATATCGTCATTCCTACCCACGAACCAATAATAGCCATCCTCATCTTTCCAAGCGACATCGCACGTATGATAAAAGCCATCGTGCCATACCGTTTTGGTCTCTTTAGCACCTCTGTAATATCCTTTGAACAGTCCAAGCGGTTTTTTATCGCCAACGTGAATGACGATTTCTCCCCTTTCTCCCACATCGCATCTTGTGCCATCAGGCCGAAGCAGATCGATGTCGTATTGAGGATTCGGTACGCCCATACTGCCTGGCTTCGGTTCCATCCACGGGAATGTCCCCAATGTCAATGTGGTCTCCGTTTGCCCAAATGCTTCGTGGAGTTTCAGCCCTGTCAGTTCGTAGAATTTGTCATAGACTGATTTGTTGAGTGCTTCTCCTGCTGTGCAACAATATTTAAGTGAAGACAGGTCATATTTAGAGAAATCTTCCTGAATTAGGAATCTGAAAATAGTAGGAGGGGCACAGAAAGATGTGATATGGTAATAGGCCATCTTTTCAAGCAAATCTGCGGCTTTGAATACTTCGTGGTCGTATACGAAAACTGTGGCTCCGGCGAACCATTGGCCGTAAAGTTTTCCCCATACGGCTTTGCCCCAACCGGTATCAGCAACTGTAAGATGCAAACTGTTTTCATTCAGATTGTGCCAATATACTCCTGTGACTATGTGTCCGAGCGGATAAGTGAAATCGTGAGCTACCATTTTTGGCTCTCCGCTTGTGCCGCTTGTGAAATACATCAGCATTATGTCGTCATTAGTATTGACATTTTCTGGTCTGGAAAATTTTGGAGCATCCCTCCATTCTTTTTTGAAATCGTGGAAGCCTTCTGGTACCAATGGCCCGACACTTACCAGTATATTTACTTTCTTGCTGACTGGAAGGGCTTTCTGTATATGATGGATGATGTTTTCTTCGCCTGCGCAGATTATTGCTTTGATGCCGGCTCTTCTAATTCTATATACAATGTCCTTGTCGGTGAGCAAGTGAGTGGCGGGGATTGCTATGGCTCCGATTTTATGCAAAGCAAGCATTGTCAGCCAAAATTCGTAACGTCTTTTGAGCATCAGCATTACCATATCTCCTTTCTTTATTCCTAAGGATAGAAAGTATGAGGCTGTCTGATCAGTTTGTATTTTGAGATCCTTGAAAGTGGATCTTATGGTTTCTCCCTGGTCGTTCACCCAAAGAATAGCTAACTTGTCCGGTTCCTCTTCAGCCCATACGTCCATTACGTCATAGGCGAAATTGAAGTTTTCCGGGACCTTGATATGAAGGTTTTCAATGAAATCCTCCTGTGAGCAGAAGGATGTCTGGCTTAAGAATCTTTCTAACATTTTTAAATTTTAGTAAAAAACGCAGCAAAATTAAAATCAAAATGATTCTTCTTCTATTAATTGTGGCAGAGTGGTATTTAGTAAAGCAAAACGGCGCCAATGTGGCGAGTTTCGCATATATTCCGCCAAATCCTTATGATTATGACTTTATTCCGCAACCTATAAAATCTATTATATATATATATATGTATGACCATGCATCGACATTTTGGGCGACAATCCCAAATCTTTTCTAATCGGGACAATAATTCGGATGCGTCCTTGGAACCCGAGAAGGAGAATTCAAACAATTATTACAAGGATAAGATACGGACTTGGGAGCTTAAGGCGAGAATCAAGGGGAATAAGGGCGGGGCGGAGTGACT
>Ga0183095_11051_pt1 | contig 35602 bp, 30 predicted proteins | sample BioMet4_FD_130346 | JGI IMG/M metagenome (GOLD analysis project Ga0183095, IMG submission 130346) | Microbial communities from bioreactor (seeded with sewage sludge) at LBNL, California, USA - Biofuel metagenome 4 (v2) (version 3) | ecosystem: Engineered > Bioreactor > Anaerobic > Unclassified ...
GTGGTGCGAGACGGTGGTGTTTTCCACGTCGGCGAGGTTCTCGAGGTGGAAAAATTCCTCGGCCTTTTTGATGCCCTCCGCGGTCAGCGAGACGGTTTTTTCCTTCTCGTCGACGATATAGTCGCAGGCGTAGTCGTCCTGAAGCTCCTTCTCGTCGGTGGAGGTAAAGACCTGCTTTTTCAGGCGGGAGACGAAGAAGTCGGCCATTTCGTAGAGCTTGGTGGATTCCTCGCCCTGGCCGGAGATGATGAGCGGCGTGCGCGCCTCGTCGATGAGGATGGAGTCCACCTCGTCGACGATCGCGAAGGAATGCCCGCGCTGGACCATCTCCTGCTTGTAGATGGCCATGTTGTCGCGCAGGTAGTCGAAGCCGAGCTCGTTGTTGGTGCAGTAGGTGATGTCGGCGTTGTAGGCGGCGCGGCGCTCCTCGGGCGTGCGGTCGTGGATGATGAGGCCGACGCTCAGGCCCATGAAGCGGTAGACCTTGCCCATCCACTCGGAGTCGCGCTTGGCGAGGTAGTCGTTGACGGTGACGATGTGGACGCCCTTGCCGGTGAGGGCGTTGAGGTAGGCCGGGAGGATGGCTACGAGGGTCTTGCCCTCGCCGGTTTTCATCTCGGCGATGCGCCCCTGGTGGAGCACGAGGCCGCCGACGACCTGAACGCGGTAGGGCCGCATGCCGAGCACGCGGTCGGCCGCCTCGCGGACGGCCGCGAAGGCCTCGGGCAGCAGGTCGTCGAGCGTCTCGCCGGCGGCGAGGCGCGATTTGAATTCGTCCGTCTTGGCCCGCAGGGCCTCGTCGGAGAGTTTCTTATATTCCGGCTCCAGAGCCATGACGGCGTCCACCTTGGGACGCAGCCGTTTGAGCTCGCGCTCGGAGTGGGTGCCGAACAGCTTGTCGAGTACGTTCATCTTTTCTGATACCTTTCCGGGAAATTTCCATTTTGTCGGGAAAAAGCGGCGGATGTTGGAGAATATCCGCAGCAATTCATGATATTATACCACAGCTGCGCGCGCAAAAAAAGAATAAATTGTAAATATGGACGCTTGGCGCGGAAAACCTTTGCCGCTTCTTGCCGCGGCGCGGACGGTATGGTACAATAGCAGGGATTTTGATTGAAGAGGGAAACGAATTTTATGGCAATCAGACTGGTGGCCGTCGATCTGGACGGCACGCTCCTGACCGGGAACAAGACCATCACCGACGCCACGGCGGGCGCCGTAGCCCGCGCCGCGCGGCACGGCATCGAGGTGGCCTTCTCCACGGGAAGGGACTACGACGAATTCGCGCCGATGCTGCGCCGCCTGCCCGACGTGCACTACGCCGTCGCCTGCACGGGCGCGAGCGTCATCGACTGCCGCACCGGGCGGGAGATCTGCGCCGATCCGCTCACGCCGGAGGAGCTGCGTCTCTCGTGGGAGACGCTGCGGGGCTTCGACCTCATCTTCGAGGTGTTTTACCGCGGGAAGATCTACGCCGAGGCGGAGAAGGTGGCCGACATCGGCTACTACCTCGCGAACACCCGCAATCCGCCGCCCCGCGGCAGCCGCACGCCCGTGGAGGACTTTGAGGGCTGGCTCGCGGGACTGCGCGGGCGGGCGACGAAGATCCATATGTATTTCCGCGAGAGCGCCGAGCGCGACCGCGCGTGGGAGGCCGTGCGCGGCCTGCCGCTCTCGGTGTGCCCCTCGGACGAGTTCGACCTCGAGATCATGTCCCGTCATGTGGACAAGGGCGCGGGGCTGCGGCGCCTGGCGGAGTATCTGCGGCTCGACCGCAAGGAGATCCTCGCCGTGGGCGACAGCCTCAACGACCGCGGAATGCTCGAGTACGCGGGGCGGAGCGCCGTCGTGGGCAACGGCCTGCCCGAGCTGAAGGAGAAGGCCGACATCGTGACCGACACCAACGAGCGCGACGGCGTGGCCAAGCTGCTCGACGCGATCGTGGCCGGAGAACTGAGCGCCTCCCCCGCCAAAACGCTGCAATAGGCGGGCGCCTCCGCGCCGGTTGTGAAACGCGGGAAAATTTGCTATAATACTCCTGTGCGGCAGGCCGCGGAGAGGAGGGATCGCGCGTGCGCAACTATGCCAAGCTGCTCTACCAGCGCGTGGTGCTGGTCACGCTGTCCATCGTGCTGCAGGTGCTCGCGCTCGCGGTCGTGCTGGCGCGGTTCTCGCAGTACGCGAGGTGGTTCGCGGCCGTGATGGGCGCGCTCTCCGTGATCGCGGTCATCTTCATCGTCGCCAGCCGGACGGACCCGAGCTACAAGATCGCGTGGATCATCCCCATCCTGGTCGCGCCGGTGTTCGGTCTCTCGTTTTACCTGCTGTTCGGCGGGAACCGCCTCTCGCGGCGGCTCAAGCGGAAGATGCGCACGGTCGAGCAGCTCCAGCGGGACAATCTCTCCCAGGACGGCCGCGTCCTGAGCCGTCTGCGGGCGCTCTCGCCCGAGGCTGCGCTCCAGGCGAACTACCTCGCCGGGACCGCCTGCTGCCCCGCCTTCGAGAATACCGAGACGACCTACTACGCCTGCGGCGAGGCCTGCTTCCCCGCCATGCTCGAGGCGCTGCGGGGCGCGAAGCGGTATATCTTCCTCGAGTATTTCATCATCGGCCGCGGCAGCATGTGGGACGAGATCCTGGACATCCTCCGCAAAAAGGCCGCCGCGGGCGTGGACGTCCGCGTGATCTACGACGACTTCGGCTGCATCACGACGCTGCCGGGCGGGTACTATAAAAAGCTCGAGTCCTACGGCATCCGCGCCTGCGCGTTCAACCCCTATATTCCGATCATGTCCTCGCGCCTCAACAACCGCGACCACCGGAAATTCCTGATCGCGGACGGCGCGGTCGGCTTCACCGGCGGCATCAACCTGGCCGACGAGTATATCAACCGCAAGGAGCGCTTCGGCTACTGGAAGGACGCCGTCGTCCGCCTGCGCGGCGAGGCGGTCTGGTCGATGACCGTGATGTTCCTCGCGATGTGGGCGCAGATCCGCGGCTGGCGGGAGCCGGTGGCGGCGCTGCGGCCCGCGGCGCCTCCGGCGGCGGAGGAGGCCGAGCCGCGCGGCTTCACGCAGCCGTTCTCGGACACGCCGCTCGACAACGAGGCCGTCGCCGAGACCGTGTTCTTCAACCTCATCACCAAGGCCAGGCAGTACGTCTGGATCATGACGCCCTACCTGATCCTCAGCGACAAGATGATCTCCGCGCTGACCGTGGCGGCCAAGAACGGCGTCGACGTGCGCGTCGTCACGCCCGGCGTGCCCGACAAGCGGTACGTCTATTCGGTCACGCGCGCGTACTACGAGGACCTGTGCCGCGCCGGCGTGCGCGTGTTCGAGTATTCGCCGGGCTTCATCCATTCGAAGGTGTTCTGCGTGGACGGGGAGTACGCGGTGGTCGGCACGGTGAATTTCGACTTCCGCAGCCTCTATCTCCACTTCGAGGACGGCGTGCTGCTCTTCCGGGCGGCGTGCATCGCGGACGTGGAGAAGGATTTCCGCGGCACCTTCCCCGTGTGCCACGAGGTCAGCCTGGCCGAGACGCGCGCGGTGCCCTTCCCGGTGCGGCTGTGGCGGACGTTCCTGCGTCTGTTCGCGCCCCTGATGTAAAGAAATCGCCTCCGGCCTCAGCCGGGGGCGATTTCCTGCGTCTGGGAGAGCTCCTGCCGCTGCATGCGCAGGTAATAGATCAGGCACAGCGCGATCTGCACGACGGTCGAGCAGGGCGTGGCCAGCCCGACGTGGAACAGCGAGACCGGCTTCCACCGGCTCATGAGGTACGAGACCGGGATGCGCACGCCGAACGAGCCGGCGATGCCCTGCGCCATCACGAAGCGGGTGCGGCCGCAGCCGTTGAAGTAGCCCGCGAAGCAGAAGAGGAACGGCACGAGCGCCGAGTCGACGGCGTAGGCGCGCAGGTAATCCGCGCCGGCGCGGGCGACGGGCAGATCGTTCCGCGCGAAGATGCGCGCGAGAGCGACGCCGCGGAAGAACGAAAAATAGAACATCACAAGGCCCAGCGCGAACGAGACGGCCATGCCGCAGAGCATGGCGCGGCGGGCGCGGCGGGGCTTGCCCGCGCCGACGTTCTGCGCGACGAAGGCCGAGAGCGACTGCATGAACGACGACGGGACGAGCATGATGAACGAGCAGAGCTTTTCCGCCACTCCCATGCCGGCCGAGGCGGTGAGGCCGAGACTGTTGACGATCGCGAGGATCGCGAGGAAGGAGGCGCTCACGAGCGCGTCCTGCAGCGCGATGGGGGAGCCGAGGCGGAGCGTCCGGCGGACGACGGGGCCGCGGAACGTGAGGTTCTTCCGCCCGAACGGGAACGGCAGCCCCCGCCGGCGGATGATGAGGAAGCAGAGCACCACGCTGACGGCCTGGGCCGCGACCGTGGCGATGGCCGCGCCGGCGGCGGCCATGTGGAACACCGCCACGAGCAGCAGGTCGCCGCCGATGTTGCACGCGCAGGCGATGCCCACGGCGAGCAGGGGCGTTTTCGAGTCGCCCATGCCGCGGAATACGCTGCCGAGCACGTTGTAGGCGACGATGAACACGGTGCCCGCCGAGCAGATGCGGACGTAGGCGACGGTCTTGGCGAAGGCGGCCTCGGGGGCCTGCATCAGGCGCGCGAACGCGGGCGCGACGGCGAGCATCAGGGCGGTCATGCCGGCCGCGACGAGCGCGAACAGGCAGACGCCGCCGCCGATCACGTCGCCCGCGCGGTCCGGCCGGTTCTGCCCGAGCGTCTGGCCGAGCAGGATGGTCGTGCCCATGGCGAGGCCGGTGATGATGAAGGTGACGGTCTGCATGATCTGGCTGCCGGTGGAGACGGCCGAAACGTCGGCCGCCGTGCCGAACCAGCCGACCACGAACAGGTCCACCGCGCCGTACATCGCCTGCAGAAACAGCGCGAGCAGCACGGGAAAGGTGAAGCGCAGGAGGGGGGAGACGATCTTCCCCTCGGTGAAATTGTCGGCTAAACGCATGAAAACCTCCAAAAAAAAACCGGATAAGGGGCGGGCCGGGGCCCGACTCTTATCCGGAAAAGAACGCAGAAAGGACGTCAGGCTTCGCCGGAGGGCGGCTCCTTCGACTTCTCGGACTTGATTTCAAAGTGGATGAGCACCGAGAGCAGCGCGCGCAGCAGAATGATCGCGCCGAGCACGACAAGCTCGCTGATCGTGCGGACGAGGACGGTCTTGAGGATCTCGGCGGCCATTTTGAATTCGAGGCCGCTGGCGAGCCCGTCGGCCAGCTCGAATTTAAAGTTGCAGTTCTTCTTGCCGAAGATCGTGCGCAGGTACTCCCAGAAGGCGTGCAGCGCGGAATAGGCCACCACAAAAATGCCGATCAGCTCGCACACGGCGATGATCGGCGGCAGGATGGTCTCGATGAAGGTCTGAAGCATGGCTGTCCCTCCGTCCGCGGAAATAACCGCTTCCTACAGGATAACGCATTTTCCGCGTGCTGTAAAGGGGCAGTTTTCCGGAAAAGTCCGGGAAATATATCGCAAGTTCCGCCAGAGCCCGCCGCGCTTCGCCCCGGTGCGCGCGGGAAGCGCTTTTCCGGCCATTTCCCGGCGTTCTGCACCCGGTGGACAAAATTTCCCCGGTATTATATAGTGAATTTCAGATATTCCGCATTTTTTCAAAGGGGATGTTTGAATGCAGCTGCGGCAGCGAGGCGTGCGTCTGCCCTCGCCGGCGGAGGAGCCGTATTCCGATTTTCCGGAGCCGGGGCGCGTGACGCTGCCCCTGCTCTGGGGCGAGACGCCGCTCGTGCGGACCGGCGAGCGGGTCTTTCTGGGGCAGAAGCTCGCCGACGGCGCGGGGGAGGCGGTGCCCGTCCACGCCTCCGTGTCCGGCACGGTGGCGGCGATCGCGCCGAAGCTCTGCGCGGACGGGAAGCGCTGGCCCGCCGTCGTGCTCGACAGCGACGGCGGGGACCGGCCCGACCCCGCCGCGCGGGGCTGCCCGCTCGCGGACGGCCTGTCGTCCGAGGAGCTGTTCGCCCTGCTCTGCGAGGCGGGCATCCGCGAGGGGGGCGGGCGGAGCCTCGCCTCCGTGATCGAGTCGGCGGGCGGCTGCCGGACGCTGATCTGCAGCGCCGCCGACGAGGAGCCGTTCACGCTCGCGGAGGACGCGGCGCTGACGGCGGAGCCGGAGCGCGTGATCGGCGGCCTCCGGCTGCTGATGCGGCTCATCCGGCCGGAGAAGACCGTCCTGGCCGTCTCCGCGGCGCAGCGGGAGGCCGTCCGGGCGGCCGCGCGGTGGCTGCCGCGGGACGGCGGCCTCTCGATGGCCGTGCTGCCCGACCGGTATCCGCTGACCGATCCGCGCCGCCTCGCGGCGATGCTCTGCCCGGACGGGGAGGGGACGGTCGTGCGCGCCTCGTCGGCGGCCGCGGCGGAGGCCGCCGTCTACGACGGGACGCCCGTGACGCGCCAGACGGTCAGCGTCAACTGGCTCACGGGCCAGAAGGTGTTCTCCGTGCCCCTCGGCACGCCGGTGTCGCTGGTGCTCGCCGCGTGCGGGCGGCCGGAGACCGAGGCGGTGCTCGGCGGGCCGATGACGGGCCGACGGCTTGCGAACTGGAACGTGCCCGTGACCAAGGGAATGGCCGGCCTGACGCTGCTCGCCGCGGAGAGGGACGGGCGCCCCGGGACGGCCTGCATCCGCTGCGGGCGCTGCGCGGCGGTCTGCCCGGCGGGCCTGCGGCCCTATCTCGCCGCGCGCCGCCGGGGCGGGGCGGCGTGGGAGAACTGCCTGCGCTGCGGCGCGTGCGAATACTGCTGCCCCGCCGGCCGCCCGCTGATGGAGGACATCCGCCGCGCGGGAAGGGAGGCGGTGCGTCTTGGCTGAGAAGCTCTGCGCGCCCTTTCTGCACGGCGCCGACGAGGTGCGGCTGCGGATGGCGGACGCGGCCGCCGCGCTGCTCCCGGCGGCCGCCGGGGCCGTGTGGTTCTGGCGCTGGCGGGCGCTGGCGCTCCTCGCGGGCTGCTGCGGCGGGTGCGCGGCGCTTGAGTGGCTCTGCGCGCGGGCGCGGCCGGGCCGCGGGGACGTCCGCGACGGTTCGGCGCTCGTGACAGGGCTGCTGCTCGCCCTGCTGCTGCCGGCCTCCTGCCCCTGGTGGGCGGCGGCCGCCGCGGTTTTCGCGGCGATCGTGCCCGGCAAGCGGCTCTTCGGCGGGCTGGGGCGGAACCCCCTGAACCCCGCGGCCTTCGGCCGCGCGGCGCTGCTGCTCGTCCCAGCGCTGCGGCCCGCCGCGCTGCGGACGGCCTCGGGGACGTTTCTGCTCGGCTATACGGGCGGGAGCCTGGGCGAGCTGTCGTCCGCGCTGCTGCTGCTCGGCGCGGTCTACCTCGCCGCGCGGCGGCTCCTGCCGCCGGAGACCGCCGTCCCGGCGCTGCTCGCCGCCTTTTTCACCGGCCTCGTCCTCCCCGGCTGCGACGCGGCGGCCGTCGCGGCCTGGGGCGGAACGCTGCTCGCGGCCGCTTTCCTGGCCTCCGACCCCGTTACCTCGCCCATGCGCCCCGGCCCGCGCCTCCTGTACGGCGCGTGCGCCGGCGCCGGCTGCACGCTGCTGGCCTATTACGGCTGGGGGATCGGCGGCACGGCCTGCGGTATCCTCGCCGCGGACGTGCTCGGCCGCCTGGCCGACCTGCTGCCGCCGCCGAAAAAAGCGAAATAGCGAAAAAAGCCGCCGGGAGAATTTCTCCCGGCGGCTTTCGGCTGTCTCAGCGGTTCATGTAGTTGTAGAGAACGACGGCCGCCTCCTGGCGGGTAGCGGTGCGGTTCGGGTTCAGGCGCTGCTTCGCGTCGCCGCGCACGAGGCCGAGGCCCTGCGCGATCGCCGCGCAGCCGACGTCCTTTGCCGCGAGCGTCGAGGCGTCGGAGAACGAGACCTTGAAGATGCCCGAAAGGCCGGCGGCTCTGCCGTACGGCGAAGCGCCGACGATCGCCCGGAGCAGGGCGATGCGGCTCACGGCCGAGGCGGGATTCTGCTGCCCGCGCGGCAGGAAGCCCTGACCCCATGCGGCGGAATAGAGCTGCGCGAGCGAGTCCCCGTCCTTCACCTCGTCGGCGTCGAACGAGTAGCCGCAGGAGTTGAGCAGCAGGACGAGCATGTCCTTTTCGGTCAGCGCGGCGGCGGGGCGGAATTTGTTCGACGCGCCGAAGCGGATGCCGCCCGCGGCGAGCGCCGCGATCTGCGTTTTGGCGTAGCTTCCGGCGATGTCGGTGTAGGCGGCCGGCGACGCGCCGTCCGAGGCGAGGACCAGCTTGCCGGTCCTGGCGTCGACGCCGAGGATCTGGCCGAGGTCGGTGTCGTAGGTGTAGCCGAGCACGTAGCGGTAAGCGGCGGAGCCGCAGCATTCGGCGTAGGTTTTCCACATGGGGACGCTCACGTCGACCGACACCGGGTAGTCCACGTACCGGAGCGCGGCCTTCCACGCGGCGAAATAGGCGCTCTTCGCGGCGTCGGCGGAGACGAGGCCGTCGGCGCTGTCAAAGACGAGGTCGGCGCTCCAGTCGCAGCGGAAGCTCTCCACGGAGCCGTCCGACGGGTCGAGGGAGAGCGTGACGCCGTTGTCGGGATAGGCGTAGCCGTTGACCTGCCGCACGTAGGAGAAATCGGCCCCTTCGCCGTCCGCGAGAGCGGTGCTTTTCGCCCGCTCGGGCTGCCAGGACGCGAGGAACGCGTCGGCCTTTGCTTTCAGCGAGGCGCGGTCGGCGGAGACGGCTTTCATGTACCACGGCCGGTAGCCCCAGCCCTCGAGCAGCTTGCCGGTCTTGGCGTCCACCGTGACGGCCCGGGTCTGCCGGTACTCGCCCTCGCGGTAGTCGTTCCGATCGACGCCCGTGAGCTCGCTGTAGGCGAGGACGCGGGTATAGCGCAGCGTGCAGCTGACGGTGCCGGCCTTCTTGTCGGCGCTGTAGTCGGCCGCGCTCAGCGTGTAGCGGCCGAGGCCCAGCGCGGAGACGGCGCGGACGGTCTCGTCGAGTTTTTCCTTGGAGAGCACGCCCTTGAGCTGCGAGACCGCGGCCTGCTCGGCCTCCGAGAGGCCGCCGGAGGCGGCGTCCGCCTCGGCGGCGGTGGCCTTGGAGCCGGCCTGTTCGTTGCGCGCGGCGTTTTTCCAGGCCTCGTTCAGGTCGGTCAGCGCGCCGGTCTGCGCGTCGACGTAGAGGCTGGCGTTCTGCGCGGGAACATAGCGCAGCACGGCCTTGCCGTCGCTGCCCAGCACGTAGCGCAGGTCGAATTTGACCGCGCCGGAGAGCTTTTCGGCGGCGGCGGCCGCGCTCACGGCGGGCACGCCGGAGGGCAGACTGTTGACGTGCGCGGCGTAGGAATCGCTGCGGTAGTAATAGGAGACCTTTCCGTCGGCGGCGCCGACGGTCAGGGTGGCCTCGGCGGCGGAGGGCACGCCGTTCAGCAGGATCTGCGCGCGGAAGCTGTAGTCCGAGCCGGTCGTCCCGCCGGAAGAGGCGAGCAGCTTCCCGCTCTCGGAGCCGGTCAGCACGCGCGCGAGGAAGGCGGCCGCGGCGGCGCGGGCCGAGTCGGCCGTGACGTGCGAGAGCTTCGGCTCATAGCCGCCGGAGGCGTTCCGGACGGTCCAGACGGCCCCCTCGCCGGCGTTGTACTGAAGCACCTTGCCGTCGTCCGCGGCGAGGACGATCACGGTGTCGCCGGTTTTGTCGGACCAGCGGAGCTGCCAGCGGCGCAGCGCGCCCATGTCCTGGAGCGAGCCGTCGAAGTCGGTGTAGCCGCTGTCGATTGAAAGCGTGTTTTTGACGGCGAGCGTGACGCGCGAGAGCTCGTCGTCCATCGATTCGGCCGCGAGCGCGGGCACGCAGAGGCCAAGCGCCAGCGCGGCGCAGAGGAGCAGGGAGAGCAGTTTCTTTTTCATAGGTGTTACATCCTTTCCCCGAAGACAGGTGTCCGTTGACGAATCTTTCGGTTCAGACGCGCTTCGCGGGAAAAAGTTCCCAAAAAAAATTCCGGGCCGCTATGCGGCCCGGAAGCGCCTGATTCTCAGATATACTGCTGCGAGAGGACGTCGATGACGCCGCGGGTGGTGAGGCGGAGCGTGGGGATGACGGGCAGGCTCATGAAGCTCAGCGTCATGAACGGGTCGACGCCGCGGCTGACGCCCAGCGAGAAGGCGACCTCCTTGGCGTGCTCGAGCGCCTCGTTCACCTCGGTCAGCGGCCGGTCGGACATGATGCCCGCCAGCTCCAGCACGACCTCGGCCTTCATCTCGCCGTCCTTCACGACGACGATGCCGCCCCGGTTCTCCACGACCCGGTTGGCCGCGGCGGCCATGTCCTTCGAGCTGGTGCCGACGACGATGATGTTGTGGCTGTCGTGCGAGATGCTCGTGGCGATGGCGCCGGCCTTGAGCCCGTAGCCCTGGAGATAGCCCAGGCCGATATGGCCGGTGCCGCGGTGGCGCTCGATCACGGCGATCTTGAGGATGTCCTTCTCCAGATCCACCCTCTCGGCGTAGCCGTTGTCCGACGTGACAATCTCGCCGGGCACCAGGCCGATCACGCCGCGGCGGCGCTCGTCGCGGAAGTCCTCCGGGCGCAGGTGCGCGACGTGGAACGTGTCGTGCGCGCGCTCGGTCAGATAGTCCTCCACCTGCGGCGCGGGGAAGTCGCGCAGCGCGCCGTCGTAGTAGAGCACGCCTTTTTTAAAGACCATCTGCACGTTGAAATCGGTGAAATTGTCGACGATCGCGAAGTCCGCGAGGTAGCCGGGCGCGACGGCGCCGCGGTTGTTGAGCTGATAGTAGCGCGCGGCGTGGTGGCTGGCGGCCTTGATCGTGCGGATCGGGTCGGCGCCGAGCGCGAGCGCGCGGCGGACGATATAGTCGATATGGCCCTTCTCGAGCAGGTCGTTCGGGTGCTTGTCGTCGGTGCAGAACATGCAGCGCTCGTAATACTGCGAGCCGAGCAGGCCGACGAGCGCGTCGAGGTTTTTCGCGGCGGTGCCCTCGCGGATCATGATGAACTGCCCGAGGCGCAGCTTCGCGAGCGCGTCCTCCATGTCGAAGCACTCGTGGTCGGAGTAGACGCCGGCCGCGACGTAGGCGCACAGGTCCTTGCCGCGGAGGCCGGGCGCGTGGCCGTCGATCTTCTTGTGGTGCGCCTGCGCGGCGACGATCTTCTCGACCGTGGCCGGGTCGCCGGCGACGACGCCGGGATAATTCATCATCTCGGCGAGGCCCTGGACGCGTGGATGGTCGTAGAACGAGTCGATCGCGCGGTAGTCGAGGTTGGCGCCCGACTCGTCCATCGGCGTGGACGGCACGCACGAGGGCAGCATGAAGCGCACGTCGATCGGCAGGCCCTCGGTGGCCTGGAGCATATAGTCGATGCCGTCGGTGCCCATGACGTTGGTGATTTCGTGCGGATCGGTGATGACGGTCGTCGTGCCGTGGGGCAGGACGGCCTTCGCGAACTCCTTCGGGCTGACGAGCGCGCTCTCGAGGTGGATGTGGGCGTCGATGAAGCCGGGCAGGACGATCTTTCCGGTCATGTCGTATTCCTCGCGGCCGGAGTATTCGCCCATGCCGACGATCAGGCCCTCGCACACGGCGATATCGCCGGTGCACAGCTCGTTGGAAAAGACGTTGAGGTAGGTTGCGTTCTTCAGCACGACGTCCGCGTCCTCGCGGCCCGCCGCCACGCGGATGATGCGCTGCTTTTTGATGAGCTTGCGGTTGATTTTGCCGGAGAAGCTCTCCTGATTGGTTGCCATCTACAGTCATCCTCCTTTAATATTGTGCAGTATGACCAATCTCCCTTTTGAAAAGGGGAAGCCTTTTGGTTATTAGGCAAATCATAGCACATTAAAACCAGTTTGTCCACCTAAATCATTTTCAGTATTTCAGCGCTGAATTTTTCCGCCGCCTCTTGCCAAATTTCGTATTTGTGATATGATTAGCTCAGACAAACCGGAGGGATTTCTCATGAAGCTGCTGCTGCACATCTGCTGCGCGCCGTGCGCCAATATGCCCATCGACTCGCTGCGCGCGGAGGGGTTCGACCTCACGGGCTTCTGGTACAATCCCAACATCCATCCCTTCACCGAGTACCGCGCCCGGCGCAACACCGTCCGGGAGTACGCGGAGAAGATCGCCCTGCCGATGATCGAGCAGAACGACTACGGCCTGCGTCCCTTCGTGCGCGCCGTGGCGGACGACATCCCCAACCGCTGCGTCAAATGCTACGAGATGCGCCTGCGCCGCGCGGCCGAGACCGCCGCGGAGAACGGCTTCGGCGGCTTTACCTCGAGCCTGTTCATCTCGCCCTACCAGAAGCACGACCTGATGCGCGAGGTGGCCGAGCGGGCCGCGGCCGACTTCGGGGTCGAGTTCGTCTACCGCGATTTCCGCCCCATGTTCCGCGAGGGGCAGGCGCGCGCGCGGGAGCTGGGTTTTTACATCCAGAAGTACTGCGGCTGCGTCTTTTCCGAGGAGGAGCGCTATCTCAAGCCCTCCAAAATGATTCCCTAGCTGTCCGCGCCCGTTCGGGCGTTCGATAAATTCAGAGACAGAAAAGGAGCGATGTACCCATGAACCTGAAAGGAAGCCAGACCGAAAAGAATCTCGCTACGGCGTTTGCCGGCGAGAGCCAGGCCCGCAACAAGTATACCTATTACGCCTCCAAAGCCCGCAAGGACGGCTACAACCAGATCGCCGACCTGTTTGAGGAGACCGCCGCGAACGAAAAAGAGCACGCGAAGCTCTGGTTCAAGCTGATCCACGGGGTCGGCACGACCGAGGAGAACCTGCTCGACGCCGCCGCCGGCGAGAACTACGAGTGGACCGACATGTATAAGAACTTCGCGAAGGTCGCCCATGAGGAGGGCTTCGAGGAGATCGCCAAGCAGATGGAGGGCGTCGCCGCCATCGAAAAGACCCATGAGGAGCGCTATCGCAAGCTGCTCGGCAACATCAAGGAGGGCAAGGTGTTCTCCCGCGACGGAGACATGATCTGGCAGTGCTCGAACTGCGGCCATATCGTCGTCGGCAAGAAGGCCCCCGAGGTCTGCCCGGTCTGCGCGCATCCGCAGGCCTATTTCCAGATCAAGGCCGAAAATTACTGAGTTTTCGCGAAAAATCGCCGGCCGGAGCAATCCGGCCGGCGATCTTTTTTCGCTACATCGTGCCGCCGCGAGAGGCCTCCCGGTATTCGCTCGGGGAGAGCCCGACCAGCTTCTTGAAGGTTTTGCTGAAGTGGAACGGGTCGGGATAGCCGACCATCTCGCCGATCGCGCGGACGCTCAGCTCCGGGTGCTCGGGGATCAGCTTCTGCGCCGCCTCGATGCGCAGGGAGATCAGGTATTTCATCGGCGTGTCGCCGCAGACGCTCCGGAACACGCGCGCGAGCGAGGCGGGGTCCATCCCGGCCAGCTCGGCCAGCCCGGCGAGGCTGACGTCCTTCATATAGTTGCCGCGCAGGAAGCTGCGCACGCGGAGCGCCGCGCTCTCGCGGCTCTCGGGGCGGCTCTCGTCGCGGAACAGCAGCGGGCCGACGCGCTCGAAAAGGGCGTCGGCGAACTCGTTGAGGCTGGAGGCCGCGCCGATCATCGCGGCGCATTCGGCCGACGCGGCCGACCGCTCCGCGGGCGTGCTGCGGTCCGAACAGGCGGAGAAGCAGAGGTCGAGAATGCGCGAGACGAGCTGGGAGAAGATCTGCTGCGTGACGCCAGCCGCCCACCGCTCGTAGAGCAGCCGCACGAGCGCGTCGTGCAGGCCGGACGCGCGGCCGGCGAGCAGGCTGCCGAGGATCAGGCTTTTCTCCTGGCTCGTGAGCATCGGGTCGCCGGGGTTCGGGGCGGGCGCGTCGGCGCGGATCAGGCCGCCCCGCCACGGGCGCAGGCGGGCCTCCTCGGCCGCGCGGAGCGTCTCGGCCTCCCGGCCGATGCCGCCGCGCGGGACGGTCCTGCCCGAGGCGGTGACGGTCAGGTTTTCCCGGCCCCACTGCTCGCGGAGGATCTGCCCGGCCATGCGGAGCGGCTGCGTGTCCGGCGCCGCGCGGACGATCAGCAGCCGCTCGCCGGAGCCGCGCTCCGGCAGGAGCCAGGTCGCGTCGGGTCCGACGCCGAGCACCGCGCAGATGTCCTTTTCGTCGAAGGCCTCCGAGGGCGTCGCGGCGCCGCCGGGGGCGCGGTTGCCGTAGCAGAGCAGAAACACCGCGTAGCGCGCGCCGTCCGGCTCGCCGGAGGCGGAGCGCTGGTCGTTGACCTCCAGCATCAGCTCCGCCCGCCGCTGCCGGCGGGAGAGCGAGACCGCGTCGGCCGCCTCGCCGAGCGCGCGGCCGAGCGCCTCGGCCGTCACCGGCTTGAGCAGGTATTCCCGCACGCCCAGGCGCATGGCCTCCTTGGCGTAGTCGAAGTCGTCGTAGCCGCTCATGACGATGGCCTCGAAGGCCGCGCCCGAGCGGCGCAGCGCGCCGATGAGCGCGAGCCCGTCCATCATCGGCATGCGGATGTCGGTGACGACGACGTCGGGCCGCTGCGCGCGGGCCATCTCGAGAGCCTGGGCGCCGTTTTCGGCCGCGCCGACCAGGCGGTACGCCGGGCAGACCTGGCGGAGCTTCGCGCAGACGTGGCGCAGGAGGGCGGGCTCGTCCTCGGCCACCAGCACCGTGATCGGTTCATTCATCGCGGGACTCCTCCTTTCCGCCGGAGATCCGCACGAGCGCGCCGCCGAGTTCCGACGTGCCGAGCGTCATGGAAGTTGCGCCGCGATACGTCAGGCGCAGCCGCAGGGCGATGTTCATGAGGCCGATGCCCTCGCCCTCGGGGCTGCCCGCGCAGGGCTGCGCGTCGTCCGGGGAGGCGAGCATCGCCTCGAGCTCGGCGCGTTTTTCGGGCGAAAAGCCGAGCCCGTTGTCCTCGACGGTCACGAACCAGCCCTCGTCCCCGGCGCCCGCGGTGACGCGGACGCGCCAGGGCGGGGGACCGCCGCCGTGCTTGAAGCAGTTCTCCACGAGCGGCTGGACGATCAGCTTCGGCACGACGCAGGCGCGCGCGGCGTCGTCCGCGAGCAGCTCGTAGCTGAGGTTGTCCTCGAAGCGCCGCTTCATCAGCCGCAGGTAGCTCTCGGCGTAGCTCAGCTCCTGGCCGAGCGTCACCGGGCGCTGCTGGCCGCTCATCGCGTAGCGCAGCATCCCGCTCAGGTCGGCGCACATGTTGACGATGCCGGTCTCGCCGTGCTCGTCGGCGAGGGCGTAGATGTTGGAGATCGTGTTGTAGATGAAGTGCGGGTTCATCTGCGACTGGAGCGCGAGCATGCGCGCCTGAATCTCGTAGGAGCGCGCCGAGACCGCCTCGCTCAGCGAGGCCTCGAGGCGCTGACAGGTGCTCTCGAAGGCCATGTTCAGCTCCTCCAGCTCGTTGAGCGAGCCGGAGGACGGCGTTTTGGCGGGCTCGAGGTTGTTCAGCGAGAGCGCCGCGAGGCGCTTGTGGATCTCCTTGATCGGGTTGGAGATGTCCCGCGCCGCGAAGAACGACAGCGCCAGCGCCGCCGCGAGCAGCGCGAGCGTGATGAGGAAGATCAGGTTCCGCAGCTCCGCGAGCGGGGCCATGTAGGCCTTCTCCGCCTCGAGGGCGAAGGTGGTCCAGCCGGTCAGCGAGGAGCACTCGCACGCGGCGATGTAGCGCACGCCGCCGAGACTCACCGTTTCGGACGTGCCGGAGCGGCCCGTGAGGGCCCGGAGCGCCTCGTAGTTCGCGGGATCGCCGCCCCACGGGTAGATCAGCGAGCCGTCGGGCCCCAGGATGACGGCGCCGGCGGCCGCGCCGTCGTAGGTGTCGGCGATCTGCTCGCAGAGGTAGGAATAGCTCTGCTGGATCTCGAGCACCGCGTCGGAGTCGCCCTCGCCCAGCCGGTTGCGGCGGAGCATCCGCACGAGCGAAAAGACGGGCTCGTGATCGGCCGACCACTCGGAGCGGTGGATGGGCGTGAGATAGCGGATGCCGCGCAGGGTGAGCGCCTGGCTGATCCAGTCCGCCCGGCGGAGCAGGGAAGCGTCGAGCCGGCGGTAGACCGCCACGCTTGAGGTGCCGATGAAGTCCCCGCCGGTGGAGACGACGTTGATCTGCCGTTCGCGCGGCATCCAGGCGCCGAGGGTCGCGTAGAGCGTGTCGCTGATCTGGCTGGACCGGCTCTGGACGACGCCGGCGTCGTTGACGCGGGCGGCGTCCTCGAGCGCGTAGTACTGCCCGGCCAGCGTCTGCGCCGAGACGGTCTGCATGCTGATCTGGTCCATGCTGCGGACCATGGTGTCCATCTGCTCGTTCAGGCTCTGCGCCGAGCGGGCCAGCTCGTCGGCGGTGCTCGCGCGGACCATGCGCGCGCCGTAGAGATAAAAGCCGCCCATGCCCAGCAGGACCGTGAAAAAGACCAGCAGGGCGAACGAGGAGAACAGGCGATGGAAGATCGTCCTTCTGCGCAGCATGCCCATTCCCCCGTTTCCTCCCGTGATAATACATAGATGATAGACGCAAAAACGCGCCTTGTCAAACGCCATCCGGGGGCTCCTGCAAAAATTCACATGCCGAAGGCGATTTTTTTCCATGGACGGTTTCGGCTTGAAAATTTATAATATTGGTATACACGGCGGAAAGCCGATCCGTTACAGGCTTATGATGAAGAAGGAGTGAATGGCATGCGAAAAAGTTACAAATTGACCGCTCTCTTGCTGGCAGTCCTGATGCTGATGGCATTATTTATGGGCTGCTCTCAGAAATCGGCCGCGACCACCACGACGGCGGCCGCCGAGACTGCGGCAGCCTCCGGCGACACCACGGCGGCCGCGTCGGCCGACACCACCGCGACCTCCGGCGACACCGCGACGGCCGGCCCCAACGGCGTCACGATCAACTTCCTCTGCGTCAATGAAAACTACACCCAGGCCATGCAGGACTGCATTTCCCGGTGGGAGAAAAAGACCGGCAACAAGGTCGACGTCCAGCTCTACCCCGCCGAGGAATTCATCACCGTCCTCTCCACCCAGATGATGTCCGGCGGCACCGTCGATATCTTCCGTTCCGACGGCACCAAGTACGCCGAGACCGCCTGGCCGATCGACTATTTCGCCGATCTCTCCGACCGTCCGTGGGTCAGCCGCCTGAACAAGAACATCGTTCCGCTGATCTCGTTCTCCGACGGCACCATCCGCGGCGTCCCCTATATGAACACCGAGTACCTCGGCTTCCTCTACCGCAAGAGCATCTTCGAGAAGGCCGGCATCACCGACCTGCCCAAGAACTGGACCGAGTTCCTCGACGACTGCGAGAAGATCAAGACCAAGACCGACGCGATCCCCGTCAACATCTCCTGCGCGAACGGCTCCGAGTTCTGCACCACGCACCTGATGCACGCGCTCTTCAGCAACGTCTATAACGTCCGCGGCGTGGACGCCACCAAGCAGCTCTTCAAGGACATCGACGCCAACAAGGTCAAATTCGCCGATATCCCCGAGTACAAGACCTCCCTCGACCAGATCTGCGAGCTGCGCGACAAGGGCTATATCACCACCGACTTCATCTCCAGCACCTACGATATGGCCATCGAGCGCCTCGGCACCGGCAAGGTCGCCATGCATCCCTGCGGCGACTTCATCCTCGAGCCGCTGCTCTCCAAGTACCCCGACATTGAGAACGATCTGGGCTGGTTCCCCGTCCCGTATCAGGACACCATCGGCTCCGTCCCCGTCTGCACCGGTTCCGGCCTCCATGTGGCCGCCAACGCGCCGCATATGGACGCCGCGCTCGACTTTGTCGACTACTACGCCTCCGCCGAGAACCAGGACATCTACAATCAGGATACGCCGGGCCTGAACCTGTTCTCCGACGTGCCGGCCTCCAACAACGTCATCACCGCGAACTATCCGACCTACCAGGACATCTGCTTCACCGAGATCGATGAGGCCGGCGTCAAGGTCTGGCCCGAGATGGACGCCCGCTCCGACATCCAGGAGATGATGCTCGGCGAGATCGACTCGAAGGGCATGCTCGACAAGATGGATCAGTCCGCCGCCATCACCGGCAAGAGCCTCGGCCTCGAGGGCTGGTAATTTCCCGCAGCACACGCGGCGGGAGGCCGCTCAGCGGCCTCCCGCCTATCTTCCCCACGAAGCAGGTGATTTTTTGAAGACGCGTACCCTCCGCAGCAGGCCGGCCATCCGCTATCCGATGACCTTTATTATCCCGGCCATGGCGGTCTACATGATCTTTTTCTTTTATCCCACGGTCAGCGGCTTCTACTATGCGCTGACCAACTGGAACTCCCGCTCGACGACCATCCGCTACGTCGGCTTTTCCCAGTTCCTCGACGTGCTCAAGAACCCCACCATCGAGCTGGCGTTCAAGAACACCATGATCTATTCCATCACGATCACCGTCGTCAAGAACATCCTGGCCATCCTGCTGGCGCTGGCGCTCAACGCGAAGATCCGCTCGCGCAACACGCTCCGCGCCATCTACTTCGCCCCGGCGATCCTGAACATCGTGGCCATGGGCCTTGTGTTCCAGGGGCTGCTGAACCCCGACTTCGGCTTCGTCAACACCGCGCTCCGCGCGATGGGCCTCGGCTTTATGGCCAACGGCTGGATCACCGACCCGAAAATGGCCATTTACTGCACGGCCATCATGGAGATCTGGCGCGCGACCGGCATTTCCATGGCGATCTACCTCGCCGGCCTGCAGTCGATCCCCCAGGACTACTACGAGGCCGCCACGCTGGACGGCGCGCACGGCTGGAGCAAGTTCACCGGCATCACGCTGCCGCTGCTGGCCCCCGCCGTCACGATCAACGTCATCCTCTGCCTGATCTACGGCTTCCGCATGTTCGAGGTCATCTACTATCTGACCGGCGGCGGCCCGGGCGATTCCTCCCAGGTCATGCAGACGCTGGCCTACAAGTACATGGGCCAGGGCCTGTACGGCTACAGCGCCACCATCAACGTGATCCTGGTCGTGTTCATTCTGGTTGTGACGATTCCGCTTTTGAGCTATATGCGCCGCAGAGACAGCAGGTTGATGTGATATGAAAAAAATAAGAAGACAAAATAAAGTGCTGGAGATCGTTCTCTGGATATTCGGACTGCTCCTGCTCATCCCGTTCCTGCTCGTCGTGCTGACCTCCGTGAAGGACTCGCAGACGGCCGGCCTCTTCCAGCTCACGCTGCCGAAGGTGCTGCACTTCGAGAACTACAAGGTGGTCTGGAAGGAGGGGCAGATCCTCCACGGCTTCCTCAACAGCACCGTCATCGCGGTGCCGATGTGCGCGCTCTCGCTGGGCTGCTCGGCGCTGCTGAGCTTCTACCTCGCGCGCGTCAAGTCGAAGTTCTCCCGCTTTCTCTATATGTTCATCGTCATGGGCATGACCGCGCCGCTCTCGATCGTGACCACGTTCCAGCTCCTCAAGAGCATGTCCCTGCTCAATACGCGCCTGGGCGTCATTTTGGTCCAGACCGCGCTGGAGATCCCGTTCACGACCTTCATCATGGTCGGCTTCGTGGAGACGCTTCCGCGCGAGCTCGACGAGGCGGCCACGCTGGACGGCTGCGGGCCCTACCGGATGTTCTGGAGCGTGATCCTGCCGCTCCTGAAGCCGGTGTTCGTGACCACGCTGATCCTCGCGTTCCTCGATTCGTGGAACGACGCGCAGGTCTCCCTGTTCTTCCTGAGCGACTGGCACAAGTGGACGATGCCGCTGAACGTGTTCCGCTTCTACCGCTACTATCAGAAGGAGTGGAACTACATCTTCGGCAGCGTGTTCCTGACCACGATCCCGGTGCTCATCGCGTATCTGTTCGGTCAGAAGTATATCATAGACGGCATGACGGCCGGCTCCGTCAAGGGCTGATCGTCCCGTCTCTCCTCCATCTGAGGCGGCCGGTCCTCCACCCGGCCGCCGCCAAAAGAAAAGCCGCCCGGCAAACGCCGGGCGGCTTTTTTGCCCGATTTTCAGCGGGAGAAGAGAGCCGCCGCGGCGCGCATGTTCTCCATGGCGGGCACGCCGAAGGGGCAGCGCCGCTCGCAGGCGCCGCAGCGGACGCACTCGTCCGCGCGGTGCGCGAGGGCGCGGTAGTGCTCCCGCACGGTCTCGGGGACGGCGCCCTGCGCGCGGGCGAGATTGAGGAATTTCGTCACCGAGGCCACGTCGATCCCCTTCGGGCAGGGCGCGCAGTGGCCGCAGTACATGCAGTGGCCCTGCCAGCTGATGCGCGGGAACGACGCGAAGGCCGCCGCGTAGTCCTTCTCCGCGTCGGAGGCGGTCTCGTAGGCGAGACTCGCGCGCAGCTCGTCCGGCGTATGCGCGCCGGCCATCACGCAGGCGACCGCCGGGCGGGTGAGCGCGTAGTGGAGGCACTGGACCGGCGTGAGCGCCGCGCCGGCGGGGGAGAGCGAGGCGTCGAGCAGGTCGCCGCCGCCGAACGCCTTCATCACCGTGATGCCCACGCCCAGGCGCTGGCAGGTCTCGTAGAGCCGCTCGCGCTCGGGGTCCATGTTGACGAGCCTGCCCGCGTAGCTGTCGTCGGCCCAGAGCGCCTCGCAGTCGTCCGTGCCGGGCAGCAGGTCGTAGCACGGGTTGACCGAGAACATCACGACGTCGACGAGCCCGCTCTCGGCCGCGGCGAGCGCGGCCTTCGGGTTGTGGCTGCTCATGCCGAGATGGCGGATGCGCCCCGCGGCCATCTGCTCGCGCGCGAAGTCCATGACGGGCCCCTCGGCGATTTCCCGCCAGGTCTCGGGCGAGTCCACATAGTGGAACATGCCGACGTCGAGATAGTCGGTGTCCAGATTCTTCATCAGCGCCCCGAACGCCGCGCGCACCTCGTCGGGGCGGCGCGTGCACTCGTACTGGCCGTTTTTCCAGATCGTGCACAGGTGCGCCTGGAGCACGAAGTCCGACCGGCGGCCGCGGAGCATCTCCGCCACGGCGGCGTGGACGTCCGGATTGGGCGAGTAGAGATCCATGCAGTTGACGCCGTTCTCCAGCGCGAGCGCGAAAAGCGCGCGGCAGAACGCCGGCGTCTGTCCGTTGAAGCCCTCGCAGCCGAGGGCGATTTCGCTGACCCTCAGGCCGGTGCGGCCGAGCGTGCGGTAATTCATAGCCATTCCTCCGTCGGCGGCGGCAGGCCGCCCGTTTTTCTCAGCATATCACATGAAGCGCACTTGAGGTCAAGCGTTTTCGCGCGTTCCCCACGCTTTACAAAGCAAGCCGTTTCGGCTATAATGATAGAAATTACGTAGGAATTAAGGAGTGTTATCCATGTATCATATCAAACTGATCCGTACCGCCTCTCCCGAGGCGGCGGGCCGCGCGGCGGCCGACCTGTTCGAGGCGGAGATCCACGCGAAGCCCGCGTGCGTGCTCGGCCTGGCCACCGGCTCCACGCCGCTGCCGCTCTACCGCGAGCTCATCGCCCGCGAGCAGGCGGGCAGGCTGGATTTCTCCCGCGTCCGCACGGCCAACCTGGACGAATACAAGGGCCTCGGCCCCGACCATCCGCAGAGCTACCGCCGCTTCATGCAGGAGAACCTGTTCGACCATCTCTCCATCCGTCCCGAGAACACGATCGTGCCCGACGGCCTGGCCGCCGACGTTCCCGCGATGTGCGAGGCCTACGAGCGGAAGATCGAGGACTGGGGCGGGGTGGACGTGCAGCTCTTGAGCATCGGCCACGACGGCCACATCGGCTTCAACGAGCCGGACGACGTCTTTTCCGACCGCACGCACGAGTCCGTCCTGACCGAGATGACCCGCCGGGCCAACGCCCGCTTCTTCTCCGATCTCTCCGAGGTGCCGACCGCGGCGCTGACCATGGGCATCGGCACGGTCATGGCCGCGCGGAAGATCGTCATGGTCATCACCGGCGCGGACAAGGCCGAGATCACCCGGAAGGCCTTCCTCGGCCCCGTGACGCCGCGCGTGCCCGGCTCCATCCTGCGCTTCCATCCGGACGTGACGCTCATCGGCGACGAGGCCGCGCTCTCGCTGCTGTAAAAAATCCGACGGGAGGGATCGGGATGAAACGCTTTTTCGCGCTGCTCCTTGCGCTCTGCCTGCTCGCGTGCCTCGCGCTGCCCGCCGGGGCGGCCTCGGTGTCGCGGCAGAACGTGCGCGTCGACGGGAAAACCGTCGCCGTGCAGCCCTATTCCGTCGGCGGGAACAACTATTTCAAGCTCCGCGACGTCGCGCAGCTCCTCTCCGGCACCGCCTCGCGGTTCTCCGTCTCGTTCGACGAGGCGGCCCGCGCCGTCTCCGCGGCGCCCGGCGGGGCCTACGCGCCGATCGGCGGCGAGCTCTCGGCCGGGGCCGACCGCTCGGCCTCCTGCGTTTCAAGCGCGTGGAAGCTCTCGGTCGGCGGGAGGGCCGTCTCCTGCTCCGTCTTCAACATCGGCGGCAGCAACTATTTTAAGCTCCGCGACCTCGGGAACGTCCTCGGCTTCGCCGTGGACTACGACGCCGCCTCCGACACCGTCCTCATCGCCTCCGGCGCCGCCGCCTCCGGCTACGCGCCGGACGTCTCCTTCGTCACCACCGACCTCGCCGGCGGTGCGTGGAGCGACGCGGCCTTCCGCGCGCACCGGCTGACGATGGTCAACCTCTGGGCCTACTGGTGCGGCCCGTGCACCGGAGAGCTGCCCGATCTCCAGAGGCTCTCGGAGGACTACGCCGCGAAGGGCGTGCAGGTGCTCGGCATCTGCGACGCCTACGACGCGTCCGACGTTTCGAACGCCCGGCAGAAGCTCGCCTCGCTCGGCGTCACGTACCCGAATCTCCGCTACGTCTCCGCGTTTGACGGCGCGCTCCGGACCGGCTACGTGCCGATGACCGTTTTCATCGATCAGCAGGGAAAGATCGTGGGACAGGCCTACGTCGGCGCGCGCAGCTACGACGGCTGGGCGGCCGTTCTGAACAAGCTGCTCGCATAACAGGCGCGGCCGGGGGATGCCCCGGCCGCCCGTTTTTTCGGAGGGACGTCCGCGTCCCGCCGCGGCGACGGCCCCGCGGGGCCCGATCCGCCGAGGCGGAAGCGGACGAATACCCCCTCCGCGTTGAAAAAGCGACAAAAGCGCAGGCCCTTAATTGTCCAACAATCCTACTTGACAACATTAGGACGAATGCTATAATGGGACCGTAAGCAAGGGCGCGCGGCCGCTGCCGCGCGAAAACCCGCCGGCGCGGGCGCCCCGATATCGAGAAAAGAATCTGAGGAGGCTGCAAAATGAAGAAAAGTCTGATCTGCGTTCTTTCCCTGGTCCTCTGCCTGTCCATGGTGTTCGCGCTGATGACGGGCTGCGCGAAGAAGGAGGCCGCCGCCGAGACGACGACCGCCGCCGAGACGACCGCCGCCGCCGAGACCACGGCCGCCGCCGCCGAAACCACGACGGCCGCCGCCGAGACCACCGCCGCCGCGGCGAACTCCGGCGAGAAGTACACCATCCGCTTCAGCACCGTCAACTCCCCCGAGTCCACCGCCTACAAGGGCATGGAGGCCTTCAAGGACGCGCTGGAGAAGAGCACGAACGGCCAGATCACCGTGGAGCTCTATCATTCCGGCTCGCTCTACACCGACGAGACCCAGTACGACGCGATGGACTCCGGCGACCTGGAGATGATCTACACAGACCAGTTCTGGCTCGCCAACAAGATCCCCTACCTCAGCACCCTGACCGCCGCCTATGCCTTCGACAGCTACGACCACATGGAGAAGGTCCTCAACGGCGACATCGGTCAGAAGATCTACGACGACGTCGCGTCGCAGCTCGGCTACCGGCCGCTCGGCGCGTGCTATTTCGGCTCCCGCGTGCTCAGCTTCCGCAAGGGCCTGGGCAAGACCGTCAAGACCCCGGACGACATGAAGGGCCTGATCTTCCGTATGCCGAACACCGACGCGTACCTGGCCATCGGCAAGGCGCTCGGCGCGAATCCGACGCCGCTGTCCCTCGGCGAGGTCTACACGGCCGAGCAGACCGGCACCATCGACGGGCAGGACAACCCGCTGAGCATGCTCGACAGCAACAGCTTCTATGAAGTCACCGAGTCCATCACCCTGACCAACCACATCATGTCCTCCGTCTGGCCGACCATCAGCGAGAAGTTCTGGAAGACCCTGAGCCCCGACCTTCAGCAGAAGGTGCAGGACGCCGTCAAGACCATGATCGAGACCGAGGACAAGACCGTCCTGGACAGCGAGTCCACGCTGGCCGACAAGTTCAAGGGCATGGGCATCCAGATCATCACCCCGGACGTCGCCGTCTGGTCCGACCACGTGCACCAGTACTACAAGGACAACGCCGATCTCACCAAGGATTGGGACATGGATCTGTACAATCAGATTCAGGCCGCGAAATAACTTCCCCGCAAGCAATATGGGAAGGATACCGGTATCCTTCCCATATTTTATCAGAGTCAGGAGGTGCAGCCTTGCATAAGAAATCTGTCGGAAGGACGCTGCTCGACGTCCTGGAGAAGTATATCCCCGCGATCACCTTTGCCGTTATGTTCGCCTGCTTCGTCATCCAGATCATCTGCCGCTATTTCCTGCACGCGCCGCAGAACTGGACCAACGAGACCATCTCCATCTGCTTCGTCTGGACGATCATGCTCGGCTCCTGCCTCGCGCACCGCGACGGCGAGCACGTCGTGTTCTCCCTGGTCTACGACGAGTGCGGCCCGAAGGGCAGGCATGTCCTCGACCTGATCTCAAACGGCCTGTGCGCCGTGCTGTTCGGCTATTTTCTCATCCCGACCTTTCGCTACCTGCTTGCCCAGACCAAAAAGAACACGCCGATCCTGCACGTGTCCTACGCGATCGTCTACGCGCCGTTCGCCGTGCTGATCCTCGTCGCGACGATCCGGCAGATCATCCGCTTCGTGCAGATCGTCAGGCAGATGCGCGCCGAGCGCCTGGCCGGGCCGGCCGGCGAAAGCGCCGGAGGAGGGGAGAAGAAATGACCTGGTATCTGATTATTCCGTTCGCGGTGCTCATCCTCGCGTTCGTCGTCAAAATGCCGATCGCCTACGGCATGATCCTCTCCGGCATCACCTACGCGCTCGTCAAGGGCCTGAGCCTGAGCGTCGTGGCGAGCAGCATCGTCAACAGCCTGTTCGGCAGCTTCGTCATCATCGCGGTGCCGCTCTTCATCTTCGCCGCGAACATCATGAACTCCACCACGATCACCGAGCGCGTGTTCGACTTCGCCAACGCGATCGTCGGCCGCCGCCGCGGCGGCCTGGGCCATGTGAACTGCCTGGCCTCGCTGGTGTTCTCCGGCATGACCGGCTCCGCGGTCGCCGACGCCTCGGGCCTCGGCCTGATGGAGGTCGACGCGATGCGCAAGGCCGGCTACGACGACGGCTTCACCGCCGCCATCACCGCCGCCTCGGCCACGATGGGCCCGATCTTCCCGCCCAGCATCCCGATGATCATGTACGCCGTCCTCTCGGGCGCGTCGGTCTCGGCGCTGTTCGAGGGCGGCATGATCCCCGCCGTGCTGCTCTGCGCCAGCCTGATGCTCTACGTCGGCTACGTTTCCCGCAAGCGCCAGTACCCCTACAGCAAGTCCGTCAAGGGCAAAGAGTTCTGGAAAACCACCCTGCACTCCCTCCCGGCGCTGCTGACGCCGGTCATCCTGCTCGGCGGCATCTACTCCGGCGTCTGCACGGCCACCGAGGCCGGCGCGGTCGCGGCGTTCTACACGATCCTCATTTCGCTGGTCTTTTACCACACGCTGAGCTGGAAGTCGCTGAAAAAGACGATGGTCGACACGGCTAAGTCCACCGGCGCCATCGGCCTGATGATCGGCGCGGCTGCCTGCATGAGCTTCATCGTCACCAACGAGCACGTCCCCGACGCGATCGCCGCCGCCATGCTCTCGTTCACGCACAACAAGTACGTGTTCTATCTCATCATCAACATCATTTTCCTGATCCTCGGCATGTTCATCGACACCCAGACGATGCTGGTCGTGTTCATTCCGCTGGTGCTGCCGGTCGTCAAGGCGCTCGGCATCGACCTCATCCACTTCGGCGTCGTCATCATCCTCAACACCATGATCGGCCTGTCCACGCCGCCGTTCGGCATGCTGCTGTTCGTGACCTCCGGCGTCTCCGGGACGCCGATCAAGACGATCATCAAGGAGATCTGGCCGATGATCCTCGTGATGATCGGGGTGCTGATGCTGATTACGTACGTGCCCTGGCTCGTCACCTGCCTGACCTGAGGAGAAGCAATGGGAGAAAACAAGGAAAAAAGAGCCGCCGGCTGCCGCCTGACGGTGTCCGACGTCTGCGGCAACCGGGCCGTCGCGCTGGAAAACGACGCCGTCCGCGCGGGCATCCTGGTCGGCTGGGGCCTGACGGTCTACGAGCTGGTCGACAAGGCCTCGGGCGTCGACTTCATGTTCCGCGAGCGGCTGGGCCTCGAGCGCACGCGCGGCGGGCTGCCGTCCTGGCCGAACCCGCAGGGCGTGTTCTGGGACTCGTTCATCGGCGGCTGGTTCGAGCTGTTCCCCAACGCGGGCAAGGCCTGCGAGTGGAACGGCACGGTCTATCCCCAGCACGGCGAGATCCTCCAGTGCCCGTGGGAGATGGCCGTCGAGGAGGACACCCCCGAGCGGGTGCGGGTGCGCTTCACCGTGCGCACGCGCCGCACGCCGTTCCGCGTCACCCGGACGATGGAGATTCGGGCGGGCCGCCCGTGCCTCTATACCGAGGAGCGGATCGAAAATCTCTGCCCGGTGCCGCAGAAATACCTCTGGGGCCACCATTTCACGATCGGCGGCGACTTTCTGAACGAAAACTGCCGCATCGACCTCGCGCCCTCGCGCCTGTACGCCGAGCCCGGCGCGCAGAACGCGGCCTCGCAGCTCCGCGCGGGCGGCGAGGGCACGCTGCGCGCGATGCCGGGCGTCTCCGGCGGCACGGTCGACGAGCGGCCGTTCCCCGCGCGGGATTCCCACATCCGCGAGATGCTGTTCGCCGCGGAGATGGACGGGTGCTGGGCCGCCGCGACGGATCAGGCGCGCGGTCTCGGCGTCGCCCTCGCCTGGGACCCGGCGGTCTGGCCGGCCATGTGGCTGTGGAAGGAGGCCTGCGCCTCGCGCGGCTTCCCGTTCTACGGCGACACCTACGCGCTCTCGTTCGAGCCGCAGGTCAGCGCGACGCCGCGCCTGGCGGACGCCTGCGCCGACGGCACGGCCGCCGAGCTGCCCGGCTGGGGCGAGCGGACCGCCTGGATAACCGTCGCGGTCAGCCGCGGCGCGGCCGGCGCGGCCGGCGTCCTGCGGGACGGGACCGTCCTGCCCGCGAAAAACTGAAGCTTGGAAGGTGTAACTATGGATCGCTATGCGGCTTTGGCCGACAAATTCAAAAAGCGGGAGAAAATCTGCGCGCTTCACTGTTCTCTGGTGCTCGACCCGCTGATCGTCGCGAAGATGGACGCGCCGGACGCGGACTTCTTCCTGTTCGACATGGAGCACGGCCGGTACGACGCGCAGAACCTCGTGCCCATTTTTCACGAATGCCGCGCGCTGGGCGTGCCGACGGTCGTACGGGTGCAGGACGCGCTGTATCATCTGGTGGCGAAGCCGGTGGACATGGGCGCGGACGGCGTGATGATCCCCCGCACCGAGACGCCGGAGCAGCTCCGCGCCGCGCTCCGCGGCCTGCGCTTCGCCCCGCTGGGGTCGAAGGGCTGCGGCGGCGTGGCGCAGTTCCGGCCGGGCGAGAGCTGCGAGGCGTTTCAGCGCGGCCGCTTCCTGCTGCCGCAGATCGAGTCGCCCAGGGGCATCGAAAACCTGCCGGCGATGCTCGACGAGTTCGCCGACGATATCTCCGCGATCATCGTCGGGCCGTACGACATGTCCTTCATGGTGGGCACGCCGCTCGACATCCACAGCGACGCGATGACCGACGCGATCTGGAAGGTCCTCGAAACGGCCCAGGAGTACGGCAAGTCGTGCGGCGTCTACTGCGACAACGTGGACGAGGCCCGGCGCTACCGCGCGATGGGCGCGAACGTCTTTTGGACGGGCAGCGACATGCAGTATCTGCAGATGGGCGTCCGGGCCACGCTGGACGGGCTGAGAAATCTCTGAATTTTCCGGCCGGGCTTGCGATTTTCCGGAAAATGCGTTATCTTGTTACAAGAGACAGGATAAACCCGCGCGGTTTACCGGAGAAGAAGGCGGAACGCTTATGGGCGCGAGAATCAATATTGTAACAACCGTGGACGCCGTGGTGAGCGGCGTGTCCGAGGCCATCTACCGGCTGGACTTCAAGCCCGGCCAGCAGATCACCGAGGCGGAGCTCACCGAGCGATACGGCGTCAGCCGGAACACGATCCGCGAGGCCGTGGCGCGCCTCGCGGTCAACGGCCTGCTGGAAAAGGAGACCCACCGGGGCCTCTTTGTCCGCGCGCTCACGCCGGACGACGTGCGCGACGTCTACCGCACGCGCGCCGTGCTGGAGATCGACGCCGTGCGCCGCATCTGCGAAAACGGCGCGGTGCCCGGCAATCTGTTCGAGCTGATGGAAAAGATCGAGCAGGCCAAGTGGCAGGAGAACTGGTACGAGAGCGTCAACGCCGACGTCATGTTCCACACCGGCGTCGTCAGCGCCTCGGGCAGCTCGCGGCTGCTGCATCTCTATCAGATCCTGGGGCCGGAGATCAAGCTTTGCCTGTACCAGTCGAAGCTGACGCTGCTGCCCGACCCGGTCAACCGCTACAAGCACCGCGACCTTGTCGCCGCGCTCGAGCGGGGGGACGCGGAGGGCGCCTGCGAGCTCGTGCGGCGGCACATCGAATCCGGCTGCAAAAACGTGCTGCAGGGCTTCCCGGCGGAGACCGGCGGGCCCGCGCAGAAATAAAAAAACGGAGCGCCTTTCGGCGCTCCGGGCCATGCGTTCCCCGGCGGAAGCCGGGGAACTTTTTTGCGCCGTCAGCTCGGCGTCCCGTCCTTTTTCGCCCGCGCCACGCGCGAGGCGATATACTCCGGCACCTCGTCGCGCGGCATGTCGAGCGCGACGGCCAGCTCGCCGAACAGCAGGTCCTCGGCGCGCTTCATGAAGGCCGCGTCCACCGTGCCGATCTTCCGGCCCCCGGCCTGCGCGGCGCGCTTCTTCGCGTAAATGGACATCGTCAGCTCCACGAGATCGCCGCAGTCGTGCGTGCGCAGCGAGGCCTCGTAGCTGTCGGTCAGCTCGCGCAGCGCGCAGCCCTGCACGGCCTCCGCCCGGACGGACGGGATGCCGTCGATCAGCCGTTCGGCCTCCTCCCGCGAGATGACCGGCCGCATGAACACCTTGTCGCTGTCCACCGGCGCGTAGATCATGCAGCTCTGGTACAGCGGCCGGATGGCGTAATACCGCCTGACGCCGCCCCGGACCGGACGCTCGGTGACGCCCGTGATCTGGCAGACGCCCGTCCCGCCGTACATTACATATTCGCCAATCTGAAACAAGCTCGATCACCCTCCCTCGCTCGTCGTTCAGCGAACGGCGGCGCGCGCCTCCGGCCCTGTGCCGTGGGGCGCACGTTCCGCATTTCTATCATAACACAAATCGGGCGCCGGGTGTAAGCGTTTTTTGAAAAATTGTGAGATTTGCACATAAAAACCGGCCGACTTTTCCAAATTCGACCGGTTTCATTCGACAATTTTGAGGAAAAATGATATGCTGGAGCGGATTTCGGAGGGAGGCGGCGCCTGTGCTCACGACCGTCGGACGCCTGCGCGCGGCGTCGATCCTGCTGGCCGCCGCGCTGCTGGCGGCGGGTTTTTACGCCTTGGAGGCCGACACGCCGGCGCGCGCGGCGGCGCGGTTCATCGCCGCGATGGACGGCGGGAGCTTCGCGGCGCTGCGGGCGGCCGCCGCGCCGGACAACCCGGCGGCCGCGTTCACCGAGGCGTCCTCGCAGCCGCTGTTCCGGCTCTGGCGGGAGGACGCCGCGTTCCGGGAGGGCGTTCGCCGTTCCCTGACCGACGGGACGGCCGTCGTGCGGACGCGGCGCTTTCCGCGCCGGTACGCCGCGCGGATCAAAACGGGCCGGGCGTATCTCGACAGCGAGCCCGCCGGGGCCGCGCTCGCGCTCGGCGGCCTGCCGCCCGGGGACGGGCGGTACGCCGCGCTGCTGCCCGGCGACTACGCGCTCGCGGCGCGCCTGACCGCGGCGAACGGCGAGGTATTCACGGCGGAGACGCGCCTGACCGTGCGCGGCGGCGAAACGGCGCGGCTGCGGCTCCGCTTCGTCCACGCCTCGCTCGATCTTGTCAACGCGGGCGGGACGGCGGCGGAGATCCTCGTGCGCGGCCGCTCCCTCGGCACGCTCGCGGGCGGCGCGGAGACGAGGCTCTCGCCGCTCCGGACGGATACGACGCTCACGCTGCGCGCCGGCGGCGGCGCGGAGAAAACCGTCCGCGCCGACGCGGGCGCCGCGGTATTCTCCCTCGACCCCTGCCGGGCGGAGGTGCGCAACGACTACGCCTCGCCGATCACCGTGCTGCGCGGCGGTGAGCGGTACGCCGAGATCCCGGCGGGGGAGAGCGCCGTCCTCGAGGCGCCCTGCGGGAGCGAGCTGACGCTCCGCCTGGGGGACGACGGCGGCGTGGCGCCCTGCTCGCTCGTCTGCGCGCACGCCTCGGAATACCTGCGGCCCGTCTTTCGTCTGACCGCCGCGGCCCGCGCCGCGGCGGAGAGGGCCGTTCTGGCCTACGCCTCGTCGTGCTTCGAGGCGTTCGGCGGGAATCGCCTCGCGGCGCTGCGCGCGCTGCCGCAGACGGAGCTTTCGCGCTATCTCGCCGGCGCGGCCTCCGCGCGGGCGAACGGACATACGGAGGGCGGCGCGCTGGACATGACGTTTCGCGCGGCGCGCGCTTCGCTGCGCACGCAGGCGCTCTCCCTCGCGGCGGACGGCGCGCCGGTGCTGACCGGCTATTTCGAGCTGGCGTTCTCGCGCGTCACCGCGGCGGGGGAGCAGGAGGACACGACGCTCTGCCGCGTCAGCCTTCGCGGCGGCGGGGAATGGCGCGTGATCTCCGACCCGTAAAGAAGCCGGCGGCGGATTTTTCCGCCGCCGGTTCGTTATTCGCAGAGGGCCGGGTCGCTGAAGAGCCGGTCGAGCAGCAGCGTGTACGCGCCGCGCAGGTCGAGCTCGCGGATGGGCCGCCGGTCGAGGCGCAGCTCGAACGGCTCGTCGGCCGGATAGTAGCGGAACGCGCGCAGGTTGTCGTAGAGCCGCGCGCGGAAGTAGTCGTCCGCCCACGCGTAGTCCCCGTGGAACACGACGAGCTCCGGGTTGAACGAGAGCGAGACGTTGCGCAGCGCCATGGCGAAATAGCGCGCGAGGCCCGCGTCGATCTCCCGCGCGCCCTCGTCGCCCCCGGCCGAGGCGGCGAACACATCCTTCACGGTGAGGGACGCCAGCGGCGCGCGCCCGAGCGCGGAGTCCGGCCGGCGGGCGAGGATTTCGGCGGCGGCGCGCCGGATGCGCGCGTCGGACACCAGCCGCTCGAAGCAGCCGTAGCCGCCGCAGCCGCAGCGCTCGTCGTCGTCCGGCGCGAGGGTCATGTGGCCGATCTCGCCGATGAGCGAGTCGCGCCCGTTGAGGATGCGGTCGTGCTCGATGAAGCTGGCGCAGACGCCGCCCCAGGCGGAGAACACCGCGAGCACGCGCCGGTCGCGGATCTCCTTCTCGTGCAGCAGCGAGCGCGCGACGACCTTCGACACGTTTTCCGCGAGAATGGGCGTGCCCTCGGGAAAGTACGGCGCGAGCAGCCCCGCGACGGGGATGTTGAAGCCCCAGCCCGGGGCGAGGGAGCTGTATTTCAGCGAGCCGGTGCGGTAGTCGACGATGCCGGAGGTGGACACGCACACGCCGAGCAGCCGGTCCGGCGCGACGCCCGCCCGCGCGAGGAGCTCGTCCGAGAGAGCGCCGAGCCTGCGCAGCGCCTGCTCGACGCTGTCCGGCAGGGCCTGCGGCTCGTCGAACTGCTCCACGAGGCGGAAGCGAAGGTCCACCAGCGAGAGGCGCAGCCGATCCGGCCAGAGCGCGGCGCAGAGCAGGCACCGGTCCGGCGAGAGGGAGAAGAGCTCCGCCCGCTTGCCGCCGATGCTGGTGGAGTCGGCCTTGCCGGCGCGCACGAGCAGCCCCTTGCCGATGAAGAACCGGATCGCCTTGGTCGCGGTCTGGCGGCTTACGCCGACGCGCTCGGCGGCCTCGGCCACCGTGCGTTCGCCGCCGGCCTGGAAAAATTCGAGGATCTGCATACGGTTTCCCAGCTTCAGGTCGGCCGGGAGCGTGGCGAAGGAATCCGGACGCATCATGGATGACACCTCGGTTTTCGGGATGCCACCAATCTATCATACGGCGCGCGGAAAATCAAGATTGCAAACGGCGGTTACGAAATCCCGTTAACAATCAAAACGCACAATTCGCCCCGCCGGAATCCCGCAAACTCCACAAGCTTTGCGCGAATTTCCGCGCGGGGCTTTACTTTGCGGGACGGAGAGGTTATATTATAAAATAACGGAACAAAGTTGCATAACCTGCCGCGGCCGCGCGCCGCGCGATTCGGAAAGGGGTATTCCTATGGAAAAACTGCGTTGGGGCGTCATCGGCTGCGGCGGCATCGCCGACCGGCGGACGATCCCCGGAATGATGCTCGCGAAGAACGCCGAGCTGGTCGCGGTGATGGACGTCCGCGCCGACGCGGCCGAGAAGGTCCGCGCGAAGTACGGCGCGAAGCGCGCCTACACGAGCGACGAGGCGCTGCTGAGCGACCCGGAGGTCGACGCGGTCTACATCGCCACGCCGATCGTCATGCACGCGCGTCAGGCGCGCCTGGCCGCCGATCACGGCAAGGACATCCTCATCGAGAAGCCGCTGGCGATGACGTCGGCGGAGGGCCGCGAGGTCATCGCCTACTGCCATGAGAAGGGCGTGAAGATCGCCGCGGGCTTCATGATGCGCTTCGGCGCGCACGTGATGAACATGAAAAAGGCCGTCGCCGAGGGCAAAATCGGCACGCTGGTGTCCGGCTATTCGCAGTTTACGCTGTGGCTCCCGTACGAGGAGGGCAACTGGCGCCAGATCAGGGCGAAGGCCGGCGGCGGCTGCATGATGGACATGGCCGTCCACTGCATCGACCTGATGGAGTATATCAGCGGCATGCGCGTGACGAAGGTCGGCTCGTTCAACGAGAAGATCGCCTTCCCCGAGCCGCAGTACGACGTGGAGGACACGTCCACCGTGATGATGCGCCTGGAGAACGGCGCGCAGGTCGTCGTGCAGACCAACTTCAACATCCCCGACGAGGCGTCGAAGTGGCGGCTGGAGTTCTTCGGCACGAAGGGCCGCCTGCTGGGCGACACGATCATCGGTCAGATCGACGGCGGCAGGCTCAACGCGGTGTATCTCGAGAAGAACCTCGCCTACAACGCGACGCAGACGCACGCGGACGACGCGGGCATCGACGTGCCCGGCGACTTCGGCAACATGAACACCCGCGAGATCGAGAGCTTTTCCGACTCGATCCTGCGCGGCAAGCCGCTCGTGGTCCCGGCGGAGGACGCCGTCCACGTCCAGGAGATCATGGAGCTGGCCTATCGCAGCGGCGAGGAAATGAAGATGTTTTCGCTCTGAAAGAAAGAAGGGACCCGCCGCGAGGCGGGTCCCTTCTTCACGCTAGAACAGCGCCGCGAGCAGCGCGATCGCGCCGGCGGCGCAGCCGACCGCGGCGAGGAGCTGCACAAGGCAGCCGCAGCAGCCGGGGCCGAGGCAGCCCATCGGGGGAGGCGGAGGTCCCCAGGGCCCCCTTCCGCGCGGGCCCCAGCCGCCCGGGCCGGGACCTCCCGGCCCTCCTGGTCCGCCGGGGCCGCGCCCCGGGCCGCCGAATCCTGGCATGGACAAGACCTCCAAAATCGTATTTGTACCGCCCCGCGGGGCGGCTTTTTCAGCCCCGGATCAGCCGCAGCACGTCGAGCAGCGTGGCGCGGTAGTCGGCGGCGCTGCGCGCGGCCGACTGGGAGAAGGGCAGCGCCATGCGGTCGATGGCGAACATCGCCGTGACGCCGAGATCGTAGGCCGCCGCCGCGCTGTCGTCGATGCAGCCGACGATCGCGACGAGGGGCACGCCGCGCGCCCTCGTGCGCCGGGCGATGCCGGAGATCACCTTGCCGCGCGCGCTCTGGGCGTCGAAGCGGCCCTCGCCGGTGAGGACGAGGTCGGCCCCGTCGAGCAGCCGGTCGAAGCCGATCGTGTCCAGCACGGCCTCGATGCCGGGCCGGAGGGAGGCGCGCAGGAAGGCGAGGCAGCCCGCGCCCATGCCGCCGGCCGCGCCCGCGCCGGGCACGGCGGCGAAGTCCCCGCCGAACGTTTCGGCGAGCTTTCCGGCGAGACGGCGCAGCCCGTCGTCGAGCCGGCGCACCATGGCCTCGTCCGCGCCCTTCTGGGGCCCGAACACGTACGCCGCGCCGCTCTCGCCGCAGAGCGGGTTGTCCACGTCGCACATGACCGTGACCGTCACGCCGCGCAGCAGCGCGTCGGCGGCGGTGTTGTCGATGGCGGCGATGTCGCCGAGAGTCGCGCCGACGGGCACGAAGGTCTCGCCGGCGGCGTTGTAGAATTTCGTGCCGAGCGCGGCGGCGCAGCCGCAGCCGCCGTCGGTCGTGGCGCTGCCGCCGAGGCCGAGCAGGACGCTGCGGCAGCCCGCCCCGACGGCGTGCCGGATCAGCTCGCCGACGCCGAAGGTCGTCGTGCGCGACGGGTCGCGCCGTTCGCCGACCATGGGCAGCCCCGCGGCCGCGGCCATCTCCACGACGGCCGTGCCGCCGAAGCGGCCGTAGGCGGCCCGGACGCGCTCGCCGGGGTAGGGGCCGGTCACGTCGGCCGCGACGCGCTCGCCGGGCATGGCCTCGAGGAAGCAGTCCACGGTGCCCTCGCCGCCGTCGGCGACGGGGAAGGCGAGGACCTCGCAGTCCGGGAAGATCTCCGGCACCGCGCCGCGCGCGATGGCCGCGATCTCCGTGCTGGAGAGCGTGCCCTTGAACGAGTCGGAGAGGACGATGCACTTTTTCAGGTCTCTTGAGAGGGAGGACATGGGAGAAGACCCTTTCGGAAAAGATTTATTTCGCGTTTCCGCCGCGCGGGCCTCTGCGGCGGCCGTCGGCGAAGGCGACGATGTGGCCGGGCAGCTCGCCCGGCTCGGGACGGCGGTGCGGCTTCGGGCGCTCCGGCGCTCTCGCCGGGGCGGACGGGGCCTTCGGCGGGGCGGACGGGGCCTTCGGCGGCTCCGGCGCGCGGAACGGCCGAAACGGCGCCGCGGGCTTCTGCGGAGCGGAGGGCCTGGGCGGCGTCGGGGCGGGCTGCCTCGGCGGCTCGCGCCGCTTTTCGGGCGCGGCCTGCCGCTCGGCGCGGGGCGGGCGCGGCGGCCGGACGGCCTTGGGCGTCGCCTCGAAGACCTCCATCGGCCACGGATGGTTCTCCACCACGGGCACCTTCCGCCCGATCAGCTTTTCAATGTCGCGCAGGTACTCGAGCTCGTCGAAGTCGCAGAAGCTGATG
>Ga0183095_11053_pt1 | contig 35443 bp, 31 predicted proteins | sample BioMet4_FD_130346 | JGI IMG/M metagenome (GOLD analysis project Ga0183095, IMG submission 130346) | Microbial communities from bioreactor (seeded with sewage sludge) at LBNL, California, USA - Biofuel metagenome 4 (v2) (version 3) | ecosystem: Engineered > Bioreactor > Anaerobic > Unclassified ...
AAAATCATCAACCAAGCCTTTTCCCAGAGATGAGGGGGCCTAATTGTGAAAATCAAAAGAGCAAGACTTATTTACAGCAAGTTACAGACGGAAAATAGGATTTTCCCAGTTTTATCGGACAGCAATAGTTTATTACCGATTTCGCTTTCTTTCCAAATCCAACGGATACACTCACGCTTATTCCTTTCTTTAATTCCTTTCGAGAGCGCTATAACAGACTTCCCGGTACCGCTGTTGCAGATGCCGGTTATGGTTCGGAGGAGAACTATCGGTTTATGCAGGAGAACAGGATAGAGGCCTTTGTCAAATACAACTTCTTTCATAAAGAGCAGCGTCCCCGTTATGTTCCCAACCCATTTCATCCGGAAAGCTTGTATTACAACATTGAGCAGGATTATTACGTTTGTCCCATGGGACAGCACATGAATCGTATAGGAACCAAACGGGATAAAACCGCCAGCGGATATGTTACTCAAAGTGCCCGTTATAAAGCTCAAAGATGTGAAGGGTGCCCCCTGCGCGGCAGTTGCTTTAAAGCACGGGGAAATCGAATAATCGAAGTAAATCATCGATTGAATGAATATAAAAAACAGGCGCGTGAAAGGCTAACTTCAGAAGAAGGGATTAAGCATCGGGGGAGGCGGTGCATAGAGCCCGAAGCCGTCTTTGGGCAAATGAAATATAACATGGCGTATCGGCGTTTCCGACATGTTGGAAAAGAAAAGGTTACAATGGACTTTGCCTTCTTTGTCATTGCCTTTAATATCAAAAAGATGTGCGCAAAAATTGCCAAGGAAGCCTCTAAACTATTTCTTGACCTAATTTACCGACTGTACACACACTTAAAAGCGATTTATGGGATGAATTGAGCGACTTTGAAGTCGCCGCTTCCGAAAATTGCGGCATAGGTAAACTTAGATTAGAGACAAGCTAGCGATTAGAAAAAAAGAGGATGTGCCTGTTTTGACACACCCTCATTCTTAACCCATAATCCTTATTGAATGTTCATCGTTTATGCCTGGTTCTATAAATAAGGCAACAGCATATAAGCCAAAAACGACTTGGGTTACTACTTCGTTTAAGACTCTTAGCTGAGTTGCAAAAAGTAGAAAGCAGTACCAAATTCGTGCAATTAATGAGAGTTCTTTTGGAAGCTTCTGATTAGTTTACTCCGATTTATAATTTATAGGTAGGTACATCCTTACAACAACAGGTTTCCCATGATCTAAACCAGGCTGGAAATCTGGCATTCCTCTGACGGCTTCCGCAGCATGACGATCTATCTCGGGAGTGAGCGGGCTAACAACTCGAATGTCTTTTACCTTTCCTGTCTTGCTTAACGTTAAAGCGACAACTACGCGTCCCTTTGCTGAATTAGATGGTGGTACCACATGACTTTGGTAGCGTTTCAAGCCTTCCTGTCCTCCTTCGAACTGGGGCATTTGATCGACCAAACTATAAATAGAGTCCCCCTCCCATTTATTGGGCAACATTTCAAGAATCGGGACAGCTTTCTTTGTTTTTTTTTCCATAAGACGACGGCCAGCCTTTGTTATGAGATAGCGAACATTCTGATATGGCAACATGGTTTCATAGTCGATTTGCCGTTGGCTTGTCCTGACCGATACTTTAAACCCTACACTGTCGTTTGCCTTGTCAAGCCATACACCCTCAATTGAAGCATCAGCCATTGCATTGAATTCATCATCGCTCAAAGGTTCAAAGAGCGTAACATAAAAACTTTGGTAAACATTGCCCTCATGAATTAATCTCTGATTCAAGACCTTCTCCGTTGTTAGCACTCTACCTTTAGCAATATCATAAATAACGTAGGCTACATCTTTCTTAGCCTTCACGGGAGACATGCTTTCTGGCACAGACTCACAACTGATAGAATAGCAAAGATATTGACCTGGGCTATAGCTCTTCAACCTTGCCGACATGTTAACATAGCAAAAGCGACGGTCATCTGGCAATGTCCTCAATTGAAAGGTTACTTGACTCCCCAGCCCTGACTTGAATTGTTGATAAGCAGAATCCAAATTGGTTGTACTATAGCCAAACATCATTTGACTCAAAAAGTATTGTAACGCTACAGGTTTATTAAAGTTAGCGATTTCTGGCCACTCGATATCAGTATCTATGACATTAAAATCATCTCCACTTTGCATGAGAAGATGCTCCTTTACATATCTCACAGAGTAGCACTGAGCCATATGGTCTACAGTCTGTCCCCACACGGAAACAGGCAACAGAAGAAGCGCAACCAACAACAATCTCACTTTCTTTTTCATTCTGCTAAGTTTATATTGCCCGAGAAAGAGATACCCTCGCGATCAGAAGAGATTACATCAAGTGTCGCTTTCCCATTGGCAAACACCTCTATTTGATATGTAATGATCTCCATCTCATGTCTCGTCGAAAGCTTGATTCGGAAATAGTCCTGTTTCACCTGCTCTGATTTATAACTTAAAATGGGCGCTCTAAAGTCGAGCGGGCTACGGTCTCGCCCATTGAAGTCTGCACGATAGGCAACACCAAAATAAGGCAGGAAACTTGTGATTGTATCTCCATCAATCTTAACCCTATAACCAGAAGTGAGGAATTGAGGTTTCATCCTTCTGGGTGTCACATAGTCCAAAAGGATAGTATATGAAGAACTGTTCAATGAGTCCATCACTTGCCCATACACCATTCTCGCCGTAGCAGCCTTCTTTTCTGAAGTCTTTGAAGTAGAGCAAGCTATTAGACTAAGTAAAATGGCCAACAATCCTAATATCTTTTTCATGTTAGAATAATTTGATGCGAATATAATGATTTTCAGTCAAAACCCCTATCATTTTACCTTATTTTAATATCGCTTTAGTACCTTTGCGTTGTAAATTGAATAAAACATCAAGTAAGAATGAAACCCACAGTATTGATTACAGGCGCCACAAGCGGCATTGGTGAAGCCTGCGCGCGCAGATTTGCACTTGGAGGCTACCGACTCATTATCACAGGTCGCCGTTCAGAGTTGTTGGAAAAATTAAAGAACAGCTTAGATACAGAAGTATTGACTCTCTGCTTTGACGTGCGTGACCGCAATGCCACACGTAAAGCAATCGACTCGATACCTGAAGAGTGGCGCATTATAGATGTACTCATCAACAATGCAGGACTTGCACAAGGTTTGGAACCTGAGTACGAGGGTGACCCTGACGACTGGGACCGCATGATAGACACCAACATCAAGGGACTGCTCACCATGACGCGGCTGATTGTTCCTGGCATGGTCCAGCGTAATCATGGACATGTCATCAACGTCGGCAGTGTTGCTGGCGATGCTGCCTATGCAAATGGCAATGTGTATTGTGCTACAAAAGCTGCCGTAAAAACCATCTCCGATGGACTACGCATTGATGTGGCACAAAGCGCCGTGCGTGTTACGACCCTCAAGCCAGGGTTGGTAGAGACCAACTTTAGCAATGTGCGTTTCCACGGAGACGATGCCCGAGCAGACACGGTATACAAGGGCATCAAGCCTCTTACAGGGGATGATATTGCCGAAGTAGCCTACTTTGCGGCATCAGCTCCAGAGCATGTACAGATTGCCGAAGTGCTTATCCTGGCCACACATCAAGGCAGCGGTAGCTATATTGTCCGTGAAAGCGAGTAAAAAACATCCTGAGCGTATCAGCTGGCACTATCAACATGCCAAGGTTATCAACCCGAACTCGGTTTAATTTTCTTTGTAACCCTATTAATGTTTTAATACATATTGATTTAGCCTCAGTCCCTCGATTGAGGCTAAATTATTTTCAATTTATCATTGACACTCTTGCTTCTAACTATAGAAAGGGATCATAAGAAACATGATTGGGGGATAAATCGACACTATTTTTCGCACTTACTATTTGAATGTCCCTCCGAAGCACTTTAATGTTACATCTCTCGCACATCTCATTGACGGGATAGTACGACGTAGTAGGCGAAGAAAAACCATGTAGTTACTACCGTAAAAAATCAAAAGATAAAAATCCTGTGTTTTGGTGAGGTATTCAGGAATTTTTCGACAAGCCCATTTTTAAATGTACTTATTATCCGACGAGTACAAGGGCGATGTAAGGGCTGGTGGTCGGCAATCAATTTGAAGTCGTAAGCTCAGAGGTTGAGAGGTTGGCCAATCCTCAATTCTGGGACGATGGAGGCGAGGAAAAGGCCCCGGATGGCTTTTTTGGGGAGGTTTCACCTGATTGATATTTCGAATCGAATCATAAGGTTCTACTTTGGAGGTTCCCTTTTCGGCTTTGTCGCTTCATGCGATAGTCGTTTTTGTTGTTGCAATATGTCAAAGAGCTCTTCTGAGTCACGCGATCTTGTTGCGAGGCGAAAGCAGAGTGATCAGGCCTGCCGGGCCGAAGCCCCAAATCGTACTTGCTTCTCGATTTCAAGAACAAAGTTACGACACCGCGCCGACCCCATGTCCGTTATTGTCCGTTCCCGTCCGTTAACGGCGAAAAAATTTCTTGTACGGAGAAAATAAATTTTCAGTGAACGATTCGTTTCAAAACCATGAAGTGAAAATATATATTGATTTAAGCACACAGATTGCGCGGATGTTTGATTTGCAAACGGCTCCGTGGTGTTAGTCCATCGTAACAGACTACATCGAGTCGCCTTTAATATTTTCATCATTTCATGTTTTCATCATTTTCCGCCCATGTTATCCGCATGAAAAACTTACGGATTAAAAGCGGCGATGAGGCTAATTTTGCGAAGAAAACGAATACTGTAAACTAATTCAGTACAGAAAACGTTCCCGAGACACGCCATTAGGTCAACCTCTACACGGAATAGGGATGAGTAGTCAACCAAAACAGGAATAAGTTTAACCGAGTCAGCCCTGATTAGTAAAAAAACATGTAAGTCAACTCATCAGAAACCTCATCATTTCTTCCTTCCCTGCTGGGCATGGGGGGAGAGGCTTCCAGGGGATGATCAAGGTAAGCCCATTATTTTGTGACAATTGCGCATTTGTGCCACGAAAGCTGGCGAGGCGACGAAGGGGCACTCTTTTTTCGCATTGAATCAATTACATTTTCTTCTGCAAGAATACAAATCCAGCGGTAAATACTCATACGCGAAACTGGTAATTCCTTCGAAATTCTCTTAATTGGAATTCCCTCCTCAAAATACATCTTTATAGCCAGGTCATAAAAGCGGCCTTTGTAGCGAGATGTGTAATGTCGTTTTAGTCTTTCTTCCATTCTTGACTCTTTTTAGGAGTCAACTTTTTTAGGACAAGACACCAGCTCTCATATAATCGCTTCTTGGAGTTGGAGGCACGAGTATCGGTGGAACCGAGTTCTGGTTATCAGCATGCAATACTAAATGTCCGCTTCTATTGTGTGATTCAAATTGAATCACGAGATGAATCAATTTGATTCACTCAGTAAAACAAATTGAAACACGGCGTGATTCAAATTGAATCACACCGTGAAATAATATTTATCACAACTGCATGGCAGCTCAATCGCTATGAACTTAAAAATCTCTTATAGAGCACCCTTGGTCGATGGCAACTCGTAGTGGTAGATATCACGACGCACTGCCATCTTTAAGCTACGGGCAAAAGCTTTGAAGATGCCTTCTATCTTGTGGTGCTCGTTCTGCCCTCCAGCCTTGATGTTAAGATTCATGTGGGCCGCATCGCTTATGCTCTTAAAGAAATGAAGGAACATTTCAGTAGGCATCTCTCCTACTTTTTCACGATTAAACTCTGCATCCCATACCAGCCAGGGACGCCCCCCGAAGTCAAGTGCCACCTGACAGAGACAATCATCCATCGGCAAACAATAGCCATAGCGTTCTATTCCACGCTTATCGCCAAGGGCGTGAAGCAGACATTCGCCAAGGGCAAGCGCAGTATCTTCGATGGTATGGTGCTCATCAACTTGCAGATCACCCTTAGTATGAATGGTGAGATCCATCATACCATGCTTACCTATCTGCTCCAGCATGTGATCGAAAAATCCCAATCCTGTAGAGACATCGGTCTTGCCAGACCCGTCCAGATTAATCTTCACATATATATCGGTTTCCTTTGTGGTGCGCCTTACCTCTGCAATGCGTTCACCTGCGAATAGCAATTCCGCTATTTTGTCCCAGTCGAGGCCATCGCGTCCAAGAATCAAAGATTTACATCCTAGATTTCTTGCCAACTCGTCATCGCTATCGCGGTCGCCAATAACATAGCTACCTGCCAAGTCATAGGTGTCATTACCGATGTACGCCGTAAGCATTCCGGTACCAGGCTTCCGCATCGGAGAATTGTCCTCTGGGCGGTGTCGGTCTATGAGTATGTCATCGAAGGTGATTCCTTCACCCTCAAGAGTTTGCAGAATGAATTGCTGTACAGGCCAGAAAGTCTCCTCTGGGAAAGACGATGTACCCAATCCGTCTTGGTTACTCACCATCACAAACTTGAAGTCGAGATGTTTTTGAATAAATCCAAGGTTGCGAAACACTCCACGCGTGAATTTCAATTTTTCAAAGGAATCTATCTGTTCGTCAAGAGGTTCCTCTATGAGGGTACCGTCGCGATCTATGAATAGTACTTTCTGCATGATTCTATAGTTTTTAATTAGTTTGCATTGCCTTGCTTTTGGCCCTCACTTCCCACCCCTTTTACTTCAAACAGGGAAGTCTTGTTATGTTTTTTTGCTGCAATCTTAGCCTCAATATGACCGTACGCATAATAATAAACCATCATCAACCAGATGGCCATGAAGCTCCAAATAGCGGCACATATCATGGTCGTAACAAAAGAAAGAAGACCAATATATGAAGGCATTCCACTCTGGTCGCCCATGGCAATGCCTTGTCGATCAAGTGTGGTTGAAAACTCTATGACGGCACTTGGCATCATCACTACGAAGTAAAGCAGGCCAAGAAGAATGCCAGCAAGCAGGGTGAGGACAAAAAGATAACCCCAGTAGCGCCAGCCATCGCAATAGCTACGCCCAAAGACGGTGTGAAGTTTGGTATTGGGTTCTATGACGTATTTCATATATCCATAGCCCAGGGGCAACGTACTAATAGCAACTATAACCATGAATGCCAAGACTAAACCATAGCTGATAGCAATGTCGTTGGCTGTAGGTGCACCCTTTGCCATAATAAAAGGTAGTGAAACCAACAGCTTTATCACAATAACCGCTAGCACTACTATACCAATGTTCACCAAAGCAAGACGGGTAACACGAGGGAAATTGGTCTTGAAGCTTTTACCATTTAACAAGCCTACTATCGTGGTATCTAACCACACGGAAACAGCAATTAAAGCCAAACCAATTACGATTCCCACAAGCGAAAAAGTCAATAAGATCGAAGGTGTTAAGACTTGAGGGTTCTCTCTTGCCCCAAATGATGTGAAAACTGCCTGCATTACAGCCAAGAGAATTGACATCACAAGAATGGGAAGCCATGTGCGCTTCAGTAACTTCGCGATATTGGTGCTGAAAAGATCGTATGATGCCTTAATGCAGGCAGCCACATTTCTTATTTTATATAGTTCTGTTTCCATGTTCAATAGAATACTTTTTTAAGCTTCATAAAACTTTGAGTTGAACAATCTGAAATGTTTATTTTTGACTGAGCTGTCCAAAACTGAAAGACACCGATAAACTAATTTTTCAGCAACAGATATCAATTTCAGAATCAGGCACTTAACCTCCAAATACATTGTTGCTTACCTTTTACTAGGGTTGGTGAGGTCTTCGGAACTCTGAACATACTATTGCCGTTGCAATTGCTACGTTGAGACTCTCTGCGGTTACGCGATCAGCTGGGTAGTTGGGAATATAAAGACGATGATTTAGACGGCGACTTACCTCATGAGAAAGCCCGTTCCCCTCATTGCCCATGATAATTAGCCCATGTGTTAACAACTCCTGCTCATATATATTCTCTCCATCAAGGAATGTTCCATATACAGGAAAGTCCTTGGGAAGACCATCGAGAAGATGGCAGAGATTCTGATAGTGTACCCCGACACGCGCAATACTGCCCATCGTTGCTTGTACTACCTTGGGATTATACACATCGGCAGTGTCCTCAGAACAGAATAAATGCTCAATGCCAAACCAGTCGGCAACACGAATGATAGTTCCCAAGTTTCCAGGATCCTGTACGCCATCTAAAGCAATACAAAGCTGGTCCTGTGGCAATATTGCAGCAGTGTCACCATCAAAAAAAGGAAAAACAGCAATTACCTGTTGAGGATGTTGAAGAAACGAGGTACGTCGCAACTCGTCGTCAGTGGCAAACTCAATTCTAACCTCATCCATTAGTTTGGTATTAGCTATTTGCCCACTTATCCAATCTTCAGTGGCAATGATAAGCTTAGGAGCAGCCACTTTCAACAGATCACCGACAACCTTAGGCCCCTCAGCCACAAAAAGGTGTTGTTGAAGTCGATTTTTCTTCAGCTCCAACGCACGCACAAACTTGATAACCGCCTTACTAAGCATGCTGCAAAGATAGCTATTAACTATCAAAATGGGTGAAAAAATCATGTTAATCTGTGTGATTTGATACTAAATCTAGTAACCAAAATAAATATTTACCAGTGGTTCTGCATAAGATTCAAGTATAATTACAACCAGATCAACCAGAGACGAATGCACAAATGTTCGTTTATGGTTATCGCAACATACATCAACCACATCTTTTGTGCTTTCATTTATAACCAAATGACACAATATTATCATTTTTTTTATGTAAGTTTGCATCCAAAAGAGAAAGGAATTTGAAGACCTCAAGAATCTTATTAATACTGTTCATTGCAACGCTGATGGCAGCGTGTAGCTCCACGAAGTTCGTGGAAGATGAGCAATATTTGTTGGAAAGTGTGGAAATTAAGGCTGATGAAAAAAGTGTTGATGCCTCAGCCTTGGCTCCTTACATTCGCCAACATGCCAATTCGAAATGGTTTTCATTATTCAAAATACCACTTGGGACCTACGCTTTGTCTGGCAGAGATACAACCAAATGGATTAATCGCACACTTAGAAAAATCGGAGAAGAACCTGTGATCTTTGACTCAACACAGGCTCGGCTTTCCATTGAAGACCTTCGTGGAGCTTTGAAAAACATGGGCTACATACAAGCTAGAGTCGATCTGCAGACCAAAGTAAAAGGCAAAAAACTGAAGGCCATCTATACTTTCCGTCCTGGCACGCCTTATACCATTTGTCATTTGAACTACGACATTCAAGACACACAAATCAAGGAAGTGCTTGACAATTACCAAAGGAATGCTATTAATCAGAAACATGGCAAAGCCGAAGGATTACAAGTAGGCGACCGTTTCTCTGTGACGCGATTGGATCAGGAAAGAGAACGTATCACAGAAGTACTAATGGACTCGGGTTATTATCGATTCCACAAGGATTATATTCAATATCAGGCAGACTCAACAGACAACAAGTCAGGTATTGACCTCACCCTGCAACTTCTCCCTTACAAAGAAGACAACAATAGCCCTGATACGCTTCACCCACGTTTTAGAATTGGTTACATCAATTATAAAGATGGAGGAGATAATCAGCTTAAGTTACGCAGACGAGTGCTTGAAAATAGTACTGCCATGCAGACTGGACAGTTTTTTTCATCGACCAACTTGCAAAGGACCTACAATAACTTTGCAAAGATGAATGCCGTGAGATACACAGACATTCGCTTCCAAGAGATTCCTGACAGCAATTTGCTTGACTGTAATATAAATGTAAGCATGAACAAGCAGCATTCAATTGCTTTTAAACCAGAGGGAACCAACACGGCTGGCAATCTTGGAGCAGCTGCTTCTTTGACCTATGAGAATAGAAATATGTTCCGTGGTTCAGAGGTGTTTAGCGTGGAGCTGCGTACGGCTTTCGAAGCAATCACGGGATTAGAGGGCTATCGTGATGAGAACTATGAGGAATATGGCGTAGAAACCAAGATACAGTTTCCGAGATTCATCGCCCCATTTCTATCCAACGCCTTCCGTCAGCGTAGCAACGCAACGTCGGAAGTTTCATTGATGTGGGACATGCAAAATCGTCCTGAATTTCATCGCCGTGTTTTCTCTGCCGCATGGCGTTACCGTTGGGCAGATGCGAGCAGGCATCTTAACTATAGACTCGACCTTCTCGATTTGAACTATGTGTATATGCCGTGGATTAGCGAAACATTCAAGCACGATTATCTTGACAGCGTTTCCAATCGCAATGCTATTCTACGATACAACTATGAAGACCTGTTCATCATGCGGTTAGGTTTAGGCGTAACGTATAGTGACGGCATAGATGCATTTAGAGCCAACATCGAGACGGCCGGCAACCTTTTAGGTGGACTATCGGAGCTGGCAGGCAAGAAGCGGAACGACAACGGGCAATACACTTTCTTTAATATTGCATACGCGCAATATGTGAAGTTTGACTTCAACTATACACATCTTATCCGTTTTGACACGCACAACACACTATCACTTCACAGCGAATTAGGTCTTGCCTGGCCATACGGGAACAGCAAAATCTTACCTTTCGAGAAACGCTACTTTACAGGAGGAGCTAATGGCGTGAGAGGTTGGAGTGTGAGAGCTCTTGGCCCTGGCACCTATCAAGGCACAGACGGACGCATTGATTTTATTAACCAGACAGGCGACATGAAACTTTATATGAGCGCCGAATACCGTACATTCCTTTTCTGGAAATTTAATGGTGCTGTATTTGTTGATGCTGGAAACATTTGGACATTGCGAAATTACGTCGATCAACCTGGTGGTCAATTTAAGTTTGATGAGTTTTATAAACAGATCGCCGTTTCATACGGTCTAGGACTCAGACTCAACTTTGACTACTTTATCTTACGTTTTGATATGGGTATGAAAGCCATCAATCCTGCCTATGAGAGCCAACGTGAGCATTGGGCTTTTCTGCATCCCGATTTTGGAAGAGACTTCGCTTTCCACTTTGCAGTAGGTTTGCCGTTCTAAAGAAGGCTTTGTAAGACTTTTCAGAAGTGTCATTTTTGTGAACAACAGACCCAAACTGTTGGTATTTACGACTTTATCAATTCTTGCTATTGGGTTGTCATATGCATACATCTTATGCTCTTCAAACAGATGAAATCCGACGCTTTTCCCCTTTCATAGCTAATGCTAACGAATATCTATTTATTCGGACCTTGACACATTCAAACACGAAATTTCATTAGAGTTTTTCAATGCCTTTAACTCTATAAATTACTAGCGAACTATGTAAGAAAAAGGATGTTTGTTAAATTTTACTTATTCATCAAACGTGTTCTACCTTTTTATTACCTTTGCAAGTACTAAATCGAGATAGCTACGGCAGGTTATGAATAAAGCTGAGATACGAACAAATCCCTTCATGGAGCCTTATGAAACGCCCCATAACACGATACCATTCCAAAAGATAAAGTTTGAGGACTATGAAGATGCCTTCATGGAGGGCATCAAGCGCGACGATGAGCAAATCGAAAAGATTGTGAACTGCCACGATGAGCCCACTTTTTATAATACAATATCCGTTGAAGACAAGACTAAAGGCCCCCATTATTATGACCTTTTAGATCGTGTTTCGACTGTTTTTTCTTGTATGATGAGCGCTGAGACCAACGAAAAGATGGAGGCTTTGGCGCAAAAGTTAAGTCCTATTCTGACACAACATGGTAACGACGTAATCTTTAACAAGCAACTCTTCGAACGAGTTAAGTATGTACACGATCATCACGGCGAGTTAAACGAGGAGGAACAGACTCTGCTCGATAAGGAATATGACGCATTTGTACGTAGCGGTGCTTTGCTCAATGATGCAGATAAGGATCGTTTACGTGAGCTCACCGAGGAAGCAGGAGTACTCACTCTTCAATTCTCGCAGAACTTACTCAAGGAGAACAAGGCTTTTACACTACACATCACTGATGAGAAACAACTAGACGGGCTACCCGAGACAGCAAAAGATGCTGCCGCTATGGCTGCGAAAGAACGTGGAATCGAAGGATGGAGCTTTACGTTGGATTATCCGAGCTTTGCACCGTTCATGTCCTACTCCACACAACGCAACTTGCGTGAACAGTTGTACATGGCAAAAAACACTGAGTGCATTCATGACAACAGCGAAAATAACCTTCAGATTTGCCAGCGTTTAGTGAACCTTCGCAGGGAGATGGCACAACTTTTAGGATATGACACTTATGCTGACTATGTGCTGAAACATCGTATGGCCGGCGATATAGCTCATGTATATAAGTTGCTTGATGACCTAATTGATGCTTATAAAGCAACTGCAGAGGTAGAGGTAAAGGACTTAGAAAAAAAGGCGAAGCAGATGGAAGGTGAGGACTTTAAACTAGAGCCTTGGGACTTCTCCTTCTATGCCCACAAGCTTCAGATGGAGCGCTTCAATATTGATGCAGAGATGCTGCGTCCTTATTTCCAACTGGACAAGGTCATTGAGGGAGTATTTGGATTGGCTACTCGGTTATACGGAATAACGTTCAAAGAAAACAATGATATCCCTGTGTACCATCCGGACGTGAAGGCTTTTGAAGTGTTCGACGAAGATGGCAGTTTCCTCGCAGTATTCTATGCTGACTTCTTTCCGCGCGATGGAAAGCAAAGTGGTGCTTGGATGACACAGTTCCAAGGCCAGCACATTACACGAGAGGGAGAGAACATACGTCCACATGTAAGTGTTGTGATGAATTTCACTAAACCAACGTCTGACAAGCCCGCATTATTGACACTGAGCGAAGTGGAGACTTTCCTTCACGAATTTGGCCATTCACTTCATGGCATGTTATCCAACACACGATTTGAGAGTTTGTCGGGCACGAATGTTTGGTGGGATTTCGTAGAAATGCCCTCACAGTTCATGGAGAATTATGCTACAGAAAAAGAATTCCTCCGCACCTTTGCCTTTCATTATGAGACAGGTGAGCCCATCCCAGATGAGCTGATCGACCGTATTCGTGCAAGCCGCAACTTCAATGTTGCCTATTCTTGCATGAGACAAGTCAGCTTTGGACTTTTGGACATGGCTTATTATACTCAACGCAAAGAGTTCTCTGAAGACATCATTCCTTTTGAGAAGCGAGCATGGGAAAAAGCAATGGTCACGCCACAACGCACCGACACCTGTATGACAGTACAATTCTCCCATATCATGGCTGGTGGCTATGCTGCCGGTTATTACAGTTATAAATGGGCAGAAGTACTGGATGCTGATGCATTCAGTGTCTTCAAACAGAATGGTATTTTCGATCGTACAACAGCTAAGAGTTTTCGTGAAAATATCCTCTCAAAGGGTGGTACCGAGAACCCAATGGTTCTCTATACACGATTCAGAGGACAAGAACCAAATATTGATGCACTACTTGTAAGAAACGATATCAAGAAAAATGATTAGCAAAGAGGTTACAAAACAAAGGGGAAAACAGGACGCACTTGATGGACGTTACCTGCGCATGGCTCGCATTTGGGCTGAGAATTCCTATTGCAAACGTCGACAAGTTGGTGCATTGGTCGTCAAAAACAAGATGATAATCAGCGATGGTTACAATGGGACACCCAGTGGATTTGAGAACGTTTGCGAAGACGAGAATAACCTTACCAAACCTTATGTCCTACACGCCGAGGCTAATGCCATCACCAAACTGGCACGGTCACACAACAATAGTGACGGAGCCACGCTCTATGTTACCGCATCGCCTTGCATCGAATGTGCCAAACTTATCATACAGTCAGGAATAAAACGAGTAGTATATGGAAATTCCTATCGATTGGACGATGGTATAAAACTACTTCAGAGAGCAGGAATTGAGATTTTACATAAGGAAATAGAATCAGAAGATAATGAGAAACGAAAATAAGAACAGGTTCATGCCATTGCTTATGGCCATATCCGTGGTCGTGGGCATTGTGATTGGGTCTTTTTATGCCAATCACTTTTCGGGCAATCGTCTTACCATAATTAACAATGGAAGCAATCGCCTGAGTAACCTGCTTCACATCATTGATGACCAATATGTGGATAAGGTGGACATAGATTCGTTGGTAGAAAAAGCCATCCCTGTTATCCTTGCAGAGCTTGATCCTCACTCTGTCTATATCAGTGCAAAAGATGTTCAATCTGCCAACGATGACTTGAAAGGCTCGTTCTCGGGTGTTGGCATCGAGTTTACTATTAGACAAGATACCATCCATGTGCAAAATGTCATCAAGAATGGACCTGCAGAGAAAGCAGGGATTATCGCTGGCGACAAGATTATTTATGTTGATGGTAAAAAATTCGTAGGGAAGCAAGTGACCAACGAAGAGGCCATGCACCGCTTAAAAGGTCCACAAAGCACCAAAGTGAAAATTGGAGTGTCAAGATTTGGACAACCTAAAATTCTTACTTTTGAAGTTACCCGAGGTGAAATTCCCACCAAGACTATCACTGCAACTTATATGCTCAATGATAGTACTGGCTATATCAAGGTAAAGAATTTTGGAGAAAAGACTTACCCAGAGTTACTTATTGCGCTTGCTAACTTACAACAACAGGGATTCAGTAACCTGGTAATTGACCTTCGTGATAACCCTGGTGGATACCTACAAAGTGCAGTTCAGATGGCTAATGAGTTCCTTCCCGCAAAGAAATTAATCGTCTATACTCAAGGCAGGAAATCCCCAAGGCAGGACTACCGCTCTGATGGTCACGGCGCCTACAAGACCTTGCCACTTGTGGTCCTCATCAATGAAGGTTCAGCTTCAGCTGCTGAGATTTTCGCAGGAGCTATTCAGGACAACGATCGTGGAACGATTATTGGTCGCCGTTCATTTGGTAAAGGATTAGTACAGACACAGATTCCGTTCCCCGACGGTAGCATGATTCGCTTAACCATCGCAAGATATTACACTCCTTCTGGACGTTGTATTCAGAAGCCCTATTCGGATGGTAGCGACCCAGATTATGCCACTGACCTTATCTCTCGCTATGAACACGGGGAATTTTTCTCACAAGACAGTATTCATCACACAGGTCCTGCATATCATACGAGCATTGGACGAGTTGTTTACGGTGGTGGTGGCGTAACGCCTGATATCTTCGTACCCGAGGATACCTCGAATGTTACGTCATACTATAAGCAAGCTGTGATCAGCGGACTTATCCTGCAATTTGCCTTCACCTATACTGACAACAATCGCCAAAAGATGTCTCAGTTCAATGAAATGCTTAGTCTTGTGAATTATCTCAAGAAGCAAAGTCTTATTGATCAGTTTGTGAATTATGCCGACACACATGGTTTGAAACGCCGTAACCTGCTGATTAGAAAGAGCCATTCCTTGTTGGATCAGTTCATCAATAGCCGAATTATCTACAATATGCTCGATGAGCAAGCACTCTATGAATATCTCAATTCTGATGATCCTGTCATCTCCAATGCCCTAAAAGTCTTTAGAAACAGCTCAGCATTCCCTAAAGCACCAGAAAAGGCGATGACAAAAAGCAGGACAAAGAATGAATAAGAGAGAGCTTGGACAGATCATTAGGGATAGGAAAAGACGATTTACAAGTAAGGAACTTGAAGAATTGTCTACGCAAATCATGGAGAAATTGGAATTACATCCAAAGGTTCAGGATGCTCAAATAATAATGATGTACTATTCCCTAGCTGATGAAGTTTATACGCATGAAATGGTAGACAAGCTGTATCATGGCGGGAAAACCATTCTTCTCCCTAAAGTTATTGCCGACGGAATAATGGAAATAAGAAGATATGAGGGTCAGAAAAGCCTACGTCAAGGAGCATTTGGCATTATGGAACCAATTGGTCCTTTGTACACTGACTTTAGTTCAATAGATCTTGCAGTGGTTCCTGGAATGAGCTTTGACAAAGAAGGGAACCGCTTAGGCAGGGGAAAGGGTTACTATGATCGATTTCTCATTCAACTGACCACTACCTATAAATTGGGGGTTTGCTTTGACTTTCAAAAGACAGATCAAGTGCCATGCGAGGTAACGGACGTCAAAATGGACGAGGTGCTCTAAAAAATTCGCACGTCACTGATAACAAATGCATCTACTGCATCATTCAAGCGCTTTGTCAATTGACTACGCATCATACTTAAATCCTGCCGCAAGGCGGGATTTATTATTTTCACATAGAGCACCTGATTTTTAATAAATTTCTCAGTGGTATAACGACTTACTGTCTCGCCGACTACTCCATCCCAAGCATCCATTAAACGTTTCTGCAGAAGAGGCGTTTCTAATCCTTCGTCACGCAGAAACTTTTGCAGGATGTCATCCAATGACTTGACATCACGCCTAAACATTCTCAGTCCTCCTTTCAGTTATCTCTCCATGATTTACATCAAATAGTTTATAGTTATGCTGACTATGTCTCAAGATTTTATCGAGGTGCTCCCGATTGGTGTCTGTGATGAAAATTTGTCCGAAATTATCCCCAGACACTAATTCAACTATTTGCTCCACGCGATTGGAATCAAGCTTATCGAAGATATCATCGAGGAGAAGCAATGGTGTAGTATTAGATGACGTTCGACGGAGAAAGTCAAATTGAGCCAACTTCAATGCAAGAACGAATGTCTTGGTTTGTCCTTGACTACCCTCCTTTTTCATCGGATAACCATCAATCAACATCTCCAAATCATCCCGGTGAATACCATGTAAACTATAGCCAACAGCCCTATCCTTAAGTCTGTCACGTTGAATGACGTCCAACAAAGTACCTCGCTGACCATGAGAAACATATCGTAAGCTCACTGTTTCCTTGCTATTGGAGATATGACTATATATTTCTTGAAATACTGGAACAAGGCGTGACAAAAACTCCTCGCGCTTTTGATAGATCGTTTCACCCTGCTCAGCCATCTCATGTTCCCACAAATCAAGGAGCGTCGCATCAGGCTCTTCCTCCATCTTCAGAAGAGCATTACGCTGCTGCAATGCCTTGTTATATCGGTTCATAGCATCGATGTAGACACGATCATACTGAGATATAACTACATCCATCAGCTTGCGGCGTTCTTCTCCGCCACCATCTACAAGGATATTATCGGAAGGTGCCACAAATATGAGTGGTACAAGTCCGATATGAAGCGAAAACTTTCGATAGTCTTTTTTGTTTCTTCGAATATGTTTGCCACGTCCTTTTTTCATGCCGGCATATATATTCTCATGATCTCCATGTTCTGTCATATAGTCACCCTCAATCATAAAGAAGTCCTGGTCATGCATCATGACTTGACTATCAATATTTGTAAAGCTACTATGACAAAAGGAAAGATAATAGATGGCATCTAAAAGATTAGTCTTTCCCTCTCCATTGTTACCAATAAAACAATTTATTTTGGGTGAAAAGGAGAGGTTAGCTGCTTGGATATTTTTATAATTGATAATGGAAATCTTATCTAATATCATTGTTCTCAGTGCTCTGATGTTATGCAAAGTTACTTGATTTATCACTCAAAAAAGAAAAAAGCTATCTTTTAATTTCAATATATGGGATAATTTGACTAATTTTGTCGCAATTATTGAAACTATAAATCAACAGAAATAATGGCAAACAAAAACAACCAGGCAACCTATGATGCTGCCAACAAGTCAGAGGCATTTTTCCAGAAAAACGGCAAGGTCGTTCTTATTGCAGTTGTTGCAATTATCCTCATCATTGGTGGATTCATTGGTTACAAGACAGTCATCAGTTCCCCACGTGAGGACAAGGCAAGTACAGCCATTGCCCGTGGGCAGGAATATTTCAACGGAGAGCAGTTTGATAAGGCTCTCAATGGTGATGGTGCAGGCTATGCAGGTTTTGTCAAAATTGCATCTGACTATAGCAGTACGGATGCTGGAAACCTTGCTAAACTTTATGCAGGACTTAGCTATGCCAACCTTGGAAAATGGCAGGATGCCGTGAAATATTTAGAGGGCTATTCTCCAGCCAAGGACGCTATGGTTGGCCCTGCTGCCATCCAAGCCCTAGGAAACGCATACGCTCATACAGGTCAGATAGACAAAGCCATCAGCAAGCTCAAGGAAGCAGCCAAGAAAGCCGACTCTGAGGCTAAAGATGGTGTAAATTATAGTATCTCTCCAACATTCCTGCTTCAGGCTGGACAGCTTTTGGAATCACAAAAGAAACAAGATGAAGCTTTGGAAATCTACAAGGAAATCAAATCGAAATATATCAATTCTCAGCTCGTTCAGAGCAATGAGATTGATAAGTACATTGAACGAACAACAAAGTAAACATGGCCACAGCACTCCATAACCTTTCTGATTACGACTTTGACAAAGTCCCTGACGCAAGCAACATGTGCTTTGGCATTGTCGTTTCCGAGTGGAATCGGGAAATCACTGGTGCGATGCTTGATGGCGCAGTGAAGACTTTGGAGAGACATGGTACTATACCAGAGAATATTCATATCAAGACTGTACCTGGGAGCTTCGAACTTATTTATGGTGCCCAGCAGATGTGCAAGAACGACGGTTTTGATGCCATCATCATCCTTGGAAGTGTTATTCGGGGTGAGACACCTCACTTTGATTACATCTGTCAAGGAGTAACATACGGCATTGCACGGCTAAATGCCATACAAAACATTCCTGTTATCTATGGACTTCTCACAACAAATGACTTGCAACAGGCTAAGGATCGCAGTGGTGGGAAGCTTGGGAACAAAGGTGACGAATGTGCCATTGATGCCATAAAAATGGCCAAGTTCTAATGCATTTAGCATTCTTTATGCTACAATGCAAAAGTTCATTCTAAAAATCTGCTAGTTATCTAGCCTTTGTATAACAATAAGGTGATAGTGAAAGATCGGAACTAAACCAATCAACGCTATCACCTTTCTTAGTCTCTTATAAAGGGAAAACTAGAAAACAACCCCATTTAAATATAAAAAACATGACACTTTACCATCTTATTCAGGCTTACAACTTCGATGAGGTCATGCCTGTAATCGTTGATATGTTTCCAGGTACCAGTAAATATGAGGAACCTTTAAGAGAGGCCTATAAAATCCTCATGAGCATGAGACCTGTAGAATCTAAGAAGATCATCAACTATAAGATTATGGATGTACCCGGGACAAGCCAACATTACGTAGGTGCCGAGGACCGAGACTTTGATGCTTCCTGGGAGGTCTTATTAGGAAAAAATGTATCAAGGGGACGGGGAGTAGACCTCTCTGATATTGAGATTTTAGCCAATTGTTTGGTCAATATCTGCTTTATCGGACGCCATCCTAGGGCTTTCGACGCTGCTTACAATCAGCTTACTAGACCTGAACGTTAGACCATAACAAACTGAAAGGGAGAGCACTTGCTCGTGCTCTCCCTTTGCGTTAATACCTAATGTAACTTGCACTTTCTAATTTTATACTATTTAACTTGAGGAATACGTGCAACATTTCGTCATATTGAATTCTTTCACTTCATCCTCCCTCGTATTCATCTGTTCCAGAATCAGTATCCAGTACATTGTCCTTGATAAGTGACGCATCACCATATTTATCTATCTGAAGTACCATCGGAGTATATTCATCACTAGACTTATCTGGATTTCCTACACTTGCTGCGAAAACAAGCTTGTTTTCATAGACCTTCACAAAGACAATTCCCAAAAGCGCACCATGACTATAATTGTTTTTGTCTACATAATCTTTAAAGAAACTTTTAGTGAAAACCCGCTTGAAAAACTCTGAGCCATCAGCTCTAACAATCCTAATAGTGATTCGATTATCAAAGTAATCTGTAACACCATCAGTTGCCAAATCCAATGTAGAGTCAGCTCTAAGCGTTGTTTCTATAGTATATTTGTTTCCCTCCCAATCTACTTTCTGTGTCTGCGAATAGTCGCCCATCTTTTGTATTTTGGGGGTTGCTGGCTTCTCCGATTTCTTTTTGGTAATAATTATGGTATCACTCTTCTTTTCCTTACAGGACACAAAAAGCACCAAGGAAAGAGCTAAAGTGGTTATGCCTAAAAATCTCTTCATAAATAATAGGATTAATGCACATGCAAAGTTAAATAAAAAATTCAATAAATGCAAAAAGGCATTCTCTATTCACATGAAGAATGCCCTTGTCCCAAATACACTAAACCTTTTTTACCTATTGAGATTCACACGATATATTAAAAGTTTAGTTTATGAATTGTTAAATCTATCTCTTCAAGATTTCTCACTTAGAAATTATTATTACCATCGCGTTGATTACGATTCGTACCATTACCACGACCTTGCATGCGCTGTTTCTGAGCTTGCTCATACTTTGAATACTGCTCATCGGTCATGATTTTTTTGAGTTTCTGCTGGTAATCCTCCATATTTCCCCTTCCTTTTTTTGCCCAAGCCTCAGCCTGTTCAGGAGTAGGACGATTCACAGAGTCCCGCATACCACCGCGTTGTCCACGATGTCCCATGTTTCGACCTCCCATGGGTGCGAATTTCATATCGAATTCCTTATTGAGTTCTAAAAGTTGTTTAGCCTGGTCCTGATTAAGTCCATATCGACTCACCATGCGGTCAGTTCGACGCTGAACCATCTCTGAGCGGTCCATTCTAGTTTGAGGCTTATCACCATCTTTGTTCTGTGCGTTCATTGTCGTAATTGACATCATCAACACTGCAAGCATCATTACTATTTTCTTCATAACGTTCTGATTAAATCGTTGAATTAAAAATGTTTTTGTTCGAGACACCATACTGGTTAATCTCCAAATTAGCTGCAACTGATTTTTTGACGTGATTAATGCACCAAGGTTTAATTTTCTATTCAAAATTAATTTTATTAAACAATAAATCTACATTTATTTTCTTTATATTTGCAAGAACACTTGATATGATACAATGAGTCCAAGACATTCACTATACATTCTTTTAATACTTCTATTCGCTGCATGCGGAGGTAAGCTGGAAGAACAACAATCTGACAATCAGCCTGTAGATACCATTCCCATGATGGTGATGCGTATTCAGAAGTGCTCCAAACTTTATACTTCCGAATATCTTCTCCACAAGATAGTAACATATGGTGACTCGGCATCAATTAATGGCACGTTCCTCCATAGAAATTTCAAGGTCAACCTTCCATTTGGAAAACGGCGAGTGGCCATTCCGATAACGGCAAGCGTCAAGGCATACATCGACTTTGGAAACTTCTCTGAAAAAAATGTAAGAAGGCATGGGGATAAAGTAGAAATCATTCTTCCCGATCCAGGCATCACTATGACAAGCACTCAGGTCGACCACGAAGCCATAAAGAAAAAAGTACCTATGTTACGAAGTAATTTTACTGATGAGGAGATAACCCATATCCAGCAGCAAGGCCGTCAAGAAATGATCAATTCAATTGCAAAGCTGGGTATTGTTGAAAATGCTCGTCTTAGTGCTACTCGCCAACTTATTCCCATCATTGAGCAAATGGGGTACAAAGAGGATAATGTTACAATTACTTTTCGTAAAAAATACAGTATTGATGACCTATCATCTATCATCAAGACTATAGACTAAACTTCATGAAAAACATACTGCATTTTATCATTAATCTGCTTCGAAGCATTTACAAGTTACTTAAAACACGCATCGGCTTTGTCATTAGTTTCTTTGTAATAGTTGTCGTATGCTTGATATGGTTGTTCAGGGGCTGCTCGTCTAAGGTACAGACTGAAGGTCGTATTGAGATAACGCCTGTTCAGATATCCAAAATTCAAAGTATCGGCCAGTGGGAGTTCCTTGCTATCAGTGACGAAGAACTCATAGACACTATCCGCCATGGATTTTTCGGAGACGATGAACTTGCCCGAATATATTACGGCACTCTGCGATTGGGCATCGATCTTAATGAGACAGAAGAAGGGTGGATTAAAATGGATAAAGATACTGTTGTCGCCAAACTCCCCCCAATAAAGTTGCTTGATGAACACTTCATTGATGAAGCTCTGACCAAGGCTTTTTATGAAAAGGGTAAATGGAGTGAAGAAGAGAAGGCTACCCTCACCCTTCGTGCGTCAGAAACAATGAAAGCAAGGTGTTTAACCTTAACAAACATTCGCAGTGCTGAGCAAAATGCCTCCCTCCAATTTAACAATTTACTCCGTTCTATGGGCTTTAAGTTCTCTCGGATACGATTTGCAAACACATCAACTCATAAATGATTGCACTACTGAAGAAAATAAACTTTTATCTAGAAATTCGCAGGTGGCACACGAATTGATCTGAATAAAATGAAAATTAGCAGTATTAAGTAGTTGGCAAAATATTTTCCTAAAATAAGAAAAAAACTACTACCCACTGATAAGCTTAAAAAAACAGATCCATGCTATAAAATGAATTATTATATAGCATGGAACTGATTGAAATATCATCTCGCTATTGACGAGAGAAATAAGGAATATCCTAGGATATACTATTGTTATCGATCTTTCAAAGCAACGTAGTTGCGTTGATCTTGAATGTTCTTGTAAGCAGGACGGATAATACGGCTATTATCAAAGTGAAGTTCTTCAATGCGATGGGCAGTCCATCCCACAATGCGTGCCATTGCAAATACAGGGGTATATATCTCCTGTGGTAGACCAATCATTTCATATATAAATCCACTGTAAAAATCTAGATTAGCACAAATAGGCTTCTTAGTCTTACGGTGGTTTGTCACACACTTAATTCCTTCTTGCTCGATAAGTTTCAAGAATTCGTATTCCTTTTCTCTCCCTTTCTCCTTGGCTAATTCTCCCGCTAGTTTCTTCAATTCAATAGCACGAGGATCACTCATTGTATAAATAGCGTGACCTATGCCATAAATGAGTCCCGACTTGTCATAAGCATCTTTGTTAAGCATCCTATTGAGATACGTATCGATCTCATCTTCATTTGTCCAATCCACAATTGCCTCTTTCAAGTGATGGAACATATTTACAACCTTGATATTGGCTCCTCCATGGAGGGGTCCCTTAAGCGAACCAATACCAGCTGCTATGCTAGAATATGTGTCTGTACGAGTAGACGAAGTAACACGTACAGTGAACGTAGAATTATTACCTCCACCATGCTCTTCCTGAATAATCAAAAGAAGATCGAGTACACGCGCATCAAGATTTGTATATTTCTCTCCCTTTAACATATAGAGGAAGTTTTCAGCAATGGTCTTTTTCTCAAGTGGGAAACGGATATTCAAACTATGGCCATACACAGAATGACGATAGATGTTATATGCATAAGCAACGATGGTGGGAAACTGAGCGATGAGTTGTATGCTCTGACGCATAAGATTATCACGCGATATGTCATCGGGGTTTTCATCAAATGTGTACATTTCCAACACACAACGTGCCAAGATATTCATAATATCAGAACCCTCCAAGTCAACGAGATGAACAACAGTGCGATGGTCCAAAGCCATGTTTTCATTGAGCAACTCTTGGAAAGCATGAAGTTCCTCACGGTCTGGGAGTTTACCGGAAAGCAATAGATAGGCTGTCTCCTCAAATCCAAAACGCTTCTCTGCCAAAACTGGCGAAACCAATTCATCGAGTTCATAACCACGATAGTAGAGTCTCCCTGGACAGGAAATGATATTACCATCTTTATCTCTCTCGTAACCAACGACATTGCCTATATTGGTTAGCCCTACAAGGACACCACTTCCATCCTCGTTTCTCAATCCCCGTTTCACACCGTACTGCTGAAATGCCTCATTTGGAATTTTGCAGGTATTCTTAATCTCGTCACTAAGCTTGTATATCAAATACTCTTTCTTCATTGTCATGTTAACTTGCTTTCTTAAAAGAAACCATACTCTATTATCTAACTCTTTTTACTCTAACGCATTAATGACTGCTTCACCAAACTTTCTTGTACTCACCGACTGACCATTGGACATGAATCGTGCCAAGTCATTGGTTGCTATTCCACTTTGGAATAGCTTTGACAAAGCATTGTTAATCAGCTCTGCGGCTTCATTCCATCCAATATAGTCCAACATCATCACTGCTGAAAGGATAAGACTCGATGGGTTGACCAAGTTCTTGCCAGCAATGTCGGGCGCAATACCGTGGGTTGCTTCGAATATTGCGTGGCCAGTATCGTAATTGATATTTGCCCCTGGTGCTATGCCAATTCCACCTACCTGTGCTGCTAACATGTCAGACACATAGTCGCCATTAAGGTTCAGAGTGGCAATGACACTATAATCCTGCGGCTTAATAAGGGCATTTTGCAAGAACGCGTCGCAAATGCAGTCCTTAATGACGAGTTTCCCACTCTTTATAGCTTCACCGTATTCACGCTCAGCAAGTTCATATCCCCATTTCTTAAAGCCTCCTTCAGTAAACTTCATGATGTTTCCCTTATGAACAAGGGTGACTGATGGCAAATCGTGTGAAAGAGCATATTCAATGGCTGCACGGATAAGTCTCTCTGATCCCTCTCTACTTACAGGCTTAACTCCGAAGCCAGAACTTTGGGGAAATCGAACCTTAGTGACACCCATTTCGTCATGCAAGAAGTTATAGAAACGCTGTGCGTCTTCTGTGCCGGCCTCCCACTCTATGCCAGCATAGATGTCTTCAGTATTCTCTCTGAAGATACACATGTCGACCAACTCGGGACGTTTGACTGGACTTTCGATACCATCGAAATAGCGCACGGGACGTTGGCATACATAGAGATCGAGGGTTTGTCTCAATGCCACGTTAAGACTACGGATTCCCCCTCCAACAGGTGTCATGAGCGGACCTTTAATACCCACAAGGCACTCTTTGAAGGCATCTATCGTTGCCTGAGGTAACCATTCTCCTGTTTTGTCGTAAGCCTTTCCTCCTGCCAATACCTCTGTCCATTCAATCTTACGGCTTTCTCCGTAAGCCTTTTTCACTGCTGCGTCAACAACAGCCTGAGCTACTGGTGTTATTTCAACTCCCACACCATCGCCTTCAATAAATGGGATAGTTGCTATATCTGGTACATTAAGTTGTCCTTGTATCTTTGATATCTTCATATTCTGAAATCTATTATATAGTATTGACCCTAATCATTTAGCCGAGTAGTTAAGTGCAGAACCTGCCTTGAACCATGCTATTTGCGTATCATTATATGTATGCATTGCTGCCAAGCTGTCGGTTGTACCGTCCTTATGTTTGAGTACTACCTCAAAAAGTGACCCAGGTGCAAAACCATTGAAACCAATGACATCAATACGATCATCCTCAAGTGCTTTATCATAGTCATCCTTATTGACAAAAGTAAGGGCCAGCATACCTTGTTTCTTAAGGTTAGTCTCGTGAATGCGAGCAAAACTCTTAGCGAGGATAACACGTACATTGAGGAATCTCGGCTCCATTGCAGCATGTTCGCGTGATGATCCTTCTCCATAGTTCTCTTCGGCAATTACGATACTTGGCACTCCGTGTGCCTTGTAGTCTTTCGCCGCAGACGAAACTTCTTTGTACTGGCCGTCCAACTGATCTTTCACATGATTACTCTCGCCATTAAAAGCGTTCTCCGCACCCATGAGAAGATTGTTAGATATATTCTGCAAATGTCCACGATATTTAAGCCAAGGGCCTGCCATTGAGATGTGGTCTGTAGTACATTTCCCCTTAGTTTTAATAAGGAGGGGGATATCCACCAATTCATTACCATCCCAGGACTCAAATGGCTCTAATCGCTGAAGGCGATCACTCTCAGGACTTATCTCCACTTTCGTATTTTGAGAATTATCAGATGGCGGAATAAATAGTCCTCTATCTTCCAACACTTCTACCGTCGAACTGCTGTCGTTACCACCTGCGCTAAATCCCTTTGGTGGAAAATCAGAACCTTGCGGCTCGTCTAAATGCACAATGTTTCCAGTATTGTCAACCAACGTGTCTGTGATAGGATTGAAATCAAGTCGACCAGCAATAGCCACTGCTAAAGTGAGTTCAGGAGAAGCAACGAAAGCAAATGTGTTAGGATTTCCATCTGCCCGTCTACGGAAATTGCGATTAAAGGAGGTGACGATACTATTTTTGCGTGTATCATCATCGGTGTGTCGCTTCCATTGTCCAATGCATGGGCCACATGCATTAGCCATCACTACCCCACCGATGCGCTTGAAATCATCAAGCAATCCATCGCGCTCAGCTGTATGTCGTATTTGCTCAGAACCAGGATTGATGATGATCTGTGCCTTAACGGGCAAGTTCTTTTCCTTTACTTGACGGGCAACTGAAGCTGCTCGTGCCAAATCTTGATACGAGGAATTGGTGCAGGAACCTACCAATCCTACTTCTACAGTCATTGGATAGTCATTAGCTGGTCCTACCGTCTTCATCTGCGGGACGAGTGTGGCAGCATCAGGTGTGAACGGCCCATTCAAGTGTGGTTCAATCTCAGAAAGGTTAATCTCCAACAATTGGTCATAGTAAGCAACTGGATTTTCATACACCTCAGCATCTGCCCTTAAGGCCTCGGCATTCTGATTGGCCATGTTCGCAATCTCCTCACGTCCCGTCTCACTCAGATATTTCTCCGCATTTGCATCATAAGGGAAAACCGAACACGTCGCGCCAAGTTCGGCACCCATGTTACAAATAGTAGCCTTTCCTGTAGTAGAAAGACTGTCACAGCCCTCCCCAAAATATTCTACGATAGCGTTTGTTCCACCCTTGACGGTAAGTATACCCAATATTTTGAGTATCACATCTTTTGGAGCAACCCAACCAGAGAGTTTTCCTGTGAGGTGAACACCAATAAGTCGTGGCATCTTAAGTTCCCAAGGCTGAGCAGTGAGAACATCAACTGCGTCAGCTCCACCGACACCTACAGCGACCATTCCCAACCCTCCAGCATTCGGAGTGTGTGAGTCTGTACCAACCATCATACCTCCAGGGAAGGCATAATTTTCAAGCACTACTTGATGAATAATACCTGCACCAGGAGACCAGAAGCCTATATGATAACGCGCTGAAACCGACTTCAGAAAGTCGTAGACTTCCTTATTGGTCATTCTTGCTGTGTTTAGGTCCTGCTCTGCACCAATATCAGCACGAACAAGATGATCGCAATGGACGCTAGCGGGCACAGCAACACGGTCTTTTCCAGCATTCATAAACTGGAGCAAAGCCATCTGTGCAGTAGCGTCCTGCATAGCTACGCGATCTGGAGCAAAGTCAACGTAAGCTGCACCACGCTGAAACGACTTAATCTCTTCAGGCTGGTATAAATGTGCATAAAGGACTTTCTCGGCATAAGTGAGAGGATGTCCTAAAGCCTTTCGTGCAGTATCAACTCTTGAGGAATAGTTGGCATAGAATTGCCGTAGCATGTTAATATCTAAAATCATTATACTCTTGTTTTGTATGAAAAACCTCGCAAATTTATAAAAAAATATCCAAATTGTTAGCTTTTTCATCGAAAAGTATCCAGATTGTAACACAAAAGAATATCGGATGGATAATTATGACAAATATAGCATAAATAAAGCTACTTATCAGATGAAAAAGTAATAAACCTTTGGCTTTGTTGAAGTCTTCAAGCCAATGAATCCTCTAATAAGGTGAATTCCTCCTCAGAAGGTGGTATTGGCTGTGCGGAAGTCTCCTTTACTCCAAGCTGTTTAAGTTCATTTGCCTTTTGTACTATACTTTGCCTACCTGTATATGCCTTATTGTAGGCATCATCGTAGTCCTTGCTTAGAACATCAATGTCCTTCTTTACCTTATCAAAACGCTTGATGAACTCACCCACACGCTTGAGCATTTCCTCTGCCAATCCGTAAACCTTGAGCTGGTTCTCACTCTGTGTGTATTGCCTCCACGCAATCTCTATCATCTTTAGTATTGCCATCAGATTCTGCTGCGAAGTAATAAACACTTGCTTGTCGAAGGCATCACTCCATAAGCGTTTGTCTGTCGTCATAGCCAGCTGGAGAGCTCCTTCATTTGGTACAAACATGATGACAAAGTCGATGGCACGGCGCGGTGGCTTAATATAACTACTATAGTCCTTCTTAGATAAGCTCGTGAACTGTGTGCGTATGCTCTTCACCAAGTCCGCAGCATATCGCTTCTTCAGTCCATCGTTTTCTGTGTTTACATATTGCACATATGCCTCAATAGACATCTTTGAGTCTATTACCACATCCTCATTCTTAGGGTAATGAAGAATGACGTCCGGTATCATACGTTGTCCACTCTCTGAGTTGACTACAATATTACCCTTATCATCTGTCAGCGTTTGCTGCACATCATAGTTGAATCCCTCTCTGAACCCATTCTGTTCAAGGATCTCTGTCAGAATCAACTCACCCCAATTACCTTGAATCTTGTTACCACCACGCATCACATTTGTAAGCCGTGTTGCCGTGTCGTCTATCTTTTGCGTCTGTTCTGCCATTGCCCTAAGTTGCTCGGAAAGCGAGGAGGTGCTCTTTGCCGTCTCTTGATTAGTCTTGAAAATAGCCTCGTGCAACTTGGAAATATTGTCTTTAAGGGGGGCTGTTAGAACGGCTATTGACTCTGTATTTTGAATTTTTAAGCGATCAGCAGACTGATCAAGGACCTGTGCAGCTAAATTCTTAAGTTGCTCTTTAACTGTCTCCAACTGAGCATTAAACTGTTGTTGGCGTTGTTCCTCTAATTTAGTTTGCTGTTCTCGGCGTAGCTCTGCCTCCTCCTGATGCTGCAATTGCTCAGCCTTCAATTGTGCTTGAAGTGCGCTGATAGACATCTTTGCAGAAGTCAGTTCACCTTGCAGATTATCAATTTCGGTGTCAGACATACTGAGTTTTGTCTGTAGTTCCACCTTCGACTGTTGCTCATTATCCATTTGCTGACGTGCAAGCATTAACTGTGCCTCCACTGATTTCTTCTTGCTTTGTTGCAAAAAATAAGCGATTCCAAAACCGATGACAATGCCAATGATAAGATATAGAAATTCCATGATACTATTTTTGTTTGTTGGTTCTTTTAAATATAATGTGTTGCATGATGCCCCTGACGGCGAGATAGATGAGGAAACAACACCACAGGACATGATTGGTAGGCATGAACTGCATACCCAAAAAGAAGAGTGCAAAGAATCCCAATGTTGCCACGAAACTGGAAATGAGCATTCCACGCGTGGCTGTCAAGCCGATGAAGATGCCGTCGTAGACAAAAGCGGCCATCCCGACAGCAGGAATTAAGCATGCCCAAGGAAAGTACTCACCTGCCGCCTCAATCACAGTTGGTTCATTTGTGAGCAGGCCGAGGAACCCATTGCCACCAATTATGTAAATGGTAGTGAAAACTGCGATCATCACAATACCCCATCTGAACAGCCTTTTGATCATCTCATTGAGGCCTGAAAAGTCTCTTGCACCATAAAGCTTGCCACTCAAGGCTTCACCCGCAAAAGCAAAACCGTCCATGACATAACTGAATAAGGTGAAAAATGTCATCAGTAAAGTATTTACGGCCAAAATCATATCTCCCTGTCGGGCACCCACAGAGGTAAAAAAAAGGCTCACCGCCACAAGGCAAAATGTTCGCAAAAAAATGTCTCGATTGACCACAAAGAATGATGACCACGATACATCTGAACTAGGTTTACCTTGCTTCTGTCGCAATAAAGGTGTATGAATGAACTTCCTCTTTGCAAACCATAAAGCTAGGCCAAAACCGCTCCACTGTGCTAAAAGTGTACCAAGAGCAACACCATCAATATTCATGCCCATACCAAAGACCAACCATAACGATGCTAATATATTGACCACATTCTGAAAAATGGCTATTACCATTGGTATCTTTGTGGTCTGCATACCTATAAACCAACCGTTTAGACTATACAGCCCAAGAATTGCAGGCGCTCCCCAAATTAGGATATTAAAATATGTAGTGGCCAATGGCCAGATATGTTCGGACGGATGAATGATAGTGAGTGCCAGCCACCGTAGTGGTACTTGCAAGATTACAAAACTCGCTGCAATTATCAAACCTACAATTAATGATCTTCGAAAGAGCAGTCGCACAGCGCCATAATCCTCACGTCCCAAAGCTTGCGAGGTCATGCCACTTGTACCCATACGCAGAAAACCAAATAACCAGTACATCACATTGAATATCATTGTGCCGACAGCAATAGCAGCAATATATTGCTCCGACCCAATATGACCCACTATCGCAAGATCTACCAAACCTAAAAGGGGTACGGTAACATTACTCACAATAGAGGGTATAGCCAAACGAAGAATGTCTCTGTCTACTTGATTCATGCAAAGCCTTTGTCCTACAAATATAGAAATAAAACGGTAGAATATTGCATGGACCCCTCAAAATCGTTTATCATTGAGACGAATTCTTTTGCTCCATAAAGACTATTGTCCCATGTATCTTTTCGATTCTTGTGTTTCTCCCTCTCACGTCAAGAGAAAAGTTGGCTAGCATTGAAGGTTAGAAAAAAAAACGCTATACTTTTGCCAAAGGGAACCAGAATATACACTTCGACAAAAAGAAGTGTGTACAGGCTTTCCATAGCCAAACAGAAAGTAAATATGCAATATATATACAAAATTCATTAAACTTGTGAAAAAAATCTAAGTCGAGCATACGAAATTAAGGATGTAGACTTGCTAAAATGACTCGATTGGTGCTTTGCCCACTTACAACTTGACGATTTCTACTGAATAGCTTCGCGGTTGATACTCAACGAGTGTGCGATTCGACTGTAAACGCACTACGATTGAGCTTTAAAGGGCATGCGATTAAGGCCCAATCGTAGTGCCAATAGATAGTTATCGCATTTCAATAGATAAGCAATGTAAACGACCGTCCATCTTTATGTGTTGCCAATGAGACCTTGGGCAGGGCTAAAAATCGCATGCGAAGCCTTTTAGACCACCTAATAGTGGACATCCTATACACACTATCGAATAAGATTTGTAAAAGAAAACTCTTCGGTCTTCTGAAAAATGCTTAGTTTTGCAACATCGAAGTTACCAGAAAATGAACAACATACGCATGAAGAAATTTCTTTTGTCAGCATTTCTGCTGACTTTTGCTTTGATTGCACAAGCACAAAAAGACTCAATCGAGTTTGCCAATGCTGTTGACGGCAAGCTACTTAAGGCAGCTTACATCAATCTAAACAAAATCGGCTATGGATTCTCGCTTTCGCCTGACAGGAAACTCGTAGCCATCAAACTACTGTCGTTTGAGAAACAAAACTCTGGAAATGATGAACTTTGTTTGTATGACCTGCAAGAACACAAAACACTGTGGACACAACCGATGGACTCCTACTCTGCGTCCTTTGACGCAGGGATGGACCAGGGCAAAGAGGCGAGTCTCTCCAAAAACGGTTGGAGAAGAAGCAACACCATGCAACTGATGAGCCACGGTCTGCTGCTGTCGGATGGCAGCACGATTAGGATGTATGACACCAATACGGGCAAACGCGTGTGGAAAAGCAATTTCCACACACTCTTTACCAACGATGGTCATGATGCCATGATGGGCTATAAGACTGCCCAAACATCTAAACTAAGCGCTCTGCAGCTCAGCTCCGGCAAGAAAATATGGGAACAAAAGGTGCCCCACTTATACAACTGGGGATGGGATAACGTACTCATCGCCAACGACACGTCTATGATGGTGGTCAACAACAATATCAACTTCCTCAATCCTTTGACGGGAAGACTACAGATGTACAAGGCACGTGTAGGCTACGAGGAGGTTGGCAAGGGGCTACTCAAAGGACTTGCCATAGGATTGGCGGCAGGGATGGTGGGTGGCCTCGTGGGTGTTGGCCCCATCTATATGCCCTATTTCGCTAATGACTCAAGATATGTTGACGAAGACGCCATGACATACCTCTACTCCAACATCTATGTGAAGGACGGGCGGAACTATGTTTCCGACCGCGACAGCCTGTACTGCTTTGACAGTAGCACCTACAAAAAGCTTTGGTCATACGGTGGAGAGCGCAAGGCCATTGCCCACGCCCGACTGTTCAGTGAGGGCGACACACTCTTCCTGCTGAACTATGGCTATGGTTTGGAAGCTGGTTACAAGCGGAAGAAGGTGAGTCGCCCTTTCATCGCATCATTCAACATTGAAACGGGCAAGATGCTACACACAACATACCTTGCTGAGGAAAAACGTATGCTGGTAGACGCTGTGGGTACAAGCAAAGGGGCACTCATGGCTTTCAACGACGCACTGGCATACCAAGCGGTTGAAGATACCACACTAAAGACGCAACCTTGGAATGCGAGCGCCTATGGTGCAATAGTAGCCATCCCAAAGGACACTATCTATACGTTTAGACAAAATGATGAGGTACTCACGCCACTTTACAATCACCCAAACCGCTACGTCATCATCACCGACAAGAACAAGATGCTTTGTGTGAATAAGGAACTAAGTGTAACAGACGACTATTCCGCCAACAACATCTATCGTGTCATGGGCAAATATAAGAACTTTAATATCGTGGGCATGGATACCGATAATGGTTACGATATGTGGATTGTGAGGAAGTCCGGGCAGCCAGTTGCTCGTATTAATAAACCTGTACATCAGCTTGACATTGTGGGAGACAAGCTCTTTCTCCTCTACGACAAAGGGTTAGTTATTTTTGACATGAAAATGCTATAATATACAATGGGGACCGAAAATACACTTCGGTCTGCATTGCGTATTTATCATTATTTCTGTTCAGCCATTAAATCATTGATTTACTAAGCTATTGAAGGTCTTACGCCCTTTAACATGATACATCCATAGTATTGAGAAGGACTTACGCTCTGATAAACGAGATATTTCCCTAGTGCTTTCCATTTGCTCGCGGTCCTTGTCAAATCTATGTTTCCAAGCTTGGAAATCACGGCGTGCACGATAAATTGCCTTAAAATCGCCCCAATTGTGGTTGAAGATGAGCGTCTCGAAAGCAGCGAGATAGTCGAGAAACCACCTCCAGCGCATCACAGTGCCCAACTCATCTGAAGGTAGATTCTTATAAAGCATCGTAAGATTATTACGAAAATTGAGATAAGTCTTCATTGGATTACTCTTCGGCAAAGTACCACCACCAACGTGATAAACATGGCTCTGTGGAATACAAACAATTCGACGGCCAAGTTGACGAAGTCGCCAACAGAGATCGATTTCCTCATTGTGGGCAAAGAAACGCCCATCCAATCCACCGACACGATGGTAGTCCTGTGCGCGAATCATCAAACAGGCACCGGTGGCCCAAAGTAAGTCGGCAATATTATCGTATTGACCTTCGTCGCGCTCTACTGTGTCAAAGATACGCCCACGACAGAACGGATAGCCAAATCGATCAATATATCCTCCCGATGCACCGGCATATTCGAACTGCCCACGATCTGCAATTGATAGTATTTTTGGTTGGCAGGCTGCTACATCTTTATGCACATCCATATATTCCAGTAGTGGTTGTAACCATTGCTCGGTTACCTCCACATCGGAGTTCAGTAGCACATAGTAATCGGCAGAGATTTGCTTCAGCGCACGGTTGTAGCCCTCGGCAAAACCATAGTTCTTATCAAGCTGTATAGTTTTAACTTGAGGAAAACCCGAACTAAGCATTTGCATTGACTCATCGGTCGAGGCATTGTCAGCCACCCACACTACAGCATCACCTTCGGAATATTCCAAAAGAGTTGGAAGATAACGGCACATCATGGCTGCCCCATTCCAGTTGAGTATGACAATAGCTATGTGCATATGTTCTATATATATAATATGGTAAAATGCTTTTCGTCAGATCATGGCTACTTCAAAACAACACGAAGGGCACTGCCATCAGGTGTGAAATCACCGAGGTGTACACGTACAATCTCGTTGTCCAGCTCCTCACGCGCATCCTTTGCAGACAATTCCACACGGATATAGTTGCGCGTAAAGCCATGCATCGCCTTACCACGGGTGGCCTTCTCAAAAAGCACCTCGGCTTCCTGTCCGATATAACCGGCATAAAAATCGTGAATTTTACTGTCGGACAGACCAATAAGACGTTTGCTACGAAGTTTCTTGTCCTTCTCGCTAACGACATAAGGTATGGACAAAGCCGATGTACCTGGTCGCTCTGAATAGGGAAAAACATGTAGCCGTGTTACAGGCAGAGCATTGAGGAAGTGATAGCATTCATCAAAAAGCTCAGGACGCTCACCACGACATCCTACCATTACATCAACTCCAATGAAGGCATCGGGCATGACTTTCTTGATAAGGTTGATCTTATGAGCAAATAGCTTGGTGTCATAACGGCGGTGCATCAGCTCTAATACTTCGTCACTACCACTCTGTAACGGGATGTGAAAGTGAGGCATAAATGTGCGCGAACTAGCACAATAGTTTATGAGATCATCGTCCAAGAGGTCTGGTTCAAGGCTACTTATGCGATATCGCAGGATACCCTCCACCTTATCCAAAGCTTTTACTAGATCGATAAATCGTTCACCAGTGGTACGCCCGAAGTCACCAATATTTACGCCGGTAAGCACAATTTCTTTGGCTCCTTCTCTTGCAGCCTCCTCTGCTTGAGCTACAAGTGAGTCAATTGTGGGATTACGTGAAAAACCACGAGCATATGGTATGGTGCAGTATGTGCAAAAATAGTTACAGCCGTCCTGAACCTTTAGAAAGTAGCGCGTCCGATTTCCACGAGCGCAAGAAGGCTGAAAAGTATTGATATCCTTAGTCTTAACACTATGGAAGCTATGCAATGTTCCATTTCGTGGTTGAGCCCATGCATCAGATAGATACTGAACAAGCTGCGCTTTCTCATTGGAGCCGAGCACAAGGTCCACTCCATCAATTTGACTCACCGTCTCTGTCTCCAACTGAGCATAACATCCAGTAACTATAACAAATGCTCCAGGATGCTCTCTTACCATACGATTGATGGCTTGACGGCACTTGTGATCGGCCACCTCAGTTACGGAACATGTATTGATGAGGCAAATATCGGCAGACTCATCCCTTTCAACTGGCGACACCCCCAACTCTTCCAACGTTTTGGCAAATGTAGAAGTCTCTGAGAAATTCAGCTTGCAACCTAAGGTGAAGTAAGCAGCTTTTTTGCCTTGAAAGGCACTTGTATCAATCATTTTATGCAATTTTGCTACTGCAAAGGTACTAGTTTTGAACGAAAACACCTTCATGAGGGTGTTATATTTACATCTGTTGATTAGTTCAAGAAAGTTTAACCTTTGTTTACAATCAATAATCAGCTGACTACCAATTGATTATAAAAAAGTTACATATCAAACATAAAAAAAATAGGAAAAAAAGAGCGCCATATTAAAAATTTGCTTAACTTTGCAACGTTTTAATAAACAACTGATTGTTTTACAGATTTAAAAAGCAAAGAAAATGAAGAAATTAG
>Ga0183095_11055_pt1 | contig 35267 bp, 35 predicted proteins | sample BioMet4_FD_130346 | JGI IMG/M metagenome (GOLD analysis project Ga0183095, IMG submission 130346) | Microbial communities from bioreactor (seeded with sewage sludge) at LBNL, California, USA - Biofuel metagenome 4 (v2) (version 3) | ecosystem: Engineered > Bioreactor > Anaerobic > Unclassified ...
CCCACACTTCCTGATGAAGCCTCCAATTTTTCCTGCATAGTCTTCATTAATGCGGTACCTTGCACAGAACGATTTCGTAATTTCAAATAAAACTGTCTTCCGCATAGCCCCTCAAAAAGAAAGCTCCCTTATGGGAGCCAGAATACCAATCGATATCTTGGCTGGGCAGCTGTTCCAGCATCTCATCGAGTCTTGCGACTCTACACTTGGCACTTTCGTGCGCGACGGCCGCTTTTTCCGTCCTCAAGATATCTGCATCTATAATATAACCAAATCATAAGGTTTCGTCAATTGTGCAGCCCTATCTGCATACGCCGGCCAAACTGAGCCACCTCATCCGGACTTTGAGAGCCACTCTGTCCGGTGACACAGAGCCAGTCAATCCGGCAATGAGAGCCACCCTTCCTAATAGAGACTATAGTGAATGCTGTATGAGAATGCTCACACGGCATTTCTCATATTAGGAGGAGGGCATTTATATGCCTAATTATCTTGAGATTGCCAAATTGCGATCCCACAATCTGAGCCAGCGTTCAATTGCCAGTTCATTGAACCTGAGCCGGAACACAGTTTCAAACGTCTTCACCATCATGGATCAGAACCACATTGATTATGAAGGACTTCTTCAGATGTCCCCACAGCAGATCCATGAAATGTTCGCTTCAAAGAAAGAAGCACCTGTCGTCTATGCACAGCCAGATTATCCTTCATTGGCCAAGCAGCTGGCACAGCCTGGTATGACAATGCGTCTACTGTGGGAGGAGTACACCGATCAATGTATTCTCAGCCATCTTGTGCCTTACAAGCACACACAGTTCGAGGAGCACTTGTCGAAGTATCTGCACGACAATAACTATGCACAGATCATCAAGCATAAAGCTGGAGAGAGATGTGAACTGGACTGGGTAGGGACCCGTCCTTCCTGGTTCGATCCAGAGACTGGCGAAGTAGAACGTGGATGGATATTCGTAGGTGTGCTCCCATTCAGCGACTATGGTTACGCAGAAGCTACTGAAGATATGTGCGAGAACACCTGGATCTACTGCTGCGAACATATGTATCAATATTTCAAAGGCATTCCGCCTCTTACCGTCATCGATAATCTCAAGACAGGTGTCATATCACACCCGCTCGGAGATGAAGCGGTATTGAATAAGAGCTTTGTCTCTATGGCTGATTATTATGGCACCTCGATCCTGGCAAGCAATGTCCGGAGCCCACATGGGAAACCGAACATTGAGAACTTTGTCCGTATCATTGAGACAAACGTCATGACAAGGATGAGGAATAAACAGTTCTTCAGTGCTTCCGAATATAATAAGCAGCTGCAGATAGAGATCGAGCGGATCAACATACAGCCCTTCCAGCGGAAGAGCGGGACCCGCAGAGGCATCTATGAAGAATTTGAGAAACATCTACTGCTGCCATTACCAGAAATTCCTTATGAGCCATTCGTGACTGCCCAGGCAAAAGTGATCAACACTTTTCACATCAGTTATAAGCGTAATTATTACAGTGTTCCTTCAAATGCAGTAAAGATCGGGCAGACGCTTGTGCTCCGTATCTATGCATATCACATCGATGTCTATGATGCGTTGAACAGCCAGTGCCTATGCAAGCATAGACTGTTCCCAAAGAATGTCATTGGACAATATGATACGTATAAAGATCATATGCCAACAAGTCCAACTGGTGAATGGAGCCGGGAACGATTCCTGACATGGGCACAGAAGACCGGCACAAATGTCTATGAACTGGTCCAGAAAGTATTTGACCAAGGCAGACCGGAACAGATCTATTATGCCAAGGTGCACGCGATATTAAAAATGACAGGCACTTACGGAGCCGATAAACTCGATCATGCCTGCCGCCGTTGTATTGATATGGGAGTCAATCCAACAACTAAGAATATTAAAGCCCTAATCGAGACAGATGTACAATCTGAAGTTCAAAATAAGAAGAGCTCCTGCCCAGAGACTGCCTATCTGAGAGGAGATGATTACTATGACGGGCAGAAATGAGCTGATTGAAGATGTGCTGCAGCAGATGAGAGAGCTGAGGCTGAATGCCATGGCAGACGAACTTGCGTCCGTCATCTCCAATCCTAAGGATCAGAAGATCAACACTTATGAGCTGCTCTCCAGAATCACAGACGCTGAGTATGAAGATAGATACCGCACCCGCATAAAGAGCCTGGTGAAACATGCAAAGTTCTCAAATGATATGGCATCTTTGGACGACATCGATTATTCACCTGACCGTGAACTGAACAAGGACATCATTGACCAGCTGAGATCCAATGATTATATCCAGAATCACCGCAACGTCATTATCGGAGGACCAGCAGGTGCAGGCAAATCATTTATCCTGCAGTCACTTGGCATCAATGCGTGCCAGTCCAGATATCACGTCCTCTATTATGGCATGTATGACCTGATGACAGAATTCGCACTGCATAATTCACCAGATAGAATGAGAAAATTCCTTAAAAAACTTTCAAAACCGGAAGTGCTGATCATCGATGATTTCATGATGACCAATGTGGGAGATGAATTTCAGGACTATCTATTGAAACTGATCGATGAGCGTCAGGGCCATGGAACGATCATTGTGGGCTCTCAGCTTATGGAAGTCGAATGGAAGCACAAGATCAATGATCCGGCTATCGGAGAAGCTATCTTGGACAGACTTGTCCATAACGCATTCCGTATTACCTTAAAAGGCAGATCAATGAGAGAAAAATATTAATTATAAAAGCACGAGCCGCCCTTGAAATACAGGGTGGCTCTATTCTCGGGGTTTACTGGCTCTCAAAAACCGGAACAGTGGCTCTGCCTCGCCGGATTGGGTGGCTCTAAACTGCCGTCGTTTGCATTTCTCCTATTAACTATCAATCCAATACGCACCATTGCCATTTGGATCCTGATATACGTACTGGTATTAGAAAAAATACTATCAATGATTGGAAACCTGCTTTTGGTCAAGGTGGAGCTGCTCAATCTCATCTTGAAAATCAAGGTGTTGCAATTGGTGATATATTCTTATTCTTCGGATGGTTTCGGCAGGTAGAATGCATTGCCGGTAAGTTTCATTATGCAAAAAACGCAGAAGATTTGCATGTAATCTATGGTTACATGCAAATAGATAAAATATTGAAACACCAAGACATTAAAAAGTACTATTGGCATCCACATGCAAATTTTACTGGCGACTGTGGTGATTTGAATGCATTGTATATTCCCTCTAGGCATTTAGTCATCAATGGAACAGATACTGGACTTAGAGGTTTTGGTACACTTAATTATGATAAAAAACGTGTTCTCACTGTCCCAGGAATGCTAAGAACCAGATGGAAGGTTCCCTTCTGGTTTAAACAGATAAATATCAGTTATCATTCAGAAAAGAGTTTCAAAGATGGATATTTCCAAAGTGCTGCTCGCGGACAAGAGTTTGTCATTTCCGAAAACCCTCATTTAGCTAAATGGGTATGCAATTTGATTAAAGACTAATTTGTTTCAAAATTTTCACCTCTCTTAATAATAAATAAGAGTTCTCAAGTAACTATCTGATATTCAAATATTAAACACATTAAAAGCTGTGTTCAAATTTAATATGGCATTAATAATTACAGCTCCAAATATTATAGCCTTGGTTAAGTGCAATCTGGTACAAAGGTTTGATTGTGTTCTGTAATATTTTTTCAAATTCATCACGACCGTTATCAGTATTTGTGATTTGAAAAATATCACTCTTAAGAGTTAAGTAATCTTCAAGTACAGTAGGCATTAAGCCGCTTTTTTTCATGATAATAAATGCTTGATATTGTAGATCACAAAAACCATCAAGATACAGATTTAAATTTGGAAGTTTATCAAGTTTGCTGCTATTAATTTTCTGAAAAGTTGGACAAAGATTCCACATTTCATTATGCAGCACAAAACTCCAAGGTACAAAATGGTCAATACTTAATCCACCATAAATATTTAGATTTGTACTGTCGAATATATTTTGTGTATATATATCTCTAACCAAAATATTCTTCATAACGAAATTCCAGTACTTTTTTGCTTTTGAAAGATTCCGTTCATTCATTTCTGGTGAAATCAATTTATTCCGAATAGCGGGAACATTCGGATTGTGTTTTTGTAAATACCACACAAGTTTATCATTTATCCATCCGTTGATAATACTTGCATTATCAGACAAATATAAATACCACTGTTCCGATACAGTCAAACTTTTCTGTCTCCAGTTTAATTTGTACAATACATCATCATTGTCAATGGAATTTAAATTTTTTACTAAATATCCAATTGTATGTTGCGATAAAGAATGAGCGCCCTTGTAACATTGGATCTGTTTCTCATAAAATGGTCGAATCAGTCTAGTGGGTACATATTTAGTCAGGAGATTTAGCTGCTTAAATAAATTATCATCATTACATTTCAGAATAAAATTAAATATATCTTTTTCAGATGAATCTTTTGGCAAATTATAATTTTGGTATATGGAATTAATTATATTAGTTAAATAATCGTTATATCCTAAATTCAAATGATAATAAATAATTGGTGACCATGCATAAGATATCATGTGAGCTATGATAACATTAAAACATATTTCGTGATTCCCATGCATTATTTCTTCAAATATTCCTTTAAACCAATATATCTTATAACTTGCAGTGACGTTATCTACCATTCTTTCAAGATAGACTGATTTATTAACTCTATTGTCCAATGGTGTTTTTAAATAATTATCTTCCTTCATAATGTATCTTTCTTTAATATTGCATTTAACCATTTAGTGCTTCGATTGGATAACACATCACTACTTTTCCAAAGAGTCATTATTGATAAAGATGGTATGTTAGCAATTATATTTTTTAAACTGTTTTCAGTTAAATAAATGTAATATCGATTATCAATAAATCCTTCTTTTTCGCCATATTTAAATGAAATATATACTACTCCTTCTTCCTTTAAGGCTTTTGATATTTTACGGAGTACTATAATTAAATCAGCACGACAAAGATGTAATATCGACGCGCAAGCCCAGATACCGTCATATTTCATGTTGTCGTCTAGCTCGTTAAATGACATTTGCTTAACTGAAATTCCAATATTTTTCTCAGCTAGCTTGCACATTTCTTTTGAACCATCAATTGCTTCAACTTTAAAGCCTTTTTCAATGAATAATTTACTATCTCTACCTGAGCCGCAGCCGAAATCTAATATTAAGGATCCGGGTTTTAAATAACTCGAAAATGTATTGATGATACTCGATGTGTTAGCAGTATTCGTTTTCAAATAATAGTCTTGAGCATTTTGATCATAGTATTTCAAAGTAATATTTGTATTCATATTACATCATCAATTGTCTATTCTTCCACAAGAATATCATCGGGTAATTCATCTAATTCAAAGTTATTACCTTCTGCCGTTGCAACTATAAAATTACGAATATTATCCATTGATTCTAGTGGATCTTTCCCAATCAATGTTGCTAATTTAGTAACTCCATAATTAGCAAATTGAGTCAAAAAAGCAATTTTGTTAAAGTCATGTTTGTCTCCAAAAGCTAATTCCAGTCTTTCATCTTCCGTAAATGTTTCTGTCGTTGTTGATAATATTGCCGCTTCAAAGAAGTAATCCATTTTCCCATTATCATTATTTTGTATTACATTACGCGGCACACTGTGTTCATACCCATCATCAGGCATTTTTTCAATTCGCTTATCATACATGATACCAATAGATAAGCATAATACATAAATACTGTAATTTGTCCTATTTGCAAAAATTGATCCTAGCTGATTAATAGCACTATCCCAATCACGCCCTTTTAAAGGAATATCTGTTGTTATTTCCATAAGTATCCTTCCTTTACAGTAGCAATATTCTTTTCACCATTACTTTGTAACGTCCAAACCCTTCCAATATTTTCTGGCTTTATTTCCGCTTGCAAATCATCTTTAGAAAAGATAATTACTTGTGGTGCAAATGAAGGAAGCACTTCCAATACATTATGCTTTTGATCAGAATCTAGTTTGGAGAACGGTCCATCAAGAACTAGCGGATATTCTTTAGCAGATATTTTTTGCATATCTTTTAGCATTTTTAAGATTCCACCAATATATGCAAATGAAACAATAGCAAATTGTCCTTCTGATTTTGATTCATCATTGAAACTATCTGTGATTTTCACAGCAAAATCCGAGCTAACTGCAACGGTTCTCTTTGTTGTAGATATTTCATTAAATAGATTTTGAATATTCAATTCAAGTTGCTTACTATATTTATCTGATTCCGTTGTTAACTCAGAGTCAAAGTATTCTTCGACTTTTTCCATTAACTCAATTTTCTTTATGACAATTGTACCTTCTTTTGTTGATTTTGTTAGTTCGTCATATTCTCGGCTTACCTTTTTTAAATATATTTCATACTTTTTTTCATCAAACCCTGTTTTAATAATGGAATCTTCAACAGTTTTTAATCTTTCATCAGCTTTCCCTCTATTTACGACAAGGTCTTCAATTTCAGGACTTTTCTTTTCTTTATCATCTAAAGTCCGAATTTTTTTATCACACTCTTCTGCTCTTTCATTATTTTTTATTACAGATTTGATGAATTTGTCTAATTTATCTTTATCATAACCACGTCCATATATTTTTATTATCTTTGTAAATTCATTATAAAGATTCGCATACGAATTCGGTGGAAGCATATCAAGATATTCTCTAATATGATCTTTTTGAATAGGTCCCAACTCTCGCCCACAAATACATTGATTTGTTTTATCAGAAGCAAGATAATTTATTAGCTTTTTCCCAAGCCCTTCTGGTAATTTGTTATCTTCTATCTTTAAATGAATCTTTTTCTTCGCTTCATTCACAGCTTTTGAGACAAATAATTGTGGATAATTTGAGACTATCAAATCTCCAAATTCTTCCTGCTCACTTTTAGCATTGTCAATAAATGTATCCCTATCATCTTTTAGTTTTTCTCTCTCTCTTTCATATTCTTCTTTGGATTTCTGTGATCCTATTTTTTCAGATATTTCTTTAATAAGTGTTTCAAGTTGCTGTTTTTCTTCATTTTCTTTATCCAAATCTGCTTTATACTTAGCTACTTGATTTTGAGCATTAATAACGTTATTTTTGGCATCACTAATCTCTGGTTCGCTGGAAACTGTACCTTTATTTAAATACAGCTTTCCTAATACAGTGGTTTTTAAATCTGTTCTGCCAATATGCTCGATAGCTGATTCTAAAATGTCTAGATCAAACATTGAGTATAATGCAGTTCTCAATTTTTCAGCCGAATCTCTGCCTTTTACTCTCAGATCCGCAATCATGCTCTCACCATCGAAAAAGAAATATTCTGATAAGCCAGAGGGGAGCAATTTTTCTATTACTTGTTCAGGCGAATCTATTCGTTTCCAGTTGTTATCATCATCCATTTTATTAAGATAGAGTTCTTGTTTTACTAATTGAGAATCATCAATATCCTTTTTATAAGAGTTGATACGTGTTAAAGAATATTGATCATTTTCATTTTCAAAATCAATTCTGCCCATTACTTTGAATGCTGATCCGAAATGCTGTTCAGATTCAAAGTCCAAATTATATAAATGATCTGTTGCTGTTCTATTAAAATGATATTTCCCATAGAAAACCCATTGAAACAGTTGATGCAAAGTTGTCTTTCCATCACCATTTTTTCCATATATTATTGTGATTTTCCCATCTGTAGAGCAACGAATAACACCGTGATCTTTAAAATTTCTAAAATTTTCGAATTCAATTTGACTTATTTTCATCACTAGTCACCCGTTCCAATTCTTCAACAATCTGCTTAACTACATCAGTTTTTGCTACTGTTGTGCTGACCAATTTTGATGCTTGATAATCCTTTTCCTTATCTTTAATAAAACGAATCATGTTTTCTATTACTTCATTATCATTCATCAGAATTATCCTCCATGTTTTCAAAATCGTAGACATCAACGTCTTCATAATTCAATTCATATTTGCTAAGTAAACGCTCAAAATCGTCCTGAATATTTTGCCAATTATGGGCTAAATGTCCATATTCATAAAATCTTCTGAGTTCAATTTTTGCCCATGCTTCTGAGCTTTTCGATGGTAATACTATAATATCATAGATATCTGCAATTTTTTTATCCTTATATGTTCGTAATATGCGTCCCCGACGTTGTACAAACTCACGATAATCATCATTACTAGCAAGTATCAATGCACTCTTTATGGAAGGAATATCAATTCCTTCATCCAGGCAGCGGATCGCAGCTAACGCTGATATTTCTCCGTTTGTAAAGGCATCTACCAACTGCATTCGCTCTTTCATATTTTCATGCGCGGTAAATTGGCTTGCTTTATATCCATGAGCTGTGAGGACCCGTTTTACTTCTTGTATATGACGAATCTCTTCATTTGTTTTCTGATCATAAAGTTTTCCGTCTCCACAATATACAATTAAGTGGTCATTGCTATGAATTGATTCAATTATTTCATTTATCTTGCTTTGCTTTTCTTCACATAACGCTATTACTCTAAGACGGTTCCGAATTTCCTTTACTAAAAGATCTTCATTAATGCAATGGCCATTTTCGAAACAAGACATAATAATTCTGCTGTGATAATTAAATGCCTCTTCGTCTTTATCTGTAGAGTGTAAATATATTGGGTGGTAGTTATACGGAACTAAATATCCCTTTTCTAGTGCAACTTCAATCGGCAAATTAAACACCTGCCCACCGAAATAAGCCATTAATTCCTTACCAGAAGCTGCAGATTTTCCACTATAAGGCGTTGCACTTAAACCGAGCATATATTGATATTTCTTCTTAATTGATTCTGATCGATTGGTGAATCTATGTGCTTCATCAACAATTAATAGTCGATCTTCATGAGATCTGTTTAACACAGCTTCAAATTTTTCACTATTAAATGATGCAATTGTACTTACCACAATAATTTGCATTTCTTTATTAAATTTTTTCCCGATTATTTGATTTATTATTTGAATATCCCATTCTGGATTCTCTGAAGATACTAAAACGGGTTTAGCAAACGGAAATGCTTTAATAATGTCATCGCACCATTGGCGAATTAAATGTTTATAAGGTGCACAAATAATAATCATTGATGGATGTTTATCAATCAGAGCCTTTGCTGAATATATTGCTGTCCATGTTTTACCAGTACCTGTTGCCATAACATAAAACCCATGGTAATCATTATTACACCATGCTTGTATTGCTTGTTCCTGGTAATCACGTAATTGAACTGGCTCAGGCTTATTCCGTATCTCTTTTCTGATATTTATTATTTTTAAAATATTAGCCGCCGCTACATCTTTGTATTTATACACCTTTACAAATGCATTTGTTCCATTCCATAACGAATCAAATTCATTTTGTTCATCCTTAACACTAATGTTTTGCCCTGCAATCCAGCTTTTGACAACGCGAATTTTTTCGTAATTTTCTTGATAAGCATTCAAGCTTGAATTTGCGGATCCATAGAACACAACAACATTACCATCAAAGTCTTCAAGAATACCTAATTTGTCATGATATATACCGTATGTTTCAGTTACAGCTATTTTAATATCTAAAACACCTTTAGCTATCAAATCTGATAGCAGCTGCAGTTTTGTATCATCAATACTTTCTATTTCTGCTATGAAATCTCTTGAAAATGCTTCTTCAATTATCTTGTCCCGCTTTTCATATCCCGCCTTTATCGCTTCAACATCATCTTGGCTTAATTGTGGGCTTGCTATTAATTGAATACTTCCATGGTTTCTTGCCAATGCAACAATTCCATCGATGATTGGAATTAGTGCGCTTGATGAAAAATAACCTACACTTCTTTTATAAATACGAGTAGATTTCAAACATGGCACAAGAAATTTTTCGGCAAGATTATCTGGGCCTTGATTAATGTAGCTAATATGAATATCTAAATTTTGAAAGTTCATAATTCCTCCTCAATACATTCTGCAATTAGATCATCAATATCTTCACCCGGTTTATTTAATGATGAGGAATTCAAATCTTTATCTTCATAATATTTCTTTATCTCAATTAGTTTCTTTTCTATTTCAGCACCTTTCACATATACAACTGGTATTGCATTCTTGAATTTTGTTGATGTAGTAGTTACTTGTAAATTCGTTCCCCATTTATTAATAATGCTATAGATCAGCCAGTCCGTACAATTCACCTTTATAGATGGATATTGTGAATTAATATTTCGTAAACAATCCATTTCACGTATTGCCTTGCAATCGCTTAAGTTATCAGTAATTAATTTTTCGATATCTCTTGCAACACCTTCATTGATGCCAGTAGAGTTAATACTAGCTAAAGTGTACTTATCCAATAATAAATGTGTCTTATTAACAGAATTGACCACTTCTAATATTGATACGTAGCGTATGTGCTTCTTGTTAACATAATTAAAAAGTTCCCTAATTGTTAAGCAATCGTAATCCGTTGCGAAGGTACTTAAATCAAATTTAGCATCATCAATATTAATCCCTTTTTTTGCAATATATGGACGGTTATATTCGTAATTATCTGGAAACAGATAGATAATTAAGCTTAATAAGCTATATGCATAATAAATACAGAGTTTGTGCAATAAATATGGATTTATAGTATTTATAACATCAAATACTTCTTTTTCATGATGGCATTGATTATCTGCAACAATTTGATCAAGATGTTCTTGAATATAACTTATATCAGAGTCAGTAATATCCAGCTTGTCAGCAAATATATATTGGCCAAAATAATTCAGGATTGAATTATCACTATCAATTGCGAATTGTACTGTAAGGCTTGTAATACCAGGAAATGCTTGGTATAGTTCTTGCTTACTAATTGGATATTCCGATTTTCTTATGTAGTTAGTGATTTGCTTTTGAATAGATGCGCCTGAGGAGTCTTTCGCAATATAATCCTTAGAAATGATCAATTCATCGCCATATATTTCTCGTAAAACTCCCTGAAAATAATACTGGTTATCAATCCCATATTGCATCAGGTTATCTTTAAAAAGAGAATATAAATACTTAACAGTAATAATTGGTTTTTCGTAATTCCTTATGTAGTTATGTATTTGATTAGTTAACTCTTCTGAAATATATTGTGTCCTTTTTGAAATATATGTACTACGGTCCCTTAAAACGCTTCCTCTGGCTATAGCTGTAATCAAAGAGTGATCGTTTTTTGGTATTTGGATATCTCCGTATTCCTCTTGAACATATTTCCGGAATTTCATTAACTCTGATAAATCATTTACTGCAATTCCGTCAGGAAAATATTTACTCAGTATTTTTGAAAATACATTCGTTAAAGATAATCTATTTCTATAAAATACATTTCCAGAATTCTTATAACTGCGTTTAATAGCACGTTCAAGCATTTCTTTCGGGAGATTTTCACTATCTTTAGCATTATTCAAAATTGTATCAATCTCTGATTTATAAATTACATCAGGTAGATTATCAATATATCTAACAATGGATTGATCTAATGAAGTATGCCCAACAACAAACACATTTGCAGAATCATTGTAATAAAAGGTATTGCTATTAATAGATTTTAGCAGGAACACAAATTCATCATTGTCCTCTCCAAAATATTCATGTAGTTCATCAGGTGTTAATATGTAGTCTCCATTTCTAACCGCTACAATTTTTAACATTATTTTATAATTATTTTCTAGAGCGGATGCTTTTTTAATGCTGGAATTAATAATTTGTCTGATACGTTCCCTAGTTAATTGATATTTACTGCCAATATCCTCTAATATTTCTCCATGCGCACGCATATTTATGATTTGTTCTATTCGCTCATTGTGAAATATATTATTTTTCACAATTTGTATTTCATTCATTATGTCAAAACTGCACCAAGCAATAAACTGCAATAATTGTTTTAGCGTATCTTTCTGAAGATCTTTAATTCTGTCAATTAGGGAGATTAATGTTCCATCTGTAGTTGAGCTAAGAACAAATAAAAATGTGCGAGTACTTTCATTTGTAGTATAAGCATTAATAAACCATCGAGCTTTCATGGATCGTCTGTTCGCTGGAATGCGATCAATTATTTGATCAATTTCTTCTTTACTCTCTTTATAATTTATAATATTTGTATAATATTTCGAAGTAATCTCATCAATATGATCTAGAAATTGTCTGATATCGTTAAATCCCTTTTTGCCTAACCCACGAATCTCTAATAATTCATTTTGAGTTAACATTAATAGATCAGAAATATAATTGATTCCTGATTTTTCTAAAGCATGAGTTGTACGATCGCTTAACAATACTTCAGATACTCTAACTCCTTTGTAATTAGCAGGATTTTTATGATATGTATCATAAAGCTTTTGATCTGACAGCTGTTCATCAATTATATTAACAGTCGATAAATCGATTTCACCATTGTTTTGAATATTGTTTAATACTTCTTTAATCTCATTGACACTCTTTCGCCCAAGATTTCTTATTGAATATAGATCATCCTCACTGATATTTATTAAATCGCAAAAACGACATATATCTGCCTTTAACAAGCCATTCTTAGTACGGGTTGAAAATACCATTTGATTAATATTTATATTTTCATACAATTCAGGATCAAGATTATATATATCCTTTAATTTTTCTTCTGAATTATTATCAGTAAATTTAATTTCATTCTTATCTCGTGTTTGAGGATCATTATTTATCCCATTTGACAGATGCATTAGATACTTCTGTACTTCTATGAGTTCATTACTTCCTAAACCAATATTGTTTATCAATGAATCTCTTGTTTGTAGCAATAAATCACCAACATATTTAATTGATTTGTCGCTAAATAGATATTGCGTATGAAATGAAAGCATTGCCCCGTCAAATAATGTTTTCGAATATAGCATTGGATCTAAATGATAAACCTCAAAAAAAGGCTTAATGTTATCATTTTGCGAAGATAAGTCTGTAATAATACAACTTTGAACATTTCTTTCATTTGTACGCATTAGTATATTTTCTCTATATTGTCATCATTTCCATTATTTCCGTTTTCATTATAGTTCATGAGATGTTCAAATAATTCGCCAGTTAATAAAAAAACCTGCAAAATCAGCAGGTTTCTCTTACAAAATTAATGATCACTCATCCTTTAACAACTTCCTTTTATCACAAAGACTAACTACTGTAATGATTTTGCAATTTTAATGAATTCGGTGAAATTGTCGCTAAGCTCTTTTTGTTGAACATCTGGACCCCAACTAATCCGAATTGAATCTGCTATTTGATCATTTGGAAGACCCATAGAAGATAGAACATAACTGGGCTTATAGCTGTTTGAAGAGCAAGCAGAACCATTAGATATTCCACAATATTTTTTTGACGATAGCATTAATGCCTCAGAATTAACCCCATCAATACTTAGGCACAATGTGCTTGATATACAACAATTTTGGTCTCCAATAATGTGATACTTTAAACCCGATTTTACTAACAATTGTAGTATTTCTTTTTTTATGTTACTGACAGCTATTTCATTACTTTGATATTCTTTTTCAGCAATTTCGCAAGCTTTGCCTAATCCTGCCACAAGTGCAACGGGCACGGTTCCAGGACAAATGCCATGTTCTTGACCACCGCCAAACATTATTGGCTCAATTGGGGGAAGTTTGTAATTATTCTTCCGTAAAATCAACGCCCCAATTCCTTGTGGTCCACGAAGTTTATGAGCGCTAAATGCTAACGAATTGTATTTTAGGTTTCTAACTTCATCTACGAGCTTTCCACAGCTTTGTGTTGCATCAACATGGAATAAAACATCGGTCCCAAGTAGTTTGTCACCAATTTCATAAACAGGCTGAATAATACCAGTTTCATTATTCACATGCATCACGCTAACAAGCAGTGTGTCTTTTCTGACTTTTGATAATAGGTGCTCTACATTTATCTTTCCTGTTGAATCGGGGTTTATATATTCGGCATTAAAACCACGGCCTTCCATAACTTTAACTGTCTCTAATATAGCTTTATGTTCGATCGTTGTAGTAATGATATGTTTTCTGTTTGTTTTTTCACCATAATGCTGTAACCCTTGTATGACAATGTTATTGCTTTCGGTTGCTCCACTTGTAAAAAACACTTCATCTGGATTTACTTTAAGCAATGATGCCACAGATGCTCTTGATTTTTCAACGATTTGGCGAGCATGATTTCCATAGTCATGCGTTCTACTATCTGGATTTCCAACATCATTTTTATAAACATCAACCATTGTTTCCAATACTCTTGGATCAATGGGCGCAGAAGCATTGTAATCTAAATAGATACTCATTATTCACTCTCCACAGCGAGATTCAATAAATCATCAATAGATTTAATAAATCCTGTACCGCAAAGATGAGCGATTCCACGTTCAAGATTTAAACGGAAATACTTTGCTAATGTCTCATCATCGGTGGGTAGACTCATTTCGATGCACCAAGCTTTCATGATAGCCTCGTATAACTCACTATTTTCTCCTCCAAATGTATACCAAGACATCTCGAGATTTCCATCATTAGCAATTTCAATATCTGTAGGGATTGATTTTTCACTTAATGAATAGCACAATGCCCAACGGCATAAAATATTCCAGTTTTTAATCCCAGTTCTTCCTTTTAAACGTGAAAGGTGGTCCTTCGCTTGTTGAGATAACTTGATCTGTTTTATTATCATATTGTTATTCCCCTTTAAAATAGCCTTTTTGTATCAGTGTACTTCTAGTATCATCATTATAAATTAGAGTAAATTCGTCACCAACATTTTTCTTCATTAGTTCGTAATAATGTTGGTTAATTTCAGAATCTGTTGAAAGGATGATAGTTTGATCACTAGCTTTAGGGAAATACTTTGTGATTAGTGTTTCTCTGTGCTTTGAATCAAGCCGTGAAAGCGGAGTATCAATTATTACTGGCAATTTCTTTTTTGAACACAGTGCTAATGACCACAAAACTGAAATTACCATTAACTGTTTCTCACCAGCTGAAAATGACGAATACATAATCTGATTGCCATACTTATCATAAAACGAAAGATCAAGTGAAACCGGGTCCATTAGTACTCTATCTATCAAATTTTTCTTTGTAAGTAGTTTTTTATAACAGTCGGTTATACAATTCGCAAGAATTTCAGTTTTTCTTTTTTGAAGTCGAATCGTATATTCATCCAATATCTTTATTGCCATCTCCGAGTATTTTAATACCCTTTGTGTATCGTCATTGTTCTCAAGATCTTTTAGCATAATATCTACATAGCGATTCAATTCCGTTGTTGCCTTTTGAAATCTTCCATTCATAGCGCTGTGCTTAATTTCTAATGCTGATTTTTCTACATTTAAATCAATTTCTCTTTGCTCATTTGCCTTTATGTTTCTATAAATTTCTTTTAGCTCTTCACCATTGATATCTAATGATAAATAACTTTCAATTTTATCTGCTTCTTTCTGAAGGCTTTTTTGTTCACTTAACAATCTTTTTGCTTTTAGTTTTGTATCATTCAATTTTGAAGATGACAAATCATCAGCTTGATACATTGTTCGTTCAGAGACATTATAGATTTCATCTTTTGTTTCCTTCTTTACTTGATTGATAAAATAATCTATAAATCGTTTTAAATCTTTTGTTTTTTCTTTGTCATAATTTTTATAAATTTCATTAATTCTATCGGCTGTACGTTTTGATAACTTCATTTCTTGCTCATCATGGGCTTGTTTACTAACAGTCACAATCAAATCTTTCACTAGAGCTAAAGGTAATTCTTCCGAAGCTATGGCCAATAGATTTTCTTTGCTTTGAATTAATTGCGCTTTAATTTCAATCTTTCTATTTAATACTTTTGTTTGGTTTCCAAAAGCATCTCCGCCTTTTGAAGTGTATGCATTCTTATATTTTTCAAGTGAATTTTGATTCTCGATAATTTGATTGTTTATTTTTACTATCTCGTCATCAATGACCTTTAAGCCATTTTCTGCATCATCTTTTACAGCACGTAATCGTTCCATTTCGAGTATGTCTGGATTATCAGAAACTCGAGAGATTTCTCTTTTACTATTCCTAGTTAAATCTTTATGTAATCGGTCTAATACTGAAATACCTAGCATCGATCTAATCGATTCTTTCATAAGTTCATTTGTGTTATCTAATGATAGGTCTACAATTTTATCCCCATCGAAGAAAAAATAATTAGATAATGCGCTTGGGAGCACACTTTCAATAAACATTGACCAATTGCGCGTTAAAAATTCATCCTCTTGATTGTTCTTTTTTACTCGAATCTCTTCTCTTGTTCTTTGTCCTAAAGCGCTCCACTCTCTATGTACAATATATGTATCATCAGTTGTATCCATTTGAAATTTCAATTCTACATATGATATCAATGTTCCATCATTTCTATTCACGTAAGAATGAAGATATTGACCATATGTATGATAACGGCTCTCTTTATATGCAAATGAATTAGAACCATAAAGAGATAATAATATAGCTTCAAGGAACGTGGTTTTTCCTCTACCGTTTAAACCACCGATTAGAACAATTGGTTTTCGGCTATTGAAATCAAATGTATTTGTGGATGCATATACGCCAAAATTGTGTAAAGTCAATTTTTTAATGATCATCCTTTTTTATCTCCTCTTCTTGTAAATCATCAGAACCTTCGGGGATATCAAGAAATTTTTCATCATATTTTCCACCAAATTTCTTTTTTCTACTTACTCGCTCAGAATAATATTGTGTTGCATCCTTTTCGTCACGATAAAAATTTGTTTTTATACATTTATCTATTGTGTCAAGAATCCCTGCACGATTACTCATACCCGCTGCTTGAATTTCAATATCTACTAGGCTATACATCATCTCAAAAGCCAATTGTTCATCCTTATACATATCAAGACATGTTTGTTTCAGAATATCCCATTCTTCTTTATCGAATGTTTCAGATGCAATCCACTGTGGATCATCAAATTCCTTGTTTAATACTTCTTGGTATATTTTGGGTAATGAATCCTCAAACTCGTGTTTGTCATATACCCAAATACGCCTTATTTCATGTAATTCTGACGATGATATTAATTCAATATTTCGGAATTCTTCTGGCCCAGTTTCCTGTATTTCTTTTTGAATTTCAAGCAGTCTTTTCAGCCAAAGCTCACGTGTTTCCTTTTTATAAGGGCCATGATAGAGTTGACCGTGGTTTCCTTGCAAATCACCGTTCATCCTTCTAAAGCTTCTTCTATCTCGATCTGCTTCTAAATCTCCAAATTCGTTTCTAAAATTTAGTAATGGTGTCATCCATGATTTTTCACTATCATTTGCAATCATTGCTTCCATAGATTTGTCTTTTTCTACCATCGTACAAACCCAGCATCCGAATCGGCTTTTCCCACAACTTGGCAGGTTTTTTTCAGTCATTAGTGGGCATTCATTATCAGCAGTAGCACCACGATATAGTGCAAGTAAATCATTATTTGAATAACCCCATGGATTCTTGTATTGCATTAGGAAAACCCAAACATCATCATTTGTCCAATTTTCTAATGGCGAAAAAACCAATTCATTTGCTAAAGTTGGATTTGGACTTAATAATTCACGTACTCGCTTTTTTTCATAATATGCCATTGTCTTAGCACGCTGAGTACTTTCAGCTTTTCTGGTACCTAAAACCAAAATGATCTCACCATGCTGAGCAATTTTATCCTTAATGAAATTATTAACCGGCTGAATCTTTAAACGGTCAGTACACCAGCGATATTTTAATCTTGGAAATGGATATCCTCTCCCAATTAAATTGACCCAGTAAGTATTATCTGCCTTAGGTGTTAATCTATGGGTAACAAATGGTAATTTGTTTTTATCAGCCATTTTATCCATTGTTGCAAGAGACTTTTTTACCCACATTGAAACAATTGGTGATTCCACCAAGGTATCCGTGTTGATGATATGAATTGTTTTAGTCCGATTTTCTGAGGGAAGGCCTTCAATCGCTTGCCACACAAGTTGAAGAGTAGCTGTACTGTCTTTTCCTCCTGAATAGCCTATTACCCACGGAATGTCATCTGCCAAGTATAAATTTCTGATGGTTTCTTTTAGTCCTTCAACTGTTTCCTTTGTTATGGTGGTAGTCATAGATATATCCTCTCTATTGTTTTAAGAGTAAATTGAATTTCTTTTCAAATTCTTGTTCATTTTCCGATAATCTAATTCCTAAAACATGTTTAATTTCATTATTAATTAGAATTATCGTTCGATTGCCAGTTAATACATTTCCTCTTTCTCCAATTGCACGCTTATACCATATCTTTGAAGATCGCCGCCAATTGATTTTATTAATTTTATTAATTCGATGTTCCATAGAAATATTGGGATGTGTATAGAAATAATTTGCAACCATTCCAAAAGCTTGAATTACAACACTTTGAGTTACTATATACTTTTCTCTTAAATTCATTTTTGAAATTTGTTTCTTATCTACCTCTACCCATAATGGCATATTCACTGCTACAAGATTCCAGTATTTTTTTAAAAATGGTATTCCTTCACTTGGATCAGAAATACCAGCAAGCGCAAACTTATTTGCTTTATAAAATGTATTAAGAGTAAAAAAATCTACTGAGTTGATTCCTAGGATATCTCTTTCTTTATCAGTGTATTCATTAATGAATTCTACGCTCATCACTACTTCTCGATTAACAACAGCCCAAGGATCTCTTTTGTCATATAGCTCAGAAATGGAATTGGATGTCTTTACAGCATTTTTATTTAAATCAGTGAATATCTGTTGGCTATGAGATAATCCTTGATCAGCAAAGAATACGATTGGTATCGTTTCATCTCCGAGTGTCTCGTCTTCATTAAGCGCATCCAAAATTGCCGCCTTGCGATGTTGCCCATCATTAATCAAAAATCGAGCATCCATTTCAACTTCTAGAACACCAATTTCCGGATTATCATTTTCTGATTTGAATATGTATTTTCCATCAATTGATGCAGCAAGTGCAGAAAACACATATGAATTCCTATTATCGAGGATGTATTTTTTCATAATAGGTATTCTTGTGGTGTTAAGCTTTCTCTGTGCTCTGTATTCTGGTGGTACAAATTCAAAATCATTTGCTGGAAATAGTTTAGGAATCATCTTCAGCGGAACCATAGCAATATAGTATTCTTTATTTGCTTGTATTCCTTTAACCACAGGAAACATATAACTATAATTCATTTGTGTCTTCCCCATCTACTTAAGTAGCTACTCAAGTATAGCGTTACAGATGACGGAACGTCAAACTTAGCTTAACAAATGATTATTGCAATGCCTATTTATACACTCCAAACCGATTGACTGAGTTAATAAAGCTAACTATTATAAAAGTAATTAATAGCTGTAAAAAGTGAGGGTGATAATATGGCATTACAAAGTGCATCATTTCAATCTATGAAAATTTTCATGAATAATACTTATTATATTCCCAATTATCAGCGAGACTATTCATGGGATTCTGAAGAAATTGAGGATTTTTGGGATGATTTAGTTTCGACTATTGTAAATAATGATGAAAGCCATTTTTTTGGGCAATTTGTGATTCACAATAATAGTGAAGAAAGCAAAAAATACATCATCGACGGACAGCAGAGAACTATTACATCAATGATCTTTATGAGAACAATGCAGTTGTTTTATAAAGAATTAAGTAAAAAAGACAACTATGAAGATGCAGAAGATCGCGTTGTTGAAATTCGTGGAGCATACTTAGGAAAATACACCGATAATATTAAAGAACCACATTTAACGCTCAGCGATGCTGACAGGGATTTTTATTTTAAACATATTCTTTGTGGGAATCCGTCAGAAAGCAAAGAAAAAAAGAAATCAAGGGAGCGGATGCGTTTTGCATATAATTACTTTTTTGACAGACTAACTGAAGTTCTTAAACCTTTAGCTAATGCTGATGTTTCAGAACGTTATAAAAAGCTTGATGAATATTTCAAAGCATTTACCGAAAAGTTCGTTTGTATCTACCTTGAGGCCAACAAGCTTGAAGAAGCCTTTGTAATTTTTGAAACATTGAATGCTAGAGGAAAAGACCTAGAAACAGCAGATTTATTAAAAAACTACATTTTCAGTAAATCAAACAATATAACAAAAGCTCAACAAAATTGGGACTCGATTTGTGAAGCGGTTCCAGACCCTACAAAATACATTAGGCACTATTGGATCGCAACACATGGTTATATTAGTGATAAGGATCTATATCGAACTATCAATAAAGAAATAACAAAGCCTAGAGATAGTGCAGTTTTACTTGATAATTTGTCAAATCTAGCTCCCTATTATCACGATATGGTTAATCCAGAAGATGCTGGGATATTTCTTGATCCGGAAGTGATTAGGGCGTTATCAGGTTTAAAAACACTAAAAGCAAAAACATTTTATCCTTTAATATTAGCAATGGAGAATAGTGATACTAAATTTTCTGAAATAGATATTAAGAATGTACTAACTGAAATTGAGTCTTATATGTTTAGAAACATTACAATCTGTGAAAAAGCGGGGAATAATGCTGATCGTCTATTTGCAAGTTTAGCAGAGGAAGTATATGGCGGGAATCTGACAACATGCGATGAAATTGCCAATAAAATTAAGAACGCTATTGTCCCTGACAAAGAATTTGTTCCAATGTTTGAAACGTTTGAAGCATCTAAAAGCTCAAAAGAGCTAGTCCGGTATATATTCAGACGGATCCATAATAAGCTTGATAAAACACACGAAATCAATGTCGATAATACAGAAGTTCATATTGAACATATTATGCCAGAAGATGGTTCAAAATGGAGTGATATCACAAAAGAAGATCACGATGCTTATTTATGGCGTCTTGGTAATTTATGCCTTTTAAGTCAAAGATTGAATCAGTCTATTCATAATGATATCTTTACAAAAAAACAAATTGAATACGCTAAATCAAAAATTGAACCAAATTCAGAATTATCAAGTTATAACTATTGGGGTGTAAAACAAATCGAAGATCGCCAAAAATGCTTAGCCAAAACAGCAGCAACAATTTGGAAAAAATAGTTTAGACTTTTAAATCATTATAAAAATTAATTGATGATTTATCAATGTGAAGATGTTTTTGTTATATAGTTTTTGAATAAATGGCTATTGTATAAATTACAGCAATCTTCTTTATTCGGATTGAAATGCTCTTTCCAGTACAGATAATGCTCTGTTTCATCCTCACAGACCGATATCTGCTTGAAACCTTGGATATTCTTCAACATTTCTAGCTTCTTCTCCAGGGTCATGTGCTGATAACCGCTCTGGTGGATTGTATAATCGCTGTAGTCTATATCAAACCATTTTTTGATCCAGGTATTGACCCGCAAGAACTCAACTAGGATTTTATTACAACGAACAGCGTTGAGAATGTCATAATCTACATATCCTTCTATAAAGGGGCTAAGCCTCAGTGATACATCGAAACCTGCTGCTTGCAGCCTCTCAATGGCATCAATCCGTTTAGAAGGAACACTTGCCTTCTCATAGATCAAAGACCGCTCATCCGAAGTCGTTGTGACCGTAACCTGGATGTGGGCTAAATCCTTATCCATGAGATTCAAATATTCATCATTGGCTACCAAGTGTGATTTTGTAACAATCAGATACCCGATTCCATATTGATTCAGCAGTTTTATGGTTTCTAGGGTAATTCGGTGCTCCAATTCGCATGGTTGGAAGCAGTCAGTCATTCCTCCTAACCGAAGGATTGTTCCCTTCGGGAGCCTTTGAATAGTCTTCTCAATCTTTTCCAGATTTGCCACATGCGGATCTTCAGGATGCCAAAGCCCTCGGAAGCTAAGAAGGCTTTTTGCATAACAGTACTTACAATCATGGGCGCAGCCACAGCCATAGGTATCTAATCTTGTGGGATACTTGCATTTGCCGCCTTCGTTTCCGCCAACGGTTTTGTAGAAACTCTTAAACTCTTGTGTCATGGGATACTCCTTTCCTGGAAAAACAAAAAAAGAGCGCCAAGCTCCATCTACTGGAACCTGACGCTCATTCAAATCTCATTATTCTGTTTTATGATCCTCATCGGATTTCTTCTTAAGAATCTCAATTGCGTTCGTGATCACTGCTGGAATCGGGATTCCCATCAATCCTGCATTCTCAACAATGGAGATTGCCTCATTTGCTACAAATCCAATAATTACTGCGTCTCGAATGAAATCAGAGCCAATCACCAGATCCAGCTGGTAAGCCACCAGGACGATCAGAAGTGTGACACCCTTCCTGCAAAGCCCCTTCCATCCCGCTCGTGATTCCAAAGCTCCATTTTCGCTTTTCTTCGATTCATGGAATATCCCTGCGACAATGATGCCCATTCCATAGTCAATACACATGAAGATCACTAAAGTCTGTAATCCCACATCCCATCCCCCTAAAGCTGTCGCGATAATTCCACCGATCACTCCAATCCCGGTACAAACTTCGTTCTTCATGCCTTTCATCTCTTTTCCTCCACGATGATGACTGTAAAGCCCTGTGCCTTGGCCTTCTCTGCCAATGCCTGTGCATTCGCTTTGTTCCGGAATGCTCCAATCTGCACCTTATAGAGAGTATTGGCCTCAACAGGCTGTGCTGCTGCGTTCAATCTTCGATTCACCTCCTCCGCAATATCGAGAAACTTGCTCTTGAGATACGGGCCAGGGCATGTGGTTTGGGCAAACCAGCAGTGCATGGTGAGATTGCCACTGGGATTTCCCGTATAATTCAATGCCTTGATACCATTTCTCCTACAGATGTCCGTACACAGCTCAATACACTTCTCTAAAGCTGTGTCTGAGACATGCCAATTACCACCAATTTCATCGTTTGCTACCTCGATGGTGACTGCGCGGTTGTCATTATCATAGCTGGCAGAAGTCCAAGCACGATTCTTCTCATCGACATACAGGCCAACCCTGCCATCTGTCCCAATTCCATAGTTGGAGGATGCTGGTCTTCCCCTGTTTTGAAATAGCTGACCACACTGCTCAACACTTAGATTGCCAGCCATGTGATGGATCGTGATTTTTGTGAGTGGATACTTCCTTACTCCGGAATGATTTGGAGAAAGAAGTGTGTAGTTGATTAAAGAGCTATTGCTCATCGTGAAGTCCCCTTTCTGTGCTTAGTTCACAATGCAGAATCAAAAGAAAAACCTCATCCGCAGATGAGATCTTCACTTGTTCTGTTACTCTATGCAGTTTCCGTTAATGTATAGGTAATTTTCATGGTCTTATCAGCCGTTTTCACGACGGAGACCGACAGATTATTGATGGTAGCTAGATAAGGTGCATTCAGTCGTAAAACCTTCTGAATTCTATGGCCTCCCCAGTTATCCACATAATAATGGAAATTGAGAAGATATGGCCCGCATTCAAATAGCGGGGTATCACTGACAATTTCCTTGTAATTGATCGTCTGGATCACAGTATCATCAGACCGGATTACAAAATCCTGTCCAAGAATCCAGTCACCCACCTGGAAGATATTATTCGCAGATTTGAGACTGGTAAAGCCAAAGGACACAAGCTTGATATCTGCCACATTATTCGCATTAATCTTATACATTCCTGTACCTGCATAATTCATGATGTATAAATATCCATTGCGCATTGTCCCGTAATTTGAGCGATTATGACATTTCCCATTATTGTTCCGATAGCCAATGTGATAAAGCTGTACATCGCTCAGGGTCCAAACACCTTCTGTAAAGGTATAATCCGTCTTATTGATCTTGATCCAATAGACAGTTGCATTGCCCGTAGCATTTTCAATGTTGGAGAAACCATACCAATATCCATCTTTTCCATCAAAGAAATCAAACATTGTGTATGAGCCATAACTATAGGAAAAGACCGTCTGGAATGTTGAAGGAGTGATGGTGTGGGTTTCTCGTACTTCATACCCATCCTCACGTAAAGACGCATTCAATCCAATATCGTGAAAACACTTTTTCATCTTTGTGATGAGCAAATTTGAATCCTGCTTCGTAATGCTAACAAGCGTGTTACTTTCAAAGTCCAATTCTACTGCATCAATATAACTAGCAGCATAGGTTCCTGCGTCCCCATCATCCGTTTCCAAGGTTTTTAGGAATTGAAACCGGCTAGAAGCATTCACGATATCTCCATAGTAGGCAACTCCTCCGTATTTATGGGTTAATGCCACTGCGGAGATCGTTCCATTTCCCTGGCTTGTCGTAAAGTCAAAGACAAACCGGTAGCCGTTATCAATCTTCTGCGATTCCGTCTGGTTTAATGATCCACGGATAATACTGGTTGTCCCATTTACATCATTCGACGAGCAGCCAACACAGACATTCACCGAGGGTGCATAAATCTTGTTCTCATCTTCAGTCAGCGGATCCTGGAATAATAGGATTCCACCAATGGTATTCGGGCAAAGCGGAAGAAAGTGCGTATTAAAGTTCTCTCCCTGAGTACCATTAATGCAAAAGAGTGTTCCCTCAGGGTTATATCCAAAAACCTCATTTACTGCCTTAGTAACAAGATTCTTATGGACAATGACCTCTTTCTTCCCGGTATGGATATCCGTCAATTCAATTTTTGCTACTCCACAAAGTGTCATAGTTGTTTTCCTCCTTAATTCAGATAATCGACAATGATATGGTTCACATAACTTCCTTCTACCAGCACAAAGCGGAATCGGATATGGCCAGTTGTAGCTTTCAATGCCCACGCATCTGTACCGATTGCTTCCATTGCTGCTTTTGTCATTCCAGATTGTGCTTCTGAGAGTTCTGCCCATGCAGAATCCACATAGTTCCACCAGGTTGCGCCATTATCAAACGACACTGCATACAGCGTGCTCTCATCGGAATCAATCTCAACCTTCTCGACCCCTTTGATCGTGGAATCGGTCATATCCACGTTATGAGTTAAAACAGTTTGCGGAAATGGCATCGCTGTGACATCCATTTCAATTGCTGGCAGTTCATCTATTGAATCCTGCCAGTACAGCAAGATAGGATCATTCAATTGCAGCATCAGGCTTCCTGCCGGTATTGCATCCAAGCCATAGGTTTCAAAGCAATTTACCAATGCGGATCGATATCGTTCTATTGCGATGGCTGGCGTTTGACCTGTAGAACTCACGTGAACCGTACACCAGTTTTCATTAGCAGTAGCAGTGAAGCTTGTTACATCATTTATTACAGGCGTTTGATTCTTCAATGTGCGAGTCACAGTTACGGAATTGCCTGCAGTTAGTAAGCGAGGGTTATCGGTGCTCAAGGCAATTCGCTCTCGATCTCCAATTTCTGTCATGGTAATTCGATAGGTTGTTCCCTGATTGATAGGAAAGACATATGCTCTTGCATTACCGGTATCCCGATTCACCTTCATTTTGGAATCCACCCATAGCGCAGTTTCAGTCGTGATATCCGTAACAGCAACATATGCTTCGGTTGCACTGACCTCCTTTAAAGCATCATTCTCGACAGAGTAGTATTTACCCGCTGTGTCTTGCAGAAGATACTTCCGATCATACGGAGGTGTAATAACGATTTGACCCTGTGTTGCCACGAAGTTTGCACCCGTCGTATCTTGATGGGTAAAGGTCTCCTGTAAAGCTACCCCTGACGTTACCGTAAAGGATTTTGTTCCTCCAGAGCAGACCAGCTCATTTGTGCCCAAATAGCTACTGTTTGTAGGATCTTGGAGGATATTCAGAAAAAGGTCTCCTGTGCTAAACAGATAGACCTCATACGTGAGCTTTACACTTGTATCCGCATTATTGTACTGAGTATAACCATCCCACTTGAATCGGAGAAAGGAATAGGTATTATAGAGTGTTCCTTCCTCTCGCCAAAGGTTGTACAATTTTCCATCTCTCCGGCATACTTTTAGATGTTCACTAGAGGCCCCAAACCCAAACCAGCTGTTGCCACTGATATAAACCTTAGTTGCTGCGATTCCTCCGTATTGGAACCAAGACACTCCATCCACAGTAATGGTGTCATCATCATGCGCCGTGTTATTTACAATTTGAACCAGATTGGCAGTGGAGGCAAGAAGCTCTGAGAGATTGCGATAATCAGCCATTCTTTGCCTCCAATCCATCAATCCTTGCAAACTGTGCTTTCGTGAAAGTCACATGACTCATTCGGCCAGAATCGATGCTAGCCTCTGTTGCCTTATAGACATAGGCAGTCTGCAATTCAAAACGGGTATCCGTCTTTACGTAGATCACGGAATAAGTCATCTTATTCCGATCCTCCAGGTCAATTGTTTCCCGGACAACCACTGGATTCACCTGTAACCCTTCCGTAAATGGATGAGTTGATAAGCCACTTAATAGGAGTGGAGCCTGTATATCCTGGAATCCAGAGGGTGTTGGAACCTGCATAGCTATTGCCACTTCCCCATTCAGATGGAATTCCTTCAGGAAACTCAGAAGGAATGTACTTGTTGTTTCCGTAAACTCCAAACGGCCATCCCAAACCTTGTTTGCAGAGAGTCCTTGACCACTAATCGTAGCTATGGCGTGTCTTCTAGCAACGGTTGCTGTTCCACCCGTCATCTTCATCCGAACTCGGAAGGTGTGATAGGTATTCGCAGCTAGACCAGTTAACGGATAGTAAAGGTTCAGGATATGGCTCCCTGTTTTCCAGGTCTCTATTGGCATGTAATAGTCAAGAATAGAATCATTCAGGATATAGGTCACCTGAATGACTGCATCACCTGCTTCTTTCCAAGCAAGTTGAAATGTCTCATCTTGGGTTGTGGCAGTCCCATCCGTTGTCGTGGCGGGAATTGTAATAGTTCCTGTAGCTGTTCCGGTCCGATCTACCTCTTCTGAAGTCAAATCCAGCAGAATCGCCGCAAAGAACTGAGCATCCGTGTCCGTATTGGATGCAAACTCCATACTGATGATTTCTGTGTCATTTGTGGAAATTGCATAAGGAGAAGCATTCACATAGGAATGAACAACGATTTTCCCGGTTTCGATCTGGTTCAGTAACCCGGTAATGTTCTTGTCATTCTTGCTCTTTACTGCGGCTAATTTCGGATTCTTCCCAACACAGCGGATACTATGCTTTCCATTCAATTTGATCGTAATACTGGTAATTGCGGTAATCTGTTTCTCATCCGCCTGCCCACCTGAGAAGGTAATCACGTCTCCAGGATCCATTGCCGGATTCCCAATTGTGGTGGAATCAAATGGTACGTAATTCACAATGGAAATGGCATTCAGGACATTTGTAATCAATGCCTTACGAGTGGATGCCAAGCCAAACTGCAATAACGGGTTCACACCCAAGTTCATGGTCAATCCATCGTCCGGATCAAGAGCGTAATATTCTGCTGTCTTCGTACGGATATTGGTAGAAGAAACTGCTGTATAGCGGGTAATGAAGTCAGAAAAGCTGCTAGAAAATCGCTGGGAAGTCGGAATGTTGATGACGGCTGTATACCCATAGGGAGTTAACTTCAGCTTTCCAGTACGATCAATCTGAGCAAAACACCCCAATACCTGGGCAATGTAAAAAATGAGATCTCTCCAGGTCTCAATGTCATTCTCCGTATAAACGCCCAGGATAATCTTTCCATTGGGCATTGCTTCCAATTCATCCTTCGTGTGTGCCAATTCTACATTACAATCTTCGCAGGCTGCCGTCAGCAAGTCGTACACAGTGCCATTTGTGACCGTGACATCATAGGCTTTATCAAACCGCAGCATATAGTCATACGCTTTGATCTCCAGATGCTTGATTGTCCGATTGGCCTCTGATATCTCAAAGATTCCCATCGGCACTTCTTCAAAGACACCGTTTCCTACATCTAGATGGAACGACAGAGTAATCGTTGCACCCGTCAATGTATAACGATCAATACTGGAGAGTAATGTGATACCGAGTTCTGCCGCATAGACAGTTCCCAGTTCAATTTCATTACTCGCACAGCATTGTCGAGAGATGTAGCCAGACCCTTTGACGATATCGGTGTTGGTGAAAGAATAAGTTGATCCGTCTTTCAAGGTGATCAAACCGGTCCAATAATAGGAACGGGTGCTGTCCTGAATGGCTGTCTTGAATGCATCCGATACCGAGTACATGGCAGCACCTCCTATCAATCAACTTTGACTCATGCTAATATGAAATCGGCGCCATGTGCCGGCCATCAGGCTGGTGGATGGCGCCATTTGATTGGTCCTTAACCATTGAATTGTTCAAAACTGTTTCAGAGTGAAAGCCACATTCCATAAGCCTTTATATGAAGTGTCCTTGACCAAACTACATTTGAATCCATCAATGTACATAGATTGCTGCTCCACCATCAGCGTGTGTGGATTGAAGAAAGAAACCTGAATCTTGTTCTCGGCACGATACTCTGACAGCTTTTTCAGCCAATTGGCAGTCACACTGAAAGACACAGATATGTTAACAACACCTGTACGTACAACATCCCGCTGAATGGTGCCTGCTTCTGTCGTTCCACTCGAATCGGATACTACATCATCCACTTCTACATCATAGGAATCTGGCAGAGGGAGATTTGTGCCATCAAAGACCAAATACTGGAGAAAAGCCATCCTATCTCCCTCCTGACCTCAGATTCTGACGATTCTGTGCATTCACGATTACCTCATCCAATAATGTTCCCCCAAGATAGATCGGAATAGTAATGTCCCCAATACCTGCAGCTGCCGCCACAGGTGAATTCGTTGTAGTACTCGTTGTTGTGGACATATTGCCCTGTGTGATTCCGGAAAGATTCGCCTTTGGTTTCAATACCATGTCACCAGCAACAGAGTTCATTGCACCCTGAATCATCCCCCTACTTTTCTCAATCCCAGCCGCTAATCCTTCCATAAAATCTGGCATCCAGGATTGGTAATCCACCAATGGTCCTTCATCCGGTACCGAGAAATGAAGCCAGGAACTAATTGTATGCGCCACATTCGATACTGCCTTACCTACCCCACCGATGCAGTTATTAATGCCTCCAATAATGCCATTGATAATATCCGCGCCCCATTGCCAAGCCTGTGCCGCCAATCCTTTTACATAATTCACTGCATTGTCGAAACCACTACGAATTGTGCTAGCGATATTACCAACCGTAGATTGAATTGCATTTAAAACGTTATTCCAGATGCTGCTGACTGTACTAAAGATTACATTCATGACACTTGTCACCGTATTCCGGATCGTTTCCCATGCAGAAACGATGAAACTCTGGATGGCACCTACAACACTCATCACAATGGTAGAGATTGAAGACCAGACTGTTTGAAAGATCGTCAGGATCACATTCAAAACAGTCTCAATTATCGTCTGGTACATTGTGAAATAGGTTGTAATCGTATTCTGAATCGCGCCAAGTACCGTTTGAAAGATTGTTACTACGGTATTCCAGAGATTCGTAAAGAAGGCAATTATTCCAGTCCATACCGTCTGGATTACTGTGGTCATTGTCGTCCAAGCCAAGCTCAAGGCACCACTAATCGCATCTACAGTACTCGTAAAAATAGAAGCAATTGTCTGCCAGATGGAACTGAAAAAGGCGCTGATCGCGCCCCAAATTGTCTGGCATGCTGCAGAGATACTATCCCAATTCTGTATCACAAGTGTGCCTATCGCAATTACCGCAGCAATTGCCGCAATTACGATACCTATTGGACTTGTGATTGCTGCTATGATCGTTCCTAACGTCGGTAGCATCCCCATTAGCCCACCTATAAACCCAGTCACCTGTCCGGCAAAGGTCAGGATTGAGCCAATTCCGGACACCACCTTGCCAATTACAATGAGAATTGGTCCTGCAGCAGCAACGATCAATGCGATCTTAACAATCAGATTCTGCATTCCTGGAGATAGATTCGTGAACCACTGGGAGAATCCCTTCAGCCCATCCGCCACCTTCTGAAGAATAGGAGCTAAGGTATTCCCTAAAGCATCTCCAACAGCTGCACCAGCCTCCTTCAACGCATTCATAGACGTCTTGATCGAATCTACGCCATCCAGAGTACCTTGATAGGTCTGATCTACGACGTCGCTATAGGAAGAAAGGTCAGAACCTAGACCACCGAGGCTGATTCTCCCCTCTTCCGCCGCCGTAACAAATGCCAATCCAGCCTTTGCACCAAACAGGCTATAGGCTTCTTTGGTTGCATCTGCCTGTGTACTACTATTCTGCAATCTTTGGATCAGATCCTGTAAACCGGTACTCATATCCTTGCCGGATTTGCTGAAGTTGGTTGCCGCTTTCTTCAGACCCGTTAACATAGAATCTGAATCAATACCCGCCTTTTCAAAGTTTCCCATCAAAGTAATGGACTGCCCAACATTTAAACCCATTTCTTTAAAGGTAGAGCCATTATTCTGGAGAAGACTGCTAAGGTCATCGACAGAAATTCCTGTTTTCTGAGACGTTTCTGTCAGCAATCCTAATACATTTCCTGTATCTGATACACTCATCCCAAACTGGGACAAGATCATCTGTGTATTCCCAACAGCAGTGGAAACATCGGTATTGTTGATCGAGGCAAACTCCAGGAACTGAGTTGATAATGCCTGAAGCTCATTTCCTGTTACCCCAAAACGGGTACTTACTTCTCCAACTGCCGAACCTGCATCCGCAAAAGAAGTCGGAATGGTTGTTGCGATATCCTTTGCGATATCTTCCATCTGCTTCAGGACGTCTCCCGTCGCACCAGTTTTGGTGGCAATAGTATCCATGCCCTCGTCCACCTCATTGAATGCAGCAATCGAGGCAGCACCAACAGCAACAATCGGAGCTGTCACATTCTGAGACAAACCAGTCCCAACCTCCGTGATGCCCTTCCCAACTTCTTGCATTTTGGTACCGGTTGCTTTTAAAGTGGCAGAAACAACAGAATCCGTATTCCGTAGTTCATTCTGCAGTTTCTTCAGTTCTTCTTCGGTAGCAACAATTTCTCTCTGCCACGCATTGTACTGATCCTGGGTAATATCACCATTCTGTAAAGCCTGATCCAGAGAATCTTGAACTCCTTTTAGTTCCTCCAGCTTTTTCTTTGTGGAATCAATGGAGTCTTTCAGCAAGGATTGTTTTTGTGACAAGAGTTCGGAATTTTTTGGGTCCAATTTCAGGAGGCTATTAACATCCTTCAACTGCGACTGTGTAGATTTGATCTCTTTGTTGACATCAGAAAGGGATTTCTGCAGACCGGAGGTATCTCCACCAATCTCAACAATGATACCCTTAATACGATCTGCCATAGAAATCGCCTCCTACTAAAAAAGCACCTTTATAAAAGGTGCCATTTTGAAGTTCATTAACCTATAAACTTAATAATGACTCGAATTGCCGGAATCATCACCTTGATTTATTTGGATATTCGATCCCAACACTGAAGCGATAACAACTGCAAATCCAAGTACAACCACCCCAAATTTTTGTGCCATCTGTATCAGATGCTGCTTGTTTTCGGTATCTTTCTCACTCATCATCTGTGCTACTTGAATCATTTCATTGTTGATAGTTTGCTGTTCTTCAAATGTAATATTGGTGTCGGCTAATTGCCTTTTTAGTTCTTCAATGATTTGATTGCAGGCATTATAATACGCATTTTGACTGTTTTCGTTTTTTTCAAAGCTTTTCTCGATTACTCCCTGATAGCTTTTCACCATCTCAGTAACTGACTTTGCATATTCAGGAAATTGATCGAGCGCCTTCTTTGCAACTTCCGGATCAATATATGGCAACATTGAAGCAAACTTCATAACCTTGTCTTTAGATAAATGTCTAAAGTCTTTGATGTTAAGTCTTTTTAATACCTGTTCTTCGGTTAATGGCTGCTTAGGTTTTGCAAAATCTAAAATGTTATTCATCATTATCACCTCAATTTATAAAGTACTGGGTATTGATAAATTAATATTATCATTTATATATCTTGTTTGATCGATTTTTCGTACAGGTTCTTGAATGATAATTTGTATGTAATCAAACATCGTCCTCTTCACTGATTCATGAACAAGGTAGAAAGGATCAATTATGGTTTGGGTAATGATTGAAGAGCCCCTAAAAAAAGTATCTATTACCAGATTTAAAAGCTACTACAAGGATAAGAATTCAGAACAGGATATCGCTGATGCATTTGCTTTGGTTAGTAATAAGTTTTTTTGGGTCGCTGATAATGTTGATGACCACAGAGAAGGTTCAAAAAGATATATTGAAGCTGTTAGAATCTCAGACGAGTGGGCAAAGCTGATGAACGAGTATGAAGCAAAAATCGCATCCATTCTTAAGCGCGATGGGATCAAGGTTCCAAAATATGGAAGAAATATAGTTTATAAGCCCTTTATGAAAAAGTATTGATATGTCGATGGGAATGGTTGGTGGATTAAAGAATCAGAATGCAAATGAGGCCAAATACAAATATACCGACAGAAAGGAAAATAATTATGACCGAGTGGCTTTTTGGATTAGTAGGAAATAATCACTTATTATTTGGTTTGAGTACTGATGGAAACCTTGTGGAGCTTGTCGATGGTCAGTGGATTAAGCCAATTCATAATTTACTATTCGACGATTGGAAAACTGCAACAAGAGTCGACGAAGAGGAATTGAGAACACGTTTTCATGTTGATCTTCCACATACTGTGAAATAAACCAGTCTTAAAATCTGTCCATGTCCTCCTGGTTTGCCAATGCCGGATAAGAATACTCATCGTTCTTACTTTCCACAAACATGTCATTAATCATGCCAATCGTTAACAGATCAAGGTCTTGCATAGAGAGACCTAACTGCACACAGCGAAGCAAGAAGAGAGGGGTTGTCATTTCCCTCTCTGTACTACGCTGTTTTTTTTAGCATTTGCTTCAGTTTCAACATTCAGTCCCCATAGATCAATTAACTGAGGAAGGATCTTGTATATAGAAAAGGTATTGAACCCATCCAACCACCCTTCTACGGTATCCGGGATACTAGGATCTGCATATTCCGCCATTATAAATGCGATGTTTTCGAACAATTCCAAGCTGACCATGTCTAAGCTGGAATTCTCCTCATCCCCATTTTTTAGGTTCTTTTGCAGTAAACTTAAATCCTTATAGATATCCCGCTGAAACTTAATCCGATAGAGACGCGGAATTGCTGCTGACGCTTTGAATGGAATCTCTTTCCCATCAATTACAATAGTCTTGGACAAACTCATGGATTATGCTCCAGGAGTCGTGGTAGCTGTAGCATTCGTCGGGAGATAGACCGCCTTATACCAATCTGCATAGACCGTATCCGTGGTTGCATCCCCCGTTTTCGACTTTACATATTTATTAGGCAGCGGACGAGCTTTGATCGATAACGTTTCCGTCTGCACCTCTTTGGATTCCTCGTTCGTCTTGGATTCGATTTTTGGACGAGATGCCGAACAATTATATAGGGCATGACGAATTTTCTTCACGTCGCCATCGAATTCAAACAGCAATGCAAAGCTTCCGGTTTCTGTATCTGCACTTTCTACAAGGACCTTATTGTCATCCGACTTTTCCTTGAGAATGTCAGTACGGAACTTCTCAGGAATCATTGCCAGTTCAAGATCGCCATCATATCCCATGTTGTTATTGATAATGTAATACTCGATTCCATCTGCATAGAAGCTCTCAATCTCTCCATTGGGATCCAATGAGATTGAAACCGCTCCAGGCATTGCCACAGGTGTTTCGTAGGTTACCGTTCCATCGGCAGCTAGTGTCAGCGCTGCATAGTGAACGTTACAGATGTTGAATTTCACTTTGTTATTGCTCATGTGCTATACCTCCATTTCATAGAGCACTTCGTAAAGCTTTTCTGATTCGATCCAAACCTCACTTTTGTTGTAAAAAAGGCTATGCCGATCCAGCACAGCCTCTATGGACAATTCAATATTGGGTGATTTTAAAGCCGTATATAGCTCCAAATTCAATCGATTCACCTTGTAATAAGCTAACCCATCCGCTGCAAAATGGTCAGATGAAGGATAGCGAATCACCAGGAATGGCGGATCGGGTGATTCCCCCTCTGCAAAGTGATCATAAGCATAAGGTAGGTTCATCTCCAAAATCATGGATATCACTTCATCATGCGTCATGGGATAACTTTTCCTTTAGGCTTTTGATCAATTGCTGCTTTCCATCCTGCTCAGCTGGCGCTATATGTGGCTTTCCTGCGACACGACCACCATTTCTTTTTGCATGCCCATGTTCCAACAAATGGGCAATCTGATACCGATTCTTGGAATGTACCGCCAATTCTAAGCTTGTAGAATCCTCTTTCTGTTTCGTAACTGTCCAACTTTTCTGGTAGGCTCCCGTTCGTACGGGTGCCTTCTCCATGATTTCCTTGCGAACCATCTTCCCGGTATCCTTGACACATTGCTTCATATCTTCTGTCGCTACTGTAGAATACTTTTTCATTTCTTCCACAATGGCATCGCCCATCTCATCGATGGATACAGACTTACTCATGTGGCCTCCCTAGTCAGTTCACAGCGAAACTTCAGGCTATTATGATGGAACCCCATCGGGTTTATGAAGATGATGTTATAAATAGACTCTTTTACCTTGATTCGATAATGAGTGCTATCTACAATCGCTAATTCACTGCAATACCGAGTGGTAAACTCCAGGGTTTCCTGAGGTATGACGATTGTCCCTTCTTGCTCCGAACCAGCATTCGCATTTACGGTTGCATGTGCCAGGAAATAATCTGTCCATTTGGAACTATGGTTCCCTATAGGATCTGTTACTGTCTCTTTCTTCTGAAATTGAACCAATACGTTTAAAGCAGCGATATTCATCAGAACACCACTTTCCGAACGGCATATACAAGAGCACGTAACGTAAGACTGAGTTCTCGATAATCTGCTTCCTCACGATGCTCATATAAATAGCTCAAGGCGTAATAGATGGCAATCCGTGAGATTTCTTCATTGTCATTGAGAGTTGCATCGTCTCCTCTCATCACGTCCTTGCATATTTTTGTCGCAATTAATAGGAGATTTGCAATGAGCTTGTCTTCATCATTTGAATCTTGGCGAAGATATTCTTTTGCTTCTTCTAAAGTAATCTCGATTGTCTACGCCTTCTTTCTACGATTCCGGAGTAACTGGATTTTCTATGGTTTTATTCCAGTGGGACCGGAATGTAAGAT
>Ga0183095_11059_pt1 | contig 35122 bp, 28 predicted proteins | sample BioMet4_FD_130346 | JGI IMG/M metagenome (GOLD analysis project Ga0183095, IMG submission 130346) | Microbial communities from bioreactor (seeded with sewage sludge) at LBNL, California, USA - Biofuel metagenome 4 (v2) (version 3) | ecosystem: Engineered > Bioreactor > Anaerobic > Unclassified ...
GTGATTTTTTAAACATTATCTATTTGAATAATTATGCTACTAAGCTACATAAAACATTTATAATACGCAATTAAATATCTGATTATTAATTAAATAAATCAACTTGCCACTTTTCGGAGTGGACTCAATGATTCAAATTATGGAAGATTAGGAAAGAGGAATTGGTGGAATTGAAAAAAGTAATGCTCTTGTGAAATCCGAAGATTAGGCCTTTGAATTTTTCTAAAACCTTAAAATAAAATGCTGTTTCTGTAATTTCTTCCTGAACAGCAGTATCCCGATTTCGTACAGATCCAGGGAAACTCTCACCTTCTTTTCTTTAATCACTTCCTGCCACAGGGTTTCCATTTCACCGGATTTATGAATACCGCGTATGATCATCACGTCATCATCACCACCTAATTTTAGTTTAAGCAGGATTTTGTTTCTGGCTTCACCCGGAAGAAATGAAAGGTTGATAAAGACAAATTCCTGAACGCAAGAGGGGGTGGTTTCTTCAAATTCAAGATTTACATTGTTTACGGGAATGTTTTCTATAGCTTCTTTGCAGAGCTGATTCATCACCGGGTCGGTTGTATGGGTATTTACGGGAATATTTTCGTCTGCCAGAGCAAGATAAAGGAGATTTAATCCGAAAGTTGGTCCATGGTAGAAAACAGAAGATGGCTTGAATTCCCGGACTAACCGGAGCATCAGTTTCCCGTACCGATAACCCAGTTCGACACTTTTGAAGGGCTTTTTTTTACCAATAAGAGACTGCAGTGGAATACCGTTGTAGGTTATCTCCTGATCGTAATTGATTTCTTTGACCCTGTTTGTGATCTGTTTTTTCGAGGATTGGATAATTCTGTAAACGGGATACCTTTTTTTGTCTTCGATCACTTCTGTTACCAGGTGAAACAGAAAAGGCGAATGAATTCCAAATCCATGCCAGTGGCGGGCTTTACGAAGGTATTTTATCTTTCTGGGCAGACGGAATTTCATTCTGTTTTGATTAGCGCCACAAAAATAAGTTTTTTTGATGAGAGGTAGTTGCATTACAATATTGATCTGTGAGTGACAGGATAATTCTGATGTGTCTTTAGAGATGGAAGTGGCAGCAGTTTATATTGATTGCCAATCATTAGTGACCGGGTAAATAAATTTGAAGCCATGAATTATCAATTATAATAATGCTTTTGGAAAGATGTCGCCACTACGTGGCTTATTTTTCAAATGATTGTTATTTCTACAAAGATTCAGCTGCTACGCAGCTTTTGTCTCGGCAACGTAGTTGCCATATCTTTGTAGAATAGTGTGTTATAAAAATCTGAGAGCCACGTAGTGGTGACATCTTAATCTATCAAAATTTTACTCGGTTACTATTGATTGTCAATATTAAAAATAATAGAATTAAAGGAATATTTATTGTAAATTTAGGACAATAATAGCAATGCAGAGCTTATGCAGTCAGAGCAGGAAGATGCCGGAGGAGCCCTCGGTGATCGGGAAGATATTTTTAAACGACTTGCGAATGCTGTTCCTCAACTGGAATGGATCGCGAGGCCTGACGGTTATATAGAATGGTATAATAAGAGCTGGTATGAATATACCGGAACCACACCGGAGCAGGTGGTAGGATGGGGCTGGCAGATGGTACATGACCAGGATTTGCTTCCTGAAATTATGCAGAAATGGAAAGCTTCCATCGACCAGGGACAATCTTTAAAAATAGTTCTCCCTCTGAAAGGAAAAGATGGCCGTTTCCGGGAGTTTCTGACCAATGCTATTCCTATCAGGGATGAAGAGGGAAAAACATCGCATTGGATTGGAATTCATACGGACATCTCTGAATTAAAAAAGATTGAAAAGGAATTGAGGCAAAGTGAGGAACTGGCAAAAGCCCGCAGCCAGGAATTGGAGAAAGTACTGGATTCTGTTCCGGCCGCGGTCTGGATAGCTCACGATCCACTGGGAATCCAGATCACCGGAAATCGATATTCCTACGAATGGCTTAACATTCCCCTTGGAGCCAATGCATCCAAATCGGCCCCGGAGGGAGAACGTCCTGAAACATTTTCAATAATAAAGGATGGGAAAAATTTAAAGGCGGAGGAGATGCCGGTTCAGTTATCTGCAAGGGGAGAGGAGCTGCGTGATTATGAATTTACCCTGGTCTACAACGATGGTACGATAAGACATGTTCTTGGCAATGCAGTACCTCTGCGTGACGAACAGGGAAATCCGATTGGATCGGTGTCCTCCTTTATGGACATTACCGCACGGAAAAGAATCGAAGCGGCATTGAAGGAAAGCGAACGCCGATGGGCTACGACTCTTGCCAGTATCGGGGATGCGGTTATTGCCACAGATACGAAAGGTGTCATTACTTTTATGAATTCAGAAGCAGAAGCTTTGACAGGATGGAAACAGGAAAAAGCCCTGAATTCACCTTTAAAGAATGTATTTAAAATTATCAATGAACAGACCCGGGTAGAAGCAGAATGTTGGTTAGATAAGTCACAAAAGAGGTCATTTAATGGTAAAGAAGAACCAATTCTGTTAATTAGTAAAGACTGTCGGGAAATTCCAGTGGATCTCAGCGGTTCGCAAATAAAAACAGAAGATGGAACTATTACCGGAATAGTGATAGTCTTCCGGGACGTGACCGAGCGCAGGCGTTCGGAGGGAATCATGGAGCATTATAACAGGGATCTGGAGGAGACTGTCAGCTCAAGAACAGTTGAATTGGAAAGAGCTAAAGAGAATGCTGAATCGGCTGACCGGCTTAAATCTGCATTTCTGGCCACGATGTCGCATGAACTCAGAACTCCACTCAATTCCATTATTGGATTCAGCGGAATCATGCTGACCGAAAAACCAGGTCCGTTAAATGATGAACAAAAAAAACAGCTTGGGATGGTGCAGGCAAGTGGACGTAATCTGCTTTCGCTTATCAATGATATTCTTGATTTATCGAAGATCGAGGCGGGACAAATGACAATCCATGTTGAACCATTCAATGTGCTGGATGTTCTGAAAGAAATTGTGAAAATGGAGGCGCCCAATGCCATTGAGAAAGGGATTTCACTTTTCCTGAGAAATCCTGAAGATATAATTATTATCAGCGACCGGCAGCGGGTTCAACAGATTTTTCTCAACCTGGTCAACAATGCTGTTAAATTTACTGATCAGGGTGCGGTAAGTATTGAATGTTTCAGGGAACCTGAAAATCTTAGGATCGAGGTAATTGATACAGGTATTGGGATTGAAAAAGAAAATCTGGATAAACTATTCAGTCCCTTTTTCCAGATTGAAGGTAATATTACAAGAAAAAACAAGGGTTCAGGATTAGGTCTTTCAATCAGTAAAAGGATGGTTGAACTGCTAAAAGGAACGATCAGCGTAAAATCGGAGTATGGACAAGGCAGCGCCTTCACTGTTATCCTCCCCGTAAGGATTGAAGGAGATGAGTTGAGGGATAATTTCTGAGTCGGAGCCGGCTTCCATTCGGACACAAAAAAAGCCTTGCAGTAATGCAAGGCGTTTGATAAAATGTTTATGATGGGCTGGGGATTAAGCCAGCTTTACATTTACAGCATTCAATCCTTTTCTGCCTTCCTGAAGTTCAAAGGTTACTTTGTCGTTTTCTTTGATTTTATCAATCAAACCAGAGGCATGTACAAAATATTCCTTCTCTGTTTCAGAGTCTTTAATAAATCCAAATCCTTTTGATTCATTAAAAAATTTTACTGTTCCGTTATTCATTATTATAATTTTAATTCCTCAAAATTACTTTTATTTTTTAATAATCAAAGAAATTATTTTAAAAGTCATCAGCTTTGCATCATTAATTCTACTGTCATTAGTCTTTGTCGTCATATAGCGGCACTGGAATATAGGCTTCGCCGGCATTAAGTTTGACTGGCATTAGGCTACGCCGACATTAAGTTTGACAGTCATTAAGGCTTTGCTGTCATTTAGATTCGCCGTCAATGACCATTAATGACTAATAATGACTATATTGACTCACTGACTATTAATGACTATCATTGACCATTATTCTACTTAATGCCTTTACACCTCTCCCCACGACAGGGTGATTTTTTCAATCAGGCTTTTTTATGTAAGTTTGCTCTTATGCCAGCAATATTGGAACAGGATATTAAATTTCTTCCCGGAGTGGGGCCCCGGAGGGCGCAGCTGCTGAATCAGGAGCTGAAAGTTATTACCATTGGAGACCTGCTCACCTATTTCCCTTATAAGTACGTGGATCGTACAAAATTTTATACAATCAGGGAAATAAATACTACTATGCCCTATATTCAGGTAAAAGGCCGGATTACCGGCATGGATCTGATGGGAGCAGGCAAAGCACAACGCCTGGTAGCCTATTTTATCGATGGTACCGGGATCCTGGAGCTGATCTGGTTCCAGGGAATCCGTTTTGCCAGGCAGACCCTGAAACTGAATACGGAATACATCGTCTTCGGCAAACCCGCCGAGTTCAACGGACAGTATAGCATCGTTCACCCGGAACTGGAGGCCAACACCCAGGAAACCGCGAAGACCGAGGGATATATACAGCCTTTTTACAATACGACTGAGAAGCTGAAAAGCAATTTCCTGAACTCCAAAGCCATTGAAAAATTACAGCTCACCGCCATACACCTGGCAAAGGGTCACCTTCATGAGACCATGCCGGGGAAGTTGGTCCTGGAACTTGGACTGCTACCTCGCGAGAGTGCCATCCTCAATATCCATTTTCCCCAGAATCCGCAGATCCTGAAAAAAGCTGAATACCGTCTTAAATTTGAGGAACTTTTCTACATTCAGCTCAAGCTCCTGCACCTGAAAGCTGACCGGTACAAAAAATTCAGGGGGCATCCTTTTACGGTGGTCGGGGAGAATTTCAACAAGTTTTTCTACGAACACCTTCCCTTTGAATTGACAGGGGCCCAGAAAAGAGTGATTAAAGAGATCCGGAAGGACACCGGTTCTGGAAGGCAGATGAACAGGCTCCTGCAGGGCGACGTGGGAAGCGGGAAAACGATGGCCGCCCTGATGACAATGCTGATTGCAATAGATAATGGTTTTCAGTCGTGCATGATGGCTCCTACAGAAATTCTTGCCAACCAGCATTACAATTCTGTGAGGAAATTTCTGGGTGATATGCCGGTGAATGTTAAGCTCCTTACAGGTTCAACAAAGAAGTCAGAGCGCAAGCTGATCCATGAAGAACTGGAAAATGGAACGCTGAACATCCTGATCGGGACACATGCCCTGCTGGAAGATGTGGTACAGTTTAAGAATCTTGGTTTGGTGGTTATTGACGAACAGCACCGTTTTGGAGTCAGTCAGCGGGCAAGAATGTGGCGCAAGAATTTCATTCCTCCTCATATCCTGGTGATGACGGCCACCCCGATCCCCAGAACGCTTGCCATGACCGTTTACGGTGACCTGGATGTTTCCGTGATCGATGAATTGCCTCCCGGAAGAAAGCCCATCAAGACATTGCATTATTTTGAGAATAAAAGAGGTCAGCTCTATGATTTTATTCGTAAGGAGATTGCTTTAGGCAGACAGATTTATATTGTATATCCCCTGATCAAAGAATCGGAGAAGATGGATTACAAGAATCTGGAAGATGGTTACGAGCATGTAAGTGAAGCTTTTCCACCTCCTGAATATAAAATCGGAATGGTGCATGGAAAGATGAAACCAGCTGATAAGGATGAAGAAATGAGGCGGTTCAAAAGCGGAGAAACAAATATACTCGTTGCAACTACTGTGATCGAAGTAGGAGTGGACGTTCCCAACGCCTCCGTGATGATCATCGAAAGTTCCGAAAGATTTGGATTGTCACAATTGCATCAGCTGAGAGGAAGAGTAGGACGCGGGGCGGAGCAATCCTATTGTATCCTGATCAGCGGATTTAAGCTTGGCGCCGATAGCCGCAAACGTATTGAAATTATGGTGGCCACTAACGATGGATTCGAGATTGCCGAAGCTGATATGAAACTCCGGGGGCCTGGTGATATCGAAGGTACCCAGCAAAGTGGGATTGGATTTGATCTGAAAATCTCCAACATCGCCAAAGACGGGCAGGTCCTGATGTACGCAAGGGATGTAGCCGAAAAAGTAATCAGCGAAGACCCGATGCTCGAACTTCCCGAAAACGTCCTGATGAAGCAGCAACTGATTGAAATGAAGAAGACCGAAATAAACTGGAGCTCGATAAGTTGAAAGTCTAAAGTCTATAGTCTATAGTACAGCCTTACCATAGATTTCTGATCATATTCAGCAGCGGGGAAAACAGCAGCATCGCAGATAGTACAACCAGTGCAGCCACCGTTCCCCAGCCGATCAGATTGTTAACCGGCTTATTGACATATTCGCCCATTATCTTGCGGTTGTTGACCAGTAACATCATACAGATCAGCACTACCGGCAGAAGGACTCCGTTTATCACCTGGGTCCAGAGGGAAATGCTGATCAGGGGAGCCCCGGGAATCAGGATGATGATGGCCGAAATGATTAGTATTGAAGTATATAGCACATAAAACTCGGGAGCTTCATCCCAGTCTTTATCAATGCCTGCTTCAAATCCAAAAGCTTCACAGACATAAAAGGCAGTAGCAAGCGGCAGGATGGTGGCCGAAAAGATGGAAGCCACAAAAAATCCAAAAGCAAAAACCTGGGAAGCAAATTCTCCTGCCAGAGGCTTGAGGGCAAGCGCTGCATCTTTAGCCTCCTCGATGTGCACCCCATTAACATGAAGTGTGGAGGCACAGGCTACCATGATGAAAAATGCCACAACTACTGTTGCAATGCATCCCACAATGATGTCCAGAAGAGTGTAATTATAATGCCTTATTTTAAGTCCTTTTTCGATCACGGTAGATTGCATGTAAAACTGCATCCATGGAGCAATGGTTGTCCCAATGATTCCAATGATCATTGCAAGGCTGTGGCTGTTGATTTCCAGCTGGGGGTGGATGATGCTGTGCCCAATTTCTCCCCAGTCCGGTTTGCCAAGAAGGGCCGAAACAACATAGGTAAGCAGGGAAACACTGAAAATAAGGAAAATTCTTTCGGCTATTTTATAGGTGCCCTTTACCACCAGAAGCCAGACCAGGAATCCCACGATGGGTACTGAAATATACTTGGAGACTCCGAAAACCTCCATACTCCCCGCCACCCCTGCGAATTCGGTAGTGGTATTGCCAATATCAGCAATCAGAAGTCCGATGAAGATGAAGAAAGTGACTTTTACACCTGCATTTTCCCTGATCAAATCCGCCAATCCTTTACCGGTAACCATTCCCATTCGGGCATTCATATCCTGGATGACAATCAGTACCAGGAAAGAAGGAATCAGTGTCCATATCAGATTGTAGCCGTATAAGGCTCCTGCCACGGAATAAGTCGTAATACCACCTGCGTCATTATCTACACTGCCGGTAATAATACCCGGGCCAAGGATTGCCAGGAAAATTCCCAGTTTTTTGAATAATGATCTGTTTTGTATTTTTTCATCCAACATTGTACCAGCCATTATTTTTTGTAGGTTCTTCTTTTATTGATAAGGTCCTCGATGATATCGTGTATTACAACCATTCCCTCCAGCTGTTTTTCTTCATTCACAACAGGAATGCCCAGCAGGTTGTATTTTGAAACCAGTTCGGCGATATCGTCCATTTTTTCAGTATCTAAAAGGTAAATCGGCTCGTCATTCATCACCTCGAGTACCCTTACCGAGGGTTCAGAAATAATAATGTCGCGGAATGAAAGGGTTCCGATCAGTTCATCCTTATCATTGACAATAAAGTAATTATACAGAGAGTCTGCTTCCGGTTTGAGTTTTCTTAACTGTTCGTACACGGATTCCAGAGTCTCATCTTCACCGAATGTTACATAATCAGTAGTCATGATACTTCCGACTTCATTATCCGCATATTCCAGCAGTTCCCTGACTTCCTGTGAAGATTCAGCTTCCATTTCCTGGAGAAGTCTTTCAGCGCGTTCATCTTCGAGCTCGTCAATAATATCAGCTACTTCGTCGGCTGGCATCTTTTCAAAAACATCGGCCGCTTTTTCGACAGTAATACCTTCAATCAGTTTAATCTGGGCCTTGGGCTCCATCTCTTCGAGAACATCAGCGGCGCGTTCTTCATCCAATGAGGCAAAAACCGTCTGACGGGAACGGAAGTCCAGATCTTCGATGATATCCGCAAGATCGGAAGGATGTAGGGTATTTAATTTTGAATAGGTGGAAGAGAGTTTTATGCTCAGGTTGGAATAATCGATTGCTTCCATATCATCCCAGAGAATGAATTTAGACGGGACTGGGATATGAAACAATGAAAAAAGTGTTTTTACAGGTTTTGAAATGCCGATACGCCGGAGCAGGCCTTCAGTACCTACATCTACAGCAATGGCAAAAGTGCCGTTATTGATTTTAGCGAGTCGTACATCATTAACCCTGACGACCTTACGTCCTTCGATATCCACAATTTGCTTATCCAGGACCAGTTCCCCCAACGAGATGCTTTGCTCACGCTTTGTCTCAGGAAGCTCTTCAAGCTTATGACAGATAACTTTAAGTTTCCCTTTTGTTTTTGAAACATCGAAATGTTCAAAGGAATAATTATTTACCTTCCCATCAGTCCTGAGGGTAATCCCCAGAACGCCTGGCCGCCGGACAGAAATCTGTCCGGGAGTGGGTTCTGATTCGATAAGCAAATCTTTAACCGTTCCCATAAGGGAACCCTGCAGGTCGTAAACCTTTACTCCAATTATGCGACTTAGAAAAAAAGGAACTAATGAAGTCATGCGAACCTCCTTTTTTTTGATTTGGCAGAGGAGCTCGCACGCATGGCACACGGTGGGCTACCCGACTAAATCAGGATTAAAATATAACTATTACTCGGGCCGTCGTCCATTTGATTGTAAATTCAATTTTTCAATAGCTGCAAAAGTACAATACTCGTACAAATAGTAAAAACGATTTGTTGTTAAATTAAAGGAAAATTTTCAATATTTCTTTTTTTTCTTTATTTGGCGGATTAACGAGATGATATTGTGCTGATTATCTCGATATGAAGAGCCGAGGATACCATGATGCTATGGAAGGGATTCCCGGGGAATCCCTTCAAATTGGAAGTAAATTAAATATTGTTTATTAAAAATAAATGTTATTTTTATTGAGAAATTTGAACATTTAAATCCTTATATCTGAACAAAATCAGAACTCTAAAGACCTAATTCTCATTATTAAAGCTCAAGAAAATGAAAACGTACATTCTTTTAATTTTAGCGCTTTTGATTCTTTCATGCTCGAGAGAAGAAAAAAAATGCACCATTTCCGGAGGAATTACTGAAGGAGAAACTGAAGCAATGCTGTTATTTAAAGCCACTAAATTCCCAGTTTATGAGGCAGAGATACCTGTTTCAAACGGCCGTTTTAAGTATACCTTTAAATACCGTGTTCCGGAAGTATATTGGCTCATTTCTAAAGAAAAATTTCAGAAATCAAATATTAATGAAATCCCGTTTGTGAGTGAAAGCGGCAGAAAAATTGAATTTATACTCAATCTCTCCAATGGAGGATATAATGTGGAAGGACCTCGTCTGAATAAAGTATTGCTCGATTATTATCGCGAACTGAGTAATAGGTTTCTGATTAAATCTTTGGAATGCAAGGACAGTATCAATGCAATGTATAGGAATGGAACAATATTTAATCAGAATTTTAAAGAATTGGATGATGCTTTGAGTAAAACCAAGGATCCTGAGAAAATAGAACAGATCAAGAATGTCCAATGGGATATGAAAAGTTCAGGAAAGATGTATAGTCCAGGAGCCAAGAGGTTTATTGAAATGCAGGATTCCATATCCAAAGCACAAAAGAGCTGGGAAGCTGATTATATCAATAACAATAATTCCATCCCTGCCTATTATTTATTCATGAGACAAATAAAAGGTATCGTTTCGGTTAACAATGGAAAGAAAGTTGATGCTGCATTGATTGAGGAAGGGACCAAAAATCTTGAACGTTTTGCTAAAAAAATACCCAGCCATCCCTATGAGAATATTATTAAAAATGCGCTGGAAGGATTGCAGAATGTGTATGAAGGAGGAAAATGCATTGATTTCGAAGCTGTTAATTCAAAAGGAGAAAAGGTAAAACTTTCGGATGCAATAAAAAGCAATAAATTAAGTCTGCTGAATTTTTGGTCAACATGGTCAGAATTCAACATTAAATCAAATAAGAATCTTATTCCAATCTACAACCAGTACAAGGATAAAGGATTCGGAGTAATAGGAATCACCCACGGATACGGAGAAACTACTGATGCATTAAAAGTAATTGAAAAGGAAAATTATCCCTGGACAAACCTGATTGACAAGGACAATACAGCCGGTGTTTGGGAAAAATATAATCTGTCCAATCAGTCGGGTGGAACTCTCCTGGTGGATGCTTCGGGAAAAATTATTTCAGTAGACCCTACCATTGATACGATCAAAGAAAAAGTGGGGAAATTGAATAATTAATTAAGGTAAATCCCTGATATTTAAAATCAAAAAAAGATTAATGGAATACTCCATTAATCTTTTTTTGTAGGGCAATCAGAAAACGTTTGTCGCTTTATCGGCTATTTATTTTGTTGTCATCATAGCCAGCGATTCTTTGTCTTTAATAAATATCTTATTTCCGGATAATATTGGATAAGTATAGGTTGGGGTATCTGCTACTTTTATGACTGCTACTTCATTGTAGACTTTTGAATCAGGCTTATAAATCACCAGATTGGAGGTCTGAGGCAATGCGAATAACAATGTTCCTGTATCTACTATTTCACCAAAATCATTCTGTATTTTAGTATCGATCCACGCTGTTTCTCCAGTTTTGGCATTCATGCAGTATAATTTTCTCTGATCCGAAAGGCCGTACAGGTAACCATCCTTTAAAACAGGGGTATTCCATTTAGTGCCAAGCTCAGCATTCTTCCAGATTTCTTCGGTTTTATAATCATTTCCCTGTTTTTCAATCTTTATGGACCTTGTTCCTTGTCCCTGACCGGTAATGATTACCGCCTGACCATCGATCACCGGACTGGCGGCATTGTAATATCTGTTGTTAACAGGAACAGCAGTTTGCCAAAGAATTTTTCCATTTTCCAAATCTATTCCGATGAGGCTCTTTTCTGTTAAATCAACTACCTGTTTTTTCCCATCCACGGTCATCAATGCCATAGAAGAATAGGAGGGGCCATCACTGGTACTTTGCCATCTGGGTTTCCCGGATTTAAGATCAAAAGCTATGATGTTTCCCTTGTCTTTTCTTCCCAGATGGACAAGACACAATCCATCCGTGATTAAAGGAGAAAGACCGGTAAAGAACTGAGGCAATTCTTTGGTGTACTCTTCATTTCTCCATGCAACTTTTCCGGTTTGTGCATCAAAACAAGATAAAACTCCACCTATTCCCAATGTAACCACTTTACCTTCTCCGACTGCCGGAGTGCTTCTTGGCCCGGGATGAGTGGAAGCGGAAGGCCCAGAGATAGCCAGTGCAGGATATTTGTTCCGCCAGATTTCTTTGCCTGTTGCTGCATCAAGGCAAGTAATCATTTCATCATCGCCCACACGTCCAAATGTGTAAATTCTGCCGCCCGCTGTTACAGGAGATGCATCGCCCAATCCGACCATCACTTTCCATTTTTGCGTGAGTTCTGAAGGCCAGGTTTGAGGGGCTTTAAAACCTGAAACTTTAGCATCACGGTTTATTCCGCGCCATTGCGGCCAATCCTGTGCAAATGCGTTAGAAGCCATTGAAAGAATTAGCATTCCTGTTACTGCAATTAGCAATTGATTGATGTTTTTCATCGGTCTGCAATTTTATTTGGTTAATTGTTTTTTGATCTTTACCTCATTCTATAATTGATTGTAATAAATTATTAATCAATGTTTTTTAGTCAAATAAAATATGAACGCGGATGACACGGGTTGTAACGGATCACTTTAAATGGTTGCGGAGAAAGAGATTGAGTTTTTTGGTTTTAGCCCATCCCGCAAAACTGACCTTAATTTTTCATAATCAAAAAGCTTAGATAAAATGTCATAACGTGTCATAACGCGTCATAATGTTTCATTATTTGAATTGGTACAATCCTTCTCTTTACCTTTACATCAACTCGGGGGAACGCCGAACCTGGTCCGTACCTGCTCCATACCAACCTCGTACCAGGTTCGGTATTAAGCTTGGTTCTTTTTCACGTCATGGAAGCGAACAAATTCCACTAATGCTACGCATTAGTGCCCTTCTCATCAGGTGCCAATGACTGAAAATAACTTTTCCCTTTTTCGGATACTAAAATTTTTGTTTAATGAAAGCCTCCACAACTCTTTAAAGAGATCCGTAACAATCCTTCTCATCGGTGTTCTGATCACTTAATTGAATGGAGTTGAATCCTTATTCATCGAAATTTACGAAAAAAGAAAACTATATTTCTAATGTTTTAAGGTATTCTTTTTTATAAAAAGAAAAGGCTGCCTCAGAGAGACAGCCTAATTTATAATTACTGTTTATTTAAACATTAAGCAGCGCCATTAGAACCTAATACATCCATTACTTTATGCATGTAAAGCTTTTTCAAAGAGTCGCGTGCAGGGCCTAAATATTTCCTTGGATCAAATTCAGCAGGTTTTTGAATAAATACCTGGCGAACAGCTGCAGTCATAGCAAGACGACCGTCAGAGTCAATGTTAATCTTACAAACTGAAGATTTTGCTGCTTTTCTTAACTGTTCTTCAGGAATACCAACTGCATCTTTCAAAGCTCCGCCATTTTCATTGATGATCTTTACAAGATCAGCAGGTACGGAAGAAGATCCGTGTAAAACAATCGGGAATCCTGGTAAACGTCTTTCGATTTCTTCAAGAATATCGAAACGAAGTGGGGGAGGAATTAATATTCCGTTTTTATCACGGGTACACTGGGCAGGAGTAAATTTATTAGCTCCATGGGAGGTGCCGATAGAAATTGCCAGGGAGTCTACGCCTGTCTTACGGGTAAAGTCAATGACATCATCGGGGTTCGTGTAAGAGGATTTTTCGGCGGACACTTCATCCTCTATTCCTGAAAGAATACCCAATTCACCTTCTACCGTTACATCAAATTTATGGGCGTACTCGACGACCTTTTTGGTAAGTTCAACGTTTTCTTCATAAGGAAAATGTGATCCATCAATCATTACGGAAGAAAATCCCATATCAACGCAACTCTTGCAGGTTTCAAAGCTATCCCCATGATCAAGATGCAGAACAATCGGTATGCCAACTCCATTACTGATTTCCTTGGCATACTCAACAGCTCCTTCAGCCATGTAACGAAGAAGCGTCTGGTTGGCATATTGGCGTGCCCCTTTTGATACCTGAAGAATTACAGGTGATTTTGTCTCAACACAAGCCTGAATAATAGCCTGCAGCTGTTCCATATTATTGAAGTTAAAAGCAGGAATAGCGTATCCTCCTTTAACAGCTTTGGCAAACATTTCTCTTGAGTTGACCAATCCTAAACTTTTGTAGCTAACTGCCATTTAATTTAAATTTATATGATTAGTAAAAGAATGTCAAATAATCCGTTATTTTCACGACAAAGATAACAACCATAATTGTTAAAGAAGAATAGTTTTTTAAAAAAGTGAATCAGTTGAATCTTAATTAATTGTAAACTTTTGGATTAAAAACCAAATTCATCCAAATTAATATCAACAATGAAACTCTGTCTTTTATCATTTGTGTTTTTTATTTCTTTCGGGATTCTAAATGCCCAGAGTCTTAAGAATTCCAAAAAAATTGATGCTATTTACAATAATGCAAAGGAAAAAGCCCAGGGCGGTGATCGTGCGAAAGCTATCGAATTACTTGCTCAGATCCTAAAATTGGATTCCAGTTATTATCAGGCTCATTTTGCCCTCGCCGATATCTATCATGAAACTGGCAAACCTGAGCTGGAAATCAATCATCTTCGGAGTGGATTAAGAAAGAGTGGAGATAATTTTCCATTGGGGTATAAATTTCTAGCCCAGGTCCTCTATGCAAAGGGAAATTATGAGGAGGCTTGTGAAAATATAAGGAGATATGAGCAAATAAAAAAATCTCTTGATTCAGAGGAAAAGCGTTTATTGGAATCTTGTTCTTTTGCTAAGGAAGCCCTAAAAAATCCTGTTCCTTTTCGTCCTGAAAATATCGGGAGAGGAGTAAACACGGTGGATGACGAATATTGGCCTTGTCTTGACGCAGAAGGGAAAGAACTAATTTTTACAAGGTTGCTTAAATTTTCTTCCAACGGACAAAAGCTGGCTTTCCCGCAGGAGGATTTATACCGTTCCGTTAAAGACTCGGGGAAATGGTTAAAATCGACTCCTCTTACTTCAGTAAATACTCCTGAAAATGAAGGCGCTCAGTGCATTTCAGCTGATGGAAGATTGTTGTTCTTCACTGCTTGCGGAAGACCTGATGGCATGGGCAGCTGTGATATTTATATGTCAGTCCGCAAAAACGGGGAATGGTCTCAACCGGTTAACCTGGGTGCTCCGGTAAACTCAAGTGCCTGGGAAACCCAGCCATCCATATCTGCGGATGGACATTATCTTTATTTTACAAGCAACAGAAAAGGTGGAAAAGGGAAAATGGATATCTGGAGAGCAGAAAAGATTGGAATTACTCCCGATGGATTCCCAGTCTATGGAAAGGTGATTAACATGGAGGGAATAAATACCCCTGGGGATGATCTTTCTCCTTTTATCCACGCTGATAATAAGACACTCTATTTTGCATCTGATTTCTGGCCCGGAATGGGAGGAAAGGATCTTTTTGTTGTTAAAGTTGAAAACAATAAAACATCGGTACCCGTCAATCTTGGTTATCCGATTAATACTACCGGTGATGAGGTGGGAATGGTTGTAGATATTGAAGGGAAGAATGCCTTTTTTACTTCCAATATTAAAGGAGAAGGAGGCCGGGACATATTCTCTTTTCATCTGCCTCAAAATGTTCAGCCGGGGAAGGTTTCTTATGTGAAAGGAAAAGTTTTCGATAAGAAAACCGGAGTGACCTTGCTTCCTGATATTCGCTTGTTCAATCTTTCCTCCAATCAGGAACTCCAGCATATTTACCCTTTTGAGAACGAGGGAGAATTTTTGCTTTGTCTTCCATTGGGGAATAATTACGGACTCACTGTTGAAAAAGAGGGATACTTATTTTGCTCGAAGAATTTTAATCTGGAGCATTCCTACTCGAAGGCCGAACCTTTAGCGCTCAATATTGGATTGGATCCTGTTGAGCCGGGAAAAGTTACCATTTTGGACAATATTTTCTTTGAAACGGATTCATTTAATCTCAAGGCTGAGTCAAAAACCCAGTTGAATGAAATACTGGTTTTCCTGAAAAACAATCCCGGGTGGATTGTAGAAATTGGCGGCCATACCGATAACCAGGGTTCTGAGGCACATAATATCCAGCTTTCAGGGAAAAGGGCTGACGCCGTAGTCAATTATCTGATTGAAAATGGAATCCCCGCCAAAAGATTGAGAAGTAAAGGTTATGGATTTTCAAAACCTGTTGCCAATAACTCGACAGAAGAAGGTCGGGCCGCCAACAGAAGGACGGAATTTAAAATAATTGAAAAGGAAAAATGAGAATAATTACATCTCTATTAACGAAAAATTATTTCTTGTTATTTTTGAGCAAATACATATCTTGAGGTTTATTCACATCTATTGATGATTCATGGTAAAGCCCTTGAAAGAATTTCTTAAAAATATTGACCGAAAAGGTTACCGGCCAAAATTTGGCGGACTGGAAATATTAAAATTTCTGGGCCCCGGCTTATTGGTGACCGTTGGTTTTATTGATCCGGGAAATTGGGCTTCAAATATCGCGTCGGGCGCGGGTTACGGTTATTTGCTTCTCTGGATGGTGACTTTTTCCACGGTGATTCTGATAATTCTCCAGCACAATGTAGCTCATCTTGGAATTGCCACTGGTTTATGTCTCGCGGAAGCGACCTCAAAATATATCTCGCCCGGATATGGAAATTCCATCCTCTTCAGTGCCATGCTTGCTTCGGTTTCTACCTCACTTGCTGAGATTCTTGGAGGCGCTATTGCTCTTGCCATGCTTTTTCATATTCCGATCCCAGTGGGAGCCATTCTTGTTGTCATCTTTGTTTCCATAATGCTCTTCACCAATGGCTACAGGGTACTGGAGAAATGGATTATTTCTTTCGTATCAATTATAGGCCTGGCATTTCTTTATGAGCTGTCTCTGGTTGAGATTGACTGGAATTCAGCCTTCCAATCATGGATTACACCAAGTTTACCAGAGGGATCTATGATGATCGTGATGAGTGTTCTAGGTGCAGTCGTTATGCCTCATAATCTTTTTCTTCATTCCGAAATAATTCAAAGCCGTCAATGGAATCTGACCGATGAGACTACCATTCGCAAAAAGCTGAACTATGAGTTTCTGGATACTTTAATATCGATGTTGATTGGTTGGGCAATAAACAGTGCCATGATTCTGTTGGCAGCGGCGACTTTCCATAAATCAGGTATCATCGTAACTGAGTTGCAGCAGGCAAAAAGTTTACTGGAACCTCTTTTAGGTATCCATGCTGCTGTAATCTTTGCTGTGGCCTTATTGTTTGCAGGAATTGCTTCCACTATTACTTCGGGAATGGCAGCGGGATCTATTTTCTCCGGAATTTTTGGCGAGCCTTTCGATATTAAAGACAATCATTCAAGATTGGGCGTGGCGATTTCTTTTATAGTAGCATTGCTGATCATCCTCTTTATTTCAAATCCTTTTAAAGGCCTGATTTTTTCCCAGATGATTTTAAGTATCCAACTTCCGTTTACTATTTTTGTTCAGGTTTATCTTACTTCTTCAGAAAAAGTCATGGGTAAGTATAAGAACGGCAAACTACACACCGTTGTTCTTTACACTATTGGAGCAATTGTCACTTTCCTGAATATTGCCTTGCTGGTCAGCTTTTTCAGGTAACCATGAATCAGTGTCTTCCCCTGAAAATAAAACTGTCATATCTTTTTTATTTCCACCATGTAATCAAAGTGTGATCCCGAAATTTTTTGTATCAATTCAAATCCGCATTGAGTTGCCGTAGAGATGAAACTATCGGGATCCACGAATAACCAGGGGAAAGTCTTGCCCTTAATATTTTTGTAACTAAGCTGATACTGCATTTCTCCATAATAGGTGTCGGAGGCAATATCTATCCAGGATTCTCCGTTTTCGTCGGTAAACAGGTATAGCAGGTCGGATGAATCAGCAAGAATCTTGCCGCCGGGATTAAGTAACCCTTTCAAGTGTAACAACAATTTTTCGAGCCCCGGCAAGGTTTGGGCTACTCCGGCTCCGTTCATCAGCAAAAGAATGGTATCATACTTTTGTTCTTTTAGGTCATAAACATCTTTGAGCAGAACATTCTTAATTCCCCTTTTACGCATGGCCTCACACAGAAGAGGGGATATTTCAACAGCATCAACATCAAATCCGTGTTCCTGAAGCCAAAGCGAATGAGCGCCTGCACCGGCACCGATGTCCAGCACTTTCCCTTCAACCCTTTTTAAAGCTTCCTGTTCCTGGATGGGCATTTGATCATAACCTCTCAGAAAATAAGACGGAGAAAGGTATTCATCTTCTGCAATATCGGTTCTTACAAGGATTGACTCATCCGTGATGCCATTCATGTAATCCTTTACTGCATTGCCAATCGGATCCTGGTGCTTTTTTAAAACGGGCATATCTGATACTTTAATGATTAAAAATAAATTTTCTTAAAGATAATAAAGAACAATTTTATTTGGCTACTAAATAATGGAAAAGGTATAATGTCGCATTTTTGATTCTAAATAATTGTTCCTGAAAAGGCGTTTTTTGCCACCAATTCGCCAAAACACTAAAGTTCGCCAAATAGATTAAAATTCAATCATTTGGTGAACTTTTGTGACTTGGGGTTTTGGTGGCATCTTTTGTTTTGTTTCCTTTTTATGATTCCTATTAATTCATGTACAACATCAATTTATTCTCATCACTTAACATCTTAAATTTTCAATTTTATCCCTTATTTTTACCGACGGTATGGAAAAGAAACACAAAATAACATTGCCTGCAGAATGGGAGCACCAGAGTGGGGTTCTGTTGACCTGGCCTCATCGTAATACGGATTGGAAAGACATCCTTGAAGAAGTTGAAAAATGTTTTATAGACATTGCGGTTGAGGTGTCTGCAAGGGAGAAATTGATAATTATCTGTCCTGATAAAAGGGAATTACTTCCAAAACTTTGCTCCTGTGACCTGCACAACATATGTTTTGCTGAAATAGCTTCAAATGATACCTGGGCACGGGACCACGGTCCCATTTCTGTAATGATTGAGGACAAACCTGTCCTGTATGATTTTACCTTCAATGGGTGGGGAATGAAGTTTCCTGCTAATTTGGATAATCAGATCACCTTAAATTTGTTTTCTCAGGGATTCTTTGCCCAAAACGTCACCTGTTTAAATAAACAATCCTTTGTACTTGAAGGCGGCAGTATCGAATCCGATGGACGTGGAACTCTTATGTCCACAAAGGAGTGTCTTTGCTCTGTGAACCGGAATACTTATATGAGTCAGGAAGAAATTGAAAATTATCTTATGACTGTTTTTGATCTGAAGAAGATGCTTTGGCTGAATTCCGGATTTCTTGAAGGTGACGATACCGACAGTCATATTGATACACTCGCCAGGTTTTGCAACAAGACAACAATAGCATACGTTAAATGTGATGATCCCGGAGACAGGCATTACGAAGCATTAAAGAACATGGAAAATGAACTGAAATCATTCCGTAATTTTGAAAATGAGCCCTATGATCTGATTCCGCTTCCAATGGCTGATCCCGTTTATGATGATAATCAGAGGCTTCCTGCCACTTATGCCAATTTTCTGATTATTAATAAGGCTGTTTTGGTCCCTTTTTATAATTCATCAAAGGATGGGATTGCCCAAAATACCTTGCAGAAAGTCTTTCCTGAAAGAAAAATTGTAGGAATTGATTGTCGTTCGCTGATTAAACAGCATGGGTCTCTTCATTGTGTAACCATGCAATTTCCTGATGGATTTATTCGATGATGGGGAACAGAAGAGGTCGTCTCCCAGATTTATTCAGTATCACTTGCCGTTGACTTTAGTCAACGGAAACGCAGTAAAAAGAGAAGGCTTTAGCCACATTTTCCAATGAGAAGATGCGGTTAAAGCCTTTGTATACATTTACAACAACCGTTGACTAAAGTCAACGGCAAGTGAAGAAGTTTTTTGAAACTATTGATCTTTTTTCCTGACTTTCGGGCGTTATTCCTTCTTTTAAGATACACTCCTGAAATTCCATGATCCGATATCCTATATCAGCTTTTCCATTTCATCTGAAATAATGGTGTAAGTTTTTGCATTTACCGGTACCAACGGAAGACGCAAGTAGTTTTCTATCATATTGATGGAATTTAGCGCTGCCTTTGCTCCGGCAGGATTCCCATCCATAAACAGGGCTTCGGTCAGGGTATGTAATTTCAGGTTGATCGAAGCCGCTTTTTTATAATTTCCCTCTAATGCGGATCTTGTTAAATTCGAAATCATTCTGGGTAAAACATTTCCTGTGACGGAAATAACTCCTTCACCGCCTATAGACATTATGGGTAGTGTCAGGGAATCGTCCCCTGAAAAAACGACAAATTCTTTTGGCTTGTTTTTCAGGATTTTAGTGATCTCATTCAAATTGCCGGAAGCCTCTTTGATTCCGATAAATTTATCGGAAGCGTCAGCCAGTCTCAGGGTGGTTTCAGAACTCATGCTTACCCCTGTGCGTCCAGGAACATTATAAAGCATAATGGGAAGCGGTGAAACTTTGGCTATTGCCATGAAATGCTGAAAAATGCCTTCCTGTGTTGGCTTGTTGTAATAGGGAACGACTGAAAGGATAGCATCCGCTTTGGATAAATCCAAATGGATAAAACTTTCCATAACAGCCTGGGTATGGTTTCCACCTACTCCAATAATGACGGGTATTTTACCGGCGACTCTGTCACATACAAAATTGATGACTTCCTGTTTCTCTTCATTGGACATGGTGGCAGTTTCTGCTGTTGTGCCCAATACTACCAGAAAATCTATGCCATTGTCAATAAGATTGTCCACAAGCCTTCCCAATGCTGGAAAATCTATGCTTAAATCCTCTTTAAATGGGGTTAATAATGCCACCCCGGCTCCCTGAAAATGTTTTCTCATATAATTTTTCCCTGATTCCCGTTAATTTTTTCCAGATAATAAATGATCTGCTCCATAAGGTACCTGCAGGTTGGTTGTTTGGAGACATCAATGTTTAAATCATAATAGTTAACACCTGACGACTCCCACCCAATTTTAAACCTGGCATCCGAATGAACCAGTAAATATTCAAGAGCAAGTACTTTTTTGATGGAAAGATCGATCAAAATATCAAAAGGTTCTGTAATGAACTGCACTCCAGGGCCTGTTACAGGTTTCCCGCTGAACCCTACATTTGTCCTGTTCGAAAAACCGGAATGAGCAATCAGTGAAAGGTTTTGTTCCGCATTTTTGTTGCCGGTGTAACCCAGCGCTGTTACGGCGATCCCTTTCCCTCTTAGAGTTTTTCTTAAGAGTTCATAAGTCTCAATACTTCCCTCATCAACAGGGTTCCATAAAATCCCGATGCTTCTGGAGTTGCTTAATGTCTGGATTTTTGCATTCCGCTGCTGTTTCAGAAAATATCCAACCAATCTCTTCCTGAAGTAATTGCTTACAAATTTCCTTAACATATCAAGGCCAAAAATACAAATTCATTGAATATCTCAATTAAAAATAGAATTTTGTCGCTCAGAAAATCACTTTCAATTTATAAGTAGAAGGAATTGGTCCTCTGAAATAACAGGAATTTTTAACTTCAGGGCTTTCTCCATTTTTGAGGGTCCCATATTTTCTCCGGCTACGAGATAGCTCGTTTTGGATGAAATGGAGGAGACGTTTTTCCCTCCGTTTAATTCAATTAAAGCCTTCAATTCATCGCGGGAATATTTTTCAAAGGTACCTGATATAATTATGGAAAGCCCTTTTAATTTTTCACTCTGGCCTTCTTTGGTAATTCTTGTGATTTCAAACTGCAGTCCATACGATTTCAACCGTTCAATGAGCTTTAAATTCTGTTCATCTGAAAACCATTGTACGATACTTTCGGCTATTTTGGCCCCGATTTCCTCCACTTCAATCAATTCCTGTAATGAACTGCTTCTTAACCGGTCAATGGAGCCCAGTTCTTTGGCAAGTTTTTTGGCTACTGTTTCGCCGACATACCGGATTCCCAAAGCAAACAGTACTCTTTCAAACGGAACTGTTTTTGAGATTTCAAGGCTCTCCAGTATTCTTGAGGCCGATTTAGTTCCCAGCCTTTCAAGATCTTTAAGATCCTCAAGTTTCAATTCGTAAAGATCAGCAACATTCGATATTAATCTGTGCTGATACAACAAGTCGATGGTTTCAGTTCCAAGGCCATCAATGTCCATGGCCTTCCGGCTGATAAAATGCTCCAGTTTCCCTTTGATCTGCGGGGGACATCCATTCTCGTTGGGGCAATAATAAGCCGCTTCACCGGGATTCCTTATTAATTCTGCTCCACATTCCGGACAATGAGTAATAAATTCAATCGGTTTACTCATCGGGTGCCTTGAGGTCATGTCTACGCTGATAATTTTAGGAATGATTTCGCCGCCTTTTTCTACAAATACCTGGTCGCCCTCGTGAAGATCAAGGCTTTTGATAATGTCGGCATTGTGAAGCGTGGCTCTTTTTACGATGGTCCCTGCCAGCAATACAGGTTTCAGATTGGCAACGGGTGTCACTGTTCCTGTTCTTCCCACATTAAAAGATACCGAAAGAAGTTCTGTGCTGACCCTTTCAGCCTTGAATTTATAGGCAATGGCCCACCGGGGAGATTTGGCCGTGAAGCCAAGATCCCGCTGCAATTGCTGGGAATTAACTTTTATCACCACCCCATCGGTTGCAACAGGAAGTTCTTTTCTTTTTGTGTTCCAGGTTTTCAGATAATCCAGTACCTCGTCAATGGTATCCACTTTCTTTGTATGCTCCGAGATCTTGAACCCCCATTTTTTAGCATGCTGCAAAAGTTCATAATGACCATCATCGGGGAGATCTTTACCTAAAACATAATAAAAATAAGCATCGAGCTTCCTGGAGGCGACAATGGAAGAATTCTGTAATTTTAATGTTCCCGATGCTGCATTTCTGGGATTTGCAAAGAGCGGTTCCCCGATCTCTTCCCGTTCGCGGTTCAAAGCTTCAAATGAGCTGAAAGGCAACAAAACCTCTCCCCGTATTTCGAATTCGGCGGGATAATCGCCTTTAAGTTTTAAGGGAATGGTGCGGATTGTCTTAATATTCGAGGTCACATCGTCCCCCATTATACCATCGCCCCGGGTGACCGCCCTGATCAGTAAGCCATTCTCGTAAATCAAACTGATGGAGGTCCCGTCAAATTTCAACTCGCAGGTGTACTGGAATTTTTCATCCACCAGCTTGCGAACCCGTTGATCAAATTCACGGACTTCCTCCTCCGTATAAGTATTGGACAAAGAAAGCATGGCGTATTGATGGGCAACCTGCTTGAATTCCTGATTGATATCGCTGCCTACCCGCTGAGTCGGGGAGTTCTCATCGTAGAATTCCGGATATTCTTTTTCCAGTTTTATCAACTCCTCCATCAGCATGTCAAAATCATAATCGCTGATGACGGGCTGATTCAGGATGTAATAGTTAAAATTGTGTTTGTCAAGCTCTTCCCGTAAATAATTAATTCGCTCTTCCGCCTCGTTCTTTGTCATAAATCCTAAAATCTTGAATGGAATAAAATTAGTAAAAAATGACCAAATGCGAAATTCGGTACATCCGGTTGCATAATAGCTCAAAAATGCCATATTTGTAGAGACGCACGGCTGTGCGTCTTATTAATTGACCACCCACCGTGCATCGAATTTCGGCCGTACCAGGATCAATGTCTGTTCGGTTTCAATGAGACGCACGGCCGTGCGTCTCTACTGAATAATTTTATCCTGATTAAAACGATCTTTTTGAAAATAAAATTCCCTGATAAAATATTCAGGTATTACGATAAATCATATCTTTGTGCCGATTTCGGTATTCTTGTTTTCATTCGGAAACGGGAATTAAGAGGGAATCCGGTGAAATACCGGAGCTGTACCCGCAGCTGTAAGCCCACAAAGGGAGTCTGAATCTAATACCACTGTCGTAAAGGCGGGAAGGTGCAGAGAATCCCGGGCGAGCCAGAAGACCTGCCGCAATCTTTAAATTATTATTTGCTTTCGGGAAAAATAGCAAAGATGAACGTACTCTTTTGTCATTCATTAAATCTATTGAACGGAAGTCGAAAGTTGGCATTGGTCATTGGTAGTCATTAATGGTCATTGATAGTCATTAGTAGTCATTAATAGTCATTGGTAGTCATTAATAGTCATTGGTAGTCATTAATAGTCATTGGTAGTCATTGACGGCGAAGATTAATGACGGCGTAAGCCCAATGACAGCGAAGCTAAATGACCATTAATGACAGTGCAACTAAATGACGGCGAAGCCCAATGACGTTTTTTGACGGCGAAGCCAAATGACAACGAAGTTAATGACCATTAATGACAGTTTAATTTCTTATGAAAAAACTTTGTCCGCGCTGCAACGGTTCCTTTGATTGTCATAACGACAACATTCTGGAATGCTGGTGCCTGGAAGAACAGATTTCTGCCCCGGTGAGGAAATATCTATCCGAAAATTATCGGGGATGCCTCTGCCGTTCTTGTATTCAAACAATTAACCATCAATATCATCAATCACTTAATACCATCAATAATGAAAAAATTTAGAATCTCAGCAGTTCTTATCATCGCAGTAATTTTTCTGACCTCCTGCCATAAGAATGATACTGAAAAGGTCGAAGTAAAAACCATTGATTTTGAAAACCTCAATCCCGGTACACAAGGTTATTGGAACGGCTCAGATCTTACCGGAAATTTCAACTATGGCGGGATGACTTTTACAAACGAATACAACACCTCTTATAATTCCTGGCAAGGGTTTGCCTATTCTCAAAAAGCGGATGTCACAACTGCCTGGTTTGGAAATCAGTTCAGCGTCTATGATGCCGCCAATGGAATCAACAAATTTGCCATCTACTATCCTCCTTATGGTTCAGATGCTTTTGCTTCCTTCCCCGATGGAACGGAAAAGAAAATCCGAAGCATCAGCGTTTGTAACGATACTTATGCCGCCTTATCGATAAAGGAGGGGGACGATTTTGCCAAGAAATTTGGCGGAACCAGCGGCAATGACCAGGATTGGTATAAGCTGACCATTGTTGGTTATGATGCGGAAGGGAATGTTACCGGGAGCGTTGATTTTTATCTTGCTGATTATCGTTTTAGCGACAATTCCAAAGATTATATCATCAACAAGTGGACTGCCGTTGACCTTACCTCTTTGGGCAAAGTCAATAAAATTACCTTTCACTTCTCCTCCTCGGATAACGGGGACTGGGGGATGAATACCCCTGCAACGGTTTGCCTTGATAACATTCAATACGAAGAACCGACTACCGTTTTGTAATAAATAATAAATATTGTAGGGGCGACCGGCCGGTCGCCCCTACGCATTCATGGTAATTCGTTTCGTGTAATTCGTTTAAAATTCGTGTAATTCGAAAAAAAAATGTGATTTGAAAAAAATGTAATTCGCTAATTTTATTCGCCGAAAACTCTTTTCTTTGCAAAGTTTTAATACAGAAAAAAGAAAGTATGACAATTGTAAAAGATAAAATGGTTTCCCTGACCTACGATTTAAGGTTAGATGGAAAAGACGGCGATATTTTCGAATCGGCAGGGAAAGATTCTCCCCTTATATTCCTTTACGGTGCAGGTATGATGTTGCCAGCTTTTGAAGAAGCGCTTCTCAACAAAAACAAGGGCGATAAATTCGAAATTGAAATTCCTGCAAAAGATGGATATGGGGAAGAACATGAAGAAGCAATTGTTGATCTTCCAAAACATATTTTCGAAATAGACGGCAAAATTGATGAAGAGCTCATCGCCCCGGGGAATACTGTCCCGATGATGTCTTCAAACGGTCAGCGTATGCAGGGGCTCGTCGTTTCTATCGATGAGAGCACCGTCAAAATGGATTTCAACCATCCTCTGGCTGGTGAAGATCTTCATTTTACAGGCGAAATTCTTGAAGTGCGCGATGCCACCGAAGATGAATTGAAATCGGCTTACAGCGCCGGTTGCGGTTGTGGCTGTGGCAGTGGTGACTGCGAAAGCGGAGATTGTGGCAGCGGCGGATGCGGTTGTGACGAATCCAAAGATTCAGGATGCTGCTGTTCTTAATATTATCCTAAAATATTTGACAAACCCGGGGTTACTGCTCCGGGTTTGTTTTTTTAACCAATTCTCAAAAATAATTCCTCCAGTCAGCCTCCTTCCCGGGCCCTACTATGTTTATATTTTTTGTACATTTACTGTACACTTTCTGTACACCTGCTGTACAACTTTGGTACAGTAATTGTACGTAAAATGTTTAAATGATGTTTAATTAATACGATGCAATCATGGCACGGATACGAGGAGGGAAAATCAAAGGCAGAGTAGGCAATGTGGTCTATTCAGAGTGGAATGGCATTGAGGTAGTAAGATCAGCCCCTGTCAGGAATAAGAATTCCTGGAGCGAGAAGCAGGAGCTTCACCGCCAGCGGTTTAAAGCGATCAGGGAGTATTGCAGAAAGTACCGGTTGACCCTGATACCGCAAATATGGAACCTTGCCGCGGAGAACCGGCATGGCACCAATCTCTTTCTAAAGGCCAATGCGCCGGCTTTTGCCCTGGACGGTCAGCTGACGGCGGTTGATAAACTACATTTCTCGGCGGGCAGACTGCCCCTCCCGCAGCAAATAGAAGCCAAACGCCTCGAAAATGAGCCGTCAAAACTGGAAGTGCGTTGGATAAACGATGAGAATTTGCCGGTGGTTTACGCTCACGACGAGCTGATGATGGTGGCAGGTTATCCTGACCATTTTTCAGAGCCGATAGCTACGGGTGTCGAGCGCAAATCGGGTGAAGCGGTGATTAATCTTCACGCCGATGCTCAAAATATCACGGGAGTATGGCTTTTCTTCAAGGCATACAAGAAGAATGGGTATTCGTCGGATCAGTATTTTGGGATATAAATAATGCAAAAGATTAGTTTTGGTTTTTATAAATGTTAGTTCTATTCGGCTAAGAAAATAGTAATTTTAAACAAAAAAGTTATGGGAAATGAAGCAATAAAACTGGAATTGATAGAATGGCTTACCCAACTTGAGGATAATGAAATAATCGAATATTTAAAAGTTGTCAAGGATTCAAATGCTAATGGTAATGATTGGTGGAATGATCTTACTGTTTCTCAGCAGGAGGGAATAAAAAGAGGGTTAAGTGATATTGATCACGGAAGAATCACTCCTAATGAAGTAGTTAAGAAAAAATATGGATTATAAACTTTATTGGTCCGATGAGTCAATTAAGAATCTGGAGACGATTCTTGATGAGATAAAATTAATGTGGAGCGCTAAAGAAGTAAATATTTTTAAAGAAAAACTAAGTCATCAATTGGATCTGATTATTCAGTATCCCTATATGTTTCCAAGGTCCGGTTTTAATCCAAGACTCAGAAAAGCTGTATTAAGTAAACGAACAACAATTTTTTACGAAGTAAAAGATGATATTATTTATTTAGCTTTCCTGCATTTAAATAAGAAGGATGTTAATAGAATTAAGGGTTAACTATTCAACGGATTCCAGAAGAAAACCGAAAAGACACCCGAAAGGGAGATTGAAAAGGCAATGAAAATTAAAGCGGAATATTTTGAGTACAAAAGAAAGGTTTAAAAATGAGTGATATTACGACATTCGATGAACATCTTGACCAAAGGTACGGAAAGATTGGCACTGAAAGGCGAACAGATTTTGAAATAAAGGCTAAAGCTTTTGCAATTGGAGAGATTCTTCGTGACGCAAGAAATGATGCTCACATGACTCAGGAGGAGCTTGCCCAAAAGACCGGCACAAAGAAGAGTTTTATTTCCCGAATTGAAAATGGACACAGCGATATACAATTATCGACTTTATACAAACTTGTTGAGATCGATTTCGGGGGAAAGGTTACTTTAACCATTGGATAAAAGTTTGGTTGTAACAGAAGTTTTGGGAAAGACGGGAGAGGCTTTGATTGATTTGCCCCGCAGAAATGAAAATATTTTGGTGATTGGGCTGTTTCCCGGGCTTATAAGAAGGATCGGTATTTTTGGATATAACATTTTTGTAAAATGCAAAGGGAGCTGAACAATTGGAATATTAAAAAAAGTAATATCTTAAATGAAATAAAGATGAGTAAGGGTTGCACTTTAAATGTGAGTTATTCTTCTAAAAAATATGTAGCGTGAGGAAGATCGCTTTGATATTATTTTACTTGATTTCCTTCTTAAATTCATTTTCACAGTGCATCAATGAGGATAAGATTAGCTCTGGAGGAGATTGGGATAATTATCATTTCACTTACTTTTGTCCTACCTATGAGTTCTCTTTTGGTGGAGATACATCGAAAACTTGGAATGTCGTAAATGATGAAATTGACATAAACCAAATAAGTAATAGTGTTTTTCCAATAAAACAAAAAGTAGAAGTAGCCATATTAAAGTATGCAGGAAAGCGGTTTTTTAAAAAATTAAAATTCATATCGGTAGAAGTTGTATATCCTGATAGTATTGAAAAGTTCTCAGGACGATCACCTTTTTGTAATTTAGATAGTTGTAGATCAAAGTATTTTTTCTATTACAGTTATTCCCCCGTCGAAAAAGCAGATTATCATATTGGAATTGCAGCTAATGAGTATGGTGAAATCCAAAATAGATTTGATTTTCCCGGAGAAAAAAACTTTAGAACTATAGATTCGACTTTAACAATATGTTAACTTCTTGAATTGGCAAAAAAGTATAAAGAACAAATTGAACCAATCGATAGAATCAGATTTGATTATTCCTTTGATGAAAAAAAATTTTACTGGATAATCACTCAGAAATTGATTAATGAAAAGCGAGGGATAAATAATATTAATGAATTGTTGATAGACGCATCTAATTATAAGATAATGAGGATAGAAAAGAAAACTTTAGCTGTAGATTTCTGAAATCTATGATTCCTTTGACTGTCTTTGATAAATAAAACGGTAATCGATAGGCAGCAGTTTACTTTCTGGCCTGTTCCACCAGATATTTGAAGATGCTGAGGAAAGTATCATTATCGTTTGCGGTGAATGCCTCGGGATGGAATTGCACTCCGATGATTTTAGGAACGCCCCCTTTTGCTGTAATTTTCTCAATCGACTCGACGATACCGTCTTTGGAACGGGATGTTATTTTAAATCCGGGAGCGACATCCTTTACGGCCTGATGGTGAAACGAATTCACGACAACGCTATCCAATCCAATCAATTTATTAAGTAAAGAACCTTTTTCAATCATTATCGAGTGCGTTCCATAATAATTAGGAGCGTTTTGATTGTGCTTTACGTATATTCCCTCTACTTGTGAATTAATATCCTGATAAAGAGTACCTCCAAAAGCTACGTTAATAAGCTGATGCCCCCGGCATATTCCCAGCACAGGAAGTCCTTTGGATACAGCCATGCGAACAAGAGCAATATCAAATGCATCTCTTTCAGGAGCCACCTCTCCCAATGCTCGTACAGGCTCTTCGCCGTACCATTTGAGAGGATCGATATCTTCCCCGCCGGTCATAATAATCCCATCCACTCTTTCCAGCATTCCTGAAAGCAGTTCAGGATCACTTGTGACTGGAAGCACGATTGGAATCCCTCCAGCCCTTATCACAGATTTAATATAAGTTAGCGGAACGGATGCAGATGTGCCTCCCCCCATTGTAGAAGATATTCCGATCACCGGTTTTTTTGCAGCCTGACCACCGGATAAAGCCTGACCTGATAAAGAGGTTACTGTAAATGAAAAGATTAGCAGAATCGTTATCCATCGATAGTTTTGTAAATTGTTATTCTTCATTTTTTTTATCATTTGAAGTGTCTTCTTCTTCACGAGAGTTCAGGCTTTTCTCTCCGCCAGGGCACATCATGTCCGGTTTTTATGTCAAAGATACAATTTGAAAGCAAATCACAACCTGGCTCGTGGGGGGGGAGTGCCCTTTATCTTTGATTTTACACTCCAACAAAGGTTCTCATTTTCGTAAAAGTAGTAATAGTAGTATTTTCGTAAAAATAGTTGTAATAATTTGAAAATTAATTATATGCATTTTTTATTTTACTACTGTTTTTTTACGGCAAAGGGTTACAGGCAGGCGCAAAGAGTGTAACGCATTCTGAGAAAATGAATTGATTATTAAGCGCGTAGTGAAATTTTATGCGTATATTTTGGGTGTAAAAACCCTGTAGAGACGCACGGCCGTGCGTCTCTACAGGACAAAACAACCTGACCGATGGACAAATTTCAGAATAAATACCGTATTCCTTCTGCACGGGCAAGATGGTGGAATTATGGCGCTGCTGGAATTTATTTTGTTACCATATGCACCGCAGAACATTTCTGTTATTTCGGGGAAATCGAAAATAAACAGATGATGTTATCTGAAATCGGAACCCTCGTTCAAAGAGAATGGAAAAAGTCTTTTGATATACGAAAGGAATTGTTTTGTGATGTGTGTGTGATAATGCCGAACCATATTCATGCAATTTTAAGGATTGAAAATGAGGTAGAGACGCACGGCCGTGCGTCTCTACAAAATTACGGTATGGCCTATCGATCGCCCAAATCTATTTCATCCTTTGTTGCAGGTTTTAAATCGACAGTGACTGTGAATGCACGAAAGATACATGCCGATTTTGGGTGGCAGACCCGGTTTTATGATCATATTATTCGGAGAGATGCAGAATATCAAATGATTGCTGAATACATAGAAAACAATCCTGCCAATTGGAACCAGGATAAATTTTATAATGCATTATAGGGTAGAGACGCACGGCCGTGCGTCTCTACAAACAAAATTGGGTAAATCCGAAACGTTCTGTTATATTTGTATTCCATCGGGCGAAGGGGCGAACAGCCGTTAGCCCCTACAAAAGATTATTTTATGAACACATTCGGAAGAATATTCAGGCTTACTTCATTCGGAGAATCCCATGGGGGAGCAATCGGGGGAGTGATCGACGGTTGCCCGGCCGGATTGGTTGTTGACCCCGGATTTATTCAGCAGGAGCTTAATAGGCGCAAACCGGGCCAGTCGCACATTACCACTCAAAGAAAAGAGGAAGATGAAGTAGAATTTCTTTCGGGGATATTTGAAGGGAAAACCGAAGGTACGCCGATTGGTTTTATTGTCCGCAATAAAGATCAGCACTCCCCGGATTATAATAATTTGAAAGATATTTACAGGCCTTCCCATGCGGATTATACCTACATGGAGAAATATGGTTTCCGGGATCACCGGGGCGGAGGACGCTCTTCTGCAAGGGAAACCATCGCCAGAGTTGTGGCAGGCGCTATAGCCAAACAACTCCTCATGCCTTTAGGAGTGAAAATCAGTGCGTATGTTTCAAGTGTAGGTGAAGTAGAATTGAAAAAATCATACCAGGAACTTGATCTTTCATTGACAGAATCCAATATTGTCCGCTGTCCTGATCCTGAGATCGCTCAAAAGATGATTGCCAGGATTGAAGAAGCCGGTAGAAATCATGATACTGTCGGAGGAATAATCTGCGGTGTAGCAACAGGAGTTCCCGCTGGTTGGGGCGAGCCTGTTTTTAATAAATTACACGCAGATCTTGGGGCGGCCATGCTTGGGATTAATGCCGTTAAGGGATTTGAATATGGATCCGGTTTTGAGGGAACAAAGCTCCCGGGATCTGTTCATAATGATATTTTTACCAAATCGGATCAGGGGATTATCACCTTGACCAATCATTCGGGCGGCATCCAGGGTGGAATATCAAATGGTCAGGATATTTACTGGCGGGTAGCCTTCAAACCGATTGCCACTATTCTCCAGGAACAAAAAACCGTTGACCTGGCGGGAAATGAAACAACGGTTTTGCCAAAGGGAAGGCACGACCCCTGTGTACTTCCGAGGGCTGTCCCTATTGTTGAAGCCATGGCCGCAATGGTGTTGGCAGATCATTATCTGATGAGCAGATTTCCCAGGATTAACGTTTAATTGGGAATAAATTTTTCTGTTACCCGTGTAATCAATTTCAGACCGGGCAACTTGATACCGAATTGTTGAAACTAAGCAGTCAACTTTTTAAGGAACAATAGTTTTTCTTTTCTTACTATAGGATTTTGAGCATAACTGAATTATTTCGACGAAAATCTGTTCAATTAATCTTAAAAGAGGCAGAGTTCCTGGATGAAGGTTCCCAGGGTATGAAACGGAGTCTAAGGGTTCTGGATCTTACTGCTTTTGGGGTTGCAGCTATTGTAGGCGCCGGGATTTTCAGTACTATTGGAACAGCTGCTGTAAATGGAGGTCCTGCCGTCTCCCTTTTATTTGTCTTTACCGCTTTTGCTTGCGGTCTCTCCGCAATGTGTTACGCCGAATTTGCTTCTTCCATTCCCATCAGCGGAAGCGCTTATACCTATGCCTATGCCAGTTTTGGAGAATTGATTGCCTGGATCATTGGCTGGGATCTTATCATGGAATATGCCATTGGAAATATTGCAGTGGCCATTTCCTGGTCTGGTTATTTTACCGGCCTTTTGCATGGATTCGGATTGGAAATACCTTCTTATTTGGGCATTGATTTTCTCTCTGCTGCAAGAGGATTTAAGGAAGTTACCCATGAATTGCAGAATGGGGTGAATTTCAAGGATCTGAATTTGGAGCTTCAATCTGCTTACCAGGCCTGGGTAACGGCGCCGAAAATCTTTAACGTGAGACTGATTGCCGATCTGCCGGCCCTTGGAATCGTTATCTTCATCACATGGATTTGCTACATTGGGATCCGGGAATCTAAATTGACCAATAACCTGATGGTTTTGTTAAAGGTAGTAATATTACTTTTAGTGATTTCTGTTGGAGCGTTTTATGTGAATCCTGACAATTGGCATCCTTTTGCCCCAAAAGGGCTCACGGGAGTACTTAAAGGAATATCCGGAGTTTTTTTCGCTTATATAGGATTTGATGCCATTTCAACCACGGCAGAAGAATGTAAAAATCCCAAGCGTGATATTCCTTTATCAATGTTCCTGGCGCTTTTAATTGCCACTGTTTTATACGTTATCCTGAGCCTGGTATTGACCGGTATGGTTAATTATAGCGAATTGGGAGTCTCCGATCCGCTGGCCTTTGTTTTTTCAAGAATCCACCTCGGCTATTTATCCGGAATCATTGCATTGGGAGCCGTAATTGCCATGGCAAGTGTTCTACTGGTATTTCAAATCGGCCAGCCGAGAATCTGGATGAGCATGAGCCGGGATGGATTATTGCCACGGATTTTTAGCAAAATTCATCCCAAATACCGCACCCCTTCTTTTTCGACAATCATTACCGGTTTGTTTGTGGCCGTTCCTGCTTTATTTATGAATTTGACGGAGGTGATCGACCTGACTAGTATCGGAACACTTTTTGCCTTTGTATTGGTTTCCGGCGGCATCTTGAGTTTAAATCCCCGGGGGAAAAGAAATGGTAATGGAAAAGGATTTGTAGTCCCTTATCTAAATAGCAGGATCTTTCTTGTCCCAATATTGCTATTGGCAGGGATAATTATATATTTTTCATTTGACACTGGTTATTTTGACTCTTCGGTATCTAATACAGGCCGTTCAATAATGTTTATGATCTTTCTGCTATTATCGTCGGTAATTAGTATTTTCGCTGTCATCCGCCAGTGGTCATTGATCCCGGTGCTTGGATTGATTGTCAACTTATATTTAATGAGTGAATTGGGTCTTACCAATTGGTTACGATTCGGAGTATGGCTTGTTGTGGGTTTAATAATTTATTTTGGCTATAGTCATAATAAGAGCAAGTTGAAAAATTTAAGCGGTTTCTGAATCTTTGTAGTTTTCAATATTAATTGTATCTTTTGGAAGAATAAAAATCTAAATCATTAATAATCATGATGTCCCGTTTTTTATGTAGTATATTATTCTTTCTGATGCTGTTATCAGCAGGGGAGATTTCAGGACAAAAGAAAACCAGATTTTTTCAAATACCGGGGAGAGTAAAAATAGAAAAAGGGAATCCGGCAGGGACCGTCGTCAACTTATTCAATCTTCAATCCAATATTTTAGAAAAAAGTTTAAGCGTCACCTCTGCGGGGAATTTTGACCTGGAATTGAATTATCAGACAGAATATAAACTCTCCATAGTAAAAGAAGGGTATTACCCCAAGGATATTCTGATATCTACCGTTATCCCCTATAATGTGTGGCAAAAGGACAGCGTTTTTCCTCCTTTCTATATCGTGGTGAATCTCTTCAAAAAAGTGCCGGGTGTTTCTTTAAGTTTTGAAGGGAAAACGATTGGAAAGATATCCTATTCACCCAAAGGAGGATTGGATAATTTTGATTCGGATAATTATTTGAATGATAAAGATATAAAAGAGGAAATCGAGACCGCCATCAATAATTCCGGAGAGGATAATTTTAATAAAATCCTTGCCGAGGCCCTGGATTTGGAAAAAAACAATGATCTTAAATCAGCCTATCAGAAATACTTGGGAGCAAACCGATTAAAGCCCAATGATAAATTTGTCAGGGAGAAATTGAGGGATCTGTCGTCTGACCTGAAGAATGAACTGGAAGATGCGAAATTGCTGGCAGAGTTTAATCGTGTTATGGAGCTGGGGAATGCCAATATTGAGAAGAAAAATTATCTGGAAGCTATTTCGAATTTCAAGAGTGCGTTAAAACTTAAGCCCGGGGAAACAACTGCAACCAACAAACTGAGGGAAGCGGAACAATTGTTGGCAGAAGCAAATACAGAGAAGGCAAAGACGGAAGAAGAATTTAAGCGGTTGGTTGCCCTGGGTGACGAGAATGTTTCAAAGAAGAATTACCCCGAGGCTATCATTGGCTATAATGGAGCCCTGAAGATCAAACCAAATGATCAGTATTGCCTGAACAAACTATCGGCAGCAGAGAAATTGCTGGCACAGTCAGAGGCAGATAGATCAAAACTTGAAGAGAAATTTAAGCAACTGCTTGCCAGCGGTGATAAAAACATAACAGATCAGAAGTACCAGGAAGCAATCAGTGATTTTAAAGGAGCATTAACATTGAAGCCGGAGGATCAGGTTGCGAGACAAAAACTTACATCGGCTGAGGGACTACTTGCAAAATTGAATACAGATAAGGCGAGGGCAGAAGAAGAATTTAACCGGTTGGTTGCTTTGGGTGATGAGAATGTCTCAAAGAAGAATTACCCTGAGGCTATCTCCGGTTACAACGGGGCCCTGAAGATAAAACCTTCGGATGCCTCCTGTCTGAATAAACTATCGGCAGCAGAGAAATTGCTGGCACAGTCTGAGGCAGATAAGGCAAAACTTGAAAATAATTTCAAACAACTGCTTGCCAGCGGGGATAAAAACATAACGGATCAGAAATACCCGGAAGCCATCAGTGACTTTAAGGGAGCCTTGTCCCTAAAGCCTGAGGATCTGGTTGCTAAACAGAAACTCTCATCGGCAGAGGGATTGCTGGCAAAGTCTGAGGCGGACAAAGCAAAACTTGAAGAAAATTTCAAACAACTGCTTGCCAGTGGTGATAAAAACATAACAGATCAGAAGTACCCGGAAGCTATCAGTGATTTTAAAGGAGCATTAACATTGAAGCCGGAGGATCAGGTTGCGAGACAAAAACTTACATCGGCTGAGGGACTACTTGCAAAATTGAATACAGATAAGGCGAGGGCAGAAGAAGAATTTA
>Ga0183095_11061_pt1 | contig 35031 bp, 30 predicted proteins | sample BioMet4_FD_130346 | JGI IMG/M metagenome (GOLD analysis project Ga0183095, IMG submission 130346) | Microbial communities from bioreactor (seeded with sewage sludge) at LBNL, California, USA - Biofuel metagenome 4 (v2) (version 3) | ecosystem: Engineered > Bioreactor > Anaerobic > Unclassified ...
GCAATCGCACCGGTTCGGGAATGTCGGATGGGCGCATATTCGACGGCGCACCCGTAGGGAACGGTCTTGACCATTCCGCGAATCGGACGGGGGTACGGCGGGCGGGTCAAGACCCGCCCCTACGGGGACGAGGGTACGCGGGCGGATATCATCCGCCCGCGCGCCCAATCCCCGCGGGAACGCAAAAACCCCGGCCCGCGGACAGGCCGCGGGCCGGGATACCGGTCAAAACTTATTCTCCCCGCGGCGGCTTTACAGCTCTCGTCGCGACGTAGCTGGGGAAATGGTGCGCGCTGAGATTGCCCTCGCCGTTCACGTCCTCGTACAGATGCGTGAGCACGAACCCTGCCTCGAGCTGGCCGCCGAGCTGCTCGCTCAGCGTGTGGGAAAACTGCATCCCGCAGTCGGACTGCTCGAGCTGCCGCCGCTGCTCCGGATTTTTGAGGGGATTGAAGGGAAAGTCGTTGAGAAGATACCGCTCGTCGTCGTCAAAGAGGAAGTTGACGCCGTTGTCGAGTCCGGCCAGCAGCACGCCGCCCGGCTTCAGAACGCGGAAGCACTCGCGGAAGATGGGCCGCACCTGCTCGACGTAGTTGTTGGAGACCGGGTGGAAAATGAGGTCGAACGACTCGTCCGCGAACGGCAGCGGCTTCGTCATGTCGGCGCGGATGATCTCGGCCGTGTAGCCCTCGCGCGCGGCGACCATGCGCTCGCTCTCGAGCTGGCGCTCGGAGAAGTCGAGCACCGTGCAGCGGGCCCCCGCGGCCGTGAACAGCGGGATCTGCTGCCCGCCGCCGCTGGCCAGACCCAGCAGGCACCTGCCGCGCAGCTCGCCGAACCACTCGCGCGGGACGGGCTTCGTCGGCGTGAGCAGCACGGACCAGTCGCCCGCGAGCGCGCGCAGGTAGGTCTCGTGGGAGACGGGCTTTCCCCATTCCCAGCCCGCGTCGACCCACCGGTCGACGGTGAGGGCGTTGATGTCCTGATACTCCATAGTAACCTCGCAGCGTCTGCGCCCGCAGGCGCGGAGAAATTCAAAGCAGCCCCGGCGAAGACCCGCGGCTCCCGGCCGGAATTTTTATCCCCAAAGAGCCGACAGCATCGGGATGACCTGCTTTTTCCGCGAGACGACCCCGGGCAGGAAGCAGGTGTGGTCCTTGAGCTGCGTGTTGAACGCCTGCTCCACGATCTCCTCGTCGCCGAGATAGAGGATCTGCGTGCCGACCAGCAGCACGTCCGTCAGCATGAGGATCATGAAGCTGTAGCCGCGCTCCTCGGAGGTCTTGCGCATGACGTCCAAGAATTCGGCGCTGCGCCCGAGCATCTTCTTCGAGTCGAGGCAGGTGATCTGGCTCACGCCGAAGTCGTGGCCCGCGATGTGGAAATCCTTGAAATCGGTGAACAGCAGCGTGTCGGCCGGCTTGTCGTAGGAGAGGGAGGCGGAGAAGATCTCCTTGCCCAGCTCGTCGAGCGATACGTTCGCGATGCGCGCCATGCGCTCGGCCATGCGGTGGTCGCGGTAGGTGCTCGTGGGGGACTTGAACATGACGGTGTCGGCCACGATGGCGGCCGCGATGAGCCCCGCCAGCTTCTCCGACGGCATGAGCCCCTTCTCCTGGTACATCCCGGCCACGATGGTCGCGGTGGAGCCGACGGGCTCGTTGCGGAAATAGATGGGGTTGCCGGTCTGGATGTCGGCCAGGCGGTGGTGGTCGATGATCTCGAGGATCTCGGCCTGCTCGAGTCCGGGCACGGACTGCGAGGCCTCATTGTGGTCGACCAGCACGACGCGCTTGCGGCGCGGCTTGATGAGATGATACCGCGACAGCGTGCCCACGACCTTCTCGTTTTCGTCGAGAATGGGGTAGCTGCGGTGGCGGCTCTTGAGCACGACCTCCTTCACGTCGTCGAGGAAGTCGGTCAGATGGAAGGCCTCCAGATCCTCGGTGCGGCAGATGCGCTGCACGGGGATGGCGTGGTAGATCATCCGCGCGGCCTTGAACGCGTCGTAGGGCGTGGCGATGATGCAGGTGCGCGTCTGGATGGCGCGCAGCTCCTCGGGCAGCTCCGCCTGGCAGACGATAAGGCAGCTCACGCCCATCTCGATGGCCCGGCGGGCCATCTCCGGCTGCTGGCCGCAGATGACGACGGAATCCTGCTTCGAGAAGAGCAGATTCGTGTTGTTCTGGGGCAGGGCGATCGAGACCTCGCCCGAAATGGTGTCCGCGAGGTAGCCGGACTCGTTGATGATCTTGCCCTCGAGCACGCTCAGAAGGTTAAAGACCGGGATCTCGCTCACATAGGCGTCCGTGACGGTCTTCATGTCGTAGGACGCGATCTCGGACGGCGAGAGCATGCCGTAGAGGTGGCCGTCCTCCGTCGTGACGGGGATGGAGGGAATGTTGCGGTTGGACTGCAGCGCGTCCCAGGCCCGGTTGATCGTCACCGCGCCGGAGAGGGCGGGCGGCGTGTCGTAGTCGAGATCGCGCACCTGCGTGCGCATGGTCTGGATGCGGACGGGCGGCTCGAAGCCGAAGCGCTTGAGCACGAGCGCGGTCTCGTCGCTGATGTGCCCGAGCCGGGCGGCGACGAACTCGCGGTCGCCCAGCGCGTTGCGCAGAGCCGCGTAGGCCATGGCGGAGACGATGGAATCGGTGTCCGGATTGCGGTGGCCGGTCACGTAGATGGGGTCCATAAGCTACCTCCTCAGATTAATCGGAAGCCGGGCCGGCCTCCGGGAAAACAACGCCGTTGTATTTCATGAGAAACCGCATCGGATAGTAGCGGTCGAGATAATTCCGGCAGTACCACTCGTAGGTGGCGGCGGGCAGGTGGACGAGCTCGGGCGCCTCGGCGCGGAAGAGCCTGAAGGTCGTCTCGTCGCCGGACAAGAGCGCCGCCAGCAGCTCGCGCTGCCCCTCGCGCGCGAGGCGGTCCAGACACGCGTCCATCACCAGGACGCAGGCGCGCTCCTCGGGCGGGGCCAGCTTTTCCTTGTTGCCGAGCCAGAGAAGAAATTCGTCCAGATCCAGCAGCGTCCGCGCGGCCGCGTGGCTGAGGGTCTGGAATTCCTGCCGGTCGCCGCGCCTGGCGATGTCGATGAGATACTGCACGAGCGCGTCGTCGAGACTCACGCTGTCGAGAAAGACCTCGTAGATATCGCGGATCTCGGACTTCGCGGGCTCCGGCTCCGCGGCATCTTCGCGGGCTTCGGCGGCCTCGGCGGCCTCGGGGGCCGCCTGCTGCGCCTGCGCCTGCTGCGCCAGCTGCCCGAGCGCGGAATAAAACGCCGCCTCGTCGAAGCCGTCGTATTCCGCTTGCGGGATCTCAAGGCCGGCCTCGGCCGCGCAGGCCTTCACGAACGCGGGGATGCCGGATTTCGCGATCTGCTCCTGCAGCGCCGCGGCGCGCGCCTCCACGCCGCCCTCCGGCAGCGCGAAGCCCCGGGGCGCGGCGCGCCGGCCCTCGCAGATCTCCTGGAAAAACGAAAGATAGGATTGCAAAAGCGTCATAGCCTGGCTCCTGTATGTTTGATACAGCAATCTTACCATTGAATGGATGGATTGTCAAAGAAAACGCGCGCCGCTGCGATTGTTCTGGATTGCTTCGACATTTTGTGCTAGAATCATACCAAACACAAGCAGGGAGGGAGCGCCATGGAAGAGACCTTCAGCGGCTACTGCCGCCGGCAGGACGGCGCGCGCATCGTGCTGGTGGAGCGGGAGCCGGGCGGACAGGCGGAGATCGACTGCGATTACCGCGTCTGCGAGTATGCCGGGGGCTGCCCCATCGGGCGGCGGATCGCCGAATTGCTGCAGGAGAACGAACAGAAATAAGGAGAGGCTATGAGAGTTTGTCTTTACGGAGCGTCCAGCGCGGAGCTGGACGAGAGTTATCTGACCGCGTCCTACGAGCTGGGCCGGATGCTGGCGCAGCGCGGCCACAGCCTGGTCTACGGCGGCGGCGCGCAGGGCATCATGGGCGCGGTGTCGCGCGGGGTCAAGGAGAACGGCGGCACGGTCATCGGCGTCGCGCCGAAGTTTCTGAACGCCGACGGCATTTTGTACAAGTGCTGCAGCGAGCTCATCTTCACGAGCACCATCCGCGAGCGCAAGCGCATCATGGAGGAGCGGGCCGACGCCTTCGTCATGGCGCCGGGCGGCATCGGCACGTTCGAGGAATTTTTCGAGACGCTGACGCTCAAGCAGCTCGGACGCCACAACCGGCCGATCGCGGTGTTCAACACGAACGGCTACTACGACGATCTGCAGAAGCTCATGATGACCGCGGTGCGCGAAAAATTCGTGCGCGAGCCGTGCCTGCAGATCTACCGGATCTTCGACGACGCCGCGGCGCTCATCACCTATCTCGAGAACTACGACCCAGCCGAGATCGACGTGCGCCATCTCAAAAATATCTGAGCGAAAGCGGAACAAACGGGTTCCGGCTTCGTTTAACAGGCAGATCGAACCATGCGGAAAGGGGATGCGGAATATGCCAGGTCCTGGCGGAAGGGGCGGTTTCGGCGGCGGCGGCTTCGGCGGCCGCGGCGGTTTCGGCGGCGGCGGCTTCGGCGGCCCGAGAGGCGGCGGCCGCGGCTTTTTGGGCGGCATGCGCGGCCCGGGCTGGGGCGCGCCCCCGCCTCCGCCTCCGGGAAGAGGCGGCTGCGGCTGCTGCGGGCCGATGTTCTGCGCGATGGGCCTTGTGGCCCTCGCGGTCGCGGCCGGCGTGGCCGCGCTGCTCGGCGCGATCTTCTGAGCGCATCTCAGCCCGGCGGAGTTTCCTCCGCCGGGCTGAGCTTTTTACAGGAACGGTTCCTTTCCCGCGCGGTGGACGTCGACCTGGTCGACGACCGCGTTCGTGCGGTGCTCGAGCAAAAACGCCGTGATCTCGGCCACGTCCTCGGGCAGGATCATCCCCTCGGGGCTGAGATCGGGCCGCGCGACGCGCACCATGTCGGTGAAGACGCCGCCGGGGCTCACGAGATGCACGCGGATGCCGGCGGGATAGACCTCGGCCGCGAGCGACTTGGACATGCCCGCCAGCGCGTGCTTCGACGCGGCGTAGGCGCTCTGCAGGGGATAGCCCTTCTGCGCGCAGACCGAGGTGATGTTCACGATCTCCGCGCGGCCGGACTGCCGGAGATACGGCAGCGCGGCCTGCATGAGCAGAAACGGCGCGCGAGCGTTGAGCGCCATGATGCGGTCGTAGAGCTCGACGGGCGTCTCGGCGAAGGGCTGCGAGAGCGCCATCCCCGCGCAGTTGACGAGGATGTCGAGCCCGCCGAAGCGCTCCGCCGCGCGGCCGGGGCAGCCCCGGACGAACGCGTCGTCCAGCAGATCGCCCTGCAGCAGCAGCGTCTCCGCGCCCCGGGGCAGCGAGTCCGCCGTCCTTTGGAGCTTTTCCGCGTCCCGCCCGCACAGGGCCAGGCGGACGCCGCTTTCGGCCAGCCGCCGCGCGATGCAGGAGCCGATGCCCCCGCTCGCGCCCGTGATGAGCGCGGCTCTTCCCTCCAGACCGGCCATGGCCCGCCTCAGCGGACGAACGCCGCGAGGCTCGCGGTGTCGAGCTTGTCGAAGCCCTTCAGGAACGGGAAGAGCTCCTTCGCGATGATCTCGACGCCGCCCGCCGTGTCGGATTCGATGTTGAGCGGCATGAGCGGGTCGTGCAGGCTCAGGCGGAGCAGGAACCAGCCGTCGCCGTGGGCCCTGTCCAGATTGACGCGGATGCCCTCGAAGTTGTTGGGCGCGACCGTCCAGCCGGGCTGCTTCGCGGCGTAGGCGGCGAGCGCGTCGATGACGGACTGGCCGTAGGGCTTAAAGTCGTCCAGCAGAAGATTCATGCGGAATTCGCGGCTCTCGGCGGGCTCGGCCAGATCGGCGATCAGCGAGTGCAGCGTGTAGCCCTCGTCTCTGCCGCGCGCGAGCTCGATGAGCAGCTTCGTGACGAGATAAGCCCCGTCGTCGAGGAAGAAGTTCTCTTTGAGCGCGCCGTGGCCGGAGGTCTCCATGGCCAGCTGGCTGTCGTGGCCCTCCTTGTTGAGGCGGATGGATTCGTTGATCACGTTGCGGTAGCCGCGCTTGAAGCGGTGATGCACGCCGCCGTGGCGCGCGATGAAGGCCGCGAGGCCGGTCGAGGTGATGGAATCCGTCACGATCGTGGTGCCCGGATGGTCGCGGAGCAAAATCGCCGCCATCATGGCGATGATGCGGTTGCGGTTGAGCTCCGACCCGTCGGAGAGCACCGCGCCCGCGCGGTCGACGTCGGTGTCGAAGATGATGCCGAGATCGGCGTGATTTTCGCGCACGGCCTCCATGATCGAGGCCATCGCGGTCTCGTTCTCGGGGTTCGGGATGTGGTTCGGGAAGCGCCCGTCCGGCTCCAGATAGCGGCTGCCGCGCGTGTCCGCGCCGAGGGGCTTGAGCACCTTGTCGACGTAGAAGCCGCCCGCGCCGTTGCCGGCGTCCACGACGACGCGGAAGCCGTCGAGCGGGTGCTGGCTGCCGGTCGCCACGCGCACCTTGTCCGTGAGGATGGCGGCGTAGGCGTCCATGAACTCGCCCGTGCGGACGCTGCCCGCGGGAAGGCCGGTCGCGCCGGACGTGCCCGCGAGGCTCAGAATCGCGGCGATGTCCTGCTTCTCAAGCCCGCCGTCCCGGGTGAAGAACTTGAAGCCGTTGCGGTTAAAGGGCAGGTGGCTGGCCGTGATCATGACGGACGCGTCGTAGAGATAGCCCTCGGTGACGGTGCACATGAACATGGCGGGCGTGGAGGCCAGGCCGATGTCCGTGACCAGCAGCCCCGCCTCGGCCATGGCCCCGTCGATCCAGCCCGCGAGCGCCGGCCCGGAGAGGCGCGAGTCGCGGCCGACCGCGACGCGCAAGCCGGTCTTGCCGGGCTCCCGCGCCTGCAGCCAGAGCGCGAAGCCGCGGCCGATGTCGCGGCAGGCCTGCTCGGTCAGATTGACGTGCTGGCCCTCGATGCCCTCGAGCGCGATGCCGCGGATATCGCTGCCGTTTTGCAGTTTCGAATAATCCATGTTGCATTCCTCCGTTTTCATCTTGTTATTCTTGCTTGATTCCATGATACCACTGAAAACAACAAAAGGCAACAGCAAAGCGCGCCCGGACTTCGCTTTTTGAAGTCCGGGCGCGCCGGTGTTTAAAGAGTGGACAGGCGCTGCAGAATTGTGGCCGCCTCGGCCCGCGTGAGGGAGGCCTGCGGGCGGAAATAGCCGTTGGAGCCCTGCAGAATGCCGAGCTTCGTGCTGAGGCTGACGCCCTCGATCGCCCAGGACGAGACCTTCGCCGCGTCCTGATAGCCGTCGAGGCTGCCGCCCGCCTGGGCCTTGCCCGACATGGTGAGGTAGCGGAAGAGCACCTCGGCCATCTGCTCGCGCGTGAGCGGGTCGGCCGCGTGGAACGAGCCGCCGTAGCCGCCCATGAGGCCCGCGCCGCTGGCCCACCGCACATAGGGCGCGCAGGCGTCGGATTCGGCCACGTCGGAGAAGCCCGTCGCGGTGCCGGCTCCGAAGTCGGCCGTCACGCCGGAGAGCCGCCCGAGCGCCGTCACAAAGTCGCCGCGCGTGATCGGGTGGTTGGGCAGGACATGGCCGTTCGCGTCCTTCGTGAGATAGCCGTTGTCGAGGCAGAAGGTGAGCGCGGCGTAGGCCCAGTGCTGGGAGAGCTTCGTCTCGTCGTACCAGCCGGCGCCGATCTCGTCGGCGGAGAGGTTGACGCCCTTGTTCTTGGCGTCGTAGTAGACGGTGCCGTTCTGCGGCGTGACGCCGCGGCGCAGGAGCAGGTCGTGCACGGTCACGAATTCGTAGCCCTTGGCCTGCAGCTTGTCGATGGCCGCGAGCGCGCCCTCGACGCTCGTCTTGTAGATGTCGTGCACCAGGATGATGCAGCCGTCGTAGGCGCCCGAGAGGATGTTCGAGCAGACGGTGTTCGCGTTGTGATATTTCCAGTCCTGCGGGTCGACCGACCAGCAGATGAGCGGCGCGTCGGCGTTGGCCCGGACGGTCTTGTTCGCGTTGCCGTAGGGCGGGCGGATGTAGTAGGTCTGGTCGCCGGCCGCCTTCACGAGATAGTCGCGCGTCTTGCTGATCTCGGAGCGGATGGCGGAGGCGGAGAGCGTGTTCAGGTCGGCGTGGCTGTAGGTGTGGTTGCCGAGCTCATGCCCGCCCGCCGCGATGTCGGCCAGCACGCCGGGGTAGGAGGGGACGCGGTAGCCGGAGATGAAGAACGTGGCGTGCACGTTCCGCTTGGCGAGCTCCGCGAGCAGCGTCTCGGTGTACGCGCCGGGGCCGTCGTCGAAGGTGATGGCGGCCAGCTTGGCGCCGGAGGAGGCCGCGCGCGCGGGCAGCGCGAGCGCCAGGGTCAGACAGGCGGCCAAAAGGCCGCCCAGCAGGGATTTCCAGGGATTTCGCATGATTCAGAACCTTCTTTCTTTCGGCCTAATCATAGCAAATCCGCCGCATTATGACAACCGACTTAAGGTTATTTAAGAATCTGCACCGGGGCGCGAAAAAGCCGCCGTCCCCCGGCCCGCAAGCCCGGAGACGGCGGCGCGCAGCGCCGGATTATTGCGCCAGCTTGGTGCAGAAGCCCAGCTTTTCCACATAGGCGGCGGTCTTTTCCGCCGCGGCGGAGACGTTGTAGCTGTAGCTGAAGGTGCGGCCGAAGGCATCCGTGAGGTCGAGCGTGACGCTGACCGGATACCACGTCTCGGCCTTGCCGTCCTGGTAGATTGTGAAGCTCGTGCTGCCGAGGCTGCCGTTCTGCAGATCGGGCAGCAGACAGTTTACATAAAAATCATACGCCTCGCTGCTGCCGAGGTTCACGGTGTCGAAGTTGACGCCCGTCTCGTCGGTGGGGCCGTTGATGGAGCAGTAGGTGATGTCGGCGGGGCGCAGCTCCCAGTCGGGGGTGCTGCGCGCGAGGATCGCGGCGGGGCTGTTGTAGAGCGCCGTGAAGCGGGAGATGAGGCTCTCGGGGTCGCCCAGCGTCTCGGGCGTGACGGGCGCGGAGTATTTGCGCGTGAGCGTGCCGCCGTCCTTGAGCGTGTAGGTCAGATAGAAGTCCTGCCGGTAGCCGTCCTCATAGGAGCTGCCGTCCAGCGCGCGGAGCGCGCGCTCGATCTCGAGCTGATGCCCGACCGTGTAGCTGTGCAGCGCGAGCGTGTCCCGGATGGCGTCCGCGTCGGTGCAGGGCCTGTCCTGCGTGCCGGACGTGTAGGCCGAGACCGTGACGGAGGCCACCTTACTCTCGTCCGGGACGCGGCGGGAATAGCCGAACAGGTCGAGCCTGGCCGCGCCGAAAAAGAGAATCAGGCAGAGGCACACGACGAGATAGTCCCACCAGCCGTGCGTGAAGACGCGCATGGTCTTCTGCAGCATCATCTGCGCGGCGGTGTAGCCGAGGAAGGCGCCGAGGATCAGGCAGAACAGCACGGGGAAGAAGTTGGCGGTCAGAGTCTGGCCCCCGATCAGATACATGATGCCGTCGCCCAGCACGAGCGCGCAGCCGACCGTGAAGAAATAGAGGAAAATGGGCCGGAGCGCGCGCACGGCGATCACGTCGCCGCTGCGCTCCATCTCGCGCCCGCGGTAGAGGAAGAAGGCCGCCGCGGCGAACAGGAGCCCCGCGCCGCCCAGGGCCAGCAGGTAGCTCCAGCCCGTGAAGCCGTAGCTGACCGTGTGGTAGACGGACTGCGCGTTGTCGTAGACGCTGACGGCCTTCGGGCCGACGTCGCCGTCCAGCAGAAAGACGAGCGGGGAGAAGCGCATGGCGAGCCGGTCCGTCCCGTCCGGCATGCCGTAGACGAAGGTGCGGAGCAGGCCGCGGACGATGTAGTCCAGCACGTAGACCGCGAAGTTGAGCACGAGGTACAGAAGCGGCATGGCGGCGATCTGGCCGATCACCATGCAGCAGACGACCGCGAAGCTGTAGAAAAAGAGGAACGACAGGCAGTTGGCGCCGAGCCACTGCAGGCAGGCGAGCGGCTGCGGGGTGCCCAGCATGGCGGTCGCGCCCAGAGACAGCAGAAAGACGGCGACGTTCGGCACGAGCCCCACCACGAGCCCCGCGCAGTAGTCGGTCACGAAGACCGTCTCGCGGCGGACGGGGAGGGAGGCGTAGAAATAGGCGCTGCGCGAGCGGAACAGCCAGTAGAAGATGAGCCAGGCGCAGGCCGCCCCGTAGAGGAAGCAGACGAAGCTGCTGCCCATCTGCGCGGCGGTCAGGATGGCGGACTGCAGGTCGCTCACCTCGTAGCGGACGCGGCTGAAGCCGATGAGCAGCTGCAGCGGGAGTGCGATGACCCAGAAGATCAGGTAGACCACCCACAGAGGCGCGGTCCGCCGCAGGCTGCGCCGGAAGATGGCACGGTTAAAGCACGATATTCTTGATATCATAGTGCACACCTCCCAGTTCGTAGATGAAGACTTCCTCGAGAGAAAGCGGCAGCAGATCGCAGAGCATGGGGTGGCACTGCGCGAGCAGATCGGCGATCTCGTGCTGGCGGCCGCGGATGATGAGCGTCTGGATGCGCCCCGTCATGGAGCTGTGGAGCACGTTCAGCCCCTCCGGCAGCGGATTCTCCGTCACCAGCTGGACCTTCACGATATTGTCCTGCAGCTCCTCGAGCGAGCGCTCGAGCAGCATCGCCCCGTGGTGCATGACGCCCACGTGGTCGCAGACGTCCTCGAGCTCGCGCAGATTGTGCGAGGAGACGAGCACCGTGGTGCCGCAGCTCGTGACGTCCTCGAGGATGAGGCTCCAGATCTGGCGGCGCATGACGGGGTCGAGCCCGTCGACCGGCTCGTCGAGGATCAGATAGTCCGGCTTGATGCAGATGGCGAGCCAGAACATGGCCTGCTTCTGCATGCCCTTGGAAAAGCGGCGGAAGGGCTGCTTCTCGCTCAGCTGGAACACGTCGCGCAGCGCCTCGAAGCGCTTGTCGTCGAAGCGCGGATAGATGCCGCGCCAGAACTGCATCATGTCGCGGACGGTGGTGCTGCCGGGGCAGTAGAGCTCGTCCGGGATGTAGGCGATGCGGCTTTTGACGGCGCGGTTTTCGTAGACGGGCAGCCCGTCCACGCGCACGACGCCGCTGTCCGGGCGGTAGATGCCGGTCAGATGGCGGATGATGGTCGACTTTCCGGCGCCGTTCGGGCCGACCAGGCCGTAGACCGCGCCCTGCGGCACGGTGAGCGTCAGGCCGTTCAGAGCGGGGACGCCGTCAAAGCTTTTGGTGACGTTTTGAACTTCAATCATGGGGCGCCTCCTCCCGGAAATAGTCCTCCAGAAGCGACGAGAGCTCCTGGCTGCTGAAGCCGAGCGCGCGCAGCGCGCCGGCGGCCTCGCGGAAACGGGTCAGCTCGGCGGCGCAGGGGATCTCGCTCAGCCGCTGCCGCTCGGCCACGAACGAGCCCTTCCCGGCGATGGAGAGGATGGTCCCCTCGGCCTCGAGCTCGTGGTAGGCCCGCTGGATGGTGTTCGGATTGATGGCCAGCTCGGAGGCCAGCTCGCGGATGCTGGGCAGCCGGCTGCCGGCGGACAGCGCGCCCGTCAGAATGAGCCGGCGGAATTCGCTTTTGATCTGTTCGTAGATGGGCCGCGAGTCGCGGTAATTGATGGAAATCATCCCAAAGGCACCTGCTTCCAAAGACAAAACTGTATGAGCCGTAATAATACAATTAATAGGTTGAGTATAGCAGAAAAACCCACCCGCGTCAACGCGCGGGGGCAAAAAGTGCGCCGCAGCCGTTTATGTCCTTCTTCATTGACTGTGCACTGAAATAACGAAAAAAATATAACAATTGCTATGAATTGCGAATTTACAAGCGGATAAACACGGACGCCCACAGTGGAGTAGCTCAAAACGGAGGCATGCCATGGAACCCCTCTTACGATTCGCAAGGCTATGGATGACATGCGAATGCGGAGAAACTTTGTATGCAGGTCAGGAAAAACAACCTGCATCGGGGAAACGCAGAATGCGGCGCAAGAACAGAGAGGCATATAAAATTTATTTTGTTAAACAAATTGACAAATTAAAGGCGAGAGCTATAATAGAAGCAGCAGTGCAGAGTCGGTTCCCGCATGCGGGGGAGCGGTTTGCACGGGAGGAATACAAAATGCAGCTTCGCTTGTTTCAGAAAGGCTTCAATTTTTCACAGGATGGTCCAGGAAATCGCCTTGTCTACCACCTGCAGGGGTGCAACCTGCATTGCCCGTGGTGCTCCAATCCCGAGGGCATGCCTCTTGAGGGCGGCTGGTCGGCTTCGGCAGAGGAGCTGGCGGCGGAGGCAGTGCGGTGCAGGCCGATGTTTTTTGAGGGCGGCGGCGTCACACTGACCGGCGGCGAGGTTGGCCTGCAGCTCGACAGAGTAAAACAGCTGCTGATCCAACTCAAGAAAGAACAGATCAACACCTGTATTGAAACAAACGGAACGTCTCCGCGGCTTCCGGAGCTTTTTCCGTTTCTGGATTATCTCATCATGGATCTGAAGCATTACGATGCGAAAAAGCACCGTCAGGTTATCGGAGAAGGGCTTGAGAACGTTGAAGATAACATCCGGAAGGCAATCGAAGCGGGCTTGAAACCGGCGCTGCGGATTCCCCTGATTGGAGGCTTCAACGCCTCAATCGCCGACGCGGAAGGCTTTGCCGCACTGCTGACAGGGATGGGCGTTGCTGATAAACTGAGCCTGGAGCTGCTCAAATACCACGAGTACGGCCGCAGTAAATACGATAAGCTGCACATTCCCTATAAAATGGGACCGGAGGCCAGAGTTTCCGACGAGCTCTGCCGACAGATGGAGGATATTCTCCGTCGCGCCGGACTGCAGATCATACATACTTGAGGCAAATGTATAAGGAGAATTACTTTATGGATATTTTCGAATTGCTTTCTCCAAAGGAAGTCGGAACGCACGCCGAAGCTCTTTTTCACGAGGAGCGAACCGAGCACAAAGATCTGCACGGCTGGTTTTTGCTGCAGGAGATTGCGGCGCAGTCAGATCGGGAGAGCGCCGAGACGAATCCCGAGCTGCAGGCGGCTGTGCGACTTGAAAAAATGGTGCGGGAGCTGCCTCTGGATATCAGCGCGCAGGCACTGCTCGCCGGAACGCAGCGGGACGCTTTCGCCGCAAGCTACGCGCTTATCAATCCGGCTTTTGATGTGAAGACCTTTCGCGGTTATTGCGATCCGCTGGAGGTTTATGACTATGTAAAGCCCTCTGCAGAACTGCCCGCCGAGCGGATTCGCGCGATGCGCCAGGAAGCCGCACAAACGCCGTTTGTGAAGGCGCTCAATGGCGTGTACGCGGAATACAGCGAGTACACCGACGAGGTCGCCTTTTTCTTTGAGTCCGTCACGGGTCATGTCATTCCTGATTTCCGGCTTGTCCTGCAGGAGGGACTGCGCGGCAGACTGAATAAGATGGACGAGCGGCTTGCCGAGGCGAATCTGCCGGAAAAGAAACGAAAAAATTTCCTTGCCATGCGCAGCGCTATGCAGAGCGCAATTCTGCTGGCGCATCGCTATGCCGATATCGCCGCCGAACAGGCACAGTCGGCCTCTCCCTTGCGCAGGCGGGAACTTGCTCTGATGGAGCGCAATCTTCGCCGCGTGCCCGAATTCGGCGCACGCGGACTCATGGAGGCCATGCAGTCTTTCCTTATCCTGTGGGAAGTCATGTGCATAGAGCAGGCGCCGAACCCATTCGCTTTCTCGGTTGGCAATGCAGACCGCATTTTTGAGCCCTATCGGGCGATGAGCGGCTATTCCCGCGAGCAGGCGGCAGCGCTGTTCAAGCACTTCCTGGTTTTCTACAATGTGGGGGAGCGCTCCTGGGCAATCTCGCAGAATGTGCTGCTGAGCGGAAGAGATCTGGACGGCAGTGATCTGACGAACGAAATGAGCTACGCGATTCTTGATGCGTACTACGCCATGAACTTCCCGCAGCCAATCCTCTCCGTGAAACTGCATAAAAACACGCCTGAAAAGCTATATCGGGAAATGGGGCGCTTCCTCTTTACGCCGGGTTGTCTTACTCCGTCGTTTTTCAACGACGACAGCCTTTTTTTGACGCTGCAAGAGCACGGCGTGGAAAAAGCCGACCTACCGGATTATTCGGTCGCCGGCTGTCAGGAGCCGCTCATTATGGGCAGGGACAACGGCAATACCACCAACAGCTGGCTGAATCTCGGCAAAATTCTCGAGCTGACGCTCAGCGGCGGCACGTCCGCGCTCACCGGCAAGAAAATCGGCCCGCAGAGCAAGCTTCCGGCAAAAGAACGGCTGGAAAACATCCGTGAACTGTTCTTTGCAAATGTCGACTGGTACGCGGATCAAATGTGCGAGGCGGCTAATAAGGCTTCACGCTGTATTGCAATGAAGCCGGTGCCGTTTCTCAGCGCTTTTATGGGCGGCCTCGAGAGCGGGATCGACATGCGCGACCCGGAGGAGCAAGGCACCAAATACAACGCCAGCGGATGCCTGATCCACGGACTTTCTGTGGTGGCAGATTCCTTTGCCGCCATCGAATGCCTGCTGAAAGACCACCCGCAGGATGCCGAGAGACTGATTACTGCCTGCCGCAACGATTTTGACGGCGAACAGCAGCTTCAGGACACCTTAAAGTCTTACCCGAAGTTCGGAAACGGCATTCCGGAGGTGGATAAACTGACGGCGGACATTGCCGAGCGCGTATCGCAGATTGTCCGCAGCCGGAAAAACTATCTGGGCAATCCCTTCCGCCCGGATTGGTCCACACCGTCGACCCATCTGCTCTACGGCTACTGGGTCGGAGCCACGCCCGATGGCAGAAAGAGCCGGCAGATGCTCGGCTATGGGCTCGACCCGCTGTTCAGCACGGCCAGCGGAGGACTCGGCTTCCGCACGTTATCCGCGCTGCAGCTCCCCTATGAGCAGATGGAGGGCGGCTGCGCGTCCCATTTTGGAATTGATCCTAAGTACTTCACGGGAAAAAGCTATGAGGAGCGCGGACTGCAGTTTCGGGACCGGGTGCTGAAGCCTTTGTTCTTTAACCCCGTGCATCCCGGTCGGGAACCGTTTTATCTGTACGTCAATGTCACCACGGCGGAGACGCTGCGCAAAGTTCTGGCAGAACCTGAAAAATATGCACCTTCCGGAGTATATATTATGCGTATTCACGGGACCTTCGTCAATTTCCTGGATCTCTCGCCTGCCATTCAGCAGGATATAATAGCCCGTCTGGACCCCGGTTCCACCTTCTGCTGAATTTATTGCCGTCTGCGGCGGCTGAACAGGAGCATGTTATGATCTGTTTGGGATTGGATATTGGCACGAGTTCAATCAGCGCGGTTGTCATGGAAGACGATCGTCTGCTCGCCGTGAAAAGCGCTGCGAACGATGCCTGGCTGCCGGGCAAGGCTTGGGAAAGAATTCAGGACCCGTCGCGCATTTGGAAGACGGTTATTGCGCTGGCGGAGGACCTGCTGAACCGTTTTCCGAATGTGGAGCGCATCGGCGTGACTGGGCAGCAGCACGGCATTGTATATCTCGACTGCGAGGGCCGTCCGCTCAGCCCGCTCTATACGTGGCAGGACGGGCGCGGAGAGCTGCCTCTTGACGGCGTTCCCTGCCGGGAACGGCTGAGCGAGCTTACCGGCTGCCCCCTTGCGACGGGCTACGGTGCGGTAACGCACTATTATCAGGTGCGGACAAACGCGGTACCTGCGGATGCGGTCTGCTTCTGCACCATCCACGATTGGGTGGCGATGAAACTGGCCGGGCGCAGCACGCCGCTGCTCGACAGCAGTGACGCGGCGAGCTTCGGGCTGTTCGATCTGGAGCGAAACGCTTTTAATACGGCGGCGTTTGCGAAAGCCGGCATGGATCCTGCAATCCTCCCGAGCCTCGCGGAACATACGCTTCTCGGAACCGGAGACTGCGGTATTCCCGTTTACACGGCAATCGGAGACAACCAGGCAAGCTTTCTCGGCGCGGTCAGAGAAGACGGGCCCAGTATACTGCTGAATGTCGGCACCGGAAGCCAGTTTTCCATACACGTTTCCAAGCCGATTCCGGACTGCACGCTCGAACGGAGGCCCTTCCCAACGGGCGGACTGTTGCTGGTAGGCGCAGGCCTGTGCGGCGGGCGCGCATACGCCATGCTCGAACAGCTTTTCAGAAAGACAACGGAGATGGTTACCGGCGCAGATCCGGGCTGCTGCTATGGCGCGATGAGCCGGCTCCTTATGCAAAGTCCCCGTCCGGAGCACAGCCTGTCAATACGCCCTCTGTTTCAGGGCACCCGCGCGGACCCGTCGCTGCGCGGCAGCATCGGTCAGATCGGCACAGACAACTTTACGCCGGCGGCTTTGTGCTGGGGAATGCTGGAGGGCATGACCGACGAACTCTATACCATGTATTTGGATTGCCACGGAGCGGGAGAAGGACTGCCGCTTTACGGTTCCGGAAACGGTCTGCGTAAAAATCCGCAGCTGTGCCAGCTGGTGGAGGAACGCTTCGGCAGAAAACTGCAGCTTTCCTCCCTCCCGGAGGAGGCCGCCTGCGGCGCGGCCGTCTGGGCTGCCCGTCAATAAAAAGACGTCCCGCCTTTTTTTCATTAGGGCGGGGCGTCTTTTTGTCGAAAAAAACGAAGCGTGTCCGGCACCGGGTAAGCTAGTAAAGAGAGGCCTTTCCGGTAGTACCGAAAAGATCAAACTTGTGGAGAACGACTTCCTTCATAGCTTCAATACAGGGCGGATAGATTTCGCCGGGCTCCCGGATATAGGGATTCTGCAGAACTTGACGACACTTCTGATAGAAAGCGTCTTTGATGTCGCTGGAGATGTTTATTTTGTTAATTCCGCTGCGGGCGGCTTCGGCAATTTCCGAATCTTTGTTGGAAGATCCGCCGTGTAGAACCAGGGGAATTGGAACCAGCTTTTTGATTTGTCTCAGCCGCTCGATTTGCAGAGTGGGGACCATCTCCTTAGGATAGATTCCATGGCAAGTGCCAATCGCCACAGCCAGGGTGTCCACTCCGGTTTGCGCTACAAAGCTGGCGGCTTCCTCCGGCCTCGTATAGCGAATTTCGGTGCTGGTAGTTTCAGCCTGCGTTTGAGAGGTCGTGCCGATGGTTCCGAGTTCTGCTTCTACCGAGACATTGACGGCGTGTGCCAGGCGGCATACTTCCTTTGTAATGGCGACGTTTTCTGCAAAGGGCCGGCTGGAAGCATCGATCATCACAGAGGTATAGCCGCATCGCAGCGCGAGCAGGATCTGCTCCAGCTTACTGGCATGGTCCATATGAATGCAGACTGGAACCGAAGCGTTGTGGGCCTCTTCCACAAGCGCGGTGATAAAGGAAGGCCGGGCAAATGTCAGCTCATCCGGATGTACTTCGATAATCACCGGAGCGCTCGCTTGCTCGCTTGCCTCCAAGACACCCCTCATGATCATTCCCGTTGGCGTATTGAAAGCCGGTATGGCAAAATAGTGCTCGTTTGCGACAGCAAGCAGAGAATTCATGTTCATCAGCATAGCGAAGATCTCCTTTTTTTAGTCAGAATCCGGGTTGAAACAGCAGTTTTCCTGATAGAAGAACCACATGTTCTGTAGAATTCTTTCGTCATTATATATACATGAAAATAATTTGTCAAGTGCATAAACAAAATGAAAGAGCATCATAACATAACTTTTACATGGTAAATATGGCAGGGAAAATATTTCATAATTAGTTAGAATGTTGATAAAACAACCAATAATTCAGAACTTATTGAAAAAAACAAAATTACTATTGAACAAAAATATTTCATTAAAATATTTGATATGAAAATAAATGAAAAGAAGAATGAAAAACTTTTCATCAAAATTTAAAGAAAGGATTGACTATTTTCAAATTCATCACTAAACTGAACCTAGAGAATTTGAGAAGGGCGTGAGCCGCAATATGAAACAGATCGAACTGCACGAAGACCCTTTCCTACTTATCAAATCAAACTATATACAAATGCACCCGGCAATGAAACGTATCGCGGATGTGCTGATTTCCCGCCAAAACATCAGCGGCGGCATGAGCATCAGCGAGCTTGCATCCTCCAGCGGAGTGAGCAACGCGACTGTTACACGCTTCGTTCAGATGCTGGGATTTGAAAACTACAAGAGCTTTTCACAGGCCATCCGCAAATACGGGCACATCGCCACCTCGGCCGGGCTGCCGGGCGAGGGGGGCGACATGCTGGCGTATGCGGGCGGCAGGCCGAACAGCAGCGACGCGGAGAGCGTCTGCCGTTACGTAATCAGCAGCGAGATAGAGATGCTCAACGATACGCTTGCAATGATGGACTTTAACGTGATGGAAAAGGTCGCCGAATTGCTCTGCCGGGCCAGACAGGTGATTTTTGCCGGCGAAGGGCGCTCCTATCTTGCCGCGAAGAGCGCCGTTACCCGCTTTTCCGGAATTGGCATACTGTGCAGCTGCCATGACAGCCTCCATGGGATGATTCCGGCAGTTTGCATGTGTAAACCGGAGGATCTGGTGATAGGCATCAGCAATATGGGACACTCCGCTGCCGTGACGGAATGCCTCAAGCAGGCAAGCGCCTGCCAAGCGTCGACGGTGGCGATTACCTGTGTGAAAGGATCCCCGGTGGATCTCGCTGCGCAGAATACGATCCTCACCGGCTTCAACTATGGCAATTTTGCCAGCGGCGGACAGAGCACCTGCTATGAGCCGGGCTCTGAGAATCTTCCACAGTATTCGGTCATTGACTGCCTTTATTTGATATGCGCGATGCGGCAAAACCAAAGCTGCCTAGAACAGTACCGAAGAGCTTCCAATATTCTGGACGCGGGCCGCATTTGATAGGCGAGCGGCTGAAAAAGCGCTTGATGCGAAAAAAGCTCGCGATAAACGCGAATTTCTCATTTGCGATAATGGCGGCCGCGCATGGAGAGCCGATCGCCGGATGACCAGACAATGAAACAAAACGGCGATGCGGTTCGGCTGCTGTTTTTTATACGTCAGCGCGCGGAACGGCACAGCTTTGCGTTAAAAGGCGATGAGCTTCTGATTGGAAGCTCATCGCCTTTTTGCAAGCACTATCCTGCAGCTGCTTTTATATTACGCCAGCGCTTGCCGACGCTGCTCAGCCGTCAGAAATTCAGGCAGCATACCGCCGATGAAAGCATCGCCGAGACCGATAGTGAAAGGCGAGACGACACGGTCCATATCCTTTCCCGGTACGCATACGGTTCCGGGCAGAAGCTGTTCGACCTCCCGCGCAAAGACAACGGATACGTCTCGGTCCGCCATTTGCATCGTTTGCATGTAGTCCTGGCGATTGTAGCTGTCGCCGAGACGGAAACGTGTGGACGCCATACAGACGCCGGCAAGCAGTGCGCGGCGAAGCTCCGGCTGCGGTTTACCGTAGGCAAGCGCCCAGTAAGCACTGTGACAGACAAGCGTCGGAACATCCAGGCTGGCGCGGACGGCGCGAATGGCTGCAACAACTTGCTCCGGGTTCAGAATGTCAATCTGCTTGCCGTAGCGGGACTGCAGTTCATCTTCGTTCATGCTGAAAAGCGCCAGATACGGCGAAAGCGTTTCCGCCACCAGACGCTGCGTTTCCCGGCTGGTAAAACATGCGTCTTCCATCAGCACGACGCTGCCGGCTGGCAAATTGCCGATCAGGCGGATTGCAGTTTGCAGCCGCTGCTCCAATATGGCGCGGTCTTTGATGATGTTGAAGCTCGCGGCCAGAAAAACCCGCGCATTTGTGAGTTCGGCGGCAAAGCTGTCGGCAATATGCAGCGCTGCGCTCGGCGGATCGTGGGCAAAAATCACGCGGTTTGGGCGCTGCGTGGTAAAATCAATGCCGTTTTCCATGATACGCACATTTCCCGGATACTGCAGGATCACGTGCGGATGAAAGTCGTCTCCCTCGTCGGGCACACTGGCCAGCCAGTGTATGCGCTGAGGAATCAACTCGCGAAAATAATGGTTGAGACTGCAGGCGTGGATCGTACTGCGATAACCGATTTTCTCAAGAGCCATCGCCGCGCGCACAGCTGTGCCGCCAAGCGTAATTCGGTAAGGGAAAAAACTTGCAAAGCGTCGTGTAAGCTCACTGGACGTCGCCAGACACTCACAGCCTGATCCGTGCTGCATGTGGTATAGAAGTGTTCCCAACAATTCACGCAGACTGCTGATCGGGTGAACCTGACGAATGTCCTCTCGGCCGATTCCTTCCGCCTGAAGCAGTTTCCGCAAAATATCTGGGCGCCATTCCAGCTCGAAATCCACGGTGTTCTGAAAGCCGGCGGCAATCAGATCGTTCATGAGCTTCACCTCTCTCGGTAATTTTATCCTCATTATATTGAATTTTGCAAAAAAAGCAAGAAAAATTTTCACAAGATAAAATATACAAAAAAATATTTTAAATTTAGCTGAAGTATACAAATGAAAAGATAAATGCTGAATTTAGTCGGTAATTTTGGAAATATACGAGAAATACGGAGTTTTTTAGAGGCAAAATATGAATATTCTTCGAAAACCAATATGCTGAAAAACCGAATAAATATATGTAAATCCACTTGACAATAATAAATCATGAAAATATAATGAAGACAAGTAAAAGGCAAGGAAAACGCGGCTGCACAACAGGGCGCAGCTGCCAGTCGCCTTTTCAAACAAAAGAATAGGGAGGAAAGATTCATGAAAAAGGTTTTAGCGCTTCTGTTGGCTGCAGTCATGCTGTTGTGTTTCTTCAGCGGCTGCGAGAAGAAAAACACATCTGCTGCAAGCTCTGCGAGCGCGGGAAACGCTGCGAGCACCGGGAGCACGGCGAGCGCCGCGAGCACTTCGGGTTCTGCAAGCACCTCGAGTGCCGCGAGCAGCAGTGCCGCGGGCAGCGGGAGCGACGACGGAGTCGTTCTTGAGTTTCAGCAGTGGTTCGACAACGAGATGGAAGCCGGATACCTTGAGAGCGTCTGCGACAACTTCTACAAAGAAACCGGCATTCGCGTGAAACTTCTGAGCAACCCCTATGCGGATACCAAAACACAGCTGCAGGCGAGCGCTGTTGCCGGCACCATGGCGGATATTGTCGCGTTGGACGGACCGTGGATTTACGACTACGCGACCCAGGGCAACCTTGCTGACCTCGGCAGCCTGTTTCAGGAGATCGGCTTTGACACGTCCGATGTTTCCATGCAGATCTCTGTGAATAATAAAGTATATGCCCAGCCGCTGGTCATTTTCCCCTGCCTGATGGCTGTTAATAAGGATATTCTTGCAGCCAAGGGCATCACAGATCTTCCCACCACCTGGACGGCATTCCTGGATGACTGCAAAAAGGTTACGGACCCGGACAACAATGTCTATGGTTTTGCCATGAACATGAGTACGGACAACTCCACCTGCATGGAGTATTTCGCGGCCTTTGCATGGAACTCGGGCTGCAGCATTCTCAATGAGGACGGCGGCCCGTATCTTTATGGCAATAAAACCTTTACGGATACTGTTGATTTCTTCAAATCTCTGTTTGACAACGAGGTCGTGGCACCCGGCATGTTTACAATGACCGATGCCGACAAGGTTGAGGAATTTGTCAATGGCCGCGTGGCGTTCATGCCCGACTCTGTCGCGCACCTTACGAACATCCATGAGCAGGCTCCCAATATGAATATCGTGTACATGAACATGCCGAGCCAGGACGGTTATACTGGACCTAGCTATATGCGTGCGAACAACTGGGCATGCGGCGTAGCGGCAAACAGTAAGCATCCGAAGGAAGCCGCGCAGTTCATCGCTTATCTGCTCGGCGCGGATGTCAACGCTGATCTCTGCACACATGCGGGAGGCTTCGTTGTGAACACCAAAGCGAATCCCGTCTACACCGACACCTCCGATGCTTTCAAATCCATCTGCGATATCTATAAAACCACGACCGGCAAGGCGGAATTCTATTCTCTGCCTACCGCAGAGGCGCTGATGAAGGCTCTGGATGAAGACCTCATCATGTATATCGACGGCGACTACGCCTCCGCTGATGAAATGCTCGAGCACACGCAGTCTGTCTTTGATGAAGCCTGCAAATAAACCGCACCTGAACTTGCCATAACAGAATGCCCGGAAAGTCGGCGTGAGAAAACATCACGCCGACTTTCCGAAGAGCAGTCCTGATTCCTGCTGCGGGCGGCGCTGTGCGGCGCAGCCCTTTTCATGCTTTCCGCTATTGAATCACGCCCGACAGATTTTATCCATTTTAAGAGGTGACTGCCATGCCAGCTTTTTTCCGGACAATCGAGCAGAGGCAGGACGCATCCCTGCAGCGTTCTTGGCGCCGTGCACAGCCCTATCTTTATCTTTCCCCGGTGATGATCCTTTTGATCGTCCTTCTTTTCGTCCCAATCTTTATGGTCATCGGCTTTTCCTTCTTTGACAATGTACTCGTCAACAAGAATCCGGTCTGGATTGGATTGGGGAATTTTCAGAAAATTCTGACAGACCGCGTATTTCTGCTGTCCATGAAGAATACCCTCGTTTTCGTGGTGTTAAACGTTGTATTCCACCTGATCATCGGCATGGTTTTTGCGCTGATGGTCAATTCCAGATCTCTGGGCGCTGCTCCGAAGGCGATCTTCCGTGTCATTTATTTGCTGCCGTGGATGTTCAACGCCACGGTTATTGCGATCCTCTGGAAGCTCCTGCTAAACCCCAACGGCATCGTGAACTATGTGCTTGGAAGCTTCGGCCTGATCAGTGATAAGATTTCCTGGCTCAGCGACAGAAAGATAGTCCTCGGCGTGCTGACCTTTATCAATATCTGGGCCGGGTATCCTTTTTATATGATCAGTATTCTTGCCGGTTTGCAGGGCGTGCCGGGCGAGCTCTATGAAGCGTCTTCGATAGACGGAGCCAGCGCTTCGCAAACCTTCTTTTTCATTACGATTCCGCAGTTAAAGCCGATACTAATCAGCATTACAATGCTGGATTTTATTTGGACGACGCAGAACTTCTCCCTGATTTGGCTGCTGACAGCCGGCGGTCCTTCTCATGCCACGGAAATGATGAGTACTTTCGTCTATACCAAGGCGTTCACGGAATTCCAGTATTCACAGGCTTCCGCCGCGGCGGTAATCATTTTGCTCGCATGTGTGATTCTGGCGATCTTCTACGTCAGAAATCAGCAGCGCGCAGATTAGGAGGCGGAAGAAATGAAAGCAAGCCTGTCCAAGCGCATCCTGCTGTGGCTGGGACTGATTTTGGCGTCGCTGTTTGCCGGGCTGCCGATACTCTGGCTGCTGTCCAGCTCGTTCAAGTCCAACGCCAATATTTTTGCCGTGCCGCCAAAACTGATAGATAAAAGCTTCAGCCTGGATGCATATTCCTCTGTGCTCTCCGATCCGGTGAAGGTGCGGTTTTTCATCAACTCGTACTTTATCGCTGGCATTGTGGTACTCATAACGCTAATAATTGCGCTGCTTGCGGCGTACAGCTTCAGCCGCTTCAATTTCCGCGGCAAGAAGATCATCAATACGGTCATTATTAGCGTTCAGGCGGTTCCGCCGATCACGCTCCTGATTCCCTATTTGGTGCTCGTCGTCAAGCTGGGCTTCTACGATACCTACCTCGCCCTTATTCTGACCTATGTGGTATTTACGCTGCCCTATGCCATATTGATGCTGACCGGTTACATGAATACGCTGCCGAAGGAATTGGACGAAGCTGTGCTGATCGACGGCGGTTCGCGCTTCAAGGCCCTTTGGAAGGTGCTTACGCCTTCCTGCGTTCCGGGGCTGGTGTCGGTCGGCCTTTATACCTTCATCCAGTGCTGGAATGAATATCTCTATGCTCTGACGCTGACAAAGACCAACGATATGCGCACAATTCCCATCGGCATTGCTTCACTCATGGGACAGTACGCATTTGAGTGGAATCAGATTATGGCTATGAGTATTCTCGGTTCGCTGCCTGTAATCGTGATTGTGCTGTTTTTCCAAAAGTATTTCATCTCCGGCATGACTGCCGGTGCGGTAAAGACATAAATTTGCACGGATTATAACTTTGTAGGAGGCAAAAAAATGAAAACCGTATTATTAGGGCAAAATAAGACTTCAGTTCCTGCGATCATTCAGGGCACCATGCGTTTTGATAAGCTGACGCCGAAGCAGATCGCGGATCGCTTTTATCATGACATCGACTGCGGTACGAACTTTATCGACAGCGCCAACTGCTACGGCAAGCCTGAGGGACTTGTAGAAGGCCTTATTGGACAGGCTTTTGCTCAGAATCCGGGCCTGCGTGAAAAACTGATTGTGCAGACGAAGGGCGGCATTACGTTTTATCCCGACGGAAGACCCTATCACGACTATTCCAAAGGTCATTTGCTCAAAGCGGTGGACGAAGCGCTTCAGCGTCTTCACACGGATCATCTGGACTATTTCCTGCTGCATCGCTCGGACGCCTTGTTCCGCCCGGAGGAGATCGCAGAAAGCTTTGACATTCTCAAAAGCCAGGGCAAGGTTCTACATTTCGGCGTGAGCAATGAAGTACCCTATGGCATTGAGCTGATGCAGAAATATTGCATGGTTCCGCTCGAAATCAACCAGATGCAGTTCAGCATCGTCCACGCGGATATGTGCGTGCAGCCGATCGCTACCAATAACCACGACTTTTATGCAATAGACCGCGACGGCGGCGTTATGAATTACTGCCGGCTGAAGGATATTACCCTACAGGCCTGGTCGCCGTTCCAGTTCGGCTTTATTGAAGGCATTTTCATTGACAACCCGAAGTATCAGGAAGTCAATGATGCGATGCAGAAGGTTGCGGACAAGTACGGCGTGAGCAAGACGACCATTGCAGTAGCTTGGATTCTGAGGCATCCAGCCGATATGCAGGTGATTTGCGGGACAACCAATCCGCAGCGTTTTGAGGATTGCTGCAAGGCCTGCGACATCGAGTTGACATACGAGGATTGGTATAACATCTACCTTGCCGCCGGCTACCCGATCATGTAAGTTGATATCCCCAAGCCGGCTGAAAAAGCTTTTTTCCCGGGCCGGCAGCGGAAAACTGCCGGCCTGTTTTTTGGCTCGGAGGCGGCCATGAAGGGCGTAGTATTTGATATAGAACAGATGACGGTCCACGACGGACCCGGCATTCGAACAACGGTGTTTCTCAAGGGCTGTCCCTTGCGCTGCGTCTGGTGTCACAACCCGGAGGGCCTTTCTCCCAAGCCGCAACTGATGACTTCGGACAGCGGCTGCCTGCACTGCGGACGGTGCCGCCGGGTTTGCCCATCGCCGGAGCGCTGCATTGCCTGCGGAAAATGCGTGGAGGTGTGCCCGCTCAATTTACGCCGCATCTGTGGCAGGACGATGGACAGCGGCGAGCTCGCCGCGCTGCTGCTGCGGGACCGCGGCTATCTGCGCTCAGTCGGCGGCGGAGTTACTTTCTCCGGCGGGGAACCGACCTTCCAGGGCGCTTTCCTGCTGGAGACGCTGGAAAAGCTTCCGGATCTTCACTGCGCGATCGAAACCTGCGGTCAATGTAATGGCGAGCTTTTTTCCGCCCTGGTAGAGAGGCTGGATTATATCATCATGGACATCAAGTTTGCCGACAGCAGGCTGCACCGCCGCTATACTGGCGCGGGCAACGAGAAAATCCTGCAGAATCTGGCCGATTTAAAACAACAAAGAAAACCGTTCTTGATCCGAATTCCAGTGATCCCCGGCGTTAATGACACAGAAGAAAATTTCGAACGAACGGCACAGCTGCTGTGCGGCGCCCCTTCGCTGGAAGGAGTGGAGCTCCTGGCGTATCATCAGACGGCCGGAGCCAAGTACTCCATGCTGGGCAGGCACTATGCACCGCCTTTTGACCCTGCGAGAAAGCCGAATTGCGACCCGGACGCCTTCACTCGGCGGGGAATTCCCTGCTGCGTACGGACGTGACAAGGAGCGTGCATGACCGAACGAATAAAAACCCTTCGCCGCTTCTGGGTCGACGAAAAGCGGCAAAAGAAATTCCGTCAGCAGCCATTGGACGTCCATGTGCTTGCCGAGCGTTTCGCCGAGGAAATGGTACCGGACGAAGTACGCGCGGCAGAACGCCTGCGCTTTATGCTCAGGCAAGAAAAGCCTGTCGTGCTGCCGGAGGAGCGAATCGTGCTGCTGCGGACGGTACCTGTTCTTCCTGAACTTTTTACACAAGAGGAATGGGAACAGCTCAGGAACCGCTATTACATTCACGAGCGAGGAAGCGTCTGCAACGTTACGCCTGATTATTCGAAGCTCCTGCGGACAGGCTTGCGGAAAACGGAGCAATCGCTGCGTCGGCGCGTACGACAGACGGACCTGTCAAGCGAACAGCGACAGTTTGCCGAAGCTGCTGCCGATGTAGTTTCGGAGCTGCGAGCATTTGCTTTGCGTTACCGGGACTGCGCAGAAGCCTGTCAGAACAGAACCGCGGCGGACAGCATGGAATGGATATCGGCAGAGCCGCCGCGCAGCTTTCTGGAAGCGCTGCAGTTATTGCGCCTTATCCATTTCGCGCTGTGGTGCAGCGGGAATTATCACAACACGTTCGGACGCTTTGACCAGTACATGATGCCCTACGCGCAGACGGACCTGAATGCATGCGCTGACAGAGAGGACCTGCTGGAACTGCTGGAAGAATTTTTTATTAATTGCAACAAGGATTCAGACTTGTATCCCGGAATGCAGCAGGGGGACAACGGACAGAGCATTGTTCTGGGTGGCCGAAATGCTGCCGGAGAGGATTGCTGCAATCTGCTTACGGAGCTCTGCCTCACGGCCTGCGGAGAATTGAAACTCATCGACCCCAAGCTCAACCTGCGCGTCCACAGCGGGACGCCGTTCTCACTTTATGTGAAGGGAACTCAGCTCACGCGGCTGGGGCTGGGCTTCCCGCAGTACAGCAACGACGATGTAATCGTTCCGGCGCTGCTCCGCTGGGGCTACCGCCCGGAAGACGCCTGGAACTATAGCATTGCCGCCTGCTGGGAAGTTATTATCCCCGGCGCGGGGATGGACATCCCCAATCTGAACGCCCTGTCTTTTCCGGAGACCGTCAGCAGCTGCATTCCTGCACTTGCGGACTGTTCGGATTTTGAAAGCTTTCTGGAGGTCGTACACGGGCGTCTGACACAAAGAGCCGAACAGATGGTGCGGAAGATCGGCAAGATATATGCAGAGCCGGCCCCGCTGCTGAGCCTGATGATGGACGGCTGTGTGGAAACGCTTCAGGATATTTCCCAAGGCGGTGTCTACAACAATTATGGTTTCCACGGCGCAGGTCTGGCTACAGCCGCAGACAGTCTCGCAGCGATTCGCCGCTATGTCTACCGGGAAAAAGTGCTTACGCCGCAAAAGTTGCAGATCATGCTGGACAATGATTTTGCCGGGGAGGACGCATGGCTGCATCGTCTGCGCTACGAGACCGAAAAATTCGGATTTGATGACGAAGGCGTCGATACGCTGGCTACGCAGCTGCTCGACTGGTACGCCGACGCGCTGGAAGGAAAAACCAATTCCCGCGGTGGGATTTGCCGCGCGGGGACTGGCTCGGCGATGTACTATCTATGGGATGGAAGCACCCTGGGAGCGACTCCGGACGGAAGACGCAGGGGAGAAGCGCTGCCCTGCAACTATTCTCCCAGCCTGTTCGTGCGCGTTCCGGGACCGATATCCCTGATCAAATCCTTTACCAAGCCGCACCTCGTCCGCGCTGCAAACGGCGGTCCATTGACGCTGGAACTGCATGATTCGCTGTTCAGAGAAGAGGGGAGCGTTCGCAAGGTAGCGGCCTTTGTTCAGAGCTTCTTCCGCCTGGGCGGACACCAACTGCAGCTCAATGCGGTTAACCGGGAGCAGCTGCTTGATGCAAAGGCACATCCAGAGGCGCATAGAAACCTGATTGTCCGCGTATGGGGCTGGAGCGGTTATTTTGTGGAACTGGACGAAGCGTACCAAGACCACATTCTCAAACGGATGGAGTTATAAAATGCAGAAAAAAGATGAAAAGAAATACGATGTCGTAACGGTGGGTTTTATGGCCTACGATATGATCCTGCGGACGGTGGACGCGTCGCTTTTCACGCGAGATACTACCGTGCTGGACAGCGTGGGTTTTTCTGCGGGCGGCGGGGCGCTGATCAGCGCAATCGCAGCGCGCGTGCTCGGCTGCAGAACGGCTGTGATCGGCAAGGTGTCCGATGATGTATTCGGTCGTTACTGCCTTCAGGAATTGGTAAAGCGTGGCGTCGACAGCTCCTGGGTCAGCTTTTGCCGGGAGGGCCCGATCTCTCTTACCTTTGCAATGGTTCGGCCGGACGGCGAGCGCAACTTTGTCGGACTGGTTGGAAAAAACAACAGAACGCTTTGCCTGAAGGACATCGATCTCTCCGCACTGAGGCAGACAAAGGTCGTGGGCTATGGCAGCTTTCTTGTGCTGCCGGGGCTGGACAAGGATGCCGCGGTCATTTTTCAGACCGCCCATGCCTCCGGCGCAAAGACGGTTGCAGATTGTGCGAACAATTCCTTCGGCCAAGACAGAGAGGTCGTTCTGCGCTGCCTGCCGGAGATTGACTATTTCCTGCCGAGCCTCGTGGAAGGAGCATTTCTTACGGATGAGAATAACCCCGCCGATATGGCGGCGAGCTTTTTGGCACGGGGCTGCCGAAACGTCATCATTAAGCTCGGCGGGGAAGGCTGTTATGTGACGGACGGCAAGAATGCGCGTATCGTTCCCGCATTCCCGGTTGAAAACGTCTGCGACACCACAGGCGCTGGTGACAACTTCGCCGGCGGTTTCATGGCGGCGATCGCGGAGGGCAGGGAGCTTTTCGAAGCAGCACGCTTTGCAAACGCGGCGGCTGCGATAAGCGTGACAGGCGCCGGCGGAGTCGGCGCGTTAAAAGATAAATCACAGGTGATGGCTCTTCTGAACACCTTTGATAATTAAAAAAAGGAGAATGCAAGTATGTCGAAGGATTTAATGCCATTGAAGGAATATCTGGAGGATGCCAGAAAAAGAAAATACGCTCTCGGAGGCTTCTGCTTCTGGGCTTACGCTTATGGAATGTCGATCGCTGAGGTTGCGCAGCGGCTGAACCTGCCGATGCTCTACATTATCGGCGACGCCGAGGTGAAGTTCTTCGGCGGCGAAAAGAACGCCGTCGCGGCTGCCCGCACCGTTGCAGAAAACGTCGATGTCCCCGTAATCCTGCATGCAGACCATTTCCGCAGCTTTGAGAGCATTGAACGGGCGGTCGACGCCGGTTTTAAGTCCGTCATGATCGATGCCTCGGCCTATCCTTTTGAGGAAAACGTGGCGCGTACGTCGAAGGTCGTGGAATATGCGCACAAGGCCGGCGTTACGGTCGAAGGAGAACTCGGCCGTATTGCGGGCAACGAACAGAAGCTGTCGCTCAACGAGGCGGAGGCTATGCAGACGGACCCCGATGAAGCCAAACTCTTTGTAGAACAGACCGGCGTGGATATTCTGGCACTGTCTATCGGCACCGTTCATGGCGAATACCACTTCCCGCCGCGAATCAATATCCCGCGTCTGCAGAAGATTTCCGAAAAAGTCTCAATCCCTCTCGTGATGCACGGCGGCTCCGGTACGCCCGAGGACAAAGTCGCGGAGGCGGTCAATTTTGGAATTACCAAGCTCAATCTTGCCACAGATCTTGTGAAGACGGTCGGCAAGGCGACTGCCGCCGTACAGCAGAAGCCCGGCTTCGGCTATTCGGTTGCCAATCTCTACGCGCAGGCGTATGTCGATCTGGCGGCCTATGCGGAGCACAAGATGCGTCTGCTTTCACGCAACATTCGCTGAGGCGGGCATCATGGAGAGAGTGCAGTTCGGAAAAAACCTGAGCGTGGCTCCGGTCGCTATCGGCACCATGAGCCTGCTGAATTGGGGCTTAGACGCCAAAGGGCTGCTTGAACGCGTCCGGGAATACCTGGATATGGGCCTGACAACGTTTGATCTGGCTGATATTTACGGAAACGGCGGCTGTGAAAAGCTGTTCGGCGAGATGCTGGCGCTGGAGCCCTCTATTCGCAGCCGCATGGAGATCATCAGCAAGGGATGCATCGTTTATGATCCGCTTCGCCGACCTTATTTTGTCAGCGAGTCCTACAATTTGTCCAAAGAGTATATTCTGAAGGCATGCAACGCTTCGCTCCAGCGGCTGGGCGTGGATAACCTGGATCTCTATCTGCTCCACCGCCCTTGTCCGCTGATGAATCCGGCCGAGGTGGCGGAGGCATTGGAACAGCTGAAGCGAGAGGGCAAGGTGAACAACTTCGGATTGTCTAATTTCCTCCCGGAGCAGATTGCTGCGCTGGAAGCCTATACCGATATTCCCCTTGTGACGAACCAGATTAAAATGAGCGTCAAGTGCATGGACTTTCTCGCGGACGGCACGCTGGAGGACGCGCTGCGCAGGAAAACGCCGCTGATGGCCTATTCTCCGGCCTGCGGCGGATTGCTGTATCGCCGAGATCTGAGCAGAGATGACTTCGCCACTGTCGAGGTGCTGAAGGAAATTCAGCACGAAATTGGAGCCGAGACATTGGATGAAGTCCTGTTTGCCTGGCTTTATCGCCTGCCGGTTAAGGTCGTGCCGGTTACCGGAAGCGGAAAGAAAGAGCGAGTTCTGCGGGCTGTCAAGGCTCTGGATGAGCGGATGAGCCGTGAGCAATGGTATGACATTCTGCGCATTGCAAGGCCGCCGGTTGTATCCAAAAAGTATCACGACATTTAAGCAGCGGGCTGAGCGGCTGCTGACAATGGAGAAAATAGGAGACATATTTTTCGGGGGCGCGGATAGGCCCGCCTCGGCCACTGGGCCGGGGCCGACGGTTTCTGTGCCGGATGGAGCTGTGACAGAAAAATGAAAGAACAGATTCTGGGAATTCAGCATATCGGCATCCCGACGGCTTCGTTGGAAAAGACGCTGCAGTTTTATAAGAGCATAGGCTTTGAGACGGTCCATGAAACGCGTAATCCGCAGGACGGCGCAAGGGTGGTTTTCCTGCGTCTGGCGGGGTTGACAATAGAGACGTGGGAGTCTGACAAAGCCTGCGGAACAACCGGTTCGATCGACCATATCGCTTTGGATGTAACGGATGTCGACCGGGTGTTTGCGGAACTCGAGCAAAACAAAAGCTGCCGTCTGCTCGATGCTGCGCCTCGGTTCCTTCCCTATTGGAAACATGGCCTGCGCTTTTTTACCGTAGAAGGACCGAATGGAGAAAAGATAGAGTTTAGTCAGTATTTGTAGGGCTGCTGAAAAAATGCAAAACAGGAGGCATATATGATCAGACAAGAGACGTTCGGTTTGCTCCCGGACGGCAGGGAGGTACGGCTATTTACCATTGCCAACAGCTTCGGCGAATCCGTGCAGCTGCTGAACTATGGGGCGACGATCCACAGCCTTACGGTATTGGGCCGCGGCGGCAAGCTGGAAGACGTCGTTCTCGGCGCGCCGAATGCGGCAGGTATTTCGCAGTGCTCCTATATGGCGGGTACGATAGGACGCTATTCCGGACGCATTCCGGAGGGAAAGTGCTGCGTTGAGGGCAGGGAAATCCAGCTGGAGCGGAATATAGGAAGGGATTTTGTTCACGGCGCAAGCGGAAATTACGCGCGTAAGGTCTTTGACGCTGAATGCAGCCAAGAAGAAAACAAGGTCGTTTTTTCTCTGCGGGATGACGGAGAGGGCGGTTTCGGCAATGAAATGGATGTAAAAACGACGTTCATCTTCGGAGACGACCACTGCCTGCAGCTGTGTGTAGAAATGACCGCAGAGGACACGACGATTGTAAATCCTACCAATCACTGCTATTTTAACCTCTCTGGCTGCGGCAAGGACGCACGAGACATGGTTCTGCGCATTCCGACAGCCATGCGGGTTGGCAGAGGCGCAAACGGCGCGCCGAATGGGACGCTTCGCGACGTGCGGGAGACGCCGGCAGACTTTTTGGAGCCGAAAACTGTGCGCCACGCTATGACGATTCATCCGGACGGTTATTTTTCCACCCTGCCTGCTTTCTACGATGAGTATTATGTCTTCGAAAGCGCCAACATGAAACTCGAAGCAGAATTGGTCAGTCCCTCTGCGGGAAGGAAAATGCAAATTTATGCCAACGGACAGGGAATGGTTTTTTATAATCCCGCCAACCGCGCGCCGGAACCTGGCAAGAATGGAGCTATCTACCAAGGATATCCCGCACTGTGTCTGCAGCCCGGTTTTGTGCCGAATGCTGTGAACTGCTCCAGCTTCCTCTCGCCGATCGTGCATAAAGGCGAAACTTTCCGCCAGCATATCCACTATGTGTTCAGCACTTTTTGAGAGCTCCGCATCCGGTTGGCGGCGCCGCAGCTTGCTGCGCTGAAAAAGGACCACCTGCTGCAAAAAAGTGCAGAGTTCTGCAACAGAAACGTAAAACCCGCAAAAATCAATCGATTTTTGCGGGTTTTACCGTCTGTAGGAGATGGAGCGCGAACGAGTTGTCACTGCAGCCCTATATGCTTGTTTGGCCGGGATGGCGCTTGCGTCGGCAGAATATGCCGGTTTTGCGGCGGATGCCTCGACACCTATAAAAAATGATTACAGTCCCAGCTCAGCGCTGAAGGGAAGCTCAGCCGCAGAGAGAATCTGGATTCCCTCCACAGCCGGTGGAACGCAGACCCGGATGCGCCCTTGCTCGTGGTAGATGCAGCGGCGATTGACAATCTCTTCCATGGCGGCTGCGAGCTTCTCACCGCCATAGGTGATGTCGCCGGCAAGGAAGACCGCGTCAATACAGATAAGATTGCAAAGGTTCAGAACACCTGCGCTGAGATAATCGACCTCCTGCTGAAACAGAAGGCGCGCCGAATCGCTTTCATTCAGATGGTCCACGACATCGGCCCAGTTGGTAAAGCCACTTCCGGAGAGAAGCTTCGGCAGCGCAGCATATTCTTCGAGGCATCCGATGTTGCCGCAGGCGCAAGGCCGTCCGGCGGAATTGATGGAGACGTGGCCAATCTCGCTGGTAAAATGGTTTTTGCTGCGAAAGACTTTTCCATCGGATACCACGCCGGAGCCGACGCCGCTGTCAACCAGAAGAAGCAAAAAGTCCCGGCTGCCGCAGCTTTCAGCCCGGCCGCAGAGATAAGAGGCCAGACAAATCGCATTGTTGGCAAGATGCACCGGCAGCTCGGTTTTCTGATGAAGCTGCTCGACAATATTCATCCCGTGCCAGTGCTCAAAGCGCGGGGGATTGAGAATGCGCCCGTTCTCGCTGTCCAACGGACCGGGCGCGGAAATTCCAATACCGCATATACTCTGCTTGGGAATTCCGCCGTGCTCCAACAGCGCGGTGACGCCTCGCTGCAGATTCTGCAGCGTTTCGTCGGAACTGCTGCCGAGAGAGATGTTCTGCCGGGACAGAATATTTCCACGCGCGTCTACGAGCCCCAGACTGCAGCTGTCCCGGTTGAGGTAAATGCCGATTGCATAACCCGCCGAGGCGCTGAGTACCAGCGGCGTAGGCGAGCGGCCCCGCTGGCTGGCAACTGGAACGTCTTCGTATACAGACCCGTCACTGATGAGCTCTGAGGCGATCAGAGAGGTGGATGCTCTTGTAAGACCGGTCTGCCGGGCAATTTCCGCCCGCGACAGCGACTGGTAACGGAGCAGATGCAAGACAAGTTTCCGATTGTATTTTTTGGTGTAGTCGGAGTTTCTCGCTTCAATTTCCATGGAGAGAACATCCTTTCGGAGTGTGATTATACCGCTATTCTAATCTATTTTTCTGTATATTGCTAGCAATATTGATATAATTTCCCGGCACTTTTCACAGTATGGGTTTGCGGCGTTTCTGCCGACATAATCGGCAGCTCCCCGGTCAGCGGACGGGCGACGAGTGGCGGTGACGGGCACGGCAAGCTGCCTTGAGAATCTGAAAATCGCCTCGCACCGGCATTTCCCGGCGCGAGACGATTTCATTCAGATGAGGGGAATTACATGTCGAACGGTTCCATGCTCAGCACGGGATGGCCGACCTCGGTGAGGTAGGCGAGCAGCTCCTCGGGATCGCCGTTCGGGCAGGTGGTCTCGTCGGCCACCATGTCGGCGAAGTTCTCGACGCCGTAGAGCTCCTTGGCGGTCTCGTTCAGCTTGTCGCGGATCTGATCCTTCAGATCCTTCGGCAGCCACACAAGACGGCCCACGCCGCCCTCGGCCTTGAGGAACTTGTGGGAGGCGATGAAGTGCTTGCCGTGGCCCATGAAGCCCGGCGTCTGCACGCCGCCGCCGGTCATGGAGGCCATCTCGGAGAAGGTCATGCCGAGCGGGGTCATGCCCGCGAACTCGCGGGTCGTGATGACGACGCCGTTGGAGCAGGGCTCGATGCCGCAGATGCATTCGAAGCAGCCGCAGGAGGTCATCGGATCCTCGAGCAGCGAGTACAGCGTGACGTGCTCGAGCGCGCCGTGGCTGAACTTGTTGACGGCCTCGTCCACGTCCTCGTAGCGGCCGGTGCGCTCGTCGATGCAGCGCTCCTTGGTGACGACCTGGCAGGGACCCTCCGGGTCGAGCTCGTTTGTGGCCTTGGCGTCGAGCCAGGACACGGCGCCGCAGAGGCCGAGGCGCTCCGGGGTGACGATGCAGACGTGGCTCGGGGAGAACGCCTGGCACATGATGCAGGAATAGAACACCGGCACGGACTCGTCGGTCATGGACTTCAGACGCTCGTCGCGGCGGTCGAAGACCTCGTTGGCCTCCTTGCGGAGCTCGGCGTTCTGCTCGTCGCCGACCACGATGCGGACCTGGCACTTGTCGACGACGGTGTCGAACTCGGACTTGATCTTGGCGTAGAGCACCTCGCCGATGTGGCGCAGGCGGAAGCCGGCCTCGTAGTCGGCCTTGTTGATGCGCACGCGGATCATGTCGCGCTGGCCGGTGTGCATGACGCCCTCGACGCAGTTGAGGAACTGGT
>Ga0183095_10747_pt3 | contig 35001 bp, 31 predicted proteins | sample BioMet4_FD_130346 | JGI IMG/M metagenome (GOLD analysis project Ga0183095, IMG submission 130346) | Microbial communities from bioreactor (seeded with sewage sludge) at LBNL, California, USA - Biofuel metagenome 4 (v2) (version 3) | ecosystem: Engineered > Bioreactor > Anaerobic > Unclassified ...
CCAAGAGAAACCTGTTGAAGTCGTGGTGGAGCCCGTAAAGGAAAAATCTACCGAAACAAAAAAGAATTCCACCACACGCCCGTTGGGATTTTGGGCTAGTATCGTCGCCCTCGTTCTTGCCGGTCTTTATCTTCTTCGCTCGATTTTGACGACTTGGGTTGGAATTGCCTCAGTGGTGAATAATGCCCAAAACAACAACGCCAAAATTTCGACCGCCAATATCGTTGGTGATTTCTTCTTCGCCGTCTTTGGCGCTGCGGGATTCGTTATCGTGTTATTGATTGGACTTCGCGCTTTAAAAAAGAGTCAAGCCTCCCAATCAGCCTTTGCGGAATTTGGGTTGCTTTATTTTTCGATTGGGTTGCTGACGTTCGTTAATTCGGTGACGTCATTAGCCTGTTTCGACAATGGCTGGCGGAATTCCTATGGCCTTGTCGCTTCGGCTGCGATGGCAGTGCTTGGCATCATCTGCTTTCAACGAAAAGACGGTGGTGTCTTAGAAACCGAGATTCTCTTTTATATCGCCTCTGGCTTAGCGACGACCATCAGCGCTTTTAGTTTCCCTGATGCTTATACCGCGGGCTGGGCGGCCTTCTATGACGTTTCGCATAGCATCGCCCCTTTGGCGTTTTATGTTTTGGCGACCCTTTCGGTTATCTTCGAAGAACGGAAAGTCGCCAAGTAATTACTTCGTTCGCCCTTCTTTATGGGAACTCTTTGGAGTTCCTTTTTTCTATTGAGGGGCTTTTTGCTAGGGATATTTAAATACTCATGACTTTCATCAAAAAGTCCTGAATTCGTTTTTCTTTAGGGTGGTTAAAAATTTCGTCCGGCGTTCCATCTTCGACGATGCGGGTATCATCGATGAAAAGAACCCGACTGGCAATTTTCTTCGCAAAGCTCATTTCGTGGGTAACGATGACCATGGTCATTCCGGCTTTGGCTAAGCGAGCGATGACATCGAGGACTTCCCCAACCATTTCGGGATCAAGGGCTGATGTTGGTTCATCAAAAAGCACCATTTCCGGATCCATGGCCAAGGCTCTTGCGATAGCAACGCGTTGCTTTTCGCCGCCGGACAGGAGGTTTGGCTTCGCGTCTTTTTTCTCAAGAAGGCCGACTTCCTTCAATAAAGACAGCGCCTTTTCTTTGGCCTGTTCCTTCGTTAAGTGATGAAGAGTGACGGGAGCAAGAGTGATGTTTTCCAAAACACTGAGGTGAGGGAAAAGTTCGAATTGTTGAAACACCATCGTTTCTTTTTGACGAATTGCGGAGGCGTTTTTCGCGTTCATGGTCAAGCCTTCGAAGACCACTTTGCCTTCATTAGGAGTGACCAAGCCGTTCATCGTTTTAATTAAGGTGCTTTTGCCCGCTCCCGAAGGACCGATGACCGCTAAGACTTCGCCTTTCTCGATGGTCAGATTGATGTCTTTTAAGATCGCTTTGCCATCGAAAGCAACCGTGATATGTTCAAGGCTAAGCATGAGAAAAAGCCTTCCTTTCGAGATAAGAGAGACCAGCGCTCAGAAGCATGACAATGAGGAAATAAAGAAGTCCCATCACCAAATACACCGTTAAGAAATCGTAAGTGGCGTTGGCGATTTTCCGGAAAGCCAAGGTTAAATCCAAGGTGCCGATAAAACCTGCGACCGAAGTCTCTTTGATTAAGGCGATGACTTCGTTGCAAAGACTGGGGAAAGCATTCTTATATGCCTGGGGCAAAATGATCTTTTGCATCATCGAACGATAAGATAGGCCCAAAGAAAGCCCCGCTTGGTATTGGCCTAAGGGGACCGCATTAATGCCACCGCGAATAATTTCGCTCACATAAGCTCCGCTATTGAGGCCGAATGCCAGCATGGCGACATAAAGCGAATCGCCGCTATAGGAAGCAAAGATGATGAAGTAGATGATAAGGAGTTGGACGACAACTGGGGTGCCCCGGAAGAGTAAGACGTAGAACTTGGCGATTTGTTTTAAAGCCAGAATAAAGACGTTTTGGCTTTCGCTTTGAGTGACAAGGCACACCAAAGTCCCGAGGATCAAGCCCATCGCAAAAGCCACCAGCGTGATTAAGAAAGTGTTGGCTAAGCCTTGCCAAAGCAAGTTCGAATTGTTACTGGAAAAGTTCTTGCTGAGCGCGGAAAAAACCGCCTCCCGGTTCACCAAGAAAAGAATCAAAAGAGCAAGGAAGGCCGCCCCAATCATCACGAGGCGGACGATCCATTCTTTGCGCGAGGTCTTTTTCATCACGCCTCACTTCCGAAGTACTTGGTTAAAATTCCTTCGAGGGTGCCATCCGAGGAAATCGTGGTGATGAAACTATTGATTGAATCAAGGAGCGTGGTGTTATTTAATGCCATGGCAATCGCGTATTCCTCTTCGGTCAAGATCGGAGAGAGATAGGAAATGCCGCTGATTTTCTTGCAATAAAGCTTGGCGGGTTCGAGATCGATAATGACCGCGCTGACTTGGCCATTGCTGAGGGCTTTGCAAGCCAAAGCGCCATTATCGAAACTGACGGCAGTAGCTCCGACGAGACTATCGCTGACATAACTTTCACCCGTAGTGCCCCGCTGAACTCCGATTTTGATTTTATCGTTTTTAAAAGTCGAGATGATGCTATCAGCCGTCGTGAGGCTTGCGTAGGTCGAGTCACTCTTCACGATGGCGACTTGATTGGCTTTGAAATAGGTGTTGGAGAAGGCCATGGTCTTTTCCCGTTCGGCGTTCTTGGTAATGCCGGCGATGGCGCAGTCAACGTGGTAGGTGCTGACGGAAGTTAATGACGCGTCAAACTCCATATCCTCAATGTTGGCTTTAACGCCGATCGAAGTAGCATAAGCCGAGATGATATCGGCATCGACACCGGTGATTGTGGTGCCATCGAGATACTCAAATGGCGCGAATTCCGCGTTGGTTGAGATGTTGAGCGTTCCGCTCTTTTTGATGGTGTCGAGACTCCGAAACGAAGACGATGAGCACGAAGCGAGAAGTCCAGCAAGGCAGAGAATAGCGACGGCGACTTTGTTCGATTTCATGATGTAATTCCTCCTCTGAAATCGGAAAAGGTCAAAGAGGATATAAAAAGCCCTCAGACCTTTTTGTCTAAGGGCGTTAGTGTTAACGCTGTGCCACCTTAGTTTGCCATCGATTTCACAATCGAGGCCTATGAGTACCTTAGAGGGATACTCAGACGCTTTGACGGGCGAACCCGGCTTACCCTATTAACTTCAGGCAGCAGCTCCAGGAGGCGTTCCCTTTTCTCTCCACACTACCCTCGCACCAATCGGTAGCTCGCTCAGCGGAGAAGCAAAGGTACTATTTCCTTTCTTTGCTTTGGGAAGATTCTAAGTTCGGCGGGGGCAAAGTAAAGTATTCTTTTTGCTTTCTCCTCATTTTGTTTTATTCACAAATTAAATCATTATTATTGTTTTATCCGATGTTTTATTGAAAAACGAAACTTATTAAATGCCACTGTTGTAAAAGCGCTTTCTTCTCATCCCGAGGAACCGTTTCCTTTTTACTTACCAAGCTGAATGGCTTCGTTCCTGGATGCTATACTGCTTCCAAGATCGCCCATCTTGAGGAGCAAAGTCATGGCAGAGTTATCCCTTGAAGTCCTTGGCTGTGGAGAAGTCGGCGTTGATGAAGCCGTTCCCAATCGAAGCGTTTCCAAGAATCCTCTGGCCTTCATTGGCTTTTGCCGTTCCAAGAAGAAGCATCATATCGTCATCCCAGTGAAGTGTTTTTTGATTACGCACCCCTCGGGGGCGAAAATCCTTGTCGATACGGGATGGGATTCCCAAGTAAGACAACATCCGATTAAAACCATTACCTATCCGATGTGGGTGGCAAGTAAGCCCATACTTTCGATTGGCGAAGCGGTGGACGAACAACTTCAGGCCCGTTCGATTAAACCCAGCGACCTTGCTTACGTCATCTTGACCCATATGGATATCGATCACGATTCCGGGCTACGTCTTGTGAAGGAAGTTCCTCACATTCTCATCAGCCCCGAAGAAAAGAAGGCCCTGCGTTCTGGTGATCTCCGTTATGTCAAAAAGCCCTACGAAGGCATTGCCCTCGAAACAATCCGTTGGACGGGGAATTATGGTCCTTTTCAAAAATCTTGGGATGTTTTTAATGATGGAAGCGTGGTGGTCTTCTTGACCCCAGGCCATAGTGCGGGCTCTCTCTCGATCAAGATTGAGAAAGAGGGGCAATTCGCTCTCGTGGTGGGAGATTCGGGCTATAACGAAGCCTCGTGGGATCATCTTTATTTGCCTGGGCCCGTCTCCTCGAAAGAGGATTTAAAGAAGACGCTAAGTTGGATTGCGGGGATGCGAAAGTCTCCCTGCTGTCGTGGAGTATTCTGCGCTCACGATCCGAGCGAAATGAGCAAACCCCAAACGTTGGTGTTTTAGCAAAAAAGCTTCCGTCGGTCTTCGGCGGAAGCTTTTCACTTGTGAATTAGAGGGCGTCGATTTTGCTCGTCAAAGCGGTCCGGTTGTAGAAAGACATATACGAATCCAAAGAGAAATCCACGTCAATTCCCCCTTCGATTGAGGAAAAAGCGCCGTTTCTCATCCCACAAAGTCGCCGGTTACCCGAGGTCTGGAACGAAGTGCCATCCGCTAAGGTAGCATGCTGAACGATGCAAGCGCCGCCGCTTGTTCTCCGTCCTAAGAGACGGACTTGGTCTGAATCTTTGAAGATCGAAGCCACGGAGTTGGCGCAGGAGAAACTGGCGGGCGAAGTAATGCAGTAAAGGTTCTTCGTCGAAAGACGGTCGGTGGCATCGTATTTGCCATCGAGGTTGGTGTCGGACTGATAGGAATAAGCGCCGCAGGATTCGGTCCAGGTGTTGCGAATATCGAGAATGCCGTAAGGCAAGAACCAACCTGCAACGTAGATGCCGGCGTTAATCGCGCCGCCACCATTGCAAGAGAGATCCAAAACCACATTTTTGACCGGGCTATTTTCCCGGAAGATTTGGCTATGGGCGTAAGCGACAATGCCGAAGGTATCCGTCGCGGCGGAAGTCGGGGTCGTCGTATAATAATCGACGCTTGGATTCCGGAAGCTATCGAAGGTCACGTAAGCGGTATCCCCATATTCTTCGTAACTATCAGGTTGGTCTTTTTTATAGAGCGCCTGATAAATGGCTTTGCGGGCTGTGGGGAAGGCATAACGGATCAATTGGTATTCATCGTAGTTTGGTGAAGGGATCGTCTTGTCCGCCTTGATCGCCGCTAAGGCATCAGATCCCGCATAGGCGGAAGTCATCCGAAGCGCGGAGTGGAAATCGGCAAGGTCGGCGGTGATGAACTTTTGCATCGTTGTATCCGCCACAAGAGGATCGGTGGAAAGCAAGCCCTCATTGCGGCCGGTTTGGGTAAGAAAGGTATCGAAATCACTGATGCGGTGGTCTTCTTTTAAGCCGTATTGGATATCCATGAGCATGGCAAACTCATCGCGGGAGAACTGTGCCATTTCTTCCGAACGATTGCCTTTATCTGCCTGGTAGAAAGTGGAGACCATCTCGCTCTTAGCATAGAGTTCGGCGCCAGTCATAAATAGAGCCACGCCATTGGAGTCACAAATAACATTTCGGCCCGCAAAAACGGTGTCTGATAAGGTTTGGAGCGGGACGTACCCTTTGCCGTCTTCATAATACATCGGAATCTTATATTTCTTGAGATCGAGGGTCATGTCGTTGCCATAGCGGTTATAGTCAAGGCCATCGTTGGTACAAGAGCGAAGGTACTTTGGAGCCCCCTCACCAGTCGTTCCAAAGGTGCTGATCAAGTTCAAGTCGCTTTGCGTATCGTGGTCGGCGAAGAAAAGATCGTACTTGGTGTAATTCACACACTGATTTGCAAAATCAAAGAGGATTTTGCCGGTGTTTTTGGTGCGGCCGAGAGTGATTTGCTGACTATTCGCGGTGACAACGGAATCACTCATGATTCGTTCCATCATCGCGCTGGCGTTATTGAGGCAAACGAAGGGAACCTCGCTATAGCCATTGAGGAAGTAAACTGTCACCTTTTGGTTTTCGACGCCGTTATCGGTTTCAACATACATCGTGATATCCTTGCTTTTTAAGGCCGAAGTCGAAGATACGGGTTGAGATGAGGAATAGGCTGAAGAACTTGAAGAAGGGGCGACACTCGAAGACGAGATCGCGCTTGAACTCTTTGCTGAGGAACTGCTCGCCGCTACGGAATTTTGGGCGCCGCACGAAACGAGTGAAGTTAATGCGAGCACAAACAAAAAAGGATATTTCTTTTTCATGGGATTCTTACCTCTGATGGGGAAACCAAGTCCCTTTTCCATCAGCTTGATTATAAACGTGGCTGGCAAAAGATAACAAAATAGTTTTACCCTTGTGCAACTAAAGAGAATCGGAAAAAGGTTGCTCTCGAGACTAAGCCAAAATCGGGCCCAGGGTTGCTTCAAAGTAATTTTCAAGTTCTTCGGGCGTTTCTTTCATGCCGTCATGAATCCAATAAGACAGGATGTTTAAAAACCCAGAAACGACACTCTCGGCTAAAAAAGAAGGGGGAATTGCAGAGTTTTTGAAATGAAGGCTATCGCCGAAATGGTTGATAAGTCGTTTTTTGAGGTGTTCGAAAAACAGGGCGGAAGATGAGGAGGACAAGAGTTCGGAATATAAAGGGGTGGTCTTCACGTGGTAGGCAAAATGGGCCAATTGCTCTTTCAAGGTCAAGGACTCGCTATGTTCATGATTTTCGCCCTTTCCTTGGGTGATGAAGACATGATCGAAAAGATCATCGGAGATGCGGTTTAGCAGGTCGTCTTTCGTCGCGAAATGGGAATAGAAAGTTGAGCGCCCGACATTGGCAAGATCAATGATTTCTTTAACCGTGATCGTGGAATAGCTTTCTTTGAGGAGCAATGAAGCAAAAGCCGAATAAAGGGCTTCGCGTGTTCTTTTTTGTCGACGGTCCATCGGATCCTTTCTGGACAAAGGCGTCCTTTTGTTCATTAATGGAGCAAACACCGCTTTTGCGTATGTTAACTCTTCGTTCTTCTCATTAAACTCTTATCGTACATAATGTTCAATAACGGATAAAACGTTCGATGAAAAGACTGATTCGCTGGCATCAAAAACACCAATCTCTACTGCGGCTCATCCGGACAAGTGTCGGTGGGGCCTTTCTATTGACTTCCCTGATTTTTACTTGGAGCGGGCATTCTGATCTTTTGCCGTTTGACCTTGCTTGGTTCGCTGTTGTTCTTTGCGGTCTTCCTATCATTATCGGAGCCTTGATTGGCTTAATCCGAGACCACGACGTCACTGCGGACGTGCTGGTTTCTTTAGCGCTGATCGGTTGCCTATCCTTGCAAGAATATGGGGCCGCCGGCGAAGTCGCTTTTATCATGGAACTCGGAACGATTTTAGAAGATTTTACGGCCGGGAAAACTCGAAAGGGCATTGAAAGTCTCATTCGGATGTCCCCAAGCAAAGCCAGACGCATAAAAGATGGTGTTGAAGAAAGCGTCCCAGTCGAAGAAATCCAATTGGGTGAGTCGATTAAGGTTCTTCCAGGCGAAGAAATCCCCATCGACGGACTCTTAAAAGAAGGGGCTTCTTCAGTTGATGAAAGCGCCCTGACGGGCGAATCGATGCCCGTCGAAAAAACGCCAGGCGCTAAACTTTATAGCGGGACGCTGAACCTTTCTTCGGCTTTATTTTATGAAGCGACCTCTTTAGCGAAAGACTCTTCCTTTCAACGAATCGTCGCGTTGGCTAAAGAACAGGATAGCAAGAAAGCGAAAATCATCAAAAAAGCGGATCAATGGGCGGCTTGGATGGTTTTAGTCAGTTTCTTAACGGCCTTAGCGACCTGTCTCATTTATTATGGAGTTAGCCATGATTTAGTTCTCGGTTTCCGCCGGGGCGTAACCGTTTTGGTGGTTTTCTGTCCCTGCGCCTTTGTTTTGGCGACCCCAACCGCGGTGATGGCTGGGATTGGAAACTTGACGAAACATCGGATTCTCGTTCGAAGCGGCGAGGCGTTGGAGCGGGTAGCGGAATGTGACTATATCGCTCTGGATAAAACGGGTACGCTTACGGAAGGAAAAGCAAAAGTCGTGGACTTCGTGGTCTTAGGAGAAAGCGCCCGTCATGATGAATATCTCGCCCTTGCGGTGAACATGGAGAAGAGTTCTTCGCATCCTTTAGCGGAAGCGATTATCGCTTTTGCTCCTGATGTTCGATCGTTATCTTTCGACACACTTCAGACGATACCGGGCAAAGGAGTCGAAGGAATCCATGATGCGCATGAGTATTTTCTTGGTCGAAAAGAAGGGGAGTTTCCACCCGAAGAAATCACTTTTGGGGAAGAAGGGGATTCGATCGTCGAGCTTTATGAAGACGAGCATCTCGTGGCTTTTTTCGCTTTGAGCGATGCTTTAAAAAGCGATGCGCCAGAGGCCATCCATCGTCTAAAAAGTATGGGTATTACTCCCGTCTTATTAACGGGAGACCGTGAAGGAAGCGCCAAGAAAGTCGCCGGGACGTTAGGCATTGATGAAGTGCGTTTTTCTCTTTTGCCCGAAGGCAAAAAAGAGGCGGTGGATGCAATTGAACAAAATGGTCACCATTGCTTGATGGGCGGCGACGGAATCAACGATGCTTTAGCCCTTAAAGAGGCCTACGCCTCATTTTCCATGGGCTTAAAAGGCAAGGAAATCGCCATCGAAAATAGCGACGTGGTCCTGGTCAAAGATGAAATCGGTGAGATCCCCTATCTCTTTGATATGGCCAAACGCACGCTTCGGAAAATTAAAATCAACATTATTATTTCCATGGCTCTTAACGTCATTGCCGTTTCCCTTTCGATCGCTGGAATCCTCGATCCCGTGTCTGGCGCGATCTTTCATAACGCCGGATCGGTTGCGGTCGTGCTTAATTCGTTGCTTCTTTTGTTTCATCACGAGAAAAAAGCCAAATAAGACGAAAACTCCTCCATTTTGTGCCTTTGTCGTTTTTCGGTTTTTCTTTCGTTCACCATCGCTTAGAATAATGAAAAAGAAGGTTTTTTATGGCCTTATGCATTAAAGAGAAAATTTTCTCGAGTACGAAGAAATACGAGATTTCTAATGAAAATGGTGAGCTTCGTTACACAACAGAAGGCCGAAATAAAGGACAGTTCTTCGTGGCCGGGAACCAAATCCACATTTTTGACCGCGATCAGCATGAAGTCGCGTTCGTCCATCAGGTTTTTCACTCCATCCGTCCCACGTACGAGCTTTATCTGCATGGGGAATTAAAGGGGACGATTAAGCCAAAAGTTTCATTCTTTAAGCCTCACTATCAGGTGGACTTCCTTTCCTACCGAATCGATGGGAAGCCTCTTGGCTGGCATTTTGATATCTATCAAAAGGACATTCTCATTGCCCAACTCGAGCCTCGAATGATCACGATTGGCAGCGTTTATTACCTTTCTTGCCCCAACCCGGCCGATGAACTTTCGGCCTTAGTCCTCGCCATTGCAATCGACCTTATTGGCAATCAGGCCAATATCGGCTGGGATTTTATGTAATTTATTTTTTCTTATCGTTTCAACTGTTGTCACGAATGTGCAATATAATTGGACGTAAGAAAACTTCTAGGCGACTATGATTTGTTGAGGTAACGCGGAGAGATATTTCCCCTTCGCGGAAAGGACGCCATGACATTATCTTTTAAAAAAACGATGAACAAAAAAATCCCCGCGGTTTTGCTGTTATTTGCTTGCACGCTTTCGCTGGGAATCATGGCTTCTTGCGCCAAGACACCAGAAAAGAAAATCGGCATTGCTTGGCGGAGTGATTTGGATTCGGAGTTCTATACCAACATCGTCGCGGCGATTAAAAAAGCCGGCGGCACTCCTTATCTTTTGCCTCAGGGTATTTCAACTGATCTTTCCTATAACGCCGACAAAGTCGTTGCGGGGAGCTGCATTGATGATAATGGAATCCTGCAGGTTTCTTATGCCAAAACCTTGCGGACTTTTGGCTGGCAGCATTCCAACGCCAAAGATCTCTTGGGCGATTTCAAAGCGGTGGTCTTCACTGGCGGAGAAGATATCTCGCCGAGCTTATACGCGACTCCGGTCGCTTGGCATGGCATTGAAAGTGAAAAAGACTACAACGCGACCCGCGATGTTTCGGATTATGTCACGATGTCTTATTGTGTCCAGCAAGACATAAAAGTAATGGGCTTTTGCCGAGGAATGCAGATGCTCGGAGTTTTCTCCGGCGCCACAGTCATCCAGGATATTCCGACTTATTTCACGAGCTTAGGCTTGGACTACCATTATGAGCACCGCAACGAAAAGACTGGCGACACTTATCGTGATTACGCCCCGCACGATGTCGATGTCGTCGAAAATAGTAAGCTTTACACCATTACCGGAACCAAGACTTTGAGCAAGGTTCCTTCTTGGCATCATCAATCGCTCAAGAGCGTGGAGAATACGCCTTTGAAAGTGACGGGTACGACTTTAACCGAAGGGATCGCGATGATCGAAAGCATCGAGCGTACCGATAAAACCTTCGAGGTTGGTTTTCAGTTCCATCCGGAAGCAGCCTTAGTGAAGAATTTGAACAATGTGGCGAATAAAGCGAATTACATGGACGCGGATACCGCGTTGAAGTTCTTTACGAGTCTGGTCAATGATTAAAGGTTACCTGAAGGGGTAGATACTGCAGTTTCTTCGGTCTTTTTTGCTTGGACGGCTTCGAGTTTCTTCGTGTCTTTTTGAATATTCCAGAATGAAGCTAAGATCAAAAGGATTATGGACAAGCCTAAAGGTACCCACCAATAAAGAGTGGTGAAGGTCATCAAGGCCGTGTTGTTTTGAGTGTCGGCGCCGGCAACGTAACCGCACCAAGGCAAAAGCCACAAGACAGTTGCAGCGCCCAAGCCGCTGCCGATCTTGCAACCAAAACTATTCGCGCTGGCGGCCAAGCCTTCAACGCGGATACCCGTTTTTTTCGCGATGTAATCCACCATATCGGGGGCCAAAGTATAAAGCTGAGACATCACAACGGCCGAGCCTAATCCCTTGACCATGACGCCGGTAAAAGCGGCGGCAAAAGAGGTGGGGGCAACTGAACCTATAAGATTACCTAAAACAACGCAGGCAATCGCAATAATCAAGGTGTTTTTCTTGTTGAGTTTCTTGACGGCGAACGGCGTTAATAAAAGCCCGATGCCCATCGTGATCATCGGAACGCTGCCGAAAAGACTGAAAGCGTCTTCGTTCCCCAAGACATACTGGGCATAGTATTTGCCAATGCCCACAACCGATAAGGAGAGGTAGTAGTTGAGGGTGAACATCGCGATGGCAATATAAAAATATTTACAACTAAAAAGGGCCTTCATTCCGCGCCAGGTTTCTTTTTTATCAGGGGCCTTGGCTTCACTTATGACGATCTTCGGGTTTTCTTTAACGAAGATAAAACAGAGGATTTCTCCGATAAAGGCAATCGCGATGAGCATAACGACGAAGATTGTCCAGGCTTGTTGAGAAGCTTCACCGCCGAGGTGGTTTAAAACCGTCACGGTAATGGCGGTGAATAAAGAACCGACCGAGGTGAAAATCGAATTGATGGTGCAGATGTTGCTTTGGTCATAACTATCGTTCGAAATTCGTGGCAGCATGGCGTTGAAGCCGATGCCGTTCATCGTGTAAAAAACGACCGTGAATAGGAAATAAAGGATCGAAATTGTGATGATGGCTGCCCCTTTATCGAGGTCGCTGAGAAAGAAAATAAAGAAAAAGACCACTAACATCGGGATGATGCTTAAACCAAACCAAAAGCGTCCTTTGCCCCACTTTGAGTGGGTTTTTTCGACCAATAAACCCATCCCGATATCGCTGAATGCATCGAAGAAACGGCAAACGAGAACGATGGTGCCCAACAAAGCGATTCTCTCATCACCGGGCTTGAGGCATTCGGTGACATAGATGGTCATATAAACACCGATAAAGGACCATAAAACATAGCTGCCCATGTTGCCAAACGCATAAAAGAGCTTGGTTTTGAGATTCGCTTTGATTTTTTCCATACCCACCCTCGGTTAAGTTTGTCTTCATCTTAACACTTTGGCTCTTTAACGATGTCACAAATGTATCTTTAGATTGTGCTTTTTGTCTTCGTTCTCGTCGATGAGAATTAATTGATAATGAACAAAACATCGCCATTTTCTTGTCGACCTTAATGGTTTCTCTCTTTTATAATGCCCCTAGTGACGAAACGATTTTTCCAATAAAAGAGCGGGTTCAACCGCAGTCTAGGTGTCGATACCCATGAACGAAGAACTGCAGCACCTCAACAATTTAGTGACGCGGATGCAAGCGGGCGACAAGTCTTGCTTCAGCGAGTTTTATGAACGGACAAAAAAGTTCATTTATTTCAGCATCGTCAAATTGGTCGATGATTACTCAATCGGTGAGGATTTGCTCCAAGAAACCTATATCTATTTCTTGGAACATCTTTCCAAGATCAAGCCCACGGAAAGCCCGGTGGGCTTCCTCCTCATCACGGGCAAACACCTCAGCATCGATTACCTCCGGAAACGACAGCGGGAGGTCAGCGTCGATGAAATCCCTTCTGCCTTCTTTAGTGAAGATGCAAAGCCGCAGGGGATCGTTGAAGAGGTGAAGCGCCTCTTAAAAAAGGAAGAAGCCGCGGTTGTCTTGCTTCACCATAACGAAGACATGACGTTCAAAGAGATTGCCACTTACCTCAATAAGCCTCTGGGGACGGTGCAATGGCAATACAACGAAGCGATGAAGAAATTACGAAAGGAGATTAGCAAAGATGCTTACGGATCAGGAAATTAAACAACACGAAATTCGTCTGACTGCCCAGGATATTTTGGCGGCAGAGGAAGAGCGTTCCTTGAAGAAGAAACGTCGTTTTTCCTGGCCGATTTTCTTGGGCATTGTCTCGCCCTTAGCTCTAGCGGCTGCAGTGGCGGTTCCTTTGATCGTGAAATCGATGCGTCCGACGACGAGCTCCCTTCCGAGCGTCGATACGTTTATTACCGTCACGGAAGGAAAACGGATTTCCAGTGCGGTGGTCTCGTCCTTGTCCTTACTGCGTTCCTCTTCGCGAGTTCAGCCGCGCCGAATGGGGTTAGAGCGGGCGATTTCTTCCGAAGGTTTTGCTACGATCGTTAATGTCTATGACCAAGCCGATGATTTATTGGCTCTTCAATATAATGGGTTAGGCGAAAGCTACCACCAAGCCGAAAATGTGGATTACCAAGGCGTCTATGGCCGCTATCCTTATAAAATCGTGATCGATGGAAGCGAGAGCATCGCCTATTACTTTACTTATAGTAAGGAAGGTTCGAGCGTCCATTTTAATGGCGAAAGCGTTTATGCTGGCGCCACCTATCGGATTGAAGGGGAAAACAAGGTCGAAGGGAACGAGAGCGAATACCACTATCGCGCCTATTTGGATGAGGCGAATTATTTGTCGATCGAAGAAGAAAAAGAAGCGGACGAATACGCTTACGAATACACCCTCGTTGAAAATGGAACGGAACGTTATGCCCTCCATTATGAACAGGATGAAGAAGTGAGCCTTTCTTTCGTCATCGGGACGGCCACTTACGACTATCAGATCAACCATAGCGCGAGCATCTGGAGCATCGCCTACCAAAGTGAAAGCGCCGAAGGCACGATGACTTTGGAGCGGAAAACGAACGAAAAAATCTATACCGATGAAGAGACGGGGATTCAAATTTCAAAAACTTTCCAATAAATTTCAAATCTCGTTCGCATTAAGGGTGACAAAGGAGAAAAAACCATGAAAACAAAACTTGTCACCCTCGCTCTCGCCGCCGTCCTTCTCGCCAGCTGCTCGCCCGCCACCACGAAAACGGGCATTGCCAATTTGGTAAACGAAGGGGAGTTTGCAAAGATTTCCACGTCTGACGCCTCCCTCCATTCCTTATTGGCTGTCGATATGTCGAGCGCGTTGCCGCTTCTTGATTCCTCGACCGCCTTAATGGCCCCGAGCCTCCGCAAAGCCGAGTCGACCAGCGTTACTTCTGATACTTCTAGTTCGGCCGCTTCGAGCACTGAAAATACCAACGCTTCTACCGGGACCAGCTCTTCCGTTACGACTCCTTCAACGTCGACTGAAGATCCGATCGCCGAATTACTTTCTTCGCTCGACCTCTTCATGGCTGGCGACATCAACTTCACCAGCAAAGAGGTTCCCTCGACCTTAAAGGATTACGCCTACCAGCTCGATGTTAAATACGCCTTGCTCGATGGCACCTCAGTTGATTATTCCTTACACTACAATTCCGTTAAGCAAGAACAGGAGATTTCCGAGGACGAAACGGGGTTGGAAGTCACGATTACCGGTGTCAGCATCATCGAAGATACGACCTACGCCTTCACTCTGGTGAGCGAAACCGAAACCTCCAAAAACGAGCAAGAATCCGAAGTGAAGTTTCATCTTGAAAAAGACGCGAAGAACTTTGTTGAGATCAAAAACTCCCTCGAAATCGAAGATAACGAGAAAGAGTTAAAGTACAGCTACCGCCAAGTCGCCGATGGCGTTGAGGTCAATGCCTACAAACTCTCTTTCGAAAACGAGGATGAGGATAAGGAGGACGAAACCAAACTTGTGACGGCCGATAAGGTTTACACGATTGAAACCGAGGCCAAGGATCAGCGAACTTTGGTCTACGTCAAAGAGAAAGACCTCGCGACCGGCGCCGAGACGAAATACGTCTATGAGCGGATCGTGAGCGCTGTCAATGGCGAAGCCGTGACCCGCTACGTGGTTTACCAAGCCTAAGCCGACTCTCCCTGAAGGCACCGCATTCCGAGGCGCCTTCTTTTTTATTCCGAAAAAGAATGGGGTTTTGCAAAGATTTTTGAAAAGGATGCGGGATTTCGTGAGATAATTTAGAAAAAGAGGGGAACGATGATGACACACGAAGATTATCAAAAAGCAGCGGAACATTGGGCTAATGTCGATGCGACTTCAGCTAAGATGGATCCTGAGAGACTCTTGGTCTCAATCCAGACTTATATCCAAGACAACAACACCTGCGCCTTAGCGACAGGCTATGATGGCTTTATTCGCTGCACGCCGATTGAATACAGCTTTCATAATGGGGCCTTTTATCTTTTAAGCGAAGGTGGCTTGAAATTCAAAGCGCTTGAGCAAAACAAGAACGTTTGTTTGGCGATCTTTGACAAATATGAAGGCTTTGGCAAACTCAAAGGCCTCCAGATCATGGGCACTGCCGAAATCATTGAGCCCTTTTCCAAAGAATATGTCGATCACGCCGCTTATAAAAAGATCCCTTTAGCGGCCCTCAAGAAGCTGCCCGAACCGATGAATCTCATCAAAATCATTCCAACGGAATACGATTTTCTGAACAGTGATTTTAAACAAGATGGACTGTCTCCCCGTCAGTCTTTTATTGTGAAATAAGGTTTCTTTTTGGCCTGAAGTAAGGTTGATTTCTTTTCACCGATGATGCTTAATAAGACCTAGAAGGTTTGCGATGGGCTCTTTGGTTTACTCGGTTGAAGATGACGAAAATATCGCCACCGTCATTCGCCTGACCTTGATCAAACAAGGCTTTGACGTCAAGACGTTCGGAGATGGCGAAAGCTTTTTGGATGCTTTCTCGAAGAAAAAGCCAGCGTTGATTTTGTTGGACTTGATGTTACCGGGTATTCAAGGCAAAGAAATTCTGCAATTGATCCGCCAAGATAAGAGCAATGACGCGATTCATATCATCGTCGTTTCGGCAAAATCCCTTACGAGCGACAAGGTTATCGCTTTAGACTTGGGCGCGGATGACTACATCATTAAGCCCTTTGAGCTTTCAGAACTTGTTTCGCGGGTTAATGCCCATATTCGGCGGAGCGAAAAAAGCGACGACGTCTTTGAGTTTTCGTCATTTCGACTCGATCGTTCGACTGGCGAAATCTATGATCAAGGGAAACTCCTAGAACTGACGGCGACCGAATTTGTGATTTTATCGACTTTGCTTCTTCATTCGGGCAAACTCGTGTCCCGCGAAGAACTTTGTCGAGCTTTTTTAGGGAGCAAAGCGGATCTTTCTCCTTCCAGCAAAGCGCTCGATATGCACATCCGTTCCTTAAGGAAAAAACTAGGCGCGGATGGCAAACGGCTCGTGTCGATTTATGGCGGCGGCTATAAAATCGCTTAGCCCTTTATGAATAAAAAACGGATTGTCGTCTCTTCGATTATCATGTCGCTTTTCGCGTTCATCGCGTTTTTTTCCGTAGCTCTTTCGTGGTTTTTCCTCTCTTCGAGCGCCCATGAGAAAAACGTCGAAAGCAATGGGGGCGCTATCGCTTCTTCCTTACACCAAAAACACGATTATTACGATGAGATGCTTCGTTTCGTGGATTTGCCAAACTTTGAATTAACTTACTTTTCGGATGGCTCGTTAAAGAGTTCCTCTGACAGCCTGGGGGCCACAATTACAGTGGAATCCTTGAATTATTTCACGGTTAATGTCGACAAGACTTATCAAGGAAATGAACCATTGGAACAACGCGCTTTTGCCTATCACCTTTACCACATTGAAGAAGATCAGATTTATGTTCGTTATGGTGAGGCGGTTCCTTTGGGCGTTCTTTTGTCTCGCAACTTTCTTATCATTGGCTCCATCGTGGTGGCCGCGGTCGATATCCTTTATATTTTCTTCACTTTACGGCAACTTGAGAAATCGATGAACTCTCTCAAAATTCAGGTTCAAAAACTTCAGGGCGTCGGCGGACTTCCTTCCCAAGTGGTTTATCACGATGACTTGGAGTTTTATAGCAAAATTATCCGCGATTCTCGCAAGGAATTGGAACGACAATTGAGCGAAGCCAAAAGCAAAGCGGAAGAGACCAACTTCATCCTTGATTCCTTCATTGAGGGGATGATCGTTATCGACCAGGATTTCAACATTGTCGTTTTCAACGAAAAGGCCGCCGAAGTGCTTTCTTTAGCTAAAAGCGACGCGTTGCAGCGAAACTTCCGCGTGATTAAGGAACCGCTGATTGTGAAAAACTTGTCGGTGGTGGCGAAAACCGGAATCCGCACCGCGTTTGATCTTAAGATCAACGCCCGGGTATACCACGGGGAAATCGAAGCGATTTCCTTTGATAATTCCGGTCTTCCATCGCGGGGCGCCGCCTTACTTTTGCTTGACGTTACTGACGAATACAACAGCGCGGCGATGAAGCGGGATTTCTTTGCCAATGCTTCCCATGAATTGAAGTCCCCTTTGACCAGCATTTTGGGCTATCAGGAAATGATTGAGCAAGGGGTTTTAAGCACGCCAGAAGAGTTGGCTTCCGCGAATAAAAAGACAGTTGAAGAAGCCAAGCGAATGAACAAAATCATCATGGATATGCTGGCGTTGTCCTCCTTAGAGAACGAGAATCTCCGTCCGGTCGAAAAGATTAATGTCAGCCGGGGAATCGACGAACTCCTTTCGCTTCACGACGCCGAGATTCAAAAGAAACATCTGACCATCAAAAAGGACCGGAACGATCTCTTTATTAGCATTAATGCCGATGACTTCAATAAGCTCTTTGACAATTTGATTACCAACGCCATCAAATACAACAAAGACGGGGGCTTTATCGCGGTGGCTATCGACGAAAAGAAACGGACGGTGGCAATCAAAGATAATGGAATCGGCATCGCCAAGGAAAATCAGTCGCGAATCTTCGAACGTTTTTATCGAGTAGACAAGGCACGTTCCCGCGCCGAAATGGGAACAGGACTAGGCCTTGCCATCGTTAAATATGTCTGTTCTTATTACGGAATCACGATTGAGGTCGATTCGACTTTAGGCATCGGCAGCACTTTCACTTTAACTTTCCCTGAAATTTAATCTTTACGAATGAAAAACTAAGAAATTATCGAATATTTTAAAAACAAAAGTAAGAAAATAGTAATTCGCATATTTACTTGAAAGGGCTTTCATTTTATATTGGTGCCAGCAAAATTCATAACCACTAAAGGAGGTTTTCATGAAAACTAGCAAATTCTTAATGGCGCTTGCAGTCGTGGCTTCAGCCATGGCGCTTGCGGGCTGCCAAAAGACGGCGACATCAGCGGTCGAAAAAGCCATCGCTGACGCCGAGACTCTCACTCAGGACCAGCTTTTTGAAAAAGCGGCCAAAGAACTTGGCTCTAGCGGCCAACTCAAGATTCTTGCGACAACTAGCCGCGGCGGAAAAGATGCGGTCAAGAATGCATTCATCGCGAAGCTTCAAAAGTATGATGCGACCATCACCGCTCCGTTAAAGTACGATACCACCGTCGATGGCGATATCTACACCAAATTAACGGCTGAAATCAGCTCGAACGTCACCGACGGCTACAGCGCCGCGATCGTCCAAGATGGTTATCAGCTCCAGACCAAAGGCCTCGATACCAAGTACTTCAAGAACTACATTCCGAAGGAGTGGAAAGAAGCCTCGGGCGTCGATGTCACCAGCAATGGTGATCCGTTCACCCTCCAATACAACTTCAAGACTTGGATGTACAACAACAAGGGCGTTGAGACCAAGATCGATAATGTTTGGGATGTGACGGCCTCATCCTTCAAGGGCAAGATCGACACGATGAACCCGAACAACGAAAACGTCAACATGGACTGGCTCATCCAGCTCACCGAAAAGACGCAGATTGCGTCCCTAAAGGCGGCTTATGAAGCCTCGACGAATTCTTCGGACGTCAAGATTGCGGACTACTCTAAATATGGCGATAAATCCTATGCCTACGCCTTCATTGATGGCTTCATCAAGAACGCCGTCTTCTATGAAGATGATGGCAAGGCGGTCGCTCACCTCTCGCAGGTTCCGGGCAACGTCGGCTGGATCGTCTACTCCAAACTCTTAAAAGTCGCGGAGTCGGCTGATATTTCGAAAAAGAACCTTGTCGTCGCGGCCTTAGGCACCGACAATACTAATGGTGCTTCGATGGGCGATAGCAAGATTGCCGGATTCGGTGGCTTCATGTATAAGCACTACCTCCAGGTGATGCCGAATGCTCAGTATCCGTATGCTTCTTGCGCTTTCTTCAATTTGATTTCGACCAACGCGGATGCCTATAAGGTTTGGGGCGAGGATGTCGGTGATTATCCGTCGCTTCCTTCCATCAACGTCGATCGGACTCAGTTTGGCAACGGCACATTAGATGGCACCACCTTCACCCAGAAGGCTGGCGAAGCTACTGTCTTCCCGTGCTTGAACGATCCTTCGTCGAATTGGTGGCTCAATAAGGGCGGCGCGGTTGTTGAAACTCCGTCCTACATTGGCGCTAACTACACCACGGTGATTGACTTCATCGATAAGTGCATCGCCGCTAAGTAATCGTTTCGTCAACCTGAGGCGGGTCTTGGATTAGATCCAGGGCCCGCCTTTATTGAGAAAGAAGGTAACCCCCATGAATGATTCGCCTCATTCGCCCGAAGAAGAAAAACCGCATAAAGGCTTTTCTTTGTTCCACAAAAAGACGGCCGTGAGCGAAGATCCTCATTCTTCTGAAGAGGAAAGCGCTTCAACTGAGGTGGCGACAAAACCAACGCCGAGTCCTTTTATTAAAAAGGTTCGTCGGGGTGTCAATACGACCTTGACGTTTTTTGGCGTACCAGCCAATAGCATTTTGGTTCTGTTTGGCGTGGCCCTTCTGATTCTTAACGTCTATCCGATCATTTCGCTTTTAATTAAAGCCTTCACGACCTATGCCTTCGTCGGCACAGGCGATTTTACTTTAGATAACTTCGGTAAGGTTTTTAATTGGACGAATGACACTTCGGTCGGCAACTTCTGGCTGCCGTTTGGCCGTTCGTTATTGGTTTCAACTTTAGCCTGCATCTTCGCCGTTCTCTTTGGCGGGGTGACCGCCTATTTGCTCGCCCGGACGAACATGAAACTCAAACGGTTCATTTCAGCCACCTTTATCTTCCCGTACATCATGCCGCAATGGACCCTCGCCTTGTTCTGGAAAAACCTCTTCATTTCGACGGCGTGCACCGGCGGGTATGTCGGTGAGTTCCAGAAAATCTTTGGTTGGGCCGCGCCCCAATGGTTTGTCTTTGGCTTCTTCCCAATCGCATTAATCCTTGGCCTTCACTACGCGCCGTTTGCTTATATTCTCTTCGGCGGCGTCTTGCAGAACATGGATTCCAACCTCGAAGAAGCGGCCACCATTTTAGGCATCCCGAAATGGAAGACCTTCACCAAGGTCACCATTCCGATGCTTAAGCCAGCCTTGCTCTCAACGATCTTGCTTGTTTTCTCTTCAGCGATGTCCTCGTATTCTGTTGCCGTAACCTTGGGTAACCCAGTCAACTATTACGTCTTGGCAACCAAGATGCAGACCATGTTAACGGGCACTGGTCGTAACTCCGGTCAGGGTTACGTCATGGCCATCGTGCTGATCCTTATTGGCTTGGTCATTTTGACTCTCAATCAGATTCAAACCGGTTCCCGCAAACAGTTCACGACTGTTTCAGGCAAATCCGGCCAAATCACCAAGATCAACCTCGGCAAAGCCGGGAAATGGATTTGGGGCGTTCTTATCTCGATCCTTGTCATGTTCTTCTGCGTTGGGCCGATGGTCTCCTTCTTCTTCGAATCTTTGCTTCCAAATCCGGGCGATTATTCTTCAGGATTCTCCTTCCGGGCCTGGAATTCAACCACTCCGTTGTCGACCAACGATTTCGTGGGCTTCTTCCATGAAAAGAAAATCTGGAATGCCCTTAAAGGATCGGTCTTGCTCTCGCTCGCTTGCGGTTTTATCGCCGGGTTAAGCGGCTTATTGATTGGCTATGCCGTCAGCAAGAAACGGAAATCCAAAGGCGCCCGTTTCGTCAATGGTTTGGCCTTCTTCCCGTATTTGATGCCCTCTTTGGCCCTTTCGGTAACCTTCTATTTGATGGGTCTTAACCTCAAGATGGCCGGAGCGTGGATTGTGGTGGCGATCATCGTCGGCACGATCAAATACATCCCGATGGCGTCCCGCAGCTCGCTTAACGCGATGATGCAACTCTCGGGCGAAATCGAGGAAGCCGGCATCATCCAGCACATCCCGTGGTGGAAACGCATGACCCGCATTATCTTCCCGATTCAGAAATCCGCCTTCATCTCCGGCTTCTTACTTCCGTTCATCTCCTGCATGCGCGAATACGATCTCTTCGTCTTCATCGGCGATGATCAGATGACCCTCACCAAATTCATGTTCCAGCTCGAGGCCGATGGCGTTCCTGCCCTCGAAAACGCTGCCAACTTCGTGTTGATTGTGATTATCCTTGTCGTGAACTGGCTGACGACCTTGCTCACAGGCGCCAGCATTGATAAAGGAGTAGGAGGCAAATAATATGCCAAAAATAGTGCTTGAAAACGTGTCGAAACGCTGGGGCGGCTTCTATGGTGCCGATCACCTCTCGATGACGATTGAAAACAATAGCTTCGTAACTTTGCTTGGGCCTTCGGGTTGCGGCAAAACCACGACGCTTCGTATGATCGCTGGTCTTGAAACTCCGACTTCAGGCAAGATCACGATGGATGGGGAAACCATCTTTGATAGCGATACGGGCGTCAACGTTCCACCCCAAGACCGTCACGTGGGCTTCTTATTCCAGAACTATGCGCTTTGGCCGCATATGACCGTTTATAAGAACATCACCTTCGGTTTGCAAGAGCTTAAGGAGAAGATGCCCTTAATCGATTCCACCTACCTGAAATATCGCCGCTTAAGCCAAGTGGTGCTCAAGATCGATGATATCAAGAAATATCTCGGCTATTCCTTCGACAAGAATCACAAGATCATTAAAGACAAGGCGTTGCTTTTCCTCATTGATGGTTTTGAAATTTCAATGAGTTCAGCCAAGGAACTTTTCGATCTCCATATTGAAGAGAAAAACGATGTCGAATGTCATCATCTCGCCGATGAAAAATCCGCGGAATATCTTGCCAAAGCCGACGCTTCGGCCAAGAAAGTTGAAGACAAGGGCTATTCGCTCGATGAGCAAGGCCAATACGTCAAAGACGGTGAGGTCTGCACCAGCGTTCGTAAACTCGATTCCGAAGAGATTGATCTTCGGGTTCGTCGGGTTGCCCGTATCGTCCATGTTGGCGAATTCATGGATCGTTATCCTTCGGAGCTCTCCGGTGGTCAGCAGCAGCGTGTCGCCATCGCTCGGACTTTAGCCCCGGGACCGAAAGTCATCTTCATGGATGAGCCGTTAAGTAACCTCGACGCCAAACTCCGACTTGAAATGCGGAGCGAACTCAAACGTCTCCATGTCGAGACGGGTTCTACCTTCGTTTATGTTACCCATGATCAGCAAGAAGCCATGACCTTGGCCACCAAGGTTTGCCTCATCAATAACGGCGTGATCCAGCAATACGAACCGCCGCTTGATGTCTATCACAACCCCGCCAACCTCTTCGTTGCCGATTTCATTGGCTCGCCCAGCATCAACTTTATTGAAGTCTTAGCCGAGCAAAAAGGCGATGACCTCAATCTCACGATGTTTGACGATGTCAAAGCAACCTTTAAGCCCAATACCTATCTCAATCTGAAAGCCTTTGGCGAAGAACGGGATAAGGAATTGGTTATCGAGAACAAAGAAAAGGAAACGGAAGGTCATCAGAAGGGCTTCGTTGAGAAGGAAAATAGCGATCGTGCCTTCAATTACCACATCAACAAAGTCGCCGGAGTCATCTCGGCGGAAGAAGAACACGAAGTTCAGGAGAACCAATATATCTTGGGTATCCGTCCGGAATTCGTCCGTATCGGTGATGAAGGGCCCTTAGCGACTGAAATCTATAGCGCCCTCCCAACCGGTATGGAGACGACCGTTAAACTCCGGGTTGGCGAATTCATCCTGACTGGCGTCGTGTTCGGCGGCGTCGATTACAAGATCGGTGCAAAAGCTCAGCTTGATGTCGCCGGGAACGAGATCCTCTTATTTGACCGCAAGAGCGGCAAACTGATGGCCTCGGGCTCCTTGGTGATTAAGCCAAACGCCGAAGATAAGGCGAAATAAGATTAGCCCAGAATAAGCAGGAGGTTCCTCCTTCCTGCTTTTTCTTTTTCGCCAACTTTTCTTTTCTTCTTCACGCCTAATGCTAAAATGAAAATTAATCAGGGGCGTCGAGAAGGGGGCAGGGGGCAATGACAATTGTCGTGGTCGATGACGAGGTTTCAGCCTTAACAACGTTTTTGGTGAACGTCGTTAATGAAACCCGTTTGGACTACAAATTCTTTCAGGAAAACCCGAAAGAATGTTTAAGCTATTGCGAGAAGAACGAAGTGGTCGCCGCTTTCCTTGATATCAATATGCCCGTGATGAACGGAATCGATCTTGCTGAAGCTCTTATTCGACTCAACCCTGCCATTAAGATTGTCTTTATTACCGGTTACGCTTTTGATGTTGAGGCCATTCAAAAACGGCTTGGAGATCATCTTTTAGGCTTCGCTTATAAGCCTTTCGACTCGGATGTCCTTAATCGCTATATCGATTTGATTTATACCGCCTCGTTTAAACCGAAGATCGCCTTTCACTGCTTTGGCCATTTTGATCTTTTTCTCAATGGTCGGCCTCTCGATTTCTATTCGAGCAAATCCAAAGAATTGTTGGCCTTGTTGGTCGTTTATCAAGGCGCGAACGTTTCGATGGATGATGCCATCTGCCATCTTTGGCCCGACAAAAGCGTCGATTTGGCCAAGCGACTTTATCGTGATGCCGTGTGGAAACTCAGGAAACTCCTCAGCGAAAACGGCCTCCTTTTTCTCGTGAATTTCCGTCGGGCGCAGTTGGCGTTAGTTCCCGAGTACGCCGAATGCGATTATTGGGATTATTTAGCGAAAAAGAATAACGATTACCATGGCGAATTTTTGCTCAACTATGATTGGTCGTTCGATTATCAAAACCGCTTGGACACCATGGAGGTCCATTAGCAGAACTACGGCACGAGGAAGCGCACACTAAACGCGATGAAACCCACAGGGGCAAAAGGAAAACAAGGGTTGACGATTCTTCTTTTCCTTGCCGCCTTGATTTTGGTTCTTTTGGGTCCGATCGCCTATTTATTGACCTCCTACTATCCTCACGTCCTTTTTACTTATCAAGAAGCAGTGGATGGGGTTAAGGATTGCACAAATTACTCCTTAATCACCAACACTTGGGAACGTTTAAATGGCAAATGGTCCTTTTATTACGATCGCTGGATTGTCAGCGATCATGATGGCGAGCCGCGTGATGGCGTGATTGATCCGATGGATTCGTGGGCGGGTTATACCGTTTCCGATGGCCGCGTTTTAGCTCGCGAAGGTTACGCTTCTTACGCGCTTGAAGTCAAAGGCGCTCCCGAAGGGATGCCACTTGTTTTCGATTATTTGGCTTTTGATGGGGCGTATTCGCTTTATGTTGATGGCGAGTTGATGGCTCGATCGGGTGTGTCTAGCAAAGAATTGAGTCAAGTTAAAAAAGCGTCCTTTTTCACCTTTAAAAAAGACGGCGTTGTTCCCAAAGGCGGCAGTTTTCGAATTGTCGCCGAGCTCGCAATGAACGATCATGGCGGCGCCTTTTCCCCGCCTTGCTTGGTGCCGAATTATCAGCCAGGGACCCCTGAAGATTCGCTTACTAAAATGCTGCCTTTTGTTTCGGGTGGTTTGATTTTCGCGATGGCGGTTGGCTCTTTGACTTTGTTTCTTTCTCAAGGCAAAAAGAATCGGGACTGGACCTTGCCCGCTCTTCTGTTCGGCATCGCCTTTTATTTTGCGTTCTCGCTCGACATGCTCAATGCCTTCCGCTATTTTCGTTTCCCGACTTCCTGGCGGGTATTTCAAGCGATGACGGTGGTGGGCCAAGTTCTTTTGACGGCGATTCTCTTCCTTTCGCTCCACCGACGTGGCTATTGGAGCTTAGGAAGCCGGAAGAAGGACCGAATTTCCATGATGGTTATTTTCTCCTTGACCGCTTTGTTGGGGCTAGGGGCTTTGCTTTCTTATGGTTATGATTGGGCTCGGTTTTTCTTTTATGGACTGACTTTCTTGCTGGCGCCGTTACTTTATTTCGCGTGCCATTCGATTTCAGAAAAGAAGAAACAGTCCTTCCTCTTTGCTTCGGTTTTGACTTTACTGATGGATATTTTCGTTTCTGAAGGACTTCCTTATTGCAACTATCGGACGGCGGTGACCTATTTGATTTCGTCCTTCTTTTGTCTTTTTATCGCAGTTTTAGCCTTCTTGATTTTCTGGCAAGAAAGCGCAGCGATTCGGGCTCGTCAAGAAGAGGGCCAGCGGCTAAAGGAAGCATACTCTCAGGCTAAAGAAGAAGCCTTACGAGAGCAGATCAAGCCCCATTTTGTTTTCAACTGTTTGACTGCGATTGAAAACTCTTATCACCAAAATCTGAAGAAAGGCGATAAGACGATGACGATGTTTGCCAAACATCTGCGGAACGACGTAGATTCGATGGATAACGACCTCGTGCCTTTTAACCAAGAGCTCGACATGATTTTCAACTATGTTAATTTGGAAAATCTTCGTCTCGAAAAGAGCTTCCCGGTCTATTTCGATATCGACTATCAGGACTTCTTAATTCCACCATTATCCCTGCAGCCCTTGGTCGAAAATGCAATTCGTTACTCGAAAGTGAACGAAAAAGAAGATGGCTATATTCAAATTCGTTCTTTCTTAAGGGATGATGGCCGGATCGAAGTGGACGTCGAGGATAACGGCGTGGGCTTCGATCCCTTGAGTGTTACCTCCTCTTCGAAGGGTCTCGCCAACGTCAAAGAACGGCTTAAACTCCTCTTAAACGCTGAGATTCTTATCGAAAGTGCCCCAGGGAAGGGCTGCTTGTGTCGGCTGGTTTTCGTGCCTCAAAAAGAAATCCCCCAAAATTGACATAAAACAATCGATTGGCCTTTCCACCTCGATTGCCTTGTTTTTGATGGAGGTCTCGAAAAAACAAAATAGAGGGGTTTTGCCGGCGATTTTGTCAATACAGGAGAAAGTCTTTTGCTGGTCGAAGAGACTTTTCCTTAACAATGACGTCTTTTGATGTCTTTTTGAACGGACTCACGCTATAGTAATCGCGCTTAAAGGGCAAATCATGCGATTTTTCCGCCAAATTGACTTAAGTAAAGGCACCCCGTGGAAGGTGATTTTACTTTTTTCTCTTCCAATCATCTTTGGTAACTTCTTAGCTCAGATTTATAGCATCGCCGATGGCTACATGGTCGGGCGCTACGTCTCCGAGGACGCTTTCGCTGCGATTAGTTTATCCGGAAACGTCATGTATCTTGGCACAGCTTCTTTGACGGGATTAGCCGCCGGCATGAGCGGGTTTACCGCCCAACTCTTCGGAGCGAAGGATTACCAGGGTTTACGCAAAAGCTATGCCACTTCGCTTTTCCTTGGTGTCATCATCACGTTGGTGTTGTCTTTGCTGCTTTTAGGATTGCTTGATCCGATTCTTCTTTTGGCAAAAGTCGAGGTCGGGAGCAACGTCTATCAACTGAGCAAACTCTACTTGATGGTTATCTTTGCCGGACTAATCGGCACCTTCTTATTTAACCTTTATCTGAACTTCTTACGGGCAATCGGCGATTCTTTCGTTCCGTTATTCCTTTTGATCATTTATTCGTTTTTGAATATGGGCCTTGATTACCTGTTTATCGTTGTCCTTCATATGGGTGTTTTAGGAGCAGGGCTTTCATATGATATCGCCCTTCTCCTCTCAGGCTTAACCGGTACCGTTTGGGTCTACATCAAATACCCGAGGCTCCATCTCCAGTGGAAGGACTTCTCGTTTGAAAAGAGTTTCTTCCTTTCCCACTTAAAAATGGGTTTGCCAATGGCGGGATTATTCTTGTTGATTGGCTTTAGTGTTTTGATTATGCAAGGCGGTATCGATCAATTTGGCAGCGAAGCCATCAATGGTTATTCTTCGGCCTCCCGCCTTGAAAACCTGCTCTGTGTCTTTATTTCCTCTTTGGGCTCGGCTCTCGAGGCCTATTGTGGAGTGAACTATGGGGCTAAGCAATATCATCGTCTTAAAATCGGCTTGACCCAATCTGTGATTATCATGGGGATCGATCTGTTGCTTAAAATCGGCATCAGCCTTTTGGTGATGGATAGAGCGGCGGACTTCTTCTTAAGCGCCCCAAGCGAAACCACCAAGGCTTATTGCCGGATGTATATCTATTGGGATATTGCGACTTATCTCTTCTTGGGTATGATCTATGTTTTCCGTAACGCCCTATTGGGTCTAGGAAAAAGCTGGCCGCCTTTCTTCTCAGGCATGGCGGAATTCGTGGGCCGGAGCGTCATGTCTTTAGCGATCGTTATTCCTTTGGGCGCGGTCGCCGCCTTTGGTTCGCCGGGCATCGCCTGGGTTCTCTCGGGTACCTTATTGATGGTTTGGGGCATCGTCACGGTCTACCGCAATCCGAAATTTAATCATGACGAAATCTTGCCCGAAACCTCGAGAGAAGAGAAACATCGCAGTCTTCAATAGAAAAGATATGACGTCATGGAGATCGAACCGAGAGTCTCGCTGTCATTGAATATTTTGACGTGGTCCTTTTCGTCTCGCGCACCCAATAAATAAAGTAGAGGCGCGTAATGTTCAACGCTCGTAAAAGCCTTGGAGGCATCGGGGTCTCTGTCAAAATGAACGAGGGCATTAACATCGTTGTTTAGCACGCGTTCATTAATCCGTTTTTGATAGTCCTCGGCCCAAGGGTAGCCCCCTTGATTATCCCAATCGACGAGATAAAGATTGTGAACGATGCTACCGGTGCCGAATAAAAGGATTCCTTGTTCACGCAGGACTTTCAGTTTCTTTCCTAGCTCGACCATTTCTTGAGGGGAAAGTTGATGATTCACCGACATCGCAATCACCGGGATGTTGGCTTCCGGATAGCTGCGGCGCAGGACCGACCAGATGCCATGGTCAATCCCAAAGCTGGCGTTCGTCTTCCCTCCGACGAGGTTTGCGATACTTTTCGCTAAGACAGGATTGCCTTGCGGATGGTAAGTGATGCGATAAAGCGCATCAGGGAAACCATACATATCGTAGATTTGCTTAGGATTTTGAGCATCATTGAGAAAAGTCCCATCGGCGTAGTAGTGGGCCGAGATGGCCAAGATGGCTTTCGGGGTTGGGATTTCTTTGCTGATCGCCTTCCATCCTTCGGAGTAACGGGTATCTTCTAAAGCATTAAGCGGGGAGCCGTGTCCCACAAACAGCATCGGCATTAAGGGAGTGTTCATCGTCATTTTCTCCTCCTTCGCGTTAACCCTAGCTTGCTTTGGCTAGGAGCGGTAGCGATATGCAACAATTGTGGAAAACTTTCGTGGAAGATTGCTTTCGCCTTCAATCTTAACAAGCGAAATCCCTGCAAAATCTCGATCGTTTTTGCAAAAGCCCAACTCATATTTAAAACAGTGTGATGCCGGTGTCGCTTTCGACTCAAAGAGTCGGATATCTTCTCTTCGTAAAGAGAAGGGTTACACGATTCTTTCGATTTTTACTGATTTCCCGTATATCGGTAATTAATTTAATTCCGATTAAAATCTATTTTTTTCTTTGGGGAAACGTGGGCATAATAGTCAAGGAAAAACCCTGATTGGGTGATGGATATGGAAAAAACTGTTATTGTCGCCCTCGCCGGAAAAGGCGGGGTAGGTAAGACGTCTTTAGCTGCTGTCATCGTGAAAAGCCTGGTCGAACAACATCCTGGAAAAAAGATTTTAGCAATTGACGCCGATCCTGCGGTCGGCCTTTCGGTAGCCTTGGGAATCACCGTCAATACAACCATCGATGATGTCCGCAAGGAAGCGGTCAAGGCGGCTGGCGAAGGCAAGAACGCCGTGGTTGAAGTCTTGGGCAATGCCGAGTATTCAATTGAAGAAGCCATTGTAGAAGGCCCTGGCTTTTCCTTTATTGCGATTGGCCGCCCTGAAGCGGCAGGCTGCTATTGCCGCATTAACGATTATCTTAAGGATGTCATTGCAGCGATTGCTTCTTATTACGATTTCATTGTGATCGATGGCGAGGCAGGGGTCGAACAGATTAACCGCCGCGTCATGGAGAAAGTGACGCATTTGATTTTGGTAAGCGATCAAAGCAAGAAAGGGCGCCAGGTTGTTGAAACCATCAAATCGGTCGCCGATGAACTGGTGATGTATGAAAAGATTGGCGTTATTGCCAATCGGCTATCGCCTGAAGCGATGGATGCTCCTTTGGATTTTGGATCCGTGCCCCTTTTGGCAAAGATCCCGATGGACAATCAATTGGCCGATTACGATCTCAAAGGCGAAAACGTTTTTTATCTGCCAGATTCCTCGCCGATCTGCGTTGGAGCTAAAGAAGCCTTGGCGAAATTAGGCATTTAAAACGAAAGGGGAGTTACCTTGAAAGACCTTAAGCATCTTTATTATTTTGAAAAGCTTCTTGAGAATTCGAATAACGAATTAATCGAGAAAGCCCAAAAGGACGGACGCTTGGCGATCGGCCACGTTTGTTATCAGATTCCCGAGCCGCTATTGAACTTGCCGGGCTGCTTCTCCGTTCGGCTTCGCTCTCCGTACCACCTCGATGGAAATGGGCGGTTATTATCTTACCGCTTTGTTTTGCGAAGCCTGCCGGGCCTTGCTCGAACGGGCTTTAGAGGGTGGCTTTAATTTTCTTGATGCCGTTATCGCGCCCGAAGCTTGCGCGATGATGAACCGCTGCGTTGAAAACATCGAACATTTGAATTGTTGCACGAAGCCGAAGTTCTTTGCCTCCTATTGTGATGTGCCGATGAAATCGGATGAGGTGACGCTAAAACACTACGTTTTACAGATGCAAGAGCACGTTTTAAAGCCCCTTCATGAGCATTACGGGATCGACATTTCGGATCAAGCGATTCGTCAGGCGGTTGAGGACCAAAACAAAATCTCCCGGCTTATCACGGAAATTGGGGATTATCGGAAACTTGAGCAACCGCGCATCACTGGCTATGAGTTCGCTGTCTTTTGCTTAGCGAGTTATTGTTGTCCGAAAGACCTCCTAATTCCGATGTTGGAAGAAACGGCGGAAGAACTAAAAACAAGAAAACCAGAACCCTTGGGTACCTACCGTGCTAGGGTGGCTTTGGTCGGATCGGAAGTCGATGATCCGATGCTTTTAAAACTTGCCGAAGAAAGTGGGGTTATCGTCGTCGCCGACCGTTATTGTTTTGGCTCGCTTCCTGGCCGACAAGAAATCGTTCTGCAACCGGACGAAGACGCTTTAACCCAAGTGTGCCGTTATTATATGACCTCGGGTCAATGCCCGCGGTTCTTAACCACCGAAAAAGTTGATGAACGACATGCCTATGTCGATAAAATCGCCAAGGAATACCATGCGGATGGTCTGATTATCGAACAAATTAAGTTCTGCGATTACTGGGATTATGGTCGCGCCCTAATGAATGCGACGATGCAACACGAATATGGTTACCCCACCTTGTCAATTGACCGGCCGTATAACGTCGGGGAATCCTCGGGCCAAATTCGCACCCGAATCCAAGCCTTCGTCGAATCCTTGGAAATCAAAACGATTGAGCGCAAAGAAAGGGAGGCCAAGTAAATGGGAAAGGAACTGAATTCCGTTGAACTGGGGAAACTCAATAAGCCTGGTAAACGGACCTATACCCACCGGGAATGGCGGGGATGGAAAGACACCTTCTATGACTTTTCGCGCTGGCTCCACAACCTCAAAGTCATGTCGAAATTTATTCTCAAACCCACCAGCCTCAAGGCCCTTTTCACCTATCGCTGGTTTGGCAATTACTTGGCGGCTTTCGATTACATTGATCGTCACATGGAAGGCGTGAGAGGCCCGCAGTTAAGAATCGGTCACATCGAATATGATTCGATCGTCGAGCACTTAACCCAAACGATGGACACTCTCTTTAAATGCGATAAGCGGATTGGCAACAAGCATGGCAAGTACGACGCTCTGAATAAGAAGCTTGTCATCATGGACGAAAACGGGATGATGGTCATTGCAACGGGTTTCCCTAATCTCAAATTCCTCTCGAAAGAGGTTCCTTCGGTTTATACCGGATCGACGATTGCTCAAGATGGAGTTTTGCATTACATCGATGTTTCGGAAGAGTTCCAAATCCCTTCCGATGTTTGTCCGATGCCTTGCGCTGAACTTGGCGTGGCAATCGATGAGGATTATCCGATTTGCGGCGTTTGCTCAGTGCACTGCAACACCACTTGTGATGGTTCTTTGATGGGCAATCAGATTGAGGATCGGCATGATGATTTGCCCTCTTTCACGATGGCTGCTCCCATGCGGCACCAGCAACAATCTGTTTTAGCTTATTCTCGCGACCAAGTCGTCGCGGCCATTCACTTTATTGAAGAACATACCGGCGAAAAATGGAATTGGGATGCCTTCGCGAAAAACATGAAGGTTTATAACGCCCAGAACAAAGTCTTCGATGAGTGGCTTGAAATCAATAAGACCGACTTCCCACAGGTGTGCGGGAACAACCTCATGCTTTATCGTGACGCCGAATACATGGTCATCTCGGGCCGCGACGCCACGTTCCTTAAACAAGATGAAGAGATTCTCCGTTTGGCCAAAGAAGGTTATCAACACAAAGTCAAAGTGGCAAAAGAAATGCGCCATCGGGCTCTTGTTTGGGGCGTACACGCGCAATACTACACCGCCTTCAACCAGTGGTTGGCCAATTGCTGGGGCATTGTTGTGCTTTGCGATATGCTCTCTTTTACGTTAACCAAGCCGATTCATTACGAAGACCACGAACAAGCGATGCTCGATTTAGGCGAATACAACATGAATATGATTATGCGGAATCACTCCAACGGCGGTTATGAAGTCGGGGTCGAGCAACTTTGGCAATATTGTGAGGAATATCGTGCCGATACGGTCATCATGTACGAACACATCGGTTGTAAGTCGATGGCGGGATACCATGGGCTAATTGAGGAAGAAGGCCGGAAGCGGGGGCTCCATATCATCTGGGTCTATCACGCGCTTATGAATCCGACTAAAGCCTCGCGAAAAGATATGCGCGAAGACGTCAATCGCTATATGAAGACGGTCATGCGGGAAACGCCTTTAGATCCGACTTTGGTCGATATGGACGATACGACGCGTTGGTAAAACGAAGGAGAAAACAAACATGAAATACTATGGTGGTTGCGATGCAGGTTCGACTTACACGAAGGTCGTGATTCTTGATGAAACGGGCAAAATCGTTTCTTCGATTACCCTGAAGTCGAAAATCAATCCGGTTGAGAGTGCTCGCCTTTCGTTGGAAGAAGCGATAAAAGCGGTCCCCGAGCTTCATAAAATTGAGGATTTATCCTATCTTGTCGGCACGGGTTATGGCCGAAATAAAGTCCCTTTTGCCGATGAAAACATTTCAGAAATCTCTTGTCACGCGATGGGCGTTCATATCGCGGATCCCAGCGTGACTTCCATTATCGATATCGGTGGGCAGGATGTTAAAGGCATTGCCATCGATCCGAAAGATGGCACCGTCCTCAATTTCGCGATGAACGATAAGTGTTCGGCGGGGACCGGCCGTTTCTTTGAGGCGATGGCTCGGTCGTTTGAAATGGATCTTGATACGTTCTGCTCTTTATCCTTAAAAGCGAAAAACATTATTCCAATCACCTCGCAATGCACGGTCTTCTGCGAGTCTGAAGTCATTTCGCTCGTTGGCGAAGGCAAGCCGATGGAAGATATCGCGGCTGGCATTGAAACCTCGGTGGCCAAGCGCTGCTTCGTCATGGCAAAAAAAGCCGGAGCGACCGATTCAATCACGTTGACGGGTGGCTGCGCGAAAAACGCTGGACTCAAACAAGCTATTGAAAAAGTGCTTCACATCAAAGTGAAGGATTTGCCGATTGATCCGCAACTGATGGGCGCCTTGGGCGCCGCGGAATTCGCGAGAGTGAAGGGGAGCGCACAATAACTATGAATTGGTGGATAATTCTTCTCATTGTCCTCGGCTCGATCGTGGGTTTTGTCTTGCTCGTTTTCGTTCTTCTTTTCGTGGTCTATATAACGAATTTCGATTCGAAGATCTTGGCTTTTGTCCAACGCAAGATGGCCAAAGTCTATGACAAGCGGAAACGGAACCGTCATCTCGAGTAATCATGCGTATCTACGATCCGCTTATTTTTAAAATCGAAGAGCTTTTTGCAGGGATAACGCCGCGAAAGTTGTCTTTGACTTCCTCCTGGAAAGAAGAAAGGGGAAAGGTTTTCGTTTTCCCCGAAGATGCCGCCCTTGAACTCGGCGGGGATGAGCCTTCTTCTTACGTCATTGCCTATACGTCAAATCCGGATTTGGTCAAAGAAGACGAAGCCGAATTGATCGGAGAAGATGCGAACACCTTACGTGGAAATGCTCCTTTTGCCCATCTTGTCTTTATTCGTCTCAAAGCCAATACGCCCGAAAGCGAGCAAGAGTGTTACCGGATTCTTCGGGACATCGAATATCAGCGTTATCAAGTGAAGCCCCAAGGCTATATGGTTCGGGTGAACACCAACGAAATCAAGGAAGGCGGTCGTCTCAGCAAAGATGCGACAAATCGTGGCTTTTCTTTTTGCGACTTGGCGGCCTCTTACGCTCAACATTATCATTCGAATCCTTATGTCGAAGCGGTGCGCCAAATTTTCATTACCGACCCCCGATTCCCATGGGCCCAACTCAAGGAATTTGCTTCGCTAAATGAAGGCATAACGTTGACGTTGGATCACATTCTAAAAACACTGAAGATGGATTGCCGGGTTTGCTCGTTCAAATCGATTTGCGATACCGTTGAAGGAATGCGAGAAATCCATCAGCAAGAAAAAGATAACGATAAAGCGAACAAATAGGTCGTTTTTGCAAAAATAAATTCGGTTTTGCAGGGATAATTAAAAAATGATACTGGATTTCTTTTGCATGAGATCCAAATACTGTTTTTTGGTTTCGCCCGCTTTGCGGCGCGACAACGGGACGATGCTGCCATCGCTCAAGACGATAGTGTCTTCTTTGATCAATGAGATATAACGGAAATTCACCAAGATGCCTTTGAAGCAGGTGATAAAACCATACTCCTCTAGGCTTTCGGTCAATTTTTCCATGGTCGAAGAAAGGCGTTTCGCTTCTTTGTCACCTGAGACATGAATCAATTGGTTATGGCGGGAGCCTTCAATATAGGTGATTTTCTCGAAAGGGATGGTTTCCTGCCCTGCGGGAGAATTGATGACTAACCGCTTCGGCTCGTAACGTTCGCGGTAAGCGAGATACGACGTGAGGATTCGGGTAATGTCTTTCTCAAAATTGCTCTTTCTCACAAAGCCATAAGGGTGAGATTCAAAGGCCTCAAAGACTTTGTCTTCCCGGTTCGAAACATAAATAATAGCGGTCTCGTCGCCTTGTTGACGGAGTTTCTTGCCGAAACTAATGCCATCGATCTCCGGCATTTCGATATCCAAAAATAGAAGGTCAAAAGCCTGGAGCGACATATCGTGCTCTAGCGTCGGAAGGAGGGTGTAGGTATAAAGATCGAGCAAAATTCCTTGGGCTAAAAAGTGGCTTTTGATTTGTTCCGAAAGAATTTTTAAGGTCTCGCGGTCATCATCGGCGACCGCTACGGTCAACTTATCGCTTTGCATGCTTTTATTGTAACGCAAAGAAGGGACAAAAAACTATTTCTCAGGGGATTTGCACGGATTTTCAAGCATAACTGAGGCTTTGAAGGTGGTGTTCTGGACACTATAGGTTACATAGCCATGATTTTTCTCTGCCAACGCTTTGACGATTTTTGTGCCGTAGCCGTGGTTCGAGCGATTCGCTTTGCTGGTGTGCAAAGCCAAAACATCCGTTTCATGGTTGGCGGGGGTGAAGGCGTTTTCAACGTAGATGAAGAGGTAATT
>Ga0183095_11064_pt1 | contig 34933 bp, 55 predicted proteins | sample BioMet4_FD_130346 | JGI IMG/M metagenome (GOLD analysis project Ga0183095, IMG submission 130346) | Microbial communities from bioreactor (seeded with sewage sludge) at LBNL, California, USA - Biofuel metagenome 4 (v2) (version 3) | ecosystem: Engineered > Bioreactor > Anaerobic > Unclassified ...
TCGCAATCGAAAGCAAAAAGAAAACCCTCGAATCCTCGAGGGTAACTTTCATCTGGTGCCCCGCCGCAGAGTCGGACTACGAATTGGTCCTTACCATGGACCCGTTATACCGTTTAACTAGCGGGGCTGAATGTTGCGCGTTGTGCATTACAGACTTTCATGGTCACAATCAGCGTTCCTGTGGAGCGTGGTTTCAACCATTTCGAGATTTCGCGCAAGAAGGATTATAGTTGCTCAGTCACTTCGTGACAAGAGAAAAACATTAGAGGTCATAGTTTTTGTGGAGTCTCTTTTGGTCTTTGAGCCAATCGGGATCTAGTTCATCGTTCAGCTTGCCTTCGATTCGATTGATCAGATAGCGGACCTTCCAATAGATTTTCTTTAGATGGAAAAAACTATCGCCAATCGAGACGTGATAACCCCAAGTTTTTTCCAATTTGTCTTTCATAAACAATAAAAGGGCTACTAGGAGGGACCCAATCTCCGTTCGCCCATTTTTCAGTGAGAGTCGAGCTCGGCCTTCACTCAGATAACCTTGCCTTCTTTTGAAGGGACAACCGCGACCGCGTTGGCGGTGACAGTGGTTTCTTCCTTTTCGAGTTTGGCAAGCTGCGCTTTGAGGTCAGCGATCTCTTTCGCCTTCTTCTCCTTCTTGGCGTTCTCCTTGGCAAGTTTTTTGCTTGCCTTGGCGGTCGCTTTGAGTTTCGAATAGGCATCGGTGATCTGAGCCGGGCTTAACGCTTCGACTTCGGCTGAGCCTGTCGCTTCCGCGATGGCCTTCTTCTCTTTGGCTAGTTTGGCTTTGACAAAGGCATCAACCGCTTCATACAAAGCGATTGACAACGCTGAGAAAACCGATGCGATTGAGAAATAAGCCGTCCAGTTGAACTGAGCGAAGTCCCACTTGACCATTCGCCAAGCATAGAAGACGAAGGTCACGATGAGGGAAACAACGATCGGAATGAAAACGAACCAAACTGTGACCGCCTTCTTGTCGATCTTGGCTTTATAAGCCCATTCCTCGGCCTTCTTTTTCAAGGGCCATTTGACAAGTTGGGTAACAATCGAGATCACGATGACCGCGACCGCTCCCCAAAAGCCATAGGATTGGACTACGGATTGAAGCAGTTTTGCAACTTCCTCCATATTTTTTACCTCCTTTCTTTTTATGATCTGATCCGGAAGAGTCCGCTCCGGGTCTGCCTATCGCTAGGACTAAGCGCCTCAGTTGCCCGCCAACTTATCGCAGTAGTAGGTGTTGAAACTGAGGTATCGCTTGATGTCGTAACGGAATTGGTGATGGACAGTCCCATCGGGATTGGTCACCGTTTCCTCGCGGATGTTGAAATTGACATCCATTCCGTTCTCCCCATAGGGGACTTCCGCGCTCGGCTTCGTGTCGGATGTCGCGCCCTCGATCAGCTCATACTTCTTCTCGTCCATACTTTTTCTCCCTTCCGGCTTTGCTAGCCAGTTTCTTTAGGTATTTCAACTCCCTTGGCGTGGTGTACTTAGCCACCAAGCCTTTTGAATCGGAGTTTACGATGTATCCCCAATAGGACCAAAACCGCCTAATCATCGTCGTGGGGATGCGCTGATGGCTTTCGTACAATCGGTTCACCCTAAGCAGGCATCTTCTGATTCGCCTCCAATCCCTTTTGCGTATCTCGATGTGGTCGCGGTAGAAACGATAGCCAACGTAATCGACATCGTTTCCTCGGAACCTTCCATCTTTGTCGAGGTAAGAGGTCCTTTGGACGCGCTCATTGTCATGGGTTTGGAGTTGCAGCTTCTCGGACAGGTATCTCTTGATGTCACCGATGGCCTGCTCCAACTTCCTTTGGTTGGAGCCGAAGATGATGAAGTCATCGACATATCGCGTATAGGCGGTTATTCCGTACTTCGGGCCGATGGTCTCTTTGACCCAGTGATCGAAGGCGGTGAGAGTGAAGTTGGCGAATAGCGGTGATGTGTAGGTACCGATTTTCAAACCGACTCCGTTCTCGGTTGACGATTCGATGTCGGACCTCAGCATGGTGATCATCCTTTCGTCTTTGATCTTCGTGCGTATCTGCCCTTCGAGGATGAAGTGCTTGACCCTGTTGTAGAACTTCCGGATGTCGAATTTGACGAAGTACCTCGTCCCGCTCGGGTCAACGCGGAACTTCTTTGACAGGTATCGGATGATCAGCGCGGGTCCCCTGCCCTTGATGGAACCGCAGCTCATCATCCATTGGCCCTTGGTCAAGGCAGGCTCGACAACCTGCCTAACCATGTGTTGCTGAATCTGAGTGGGGAAGAAGGCGGGGACGTAGACATCGTCTCTTACCTTTCCCGAAGGCTCGTCTTTGACGACCTTCTTGATGTAATGGCTTTCGACATGGTCCAACCGAGCAACGTACTGGTAGGTCCTGTCTAGTTCCTTGAAGCAATTTTCCACGGATGTTCGATTCCGTTTGCTTTTGGATGCCTCATTGAGCGCCTTGACGAAGTTTTCCTTTGGAGAGTATTTCTCCATGAGATGTCCTTCTCTTTTCATAGGCATCCTTTCTTGTCATAAGGGGTTTTTCGGTAAACTTTCCTACTAGACCCCTGCTTCCGACATATTTCCATCCGCGTTGCCGGATGAGGATGTGGAGACCTGCGTGCGACTAGGCGACCCAAGAATGGGTGAAACGCGATGTTGTAGTTCGAATCACCGAAACCATTGTTGAGGTTAAGCGTGCGCGGACCCGCATTAGACGAGTTGTTACCGTTCGCACTCACAAGGACCCCGGAGCAACAGGGCGAGCGACTTATGATCTCCATACCCTTTTCGAATCAGACTGATCTTCTATGCAGGGGAGGTCCCCCACACCCCCCTAAAGCAACAAACAAGGGCGAAACGCGATGATGAAGTACGAAACACCGAAACCATCGTTGAGGTTAAGCGTGCGCGGACCCGCAGCAGACGAGGCGTCACCGTGCACACTCACAAGGACCTGAAAGAAGGAGGTTCCCGCAGTCGTTCTCGGGTTAATCCAGTAATAGTCGCAAACGTAGGTGAAGTCCGATGCTCCCAACTCGGTGGGCACCAAGCAACCGCCATCGACCGCTTGCTTCTTCTGCCAACCACTCGTTGCCGGGAGGCTGATGCCATCGTCCTCGTAATAGGTCGATGGGCTATCCAAGGTCGAGCCTTTGCGGAATCGCACAAGCGTGATCTTGTTCGACACGCCATCATGAACGTCCTTCATCGCCATGTCGGAGACGTACTCCCACATGGAGCCATACCATTTCTCGAACGCGCGGTATTTGAACTGGTGATGGCCCGCTCCGTTGGTGTTTCCGTCCGTCAGCTCGGTGACGTTGCCCGAAGAGGCTTTGATCACATCGGTGATGCCTGCGGGGTTCGCACAAGTGTGGAAGAAATAAACGTTGTTTCCGCTAGGCAAAGTGAAGGCATCGCCCGAGATGGTAAGTCTCGTGTATCCGGTCGAAGCGCCATTGGAGTCGGTGTCGGCAACCATATCGACGATCTTCCGGAGCATCCAAGTGTTGCCGTTGATGTAGATGCAAACGTTGGTACCGACTTTGCTTCCCGACACCATGTAATGCGTCGTTGGAAGCGAGATGTAGTTCGTCGCGGTCCCCCAGACGTTGTGGGCCTCATAGTCCTTGACCGAATACCACGATTCGTAGATAACGCCCGGCAGGACGCTTTGGATGTTCATCGTGGCGAACTCGACCTTCATCAAGAAATCGATGGCGTTATGGATCTGCCAAGTCCGACCGCAAACCAAGCGGACAGGAGAGGTGATTCCCAACCCTTTGTCTTGGATGTAGGACATCTTCGAGTTGGCGCTAGCCGTGGACATCGAAACAACAGGGGAATTACCTTTGACGCATCCGATGACATCGTCGTGGCCACCGCCAAGGAAAGTGGCGTTGTATTTACCGACCAACGCGAACCGGGCCGGGGTACCATCGATTTTGGTGAACGCGGGCCAGAACCCTTCCTTCGGGTAGTTGGCGATCTGATACCAAACGAAAGCGCCTTTATCGTCCGTCCCGATAGTGAAGCAAATCCAAAAGCGAGGGATGTAGCCGAATCGGTTGATGATCGCCTTCCCGGTTGTCGTGTCGGTATAGGATTTACCTGCGGAGTCGATGGCGGTCTCGCTGATGTCGCGGATCTGACCCCAAACCGATTGGGAGTCGAAATCGTTTACCACCGCGCCATTGGTATCGTCACCGACACCAGCGCGAAGCCCGACCGCCTCCCCTGTACGGACCCCGGTGATGGAAGCTCCGTAGAACTTAACACCCCAACATTTTTGGGAGTATATGATGATCGCGGGCGGTATTCTAACCCGGAAATCCGAATTTCTGATTACGCTATCCATAAATCCCCTCCTTATAAAGAGACTTCATTGACGTTTTCTAGAACGTCCAACTCAGCTGCGTGAATCGCGCTATAGACGACCGACTCACCCGCGCTTGCGTAGACAACCTTCAAATCGTAGGTGTAGTTTCCGACATCCCAATCCCCGGTCACATCGCCACCGATTTCGGGATACCACATCTCCGATTGGGAATCGTATTGGCAAGCGACATCGATTCCCAAGGCCGATGAAACGAGCCTAACCTCTGATAGATCGGCATCGGTGAACACCGAACCGTCCTTTGCCGAGTAAAGTTGGAATCCATTGTTTATGGACTCTCCTTTGACAACGCTGATTCGTCTAGACAATGGGTCATAAATTGACATATTTTGTCCTCCTTTTTGAATCCCATCATGTCGTTATATAGGAATAGTTGACCGAAAGTTCGATTGCTCCGTAAGGGGCTTGCAAATGATCGTGGCAGCTGCAAGTTGTCGTTGCAGTGACCGAATATAGTTGCGTGGCTTCATCGAAAGTAGTTGAAACTATCGGTGTTGTGTATTCGATATACTCAATCGAATTTCCCGAAAGACTGTAATATGAACCTGCGGGGACAGTCCCCCGAGGCAAACTGATTTTCAAAACAAACGTATAATCGGTATCGGAAGTAAAATCATGCCTAATGCTATCAACGATTTTCCCATGAGCAATTTTGTAGGAAACACTTGTTGTTTTATTGCTTTTTCGCAATCCAATTTTCATTCGGTCGGTAAGCGATGAACGAGAGAATCCGCAAACAATGTCCATGTAATCGTTTTCGGTGAATGTCAGTTTGCTGATAACGGAATTCAAAGGGAGATCAGACATTCCCGGAACTCCATAAATGACAATTCTCATTCCACAATAAACCGAGGAAATCATTTTGCTCAAAGTAGGCATGGACATTTCTTTCGTTCTAATTCGGAACGAAACCTCATGAGAATACATAGAAGCTGCCAAATTGCTTTTGGCGGTTACCAACAGTGACGAATCGATGAACTGTGTATCGGTGTAGAAAAGAATCTTTGAAACTACAGGAGAGATTCTTTTATCATCTCCCGAATCGGTTGTAACCGAACCATCGTTGAGAAGGTAATAGGCGAAAGTGTCTTTGTGGAGATAATTGTCGGCCTGCGGTTTTATGATGATCTTGTTGACCGAAACTTGATTGGTTCCGGAATAAGTCATGTTCGAGATGAATTCCTCGCTCAGTTTTATAGTGGCTTCCTTTGTCGGCCTGTCAAAGAGGGTCAAAACGACTCCTTTGTTACCGCTAGCGAGAGAAAACTTGAATCCGATGTTCGATATATCAATGAATTCGGAAATAAGCTGCAAAAGGCTTTCGGTCGAATTTGCGCTCCAAGCGGGAGATGCACCAGATTCGGTCGCGTTATTAACGCAAGTAAACCAAGATAGTTTTTCCAAAATATCCGTAGTTGAAATAAAGGCATTGTCGAAAAACTCTTTCACTTTTGCTCCATACACCGCGCTCGTAAACTGTTCCAAAGCGACCGGGACATCCAAAATAGACGAAATGTTGTTCGTTGTGACGGTTGATGTTTCGTCCTCATCATTTACCCTTACGCTTGTGACAATGCCCAAATAGACACCGCCATTGTTCAGCGGAGCAACCACGACCATTTTGTTCTCTATCCCATCCGAGTTATCGACTATGAAAGCAGAGCTTTGCGGAACAAGGAGATCATCGATGATCTTAAACGAATGGGTTTCCCAAGAACCGACATAACCGAAATCGAGATAATTGAAGATTGCGATTTTCATGTTATCCCTCCAAGAACTGGTCGAAGAAATTTAGGCTTCCGGTGATATGCCAGTTTTCGGAATCGGCAACGTTGATGTAGATGTGGATCTTGTCTTGCCCCGGTTGCAATTGAAAAAAACCGTCTTTGGTGAAATCAGATGTATCGTATGCGTCCTCTCCGTCAATCAATATCTTCTGCTCCCCCTCGATGGTGTCTATTTTGAGAGCGAATGTATATTTGCTTGGAACGCATGAAATGCACTTGGTATCCGAATCGCTCACATAATAATCTCCACTCGAATTCTTAGATATTTCCCGGTCGCAAACGATTATTTTCGTAGGGATGTTTTGATTCCCAACAGGGTAAAAGTTAAGCGAAAGGAAGAATGGCGATTCTCGGTTGGATAAATTGGCAATCTGAAAAACTTTATGCCTAACAAAAATATCGGACGATTGGGAAAGATAAGACCTGGTCTTTGACATCCAAGGAGAAAGCCTATTGAAAGTCACATTGAGAGGAACGGACCTTCCTTTTGTCTCACCGCGAGAATCCAAATGGAAATCAACACGGCAATATCTTTCGTCTATTCCGTCTCTTTTAATCCAAATGAACAGTTTCTTTGACCGGGAAACAAAAGAGAGGAAATCGGTTGCAACGAAATCTCCGTCAAGGCACCAAACGATTCCACTTATCGTTGTCATTTCGTCTCTTTGGTTAGTCCGTTGGAATGATCTGTTTCCCTCCCAATAAGAATATTTGATGTTTGCGGAAGGATTTTTGACATCAGTAAAAGGAGTGCCGGAGAAGGTGGTTAACGACCATTTATTGTTGTTTTCGTTTGTGAGCCAATACTCTCTCATTTTTTACCTCCTTAATAGACGTAGCCCAATTGGTCGTTGATCTCATCGATGCTCATGTGGTCGGCAGTCGTATTGATAGTGATGTTGTAGGTATTGTTCGTGCTTTGGCTTCCACCGCTCGATTCCGGGTTGGCCCGGGCCATTCTTTGGACCGATGGCATAACCGCGTTCTGAGGGGTTTGCTCACCGAAAGTGGAGCCAAACCAATTGCCGATGCTATTGCCGACATCCGAGAACCAACCCGAAACGTTGTTCCAAGTGTCCGAGGCCCAATTGCTGATGGAGCTTCCGACATCAGAAAACCAACCCGAGATGTTCCCCCAAGTGTCGGAGAACCAACCACCGATTTTGGTGAAGACGTTGTTGTTTCCACCGTCCAATCCGAAGAACTCCTTCACTTTGTTGATGGCGTTCTGAACCCAAGTGACGATGGTTTGGAAAGCGTTGATAATCCAATCGAGCATCGACTTGAATCCGCTACCGGAGAAGAAGTTGCTTACCCCCGTTCCGATGTCGCTGAAAAGTTTCTCGAACCAATCGACCACTGGTTTAATCCATTGGAAGATGGTCGAAAGGCACTCACCGATCTTACCGAGAACCGTGGCGAAGACCTTGAAAGCCTCGTCACCGATTGTCTTGATGATCTGACGCACCCCATCGATGATGGGCGATAGGAAATCGATGATTCCCTTGATGAGCGGAACCAAGACATCCGAAATGAGGTCGAGTATCGGGGACAAAAGAGAGAGGAAATCGGTTAGAGCGGGTCCAAGTGCATCGACGATTGCGCCAACGATGTCAGCAATCCAACCGATGACATCGCCAATGACATCGATGATCTCGTTGATGATCGGCATCAGCGATTCGACCAGTTTGGTGACGATCTCAACGATTTTCACGACGATTGGTGTCAAAGCGACAACCAAATCGCTGATGAGATTGATTATCTTCGTGATGACCGGGGCCAAGATCGGGATGATCTTCTGAGTGGCCTCGCTGACGATAGTGATGATCTTCTTGATGACAGGCATCAATTGGTCGATGACGTTTTTGAGGACAGGCAAAATCTTCTTAACCAAATCGACCAAAGCGCTGATGATCTGATCGAGATATGGCTTTAGCTGCTTGAAGGTAGCGACAATGTCTTTGAAAACGCCCGACACCAATTCCTTAAGCGACGCGATGATGTCATCCACCGATTTTCTGAACTCGACATCGGTTGTGTATCCCTTCACGAAAATTGCGGTTATAGCTGCAATCGCAGCCGCGATGAGAGGATGGGCAGCTACCAATCCGAGCAAACCTTTTGACGATGAACCCAAAAGTCCACCGATGCTCGCTTTGAACTCGGTGACGGCTTTTCCGACCTTCCCGATAAGACCGATGATCGGACCGACCGCTACGATTATCCCCGCGATGACCCCAATCGCTTTCTTGGCGGGGGCCGAGAGATTGGATAGCCAAGTCACGCCCGATTTTAGGGCGGGAACCATCTTCTCCTTGACCCAAGCTACCACTTCCTTGATCTGAGGGAGAATCGCCTTGGCAACAACGCCAGCGACCGTGATAAGGGCGTTCTTCGCCTCAGCAACCGAGGTAGAAACCTCTTTGGCAGCTTCCACTTCCTCATCGGATGCGACAACCGCCTTATCGCCCAAATCATCAATGGCATCGCCTCCCTGCTCCAACAACGGAAGCAGTTTGGTCCCAAGCTCGTTTCCGAACAAAGCCAAAACGACCGAGCTTCTAGTGGTCGCATCGCTCGTTCCCTTCAAGGCGGTCGAAATCTTCTTCAATGCCTCATCGACAGACAATCCTTCCAAATCCTTGTACGAAAGGCCGATTTTCTCCAAAGCCTTTTCGTAATCGGCCCCTGTTCCCGAGAACAGGCTAGTCATCGTTGAGGATAGCTTATTCAATCCGGATTTCAGCGTTTGGGTCGAAACGCCAACCGCGTTGGCAGCTGAACTGAGGCGCTGATATGCCTCAGCGGTCATCCCGACCTCAGCTGCGGTATCCGACCACGTCGTTAACGAATGGATTCCAACCGCGACCAAAGAGGCCAATGCCGTTGCCGAGGCGATGGCGGTTTTCGTCAGTTTGGAAAGACCTTCCGAGACATCGGTGATAACATCCCACTTCGAACCGCTGAGCTTCGCCTGCTCAGCGTTGGTTTTCTTCAACTCAGCGTTCAAACGCGCCAAAGAAGTCTCGGTTCTCGAAACCGATGACTCCATCTTCTTGAATTGCTCATCGGAGATCGAACCGCTCTTAAGCAGCTTCGATGCCTCGCTCAATTGGGCGTTTTGAAGAGACAGTTTCTTCTTGGTGTCCTCGATGCACTTGTTGAGGATCGACTGCTTTTGATTCCAATAGGTAAGGTTCTTCGGGTCGAATTTCAGTTTGGAGTTTACGTCCTTAAGCTGGCGTTCTTCCGTTGAAAGTTGGCTCGAAAGGTCCTTAAGTCCCTTAACGACATCATCCGCGTTTAAAGAGAGATGGATCTCGTATCCTTTGACTTCTTCCATACCCATCTCTCCTTTCCGCTTTATTTGGAGCCGAACATCGCATCGATGTCCGCTTGCGTTGCATTGCGAACTGTGTCTTTCCCCTTCTTCTTTGCGCTAGCCTCGGATTCCATGTAGACGATGAGAATCGAATCGAACATCCGAAGTGTCATCGTTCGCATCGCGTCATAGGGGACCCCGACGATTTTGGAATTCAAGATCAGATTGGGAACGAATTTGTCGAGGTCTTCATCCCCATCCGATATTCCGAGGCTATCGCTCAGTTTTTTATTTTCTTCGACTGCTCGGCAGTCGGCTGACCGTCTTGGTAAAGTTCCTTGAAGGTATCAGCGATTCTCGGAAGATCCTTCGGTGTGAGTTTCTTGCAGAAATCATCGAAGGAGTATTTCGGCTCCGGAGTGATCATGCAATAAACGACCTTGATTACCGCCAAATCGTCTAGATTGGCTTCCGAGTCATTCAGAATCTTCAAAGGAGAATGACCGAATTTTTGTTGGCATCGGATTGAGTAATCAAGCGAATTGCTGAGGGTAACGACTTCATTTTGGATAGTAATGGTCTTAATCATGTTTTTGGGTCCTTTCAATCAAGATAATCGGGAGAGGGTTTTTAAGCCCCCTCCCACGTCATTAGGAGGCGAAAGTCGGAATCGCGGGAGCCATGGTGAGAACATCCGCGTAATCGGTGTCGGAAGAATCGACATCATAGCAGGCGATGTCGTTCCCTTTTCCGTCCTCGACCGGGTAGACGCTGATGGCGAGGGAATCGCCATTGACATTCACCGAATCGCTCGTGGTCTCGGTGGCTTCGCTACCGAGGGTTGCCGAGCATTTTAGAATGACCCTGCGACGGCTCTTCGTGTCTCCTTCAACTTGGTAGATGAAGTAGAAATAAGTGGTCTTCGCATTGGTCACTTCCACGTCGTGGCCTTTGGAGTCAGCCTTATGACCGAGGATGGCTTGTTTGAGCTCATCGGTCAAAAGAGTGAAACCAACGGTGAGATTCGCGCCAGTGAACGCGGAGATCGTGTAGATCTTCTTGTTGTCAGCGAAAATCGGGGTCGTGGAGATGGTTCGGTCCATCGTTAGGCTCTTCGCGTTTGGAATCATCACAGGCGTTCCGAAGGTGAGGCTTCCATCTTCGGCCTGCGTGACGATGCCATAGGCGCAGTTGCACAAACCAAAACGTACTTTTTCCATTGTTGTTCCTTTCTCCCATCAAGCAGTCCGCTCAGCTTATGAGGTTCTTAATCCTCTCATCCAAGATCGGCCTGTATTTTTCAAGGGCGGGGTTCATGAACGGCCTTCCGGGGACAAATCCCTTCCCGAAGGCTTTCAGATGGCCCAACTCCAGAAGATGGACAATCGAATATTTGTGCCATTTTTTGGCACTGACGTAGAAACGGACATTCAATCCGTCGTTGTATTTGGATGGCGTTAGGACGATGGCATCACGGAGGTGATGACCTCCCTTGCCACTTCCTTTCGAAACCGGGGCGCTAGATACCGCGTAGTCGGACATCTCGCGTGATGTTTCCTCGGTGATCTCCACCGCCTTCTCCCTGGTCTCAGCGCTAGATTTCTCTAGGTCGGACAGAAGGGAAGGAATCAGACTATCCAAAGTCACTGACTTACTCATCGCCTGCCTCCGCATCAAGGCGGTATTCGAAGACGTAGAGTTTCGACTGATCGTCGAATCCCGATTGCGTGAAGCGCACCCGGAATCCCGCTTTCTCTGCCTCTTGCTCGAACCGCTCTCGCAGCTCGATCACTTTCACGGAACTCGGAGAGGCAGTAGTCCCGATAACGACCGACAACGAAACGGTGCGAATGATCTTTCCGTTATCAGCCGATTGGCTCCAATTCTCGGGCATCGGGCTATAGACCAAGAACGACTCGCCCTTTTGATGGGTCTTATCGTCCAAGAAGTCCCTAACGAAGATGCACCGAGTGTCGGTAGACTTCACCGAATGGGCATCGACCATTCCCGCCAACACCAAAGCGCCAACCAAATTGGCGATGATGGCGGTCTCGGCTTTTGTCCATGTCATTCGTCTACCTCGCTTTCATAATTGATTTTGTGTTCGACCAATTTGCACTTGATCTTGATGTGGCCTTCGTGCTCGTTGAAGGGGTCTATCGAGACGATCTGATAGATGGATGTCCCATAGGTCTTCCGCGTGTACTCCACATACTCATCGGTGTATATCGGCCTTCGGTTGATCTCGAATTGGGCGGTTGAGTCTGTCCCATTCTCATGAGTGGCCACCCGCTCGTCATCCGATAGCTGCCGAAACGAAGCGCGGATATTCTTCGCCACATTAACCCGCGTCCGATTCCCATTCTCGTCTTCGGTTAATTTGAAGACGGTGATGATTCGGTCAAGACGTGGCATTTGCAGCTTCCTCCGCTTCGTAGATGTCGTTCAGATCTGACAGGAGCGCTTCGATTGGCTTGGTGAAGTCGTGCTCATCGTCTTGGTAATAGTTCTTAGCCATCACCAACTCGCAACATTTCTTAGCCAATGGATTTGCGGTGCCCCAATCCTTCTTCGTCCGCTGATAGATGAAATAGGAGGCGGTAGCGATGTAGGAGTCAACCTTTTCGGCATCTGCCGAAGACTCGTCAAAGTCGAGAGCCGAAAGGCCCTCTTCTTTACTGAGTATGTTTGTTACGGTTACTTCATTCATCGGACTGCCTCCTTTCCGTCAGTTAGGCTCGGATTAGGCCGCAGGGGTCAGCTTGAAGATGGCGATGGATTTCGGGAACGTGACGTTGCCACCGACAACCGCTTCGCCAAGAATCGAAATGAGACCTTCGGAGAATTTCTCGTCTTTGCTCATCTCGACCGAGTAATCGCCAAACAAAACGAGGTCGAAAGCCGCGAACTTGCCATAGATCATGGTTCCGTTGGCAAGGGAGTCTTCGAGCGCGAAGTTGGTGACAGTACCGCCCTCTTTGATGGTTCCGGTGATGCCGTCATCGTTGAGAGCGATGTCGTAAATTGCCTTTTTCTCGTTCGTTCCACGGACATCGCCAAAAGCGGTGAGGTCGTGATGGTTGAGCAAGAGAGTGCAAGGACCACCAACGGCAGTGTTGCCGACATTGGCGTTGAGCACGATCTTGCGGAGAGTGACTTCCGAGATGGCCTTCTCAGTCATCGTGATTGTTTCGACCATCGTATCGCCCTTCGTATCGACTGCCGTGCTGATGCCATAGAAATCGGTACCATCACCATTGACGACGAGGGCGACCGTCTTGTTCTTTAGGGCATCAAGAGCCTGTTCGGTGACCTTTTGCTGATAGTTGACCGGGGTCTCTTTGCTGATCAGCTTCGAGACATAGGCAACGGTGTTCATGTAGTAAGGCTTGATGGCAACGATGCCAAAGGTTCCTTCGCTATTGTTCGCAGCTGCGCCTTCCGTCCCTTTAGCTGCGGTAGAGCGAGTCTTGGTGTAACCGACCTTGATTTCGCCAACCTGCGCATAGGACTCGACCTTGATTTTGTCGAGGATGGGGAAAGTCTGAGGATTCTCGTTGATACCGCCAACGACGGTTGGCGTGACCAAAGTCCCGCCCGAAACGAGGACACTGCGGACTTCTTCGTTCGTGATGACCGCTTTCTCTCCGGCTAAGAGGGCTTTGCCTCTCTCTTCGTATAATTTCGTCTTGTTTTGCTCATCCATTCTGGATTGCTCCTTTTCTTTCGAAAAAACTGGCTTGCCTTCTTTGGCAGCTTTGTCGATTTCGGCTTGACGGTCGGCAAGGGCTTGGCTCTTCTTCTGATCGACATCGGCAATCTTCTTTTTTAATTCCTCGGCATCGGTTAGCATCTTTGCCGATTCGTCTTTTGAACGTTGCTTGGTCGTGTCATCGATTTCGGCTTTCAAGTCCGTTGCCTGCTTGACTAGATCGGCTCTTTGCTGATCTAACGAATCGATCAACTCTTTGAATTCCATTTAGTGGACTCCTTCTCCTCTATTCGACCGATCACTTCCCCACGCTAGGGGACAGGATCGAGTCAAGGACCGAGGAAGCCTTTGACAGATTCTCTTTGACCGCGAGGGCCTCCGCTCTCTTACCCGCGACGTTCGCCAACGTAGCGGATCGGCTTTGGGAAACTATCGATGTCTCCGGGTTTGCCGGGAATTCGACCGCTGAAACGTCCCGCACCCGCGAAATAGACTGGATGTGGAAGCAGTTTTCCTTCTCGTCAAACTCTTCTTTATCGATAACGAAACGGAAGCTCATTTGGCTGAGCAACCCTTCCGAGACATCCTCGTAAAACTGAGCGCAACGCTGATTGGCTTTCTTCAAACGGCAGTCGCGGACGAAAAGCCCATCGTCGTTTGCCTCCAAATCGAGCGTTTTGTTCCGCGTCCGGGCAACCGCGTGGTTGCCATCACCGTGGTTCACGTTCATGACCACATCGCTGATGTCCGAATTCTTAAGGCACCCTTTGTCCATGACCTCGGTGATGTCGGCATCGATTCCGAATATCTCCTTAGCCATTGACCGGGGAACCAAAACGTATTTGTTTCCGCATCTTGCAGCTTCGCCTTTGACGTGGAAGAACTCATCCTTATCGTCACCACCGCCCTCACCGCTTCGTTGCTCGAAAACGCTGATGGTACCCAAAACGCGCTCTTCGCTATCGCTTTGGCGGTTTTCCATGTAGTCCTTAATTTTGTCCATCTGATTCGTCCTCCTTTTTCTTGGCCTCTTTCTGAGGCTTGTTTTGCTGACCACCGTTCGAGGTGGAATCTACCCGGTCGATTCGCTTGATCAATTCGTCCTCTTTCTCCGGCAATGGCCTCAATCCAACGATCTTTCTGAACTCGTTTGGATGGAAGACACCGGATGTGACAAGAGCGGTACCCAACTCGATTCGGTGGGATACGGACGCGGTGAACATCTCGCTCGTGTTGATCTTGATGGCGTTTCCGAAGTCCCTTTCCCTTTGCGTTAGTAGTTTTTCGGTAAGTTCCTGCTCGATTTCCTGCAAGATAGGCTCGACATAAAGTTCGACCCAAGAATTGATTGTTTCGTCATCGGCAGTTCCGTTTACGATTGATTGGGAAACGTGGAAGTAGTCGTATATCTCTCCCTTGAACTCCTTGATATCATCAGCGGAGGCCCATTTCGCTTGGTTCGTCACTTGGATCATGCTTTGGGCGTTGTCGGTGTAGAAAACCCCATCAGAACCGATTGAATTCATCATCTCGGAGAATTTCTTTTGCCGTTGCTTGATGGTCGGCTCCGGAAGAACCGTGTTGGCGGTAGCGATGAACCGAACGACGTTAGCCATCTCCAAAGCCTTCGTAAGACCTTTGAAATTGGCATCGATGGCGTTGACCAAGTTCGTGAGAGCTTCGGAATGGGTAATGAATGGGTTCTTGGTCGAAGGGATATTGACCAAAACGACCATGTCCTCCATTGGCGCGTAAACCTTTTTCGAATCGAGCCGGAACGAGAAATAAAGCGTTCCGGAGAAATCCAAAAGCTCGAAGAAGGCATCGCTGACATCGATTGCCCAAACTCCTTTAAGCGTCCTCTTCGGACCGCTATAGTCCCAATCGAGGTAAATAGCTGCTAGATTGTTCTCGAAATACGAGACAATTGACTGCTTCCAAAAATTAACCGAGCTTTGCGATTTGTTCGCGGTGTTGCCCAAAACGTAATTGATGTGGTCGGGGCAAACATCGTCTTTGAAATAAAGGGCGGGCTTTATCTTCGAGATCGCGTTGGCGTATGTCGAAATGCAGCTCATGTAAGTCGCGTTGCACTCTTTGAGAGCCGAATAATCAGAATTGAATGGGTCGAATGACACAACGAAAGCATCTTTGTTTTGGACGTTTTCTTTGCCCTTGACGAATTTGCCAAGCAACCGATTCCAAAGTGACATTCGCGATTGTTCCTCAGTTGGAGTTTAAAATCGCGCGGACGTTGAAAATTCCAAAAACCGCCATTTTCCCCTAGCCGAACAAAAAAGGACTCTTAAGAGTCCTCGGAGAAAAAGATTCAACTTTCTTTGGAAACGCTATTCCCTCGGAGCGAAATAAACATCCTCATTCCTACAAATCTCGGCAAAGCCATCGACTGTGCAAGCCGGGCCATCGATCTTGTTCATTGATTGGAATCCCGCTTTCTTAAGCATGATATTTCCGTTATCATCAACGACTATCGAGCATTTAGAAAACATGAGTTTCATCACCGGATTGTTCAAATAGCAGATACGACCATCGTGAAGATAACTAGCTAGAAGTTGTGTCGGAGCGCTTAGATTCTTGAAGTTTTGCGGAACAGGCTCTTGAACCGCCCCTTTAGCATCGCAACTCCAACCCTTTCCGGCAATATCGTATTTGAGATACAGGGCGCTCCAAGGGTCATACATCATCTTCGAAAATATATAATTATGCTTCTCGAATTCATCGGAAATATAGTCGCTAACTTCGTGGTAGTTTATGGTTGATTCCCCGAGGTTAACGGTTCTTCCGTCCTTTGTTTCAGTTACCGTTGAGCAAACGCGGACATATCCTTGTTTTATCCAAAGGAGCCAAGATGCAGCTGACTTATCAGCGGTGAACCAATCGGACTTCAAAAAAGCCTGCGTAACCCAAAACATCGGTTTGATTATCACGCACATTTTTTTAGGGTCAAAAAGTAGAATTACATAAGCGGTAATATCGGTTGTTTTAGACAAATCATAACAACCGATTACCAAAGTTCCATCGAATTGGTCAAGAAACTTCGGATCTTCAATCTCTTGTTTCGTGTAAGGTCCGAGCGCTCCTCTTTCGATGTCTTCGGCTCTAAGCCAACTTAACCCCTGAATACCAACTAGGTTGAAATCCTTGACTTTGACGGTATTCAAATACCCCAAATCAATCTTCGCCCGAGAGATCTGCTTTCTAATATAGGCGAACGGTTTAATAACCCCGATGCTTGGATTTGCCTTAATCCACATCCTTTCATCGTTCATCTCTTTCTCCGAATCAAGCTCATAGATAAGCGGAAGCAAAGATAGCAACGATTCCGGGTTATTCAAAACCTCAACGCAGGTAGCATATTCAGCATCGTAAAATCCATCGCGAACGAAACCTGCCGTAGTAATAATGTTTATCACAGGGTCGAGCCTGCTTCCGGTTCCTTGCCTAATGACATCATAGATTCCGCGATCAAGTTCATGGGCTTCGTCAATCGAGGCGCAGCTGATGTTATATCCATCCTTGGTGTCATCGTTGTTCGTGAAAACGGAGAAGATGGAATCGAATTCCTCTAATCTGATGGTAGGAGGCGGGGCAACCGTCGCTTTGAAATGCCTGCTAAGCCATTCGGATTTTCTAATCATTGATTTTGATTCGTTCCAAAGGTGCATACCCTGCGGAAAACTATTAGCAACGTTATATACCTCGGCACCGTGGCAATCCGTGCACATATATAAATCGAATGAAGCTGCCTCCGTTGATTTTCCATTTTTTCGAGACACAGGATTAAAGCACTCATCAAATCGCCTAAGTTTTGTGTCAGTGCATTTGATTCCAAGCAAAGCATCGTATTTGGCTTTTTGCCAAAGAAGAAGGTCTAAAGGCTTCCCCGCAAATGGAGCCTTTGACTGCTTGCATAGTTTTGAGCAAAAATCCGCAAACTTTTGACCTGGTCTTGGGTCAAAGTAAAATCGAGGGTCTTCTCCCGCTACAATTGGTTTGAGAATATCGCAATATACGCGAATTATCTTATCGCAAGCGATTATCTCTCCGCTTTTTATCTTTGATGTGTATTCTTCAATGGGATATTTCATGCTTTTCCACCGAATTTTTTGAGATTAGGGTCGCTATTATCATCCGAGCTTAGGAATTCAGACATCTCGTCTTTCTCCTCATGCTTTTTTTGGTGATAAAGCTCCTCCATCTTTTTTCGAGCCGAAGGCGTGAGCGAAAGATGTTCTTCCAAATTGATGATCGTTTTTTCCCTGTTCGTCTGATCGGTGCGAAGAGTGGTCAATGCTTTGGTTGTCTCTAGCGAGTATTTAAATCTCTCTTTCGGCTCCATATCGCACTCGGTGTTCCTAAGAAGGTCATCCAATTGCTTTTCAAGCTGCGGAATCCTAGTTTTGTCATAGCGGTAGTTGGCGACCTCGGTGCAATACATATCCAAGTCGTTTAAGTCCAAAGCGTTAAGAAATTTTGTTCCGAGTTTTTGATAGAAGGAAATAACTTCATCATAGATTTTCTTAGATTCGCCTGTGATGAAGGATGGCGAGGCGCTTAGATCGGTGATGTCAATCGTTGAAACGGCTTGCCTTTCAGCAACTTCTTTTTCGGTTTCATCGATGCGTTTTGCCCTCGCTTTAATAGCTCTGATTTCTTTCTTTGTATAGTGGTGCTTAGAGTGCGTAGTTTCAGTGATGACTGGCTTGCGTCCTTTCTTCCCATTAAATAATTTGAATGACATCAGAATTTTTCCTCCACTTTTAATTCCTTTGGAATTATTTACGGGATTTTTCCCATAAATAGGTCTAATTTTCAAAAAATGACTCCCATATATTTTTTGAATCTCCCCCACCGGTCCCAAGCCGGGGGGTAGCCCCCTCGTGATAGGGGGGGGAGTATGGTCACTTAGGCTTCTCTTTTACGATCACATCCCCATCGGCAGTGAATGTGACATCGAAGTGGTCCTCTTCCTTGGTACCGAAGTGCTCCTTGTTGTGGCAGTCGATGCAAAGCAGCTCTAGGTTGTTCCAATTGAGGCTGATGTTGGCATCGTCAACGTTGCGTTCGTTCAATCTGATCTTGTGATGCACGATCATTTGACCCGGCATTGTCTTACCGCACCGTTGGCAGATGTAGCGCTTCGATTGCATGAATGACTGAGCGCACTTCCTCCACGCTGATGAGTGATAGAAAGCAGTCACTTTAGGACCATACCTGCTAGGCATCTTTGCCCTCCGTGGTCACCGTGTCTATCACTGATGATCTCGATTGCATAGACGGTTGACTTACCATCTTGGAAAGATAACTCTTCGAATAACCGAAGGTCTTAGCTGCCGATGAGCACGAGCGGAACATTACTTCCTGCCCGCTCTTGGTCTTGATGGTCGTTACTTTGCCATTGAGATTGGCTTTGCCATCGGTTACCGCAAGATTGCTGATACCGCAGTTGGTGATGTCACCATCGATGTAAAGGATGTGGTTAGGCTTAATCGTCCCGAGCGTGGTGAACATCCGGATAACCTCGCTTGCCAAGCATTTCTTCTTCTTGCCAAACCAACAATAGGCTTTGTCCCCAACGATGTAGAGCTTCATCAGTTTCGCCTTTGAGAACTCCCCTTTGATGGCGCTCTTCAATTCGTCAGCGACCTCTTTTGAAGGGAGATCGGACGGAAGGCGAAAGCACCGCCCATCGCTCGTTAGATAATAGTCGAATCCGTTTGCCGATGATGCCTTGCGCTTCTCATCGTTATTGTTGTGAGCAATCTCGCTGATGTATATCATCTTTTTTCCCTCCCATATTCGATGGTCAATTCCCTTTTAGGAGAAGTGACCTGCTCCAAGCAATCGATCATCCCTTTCGTCAGTCTGATGAAGATGCCCGGTTTGAAGAAGAAATCCTCCCCTTCTTTTTTAGGATCGTCCTTAACCCCTAGAGTCGGATGGAACTCACCGATTTCATTGGCGTTGCTGAATGGCATAAAAGGCCGTTTGGCATCGACAAACGAATCGATTCCAATCGCCTCTACCTTCTCGATTTTGTCGATGATGAGAACCCTGTTTCTCTTTTTGAGCGTCCCATCGACTTTGGCAACCGCCACCGCTATGACTTTCCCAAGCAGCTTCTTATCGGTTGCCGATGGGAATGGCATTGGCGTGAAATCGTTCGATTCCGATGCCAAGAAATAGATCAGTTTTTCCCGCATCGTTTTTCCTCCACTTGGACTTCGACCACTTTGAACCAACCAAAAGGCTCTAGCAGGTCGCGGAGATAGACGGCTTTCCCATATCCTTCGACTCCATAGGGGAAAAGGATTGCCCTGTTGTAATCGATAACGGTGATGATCTCCCTATTCTCCAATGCCTGGTCTTTTTGGCTAGGAATAAGGTGAACGGATTGAAGATAACCGCTCATTTCTAGAAATAACGCATATTTCTTAATCATTGTTTTTTTACCGCAGGATTTTCGATTTCGAAAAGCCTGTCGCTTTCTCGCTTTGCTAAGGCGTTAACTGCATCAATAGAAGCAATCTCTTTAAGCGTTATTTGGTCTTGCTGACCATTCCGCAGCTTAAAAATGACTCTTTCAACGTCTTGTTCGACCATCATCCAATAAAAAGAGGTATTTTCTTTCATTTCTTTTTCTCCTTTGGAAGATAGATGGCAACGAGCGAAATTGAGTAGACGACCAAATCAGCGAAGATCTTGTTTGACGGAGCCAATGCGTATTTTGGTAACAAGAGAGCCAAAACGCATCCGGCAATCTCAACCAATAGGACAATCGTGGCCACGAATCTGAAAAGGCCGATAAAGGTCTTCACGGCTTCTTCTCCTTCAACGGCTTAACTTTGATGGTCATCGTCTCAATGCCTTCGGGCATATCGGATGAGGAAGTCCGGGCGATGATGGTCGGATGGATGGCCCTTGAAGCCTCCTGCTTCGCCTTTCTAGCCTTACGACGCTCGGAATCCCGGGCAAGCCACTCGCGCATCTCGGTGAGAATCTGATCGGATGATTTTTGAGTGCCGACAGGTATCGCCTCCAAGAAACGGATGACGTTCTTGACCGTAATCCTTTGCTTGTAGATCTCCTCGCACGTCAACGCTTTTGTTTTCATGAATCTAGCCCTTTCTGAATAAGCTCCCTAAACGCTTCATTCCTTCCGATTCCGAATTTCTCGGCAAAGTCCTCGACCGCCTTCTCCATCGTCTTGGACATCGCCACCGAAACCTGCAATGGATAACGCTCTTTTTTATGAAGATTTTCTCCCATACCTACCTCCTTGTTTATTTTTGTTAGGAGCAATCGAATCAAACAACCTTTTAAGTGCCTTTTTGAATGTTTCCATTTCCACATAACTCTAGCAACATTGAGTAAGTCGCTTTCCAAGTCAATATTGCTTTGTCGCTATCTTTGTTTTCAATGTTTTCCATCCCCTTCCTTTTTGCTGAATGTTTCCATTTTTTTAAAGTCCGTGTCAGCATCGATTCTTTTATCACTTGCGTATATTGGTTTTTCGCTCGATTCATCAAGTTGTTTTACAAGGCCAATCAATTTAGATTTTTCTATTTTCCCTCTACCATAAAACTTGATTCCGTAAACCCTAATAAACTTGTCCATCATCTTCTCCTTTTAGCTTTAGTGACAACGCCATCAGAATCGATGAATATCGCCTCACGCTCTTTTTGGATGTCATCGATTGTCCACTCAACGTAACGGAGCGTCGTGTTCGAATTCGAATGGTTGTACATCTTCATCAGCGTGATCAGCTTCCCGCCATTCTTCATGTAGGCATATCCGAATGTCTTCCGGAGTCCGTGCAAACCAACCGAGTAAGGTATCCCGCAGTCATAGGTCGCTTGGTTGATCACTTTGTTTAGCCTTTGGCGGGTCACTGGCTCCAAATAAGGCCGTCCGTTGACCGATTTTACGTGCGGTTGGAACAAATACTCGTTTCTCTCCAAACCGTGCCTCTTGACGTAATCGGTGAGTTTTTGGAACAGTTCGCCATTGAGGGAGAAGTTTTGGATCTTCCCGGTCTTGTTCTCCTTGATCGAGATGAATCCACGGTCGATGTCCTTGACCCGCAGCTGCAACAGGTCCTCGGCACGGAAGGCGGTGTTGAGCGCGGTTAGGACGATCATCAGATTGCGGTCAGCGATGGCCTTGCGCCTCGCGGTTGGCGCTTTCTTGACTTGGAGGTAAAACCAATCGATGAAGTGCTTTCGGTCGCTCTCGTCCTTGATCGGGTCAGTCCGATGCGCCCCGGTGCAGGGCTTCAATTGGCGACCGCTACTTTTCTTGATCAGTGCCGTGCTTCTCTTTGCCATCCTATTTCTCCTTTGAACTATCGTTTTTTTCCACGAACAGGCGCTGACCGCAATGGGGACAATACCTATCGGGTTCAATCTTCAAACCGCATCGCGGGCAAATGGCATAAGGTCCGTCTTGACCTGTAATTTCGTGAAGGATTGGAAGAGGCTGTTCTTTTTCGACAAGCTCGTGGATGTTCTTCAATGCCTCATCCCCAATTCTTGTTTGCGTTTTGGTATGGCAATTGTAGAAATCGACATAGCCTCTCAAAACCGCCAACGAACCTGCGTAATCATTTGCCATATACGAGAAAAAGATCTGTGGACCTCCATAATTTTTTCCATTTGTTTTGCCTTCGGATTCCGCTTTTGACTTTTCCAAAAACTCGATAATCTTTTCGCAGGCGCATCTATATCTCTCGCACTTGATGTCTTGGACAACGTCTAAATTCCATCCATTTACCAAGCATCTGACACTAAATTCGTAAATTTCCTCAACGGTTCCATCCTCATCGTTCCAAGCCTTTGTTGAGTTAACGTTTTCTTGGAGCCATTTCTTATCGACAACAACGCAGTCATTCCTAAGAACGTCCCTCAATTCGCTTGCTAAAGCGTTAGCCAATGGGATCGTCGCTATTCTTTTGAGAAGGTCATTTACTTTATCGTTCATTTTTTATAGTTTCCTTTCGAGTCACCATCGACAACAACGAACCCTAGTTTTCGGAAATCGTCGCAAAGAGGTTTGTAGCTTCCGTCATCACCATCATCTCCACCGGGAATTCTGATATGGTCGATGATGTACCTCGCCTTATTGACCATCCCTTCATCATCTCCAACCATTTTGTGGAGTAGCAATAATTCGGCCCTTTCTTTATTCGATACGATTCGACCATCGGGATAGTCTTGGTCTTCCTCCTCGAATATCTCGATATAGAGGCGATAGCATTTAGCAATCTGGCCTACAGTAATAATTTTTTTAGTTTGTTCCATTTACCATTCCTCCAATTTGGCTTGGTTTTATCAGACTCAACTGACCGTTTGGCATTTCGCCTTCGAGCCTTCTTTTCGCTTGGATGAAATATTTATCCATGATCTCGATTCCAATCGTCTTTCTTCCAAGAATCTCGGATACGAAGCAGGTTGTTCCCACTCCCATGAATGGGTCGAGGACCGTGTCCCCTTTGTTTGTCAGCAGCTTTATCAGCCTTTCGCATAGCTCCTCGGGGAATTGGGCGGGATGGTCCCATTTCTCCGGAGAATTGAAATGGAGCGTGTGAATGTTCCAAACATCGCCCGGGTTCTTTCCCAAAGGATTGCAGGTGAAAACCCCACGGTTCTTTCTCCGGTATCCCTTCTCCCTTGGATATTTTTGAGGTATTCTCACATCGTCCAAGTTGAAAGTAGGAGACCCCCCCTGTTTTACGAAGATCAGCACGGTCTCATGGCTTTGAGTGAGCCTGTTGTAATGCGACCCGGCAAAAGGCCTATTGTCTTGGAACTCCCAAATAAGCTCGTTGACTAGAAGCAATCCTTCCGAGCGGAACAATGGAGAATAAAACTCGGAAAGCGGATAGATGTTGTCTTTCTCGATTCTAGTCCCCACTTGCCAAACAAGGTATCCACCGCGCTTGATCGTGGCCACAAGCGGTTTGATGATCGGCTTCATCGATTCGATGTAATCGTTTATAGAAAGAGAACGAGTCTCATAGGATTTACCGATGCCATAGGGAGGCGAAGTCAAAACCATGTCAACGCTTTCAGCCTTGATTGTTGGCACGATTTTGAATGAGTCTCCCTTAATTAGCATTTTCAATCCTTTCTTTCGTTTTCGTCATCGAAGTCACCAACGAAGCAACCGCAACCACCGACCTCTTCATCGTCGAACAGGGACATTTGCTCCGGAGCCGAGTCAACCGCCTCCCGAAGCTGCCTAAGCGTGAATGGCTTCCCATTCCGTTTGAGAATCGACACGTCCTTACCGCTGATCATCCTAAACGTCTCTTCCTTATCCTCCATGCGGAGGTAGGTGACGCGGTCTTTGATCAGAAGGTTCTTCCAACTGGCTATCCCCGCCTTGAAGCACGCGCCCGAGCAATTGTTGTGGGCGAACCCCAATTCGTAGAGCCTCGGAACCTTAATGCCTTCTCTTTTTAGGCTCTCCACCATCTCGTATTTGTAGACATAAGGCTTATCGCACATCGGGAATTCGACTTTATAAGGCGAATACCCTTTGACGATGGCTTCCTTCCTGTGGCTTTCGGTGAAGTCGATTCCGAGGTAGAGGACGCAATCGCTCGGGGAGTAGTTCTCCTTCAACCAATCGTTGAAGAGCTGAGTCTTCAATATCCGTGAGCACAGGGCGACACGGCTATTGAACAGGAACCTTTTCTCGAAGCACAAACCCCAAGGGTCCTTCCCGCTTGCCAATCTCTTGATTCGAACCCCGGTCTTCTCCTCGATGTCCGACAGGAAGCGATAGAGATCGCCATCCTCGTTCATCGTGTCGCAGAAGACCGCTATCGTTTTTTCCTTTCCCTCCTTGGCGATCACTCGCTTCAACGTCTCGTAGCTGCCAATCCCCCCGCTGAGGGAGACGATGTGCGTAATCGACATAGCGCCATTTCACTAAGAAGTGATTTGGCAACGTTATGGCGGTCTCATTGGGGACCACTCCTTGCGGTATTTGCCCCGGCATTTGCAATAAACCAAGCCGGGAACCTAGTTTTCACTAGGATAGCTACTTAACCTCCTTGATTCCGAGAACGCAGTAGCCTTCTTTGATTCCATCGGGGAAATCCTTCGATGTAAGTTTGTAGGTTACCTGCCACATACCAGGCGCATCGTACCAACGAAGCTCATGCAGTTGGTTGAAGGCATAATTAGCGGTCTTGAACGTGATCAGATCTCCAACTTGGAAGTTCCGGTCATCGTTGCGGACCTCGAACGTCTTGTCCCCTCGCTTGATCGCCTTGAAGTATTTCTTGGCTATCTTTAGGCTATGAATCTTCTTTTCCATTTTTTCTCCTTAAGCCTTGTGGCTGATGTCCGAACCGCCCTTCGGTTGAGCGAATACCTTCATCGGTTCAATCGGCTCCTCCTCCATGATCATCATGTCATCGGGGTTGATGTTTCCAACCTTGAACAAATCAATCATCTTCGCATCGATTCCGTCTTGGACGACCTTGCTTTGGAGAACCATTTGGCGAATCTCCTCGCTCCCGACCAAGATGGCGCACTTCTTTTTCTTGACCGTGATGATGTTGATGATGATGTCTTCCAAATCCCGCCAAGAGACACCGTCATTTTCCATAGGAACCCTCCTTCGAGCAGGGCCAAGGCAGCTTGTCCCTTCGGAACTCGGTTCCCATAACTTTCTTAAGCGAATCCTTCATGAAGACGTGGATGAATCTCTTGTCGCAGGCATCGACAACGTTCCTAACCCACTGCGGATCGCATTTGACCTTGCCCTTCCTGCTCCCGGTCTCGGCACCGATGATCACGAACTCCGGCTCATCGTAGTCGAGAAGGGCGCTGAAACCTGTTAGGTCCTCCAATATCGGCTCGACCGACAGGAACCCGAGTCTTTGGGATGGCTGAGTCAAAGCCTTTCTGATCAGATCTTCCGAACCGCAGCTATAGCCGAAGTAAAGATTCTTAAGCGACGCGGTGTCGAAGGCGCTTCTCTTGAATCGGTCAATCGATGAGATGTCCTTCGTCAAGAAGATGTAAGCGTTACTTGACCAACCGCTCGTGATCTGAGTGAGCGCGAAGATTCCGACCGTGGGCCAATAGGCGATGTCCGACAGGGAATCCATGAAGAACGATGTCGGTTTGTTCGTCCCAAGATGCTTTAGCGCCTTTGGGAACCATTGGGGCTTCGAGAAGTCATCAACCCAATGGAATCTATCGTTGCATTTCCTCGCATAGCAGAATGGGCAACCGTGAGCGCATCCGATGACCGGGTTAGCGGTCCTGTCGCACCAATCAATTTTTGTCCGTCCCATTTTCGGAATCCCCCATTTCAAAAGCGGAGTTAGCAAGCCTTTCTAATTCATGGTTATTGCAGAAATTTCTTTCGATAATTTTCGAATTGTATTGGGCCTTCACTATTTTTAGAAAAATATCAGCGCACGTTTCCTTGCACATCATGGTTGTTCCGTAACCCTTTAACGTAACCATGCAATGGACTCCTTGCATTTGAAGCTCTCGGTCATCCACATCTCGGATGATCGTGATCAAGTCGGCATCGACAACGGCTTTGTTGAAATAGATTGCTCCATCTTTGCCGAGCATCAACTCCTCAACGACGATTGTGTTAAGTTTCATGTTTGGTCCTTTCACCATTTATCGACTTTTGTGAACGATGTCATTCTTTTGATGTTCGAATGAGCTGCGACTTCGGCACCGGAGCAGGCTAGAATAACTTCTTTGTCGTGATCTCCTCCGATTACGGTAGCGGTCATGTTGTGGAAATTTACCGCGATTCCTTCCGCTTTGACGATTCGGTACTCTTTTCCAACTGCGTGATAGATAACGAAGTCTTCAAGTTTTTCTTCTTCCGGCATATTCACCATTCTCCTTTCAGAACGATTACTATTTTTTTCGACTGACCGATTGCTTTCTCCTCGGTCGATACGATCTCTCTCGACATGATCGCTTGGTTCCTAAGCGAGAAGAGGTCAAGCGGTGTTATCGAGAAGCCACCGCCTTCTTCGAATCGAAGCTCCAACAATTCGCTTTGCGGTTTCCTCTCGCTTAGGTATTCGCAAAGTTTCTTACCTTTTCCCTTCATCTTCATTCCTCAGAACAGGCTCATCTGAATCCAATCACCATTTCCTCGGTAGCACTTAGGTATTGCTCCTAAACCTGTGTTGACCAAGAATTTTGAATCGTAGTTCTTTTTGGTCACGCGGATAGTCGTTTTTGAGGTATGGATCAATAGCCATCTATCTTCGTATGGAACAGGACCATCGAACATTTCCAAAGGAGTCTCAGCTATCCAAGAATCATCAATGTTAGGCATCGGAGTGCCCCTTCCTCTCCTCAGCGACCTGCTTGGTCAGCGATTCGAAGTCGGTGAAGAGCGATAACTGACCATCGCTAGAAACGCCATTGAATTGGGCGCGGTTCTTCTTGTAGCGGAGCTGAGCGACCTTAAGAAGCTGCATCGTCTCGATCTTGGTCTTCGGGCAAAGGTCGGGAAGGTTGGCTCTCACAAGCGCCTCAGCGAACGGTGGAGGAACCGCGTTACCGCAGCGTGCGACCTGCTTATTTGCGGGATAGGACTTCCCATTGGCATCTTTGTCGATGATGTAGTCGTGAGGGAAACCCTGCGCGTCATACAATTCCCGGGGGGTCAGCATCCGCATACCGATGTCGCTGATGAAGTAATCATGGCCATCGATGCTGATCAGAAGGATTTGGTCTTCGTCGCAGTGGACGGTGGTGTATTTGTTGATGAACTCGCGAACCAACTTCCAATTCCCGAGTTTGCTTTCGTCCTCGGCTTTTTCGAAATGGACTTTGACCATCCAAAACCGGGGAAGCGTTGTGACGGTGGCAAGCGGGTCGGTCATCTTCGTTCCGTTGCCTTTGTAGGTTCCACCGTAATACTCTTGGATGAAAGCGGAGTCCTTCATCGAGACATCGACCTTCCCGAAGCGGTCGTGGCTCGTGATGGTGCCAAGAGGCTTTTTGACATCGTCCGGATTTCCGCGTCCGTAATACTCGGTGAGATAGGATGAGGTCAGATAATGGCTTCGGATTGTCGTTTCGGTACCCAATGGGCTATCGGCACGGCTCCCATCGTTGGCGAACTTGTAATCCGTTATGATCGGAGCGATGATGCGGTTGTGATCTGATGCCGTTATCGTCGGAAGAGGCGAATCCATTGGAGAACCGCTTCCTGTGTAAGTACCACCGTAATTCTCGGATATAAAAGGCATCAGTTTCGGGGCAAGGAACACTTCCTTGTTGTTGGTGGTGATCGTTGCCAACGGATTCTTGATGTTCCTTCCGTAATCGGTGAAGTTGTTGAGACCCATCCAAGGCGAAAGGTAAGGCTTGCAAAGAAGATGCTCGTTCTTCGTGACAATCGTTTTGAGCGGGTCCTCAACCGAGGCATCCCGGTATTTTTGGAATCCGTTCTCCCCGATGAGCGCCATGAATGGCGTTAGCTTGGCATTGCACAACTCCGTGTGCTGACCGCCCGCAGCTATTGTCGGATGCGGTTCTTGTAGATCGAGCAACCTACGGCTCTCGTTCGCCATGTATTGAGCGTCTTGGAGGTAAGGAACGACCAAGTTTTGCTTCGTGGATGAGACCACCGTGGACAATGGGTCTTTGAGGTCGTTCACCCTCGGGAGCTGATTCTTGTTCTCCCCATAGCCGATGGGGATGATGAATGGGCTTCCGGAGCGAAGGACGAATTTCTCCAATCCCCTTCCGATTCTCCTTTTGGTCGGCTCAGCCAAATCCTTGTCGCGGTTGAAGATGGATCTTGTCGGAATCGAGAAGTCGATGATCGAAGCTGCGGACTTCCAAGGCTTTTGTCCACGCTTGCACTTTCCGCGCTCCGCATACGTCTTCTCGGGCCACCGGATCGGCTTTCCGTCGCAACGCGCGATCATGAAGAATCTCTTCCGCTTGGTCGGAGCGCCATAATCGGCAGCTACCAATTCGCGGTAATCGACATCGTAGCCAAGGTTCCTAAGCTCCGCGATGAATTTATGGAACGTTGTTCCCATCTTCTCTTTGATGGGCCGTCCGTCCTCTCCGAGAGGACCCCAAGTCTGAAACTCCTCCACGTTCTCCAAAATGATGATCTTCGGCTTAACCGTCTTCGCCCATTTGATCGTCACCCACGCAAGACCGCGAATGTGCTTGTCGGCAGGCTTACCTCCCTTGGCTTTCGAGAAGTGTTTGCAGTCGGGGCTGAACCAAGCGAGAAGAACTGGCCTTCCCGCACATAGCTTGACAGGGTTTACTTTAAAAACGTCCTCGCACAAATGAATCGTATTAGGATGATTTGGTTGGTGCATAGCAATTGAATCTGGATCGTGGTTTATCGCGTAATCTACCGACCGACCTAAAGCCAATTCGATTCCGGTGCTAGCGCCACCGCCTCCGGCAAAGTTGTCGATGATCAATCCTTGATTAACGATCTCATTTTCTATTGGGGTCATTTTGCTTCTCCTTTTTCCTTTGCTGATACAAATCGGAACGATGCTCATCCTTCTTCATCTTTTCGCAAACCTGCTTCAAGATGTCCAAGTCAATGTCGGCACACCAGTTGTCTAATCTTTTGTTTTTCGAACGCGAAATTTTATAGATTTTTAGGTACTCTTCCATGTGGGAGTAAAACCCATCCCAAGAAACTCGCATATCAATCCCAACTTTCTTGGAATCTCACATCGAGCATCCACTTGTCCAAGAACTGCTCATCTTCCGGAAGATGACTTTTCGGTATTCTTAGATCAAACAAGGCATCGATGAACTTCGAGCACTCCTTCTCGTTGCAACCGTTTCCGTAAAACATATAAATAAGGGACCATTCCACTTTCGAGAAATTGTGCCCGACTATCTGATTGGCGAAGTCGCAAACAAGATCGTGGTATCTTATCGACTGATACTTACCTCCAAATTTCGCTTTGACGCAGGATCTGGAGACATAGGAAATCACTTTCTCATATAGCTTCTTCCCATCGGTGACATCGCCCAATTTGAAATAAAGATTCGTTTCGGGGTAGATGATCAGCTCGTTTTCGCAATTGACGAAACCTCCGAACATCGCAATAGCCAAACTGATAGCGTCCTCTACTTCCTCCGGGTATTTTCCGAATTCCTTTTCGGCAGCTTCTAGATTTAGGCAAAGGTTCGGATTAAGTTTCTTCGCTTTCTTCTTTTTTAGTCGTTTGTCGAAGTTCAATTCGCTGATGTATTTTTTGGCGAATTCGCTATCGGATAGTTTTTTGTCGGATGGTTGCATAATGGGTCTCATGTTTTTTTCCTCTTAGCGATCTTTCTTTATGAACTTAAGATAGGCATCGTCTTTAGCGTTCGAATCGATGGTTAGTTCACACAGCTTTTGCCTTTCTGAATCGGTAAGTTGCATCATGCGGACTTTGTCACCGTATTTGGACCGGAGATCTTTTTTGTAATCGGAAAGTTTTTTATTGGCAGCTATGTCTTCTTCGGTCAAGCGGTCAAGTTCCGCTAAATGGGCTTCGCTCTTCTCGTTGGCTATTTTTCTTTTTAGATGCTCGATTTCGTAATCCCCCATAACCGAAGTCGTGCAGAAGTAAACGCAGAAGTCGATGAGTTGGCTTTTGGTCAAATCTTTGAGCGTTGACCTTATCTCACTTTCTTCCATTTCCTCTTCTCCTTTCGCGTTGCAGCTTCCTCAAATGGGCCAAACTCTGTTTGAGTCCGAATCGGTTTCCGTTGGAGCGGAACCTTTCGTTGTCCTCCAACTGCTTGGCTATCTCTTCGTCAATCTCGCTCATGGGGGTAGTCCCTGGTCTTTCCGTAAAGTTCGATTGAGATGATTCCATCCTTCGTCCTCCGAGTGATCGTCATGTACTCGGTCCCACCGACATCGAGCTTCCGGTAATCCTCAACGAAGATTCCCTTCCGCATCGTCAAGAAATGCGTACCGAACTTCTTGATCTGATTGAGAAAGTGATCGTTCTTGTCGCTTGTGCTGATGAAGACGTAGTCATCGTTGATCTCATTGACCATACTCGACTCCTTCCACCAACCATTGGGGTACCAACCGGAACGACAACCAAGCGGACTTCATGCTTTTGAAAGCCGTCTTCGGGAAAGTCGCGGGGAACATACCGACTTGGAGATAAGCCCATTGCATCGCCTCGTGGATGATTCCCTCGCGGGAATCGCCTTCGACTTTGATGGCGGTGTACGTCTCGTAGTCGCTGACTCTCCCCATAGCGAGGAGAACGCCATTCTCCGGGTCAATCAGCAAATTGGCTTTGGAATCTTCAAGGCCATTCGCATCAAGAAGCTGCCGAATTTTCGGAAGGAGCATTTTCTTTTCCCACATGAACTCCTTCAACTCCTGCGGACTGATCTTTGCTTCGTTTTCCATTTTTGCTCTCCTTGCCTTTCGGCATCGGTTGGACCAATAGCCAATCGATAAACGCCTCGACATAGTCACGGCCCTCCGAATCGTCCATCTGAACGTCCTCGCAGCTAAGCAGCTTCCCCTGCCCATCGTTCATCCCTCTCGTGAAGAGACGGAACGCACGCGCTAGGCGGGACCCCCCCTCGAAGCACAACTTCCGGATGTAATCATCCGAATCCTTCTTCGAGGCCAAGCCGTAGGTGTAGTTCTTGATGAAGACCTGCTTCTCGACTTGATGGGAGTTGTTGATGTGCTGAACGATGGTCCAAACCTTCCTGCAATGGTCGCGGTCGGCCTCGTTCCATTGGAGTTTGAGATCATCCGGTAGCGTTAGGTCCAACTGCGTGGCATCCACCACTTCCCTAAGCGTTGCGGTCCGATGCTCATCGACCGAGACGTGATAGAGGAATCGGTAGACCGACCAATCGAGGGGGTCCATCTCCTTGACCGCGTCCTTCGGCTCAGCTTTGACCATGCCGATGAGCCACTTGACCATCTTTTGGATGGCTTTGCCCTCATTCGTCGGCATCGGAAACCATCTCCTTTGGGTCAACTCCAAGTTTTTCGAGGGCTTTCTCGTATTCCTCCTCAGTCGAAGGGGCATCGAGAGGGAAACTGTCCCAATCACCGCCTTTGAAACCGTCCTTGAACTTCTCGCAGTTCGAGCGCATAGCGGTCTCGAATAGGGCATACTTCGAATTGATTTCCCTAACGGTGCTCAGCTTCCATCCGGCGAACATTCCGTTTTTGTAGGTCCTAGAGCAATAGGTAGCAACGAAATACTTAGCGGAAATATGGACATTCTTCGTTCCGTATTTGTTTTCCAAGTCGAAGCAAAGGTTTCTGAATCGGTCTTTCTCATCCTCGTCTTCGAGGTCGAATCCGTTCAAATATCCGTGGTCGAAAAGGAATCCGATGAGAGGGACCACAGTGCACACAGTGGGTCTATCATTGGTCAAACACTGGTTTGACAAAGAAGGATTTAGGCTCTCGGATTTAGACTCTTCGTTCTCAGTTCTATTCTCTAAATCTCTAGACTCTAATATTGTGTTGGACTTGTCTTGGACAAGTTTTGGACATTGTCCAATTTCTTTTTTGGCTCTTTGCTGACGCTTTATCTCGGCCCATTTCGTTTCGCTTCCGGCAATTCCCTCATATCCTGCAATCTGATCGAAGCCGTCTTCTCCTCTTAGAATGAGTCCCAATTTTTTATAGAACGACAAAGCGACCACAACGGTGTCTTTGGTGAACCATTTCGAGTCCCGAGCGATCTTATCCGGGTCATAAGGGATGATGACCTCCCCTACCTCTCTCGCAAGTTTCCCATTCGTCTTCAAAGTCAAAAGGCAAAGGATTTGATAGAGAACCACATAATTAGCGCCATCCTTTTGCGACATCAAGAAGTCAACGGCATCCGATGTCAGAAAAGTGTCCTTTAATTTGATGTAGTACATTATCGATCCTCCTTTCATAAAAGTGTCGAGACGGATTTTTTTAAGTCTGATTAAGAGCAGACTTTGGGAAGTTTTTGCGCTCCCCAAAGCAGCTCACATATTGTTGAGATCGCTTAGATACGATCTCTTTTGGCTAACGGTCATTAAGTCAACCGAAGAGACACCGTATTTGCTCATAGCCGTTAGAAGCGAATCCTTCGAGATTCCTTTTCTCCGGCAATTCGCAAAAGCCTTGCGAACCATCGAATCAAGATTTTTTTCGCTATCTTTGCTCATTTGATATGGCCTCCTTTCGCGTTGCCAATGGTAATTCTCCGGAAGCAACCGCAGTTGCCATCCTATCGATGAAGAAGTCTAGAAACTCGTTTGAATACTTTCGGGACTCCTTCTTTTTTACGGTTTTTGTTGCCATAATAAAATCAATAGTCCTCCAAAAAATACTCAAAAGGCTTATTGGTCATTTCTTTAATGACTAACATATCCTTTAGAGTGAAGGACGAATGACCATTCAATTTATCGCGCAAAGAAACATCGGAAATACCGATTTTCTTTGCAATATCAGACCGTTTAAGTTTGCTTTCGATAATAGCTGCTTTAACCCGGCTTTGCGAAACTCTTTGTTTGAACATAGCTGCCATAGTTTTTTCCTTTCGCTTGATCGGAACGCTTCTATTATTGTCGGCAATTTTACGGAGGTCAAGCAAATTTTGCTTTTTTGTAAGTATTTTTATTGCATTTTTGTAGTAGAATGTCCTTAGAAACGAGGGTTTAGGATGAATAATCTAAGGAAATTCCGTGAAAATGTAGGAATCACACAAGACGAACTCGCCAAGTTATCTGGATGCGCTCGTTCATATATTGGTGAAGTTGAAACTGGTAAACAAAAGATGACATTAAAACTCGCCAATAGAATCGCTCCATTTCTCCATTGCTCGGTTGCTGATGTTTTGGGCGGTGATGCAATTAAATACAATCAATCGTTCAGCGATACTTGCAAGGCGGTTATCAATGAGTATTTCGGTTTTTATGCAAGCAATGATGAAGATTCGTTGAGCGATGATGATAGAGTCCTTTATGAATTGCTCCAATGCCTCTTCGATGGTTCGCTAACAAAAGATCAGATTAAAACAATTCACTCATTAACTATGACGATGGAAAAAGCCAATCTGAAAGATAAGGAGTAATCAGTGAAGACCGCAGTTGGCTATTGCCGTTTCTCTTCTGAAAAGCAAAGGGACGGCTATTCAATCGAAGCGCAGGAAGATGCCATTAAGGAATACTGCAAGAAGAATGGCATCAAACTTTTGAAGTTCTACGTCGATAGGGCGAAATCGGCCAAGAACGCGGATCGGGAATCTTTCCAAGACATGATCAGCGATGCAAAGAAACATTTATTCGACATGGTCATCGTACATAAATTCGACCGTTTCGCCCGGAGAATGTATGACGATGTTATCTATCGGGAGCTGCTGAAAGAGGAAGGAATCGAGCTTAGGTCGGTATGCGAGGACTTCGACCCCAAAAACCCGACTTCGATTTTGCTGATCGGATTGATTGAGGCCAAAAACGAGTTTTACCTCGCCAATCTTTCCGAAGAGACGAAGAAAGGGCAATACGAAAAGGTCAAAATGGGGTTGGCCTGCTCCAAGGCACCGCTTGGTTATTCAATAAGCCCGGACGGTCATTATGTGGTCGATGAGGCCACCGCCCCAATCGCTAGGGAATTGTTCGAGCGCGTTGCCGATGGCGAATCGATGGGGGACATCGCCCACTCGATGAAAGTTCGTGGAATCAAGGGGAAGCTCGGAGCGGTCATAAGCCACCAAGCCATAGAGAAGATAATCAAGAACACCCTCTACATCGGAACCTATACCTATAGCAAGGACAAAGCCAACATACAAAAACACGATGCCTGTGAGCCTTTGATACCAGGCGATTTGTGGGCCGAGGCGAACGCCCAATTGAAGAAACAGGAAAAAAAGCCGTTCCGGAAACACACCGTAGCCGATTACGCTTTGACCGGGATAGTCAGATGCGGTAAGTGCGGAGGGTTCATGCGCGGATGGTCCTACACCGACCGCAAGGGCAAACGCCACTCCTATTACCGTTGCATCAACACCCCGCATCGCGGATGCGACATGACCGTGGTTCAGCAAGGCCAGTTGGAGGACGCGGTCTTCAATTGCTTGAAGGATTATGTGGAGGACCGGAAGAACTTCGTTGAATTGGCTAAGGAGCTGAACGACCGAATAAAGGAAAGGGCCAAGGAAGGAAACGTCAAAGAGGCCCGCAAATTGGTCGGTGATTTGGCTAGGAGGAGATTGAAGCTCTCGCAAGCCTATCTCAACGGCTCGATGCCTTTGGACATCTACACCGATGAGTCTAGGAATGTCGAGGCTCGTTTCGCTGAGGCGAAAAAGGACCTCGCAGCTGCCGAGGGTCCCAAACTTCCGAAGGTCACCCCGGAACTAGTCGGGGCTTTCTTCCGCTACTATTTCGAGAAATACAAGGACACCGAGAGGGGAACTCTTTTCTCGATGATGCTCAAAGAAGTCATAGTCTACGACGATAAAATAACCATCACTTGGAAAATAAAAAGTCCCGATGCAAGTTGTATTGCATATCGGGAACTTGGGGGGCGCTTGTTGCCATTAAGTCGTACGCGAACGTATTCTCTCTCTGGCAGCCGTCCCTTGTTCCTTCCTCTCTTATGAAAGGCTGAATAACAATTGACAGCGTGAAGAATTATAGGTTGTTGAAGC
>Ga0183095_11065_pt1 | contig 34898 bp, 23 predicted proteins | sample BioMet4_FD_130346 | JGI IMG/M metagenome (GOLD analysis project Ga0183095, IMG submission 130346) | Microbial communities from bioreactor (seeded with sewage sludge) at LBNL, California, USA - Biofuel metagenome 4 (v2) (version 3) | ecosystem: Engineered > Bioreactor > Anaerobic > Unclassified ...
CAGGCTCACAGCACAAGGCTGGCGGCCTTGACACAGTGTCCGACTACCACTATAGTGGCCTATCATTGGATAAATCACTACTTTTGTAAAATGAATAACGGCTCAAAACTGTAAACAAAATTCAGGATGGGTCAGGTCTCTGTACAACTAATATTGCTATTGGCAAAATTATATAGACCGAACTCTATTGGCAAGCACTCTAACTTTGTTTAAGTTATTTAGTACTTGGCAATGGACAATAAATCTGTAAAAAGAAATATAGTTACAGTCAGAAAAGCTCTCAAGATAAGTCAAGAAGAGATGGCGGCCAAGTTGGGCGTTTCCAGACTTACCTATAGAAACATCGAAAGCGGAAATACCAAACTAATAAACGAAAAATTGGACAAAATCGCCAGTATTGTCAATATGAGCAAAGAAGAACTGCTTCTCGGCTATAATCCATCTGATAATAATAACAGTATTTTGAGTGAACCCGATATCCCCTATAATGGCAACGACCAATCATTTCGCTTGGAATACGAAAACGAGATAAACAGATTGAAATATGCATTGGAAGCCGAACAGAAACTGAACGAGTCGCTTCAAGTCGTAATAAAATCCAAAGAAGAAATTATCCGTCTTCAAGAGGAAATAATCAAAGAGAATAAATAAAGAAGGTGTATGTTCCTTTGAGCGGAGCATCACCCTTGGAAGTAAGGCTTATTCGCTTGATGTCGGATCCCCATACGCCAGTGAAAATAGGATCTGTCAATTCTTTGGTTTCACAGGTAGCCATCAGACTTTTTGGATATTCAAGCCGGACATTCAAACCATTGGCACAATGGATCACGAGATAGCCTTCGCGAATTTCCACTTCCCCATTGACAAGAAAATGCTCCACATCGGGGGCTTTGCGGAATGATATTTTGTAATCGTCAATGATGGTGAGAGACGGCTTGCCTTTGGCGGGAAATTTATAAGTCCTTTTCAGATAAGTACACTTGGAAGTATCCGAATACGCATTTTGCATTTCCAACGAGAAAACACCTTTCTTGGTGTCGCAAAATGCATTGGACGACTTATACTTGGCACCGTAAAGTTGGCCTCCACCATTAATTACTGGCACATTATGCCATTGGCTCTGGTTCTGCCATATCTTGTATCTTTCTTTGGAAATAAATGTCTGCTTGGTATATGTTCCTTTGCCGGCATCTATTAAAACAGGTGTGTTCCCTATAAAGAGAACGAAAGAGCCCACATCGTTGTGATTGTGACTTTCGTTGTTGAACCCACCTTTGGCCCCGAGGAACCAATGAGAGGCATTGCGCATAAAGCATAATTCAGTCTCAGGGTACCAGGTGGAGACCGGGACATCTTTGCGAAGACTTGCAGTTACGGCTGCAAGAGAACTGGTTGATAATAAACTATTTAAAGAATCTATCCGAGCATCAATTTCAGGAAAAGAAACCAAATCCCTGATAGCCACGAAGGCATCTTCGGTAGTAACTTCCGGATAATCGAACTTTCCTTTTTTAGTGTCTGCGAGAGAAGCCAATGCGTACTTCATCGCTTCTTGGCTTCCAGTAGCCTTTCCAAAACACCATACTGCCTGATAAGCTGCTTTCTGTCTGGCGGGGCCGTCTGCAAAGTTCACTTGCCAATCCTCAGCGATATTTGCACGAGAAGTAAATTCACTCATCTTACGAATCCGCGGGTTGTCAAACAGATTGAACTTGCCATCGGATACGTCATACATAAGTTGCAAGTAATCATATAGTTTGCCGTAAGCCACAGCCCAATAGCCAGGACCTTCCTCGCAGGCTCCATCTTTCTTCACATAATTCAAAAACTTGTCCACTGACATTATAGATTGATCAATGGCGGCTTTCAGCCTCACGGGGTCTTTCTCCATCAGGAAAAAGCAGGTCATAGTTTCCGCTGTGCACCAAGGTGTCCAATTGTTCAACATCTTTTGGGGGTCGTATCCCATCCAGAACTGGACGAAATGCTCATTAGGATCCAAATACGGGTCCAGCACATTCCGTTTGATTGCAGATTCCATTGCACAAGATATCGAAGGATCGATTTTGTCGAATTCGTTGTGAAAGAAATAATATATGAAGGACATCATCTCACCATATCTGCCACCGAAGATGTCGACAAGATGTTCCCTTTCATCCGGCAACGGCCGTTTCGAATGCTGGAAATACTGGTGAGCCGACAATGCCCACGAAGTCATTTGTGTGCTTTGCCATACCCCATTGACCAATTGATCAGTAAATCGTCCTTTCCCTTCGGCAAGTTCGGCCAGAAATAAGGACATAATAGCCTTGGTATTGGCAAAATATATATCCTCCATCACTATTCTGTCGCCAGTACGCTCAAATTCCAGATAGGTTGTAGCAGGAATTACCTTCCATACATAATTCAGATATTTCTCGCCTCTGCGGACGACAGTGGCACTCTGTGGTCCAAAAAGTTTTGACCAACCAGCCCTATCCTTATAATCCGGCAGTGGCAGCCAATGACTGCCTGTGCGGAATGATTCAGCCACGCCGGGTTTTGAATATTCTGCCTTGACAATGTTCAAGTCTGTATCAGCAGCCTTGGCTGAAATGACTGTTGCAACAAGCGTTGCCAATAAAAGAAAAAATCTGCGCATTTGTAATTTAATATTTTGCAATCCGCTGGTTTGCCTACAACATTATTCGAAGGATATAAGACCCTTGTGAAGGAGCGTTTGGTGTGGAAGTGAGATTTATACGCTTCAAATTAGGGCCCCAAACATTAGTTAGGACGGGGTCGGTAAATGTCTTGGTGTCGTATGTCGCAGTCAGGCATTTCGGATATTCAAGCCTGACATTCAGCCCTTTGTCACAATGGATTATCAGATAGCCCTCGTGTATCTCGACTTCCCCATCTACCAGAAAATGTTCGATGTCAGGACCTTTGCGAGAAGCGAGTTTGAATTGGTCGATGACTGTAAATGACGGTTTGCCTGATAAGGCCATTTTGTATGTTCTTTTAAAATATTGGCATTGTGCAGAATCAGGATAGGCCTGCTGAAGTTCAAGAGAAAATACCCCTTTGGACTGGTCGCACTTTAGGCCCGTAGCCGTGTACTGGGCGCCGGAGCACTGCGCTACTCCATTGATAATAGGGATATTATGCCATTGTCCTTGAGTCAGCCATATCTTGTATCTCTCTCCTGGCTGGAACGATTGCTTGGTATAAGTCTGGGTACCTGCGTCGACGAAAACTGGTATGTCCTTGATGAAAAGCACGAAAGTGCCAATATCGTTGTGGTTGTGACCTTTTTCTTTATTGTCCCCACCTTTGGCGCCAAAGAACCATTGGGACTTGTTTCGGAAATAGCAGAACTGGGTCAATGGATACCAAGTGGCTTCTGGCACCTCCTTCCTCAGTCCGGTCATTACTGCATCAATGGAACTTCCTTTCAATAAGGAATTTAGCGAATCCACCTGGGAATAAATCTGGGGGTAATTCCTCAAATAACTGAGCGCCATAAAGGCATCTTCGGAATTGACTTCAGGGTAATTGAATTTGCCCGACTTTTCATCTTCCAGACAACATAGGGCATAATCTTTCGCCTCATTGCTGCCTGTGGCATTGCCGAAAGACCACATAATTTCGGGAACGGCAATCCTCTTTGCTGTGGCATCTGCGAAATTGACCAGCCAACCATCACCGATATAGGCTCTGGAGGTGAATTCGGAGATTTTCCTTATTCTGGAGTTGCTGAACATATTGAATTTGCCATCAGAAGCATCGTACATCATCTGAAAATAGTCATACATCTTGCCAGCAGCAGCGGCCCAATACCCAGGCCCTTCTTCGCAGGCCCCGTCTTTCGGAATATAGTTCAAAAACGCGTCCATCGACATAACAGACTGATCGATAGCGGCTTTCAGCCTGGAAGGATCTTTTTCCATCAAGAAGAAGCAAGTCATAGCGTCGGAAGTGCACCAAGGGGTCCAATTGCCATAAGTTTTATTCTGTTTATATCCCATCCAAAAATGGATTTGGTGCTGATTCGGGTCGAGATAAGGGTCAAGAATATTTCGTTTGACCGCGGACTCCATTGCCAATGAAATAGATGGGTCAATCTGGTCAAATTCAGTATGGAAATAATAATGTATCAATGACATCATTGCCCCGAACCTTGCGCTGAATATGGCTACCAGATGTTCCCTTTCATCAGGCAATGCCCGTTTGGAATGTTGACCTGGCTGATGGGCGGACAATAACCACGAATTCATCTGCGTCGCTTGCCATACGCCATTCACCAATTGGTCCAAGAATCGGCCTTTGCCCTCGGCAAGTTCTGCCAAGAAAAGAGACATAATTGCTTTGTTATTGGCAAAATACAGATTTTCCATCACTACCCTGTTGCCAGTCCTTTCATACTCAAGATACGCTGTGGCAGGTATCACTTTCCATTCGTAATTCAAATAGCTCTCGCCTCTGGCAATCACCGCCGCAGCCTGAGGACCGAAATATTTTGCCCATCCTGCCCTGTCCTTATAATCGGGTAGTTTTAACAAATCGCTGCCTATGAGGAAAGACTCAGCCACCCCCGGTCTGGAATACTCAGCCTTGACAATGTTCAAGTCAGTATCGGCAGCATTCGATGAAAAAACGACAGCAATAGCCATTGCCAATAAAACAAGAAATTTTCGCATTTGGTTCTAGAAATTAGTGCACGCCAAAGATAGGAATTTTTTTGTGAGCTATTGAGGGACCAGCACACCAAAAATACATATATTTGCAACCGCCAGTTGACAAAATTCCAAGTTGGATTGGTGGTACGCAAAGAAGCGGGCTGGTCTCAGGAAGAATTGGCCGACAAACTCGATGTGTCCCGACAATCGGGAAATGCAGATTACACTTCGAAGTGCAATTCCTAATTCCTCAAGCAACAGCCGTCGGGAGGAGAAAACAGAAATGAGCAGCCAAGCCTACTTCTTTTTAGTAAGGACTGCCCCGCCAATAGAAAGCAGGAGCAGCAGCAATAGGGCACCGGATGACGCTTCGGAAATGTTCCGACCAAACGAATAACTCTTCGGCTCGAAACGCATCACCAGGTCGTGCTCCCCTTTCGGCAGCACGGCACAACGTAGAGTCCAATCCGCCCTTGACAGAGCCACGCCAACATTGGCCCCGTTGGAGGAACCAGCCTTGGCACTACCGTCAGAGTCTGCCGAACGAGTGCCGTTCGAGCTGTCAATCCAAGCAGTCCAACCATCAGGATAATAAATTTCACTGAAGACAGTCAACCTATCAGAAGCAATCTTATAATGATAATGCAACTCATTCGGAGCATAAGACGTCATATAGATTGTATCAGCAGAAGCCATCGAAGCACCCTTAGGCGCAGTAACATCGAAATCCTTCCCAATCACAGCCACCTTCCGCAGATCCACACGGCCTATACCATCAATTTCATCATTAGGCGTAGCAGCCTTCACCGTAGAATCCACGAACCAAGCATTCCCAAAAGCATTCTTATTCTCAAGAGCTGGATAATCAGCCCCCAAAATGAAATACTTAGTATTCAGCATCGAAATAACAGGCATCTCAGGCAACTTAGCCTCAGCATCTTGAATAGTAGTCGCCCCTCCGACCGAAGAATAAACAGAATTCAATTCAGAAGTCAAATATCTATCGATCAGATCCTGATACCTCTGAAGTTTAGCAGGACTATACCCACCAATGCTCTTATGCCAATAACTAGCGTGAGAATCATTGAACACACTCACAGTCAAATCGGCCACCCTATAAGAAAGAGTCGAATCAGCCAAAATCATCTTATCCACATTCCTTTCCACAAACTGATTTCCAAAATCACGAGGAGTAGTAAAATGACTGCCATTCAAATACCTCTTCCCAACAGCAAACATATTGATCAAAATCAGCAGCGAAATGCCGACAGCAGCCTCAATCTTACGACTTCTACCATATTCCGGATGAGTAGCGAACGTCTCTTTTGCAGACGAAGGAACCGAATATCCCCAAAGCAGCAATATGAAAGCAAGCACGACAAGCAGCAACGAAGTCCAAGCATCTCCCACCAGAAGAGCCTTCCTGTCAGCTTTGAAAGCATTCACCAAAATATCCGGCTGACCTTGATCCACAGTCCCGGTGAAACTGCCAGCGATAGTAGGCACCAAAGCGCAGACCAGACAGAAACCAGCCGTCAGCCCCAAAGCCCAATACCCTGCAGAAAGGAATTCCTTCTTCGGGTAATCCCCCTTCACAATCTTATCCAAGACCATAAATCCAAGCATCGGCAACGTAAACTGCAAGACAATCAAGGCCATAGATACCGTCCTGAACTTACTGTACAGAGGCAACACATCATAGCAAAGTTTGGTAAACGCCATAAAATGGTTCCCTACCGCCAAGAATATTGCCAACAAAGTCGCAATGACAAGCCACCACTTTTCCTTCCCCTTATACAAGAAAAGGCCAAGAATGAAAAGGAAGACTGTCAACACTCCCATATACATTGGTCCCGCAGTGAAAGGCTGAGGACCCCAATACATAGGAAGATTCTTCGAAATCTCATCAAGATTCTGTTGGCCGGCCTGCTGAAGCAACTTGTAAGTCTCAGACTTCTTAGGATTTACAGCCCCGGCAGAAGAACCACCATTGAAATTCGGAATCATCATATTCGGAAGTTCCTGCCAACCATAAGACCAATTGGTAGCATATTCCAGATCCAAACCCTTAGTCTTGGATGCCGACTGACCGGCAGACGACAATTCCGAGCCACCCCTCATAGTATGCTCAGTATATTTGTACAGAGGAATCAACTTATTGGCATTAGTGGCAATACCCACGCACCCCACCACGAGCAACAATGCCGACGCAGCAAAGAACCGTCCCACCATAGAACGCCGTTCCTTAGCAGAAAGAAGCCAAACAAGTAGGACAATGGCATAGAGGACCAGGATCAAACCAAGATAATAAGTAATCTGCTGATGGTTCGCCTTCACCTGAAAACTAATGGCCAATGCAAAAAGGACAGAGCCAATCAATGTCTTCGGGAGCCACTTCTTCCACGAGACCTTTTCATCATCTTTTCCAGCCGCAAGAGCCGCCCTGTAAGTATAAATGAAAGCCGCCAATGCCCAAGGCAGGAAAGCAATCGCCTGCATTTTCGTATTGTGCCCGACTTGAATGATCTGTATATTGTATGAACAGAAAGTGACCGCAATAGCACCACCGGCAGCAATTATCCCATTGATTCCCAAAGAAAGCATCAATAGGAATGCACCAAGAAGGGATATGAAAAGATAAGTAGCGGGCCTCTTGCCCGTAAGCAGAAGGTCATACAATGGCTGCGTCCAATCCCCCTTATGAGGAGCAGAAATGGCCGTCGTAGGCATTCCACCGAACATAGAATTGGTCCAAGCAGTCTGATCGTCAGGATGAGCCGCATTGTACTGATTCATCTCGTGCGACATTCCCACATAACCCGAAATATCACTCTGATTAACTATCTTTCCACCAATGACTTGAGGCACAAAGGCATAAGCCACGAAAAGGAAAAACACCACAATCCCTACATAAGTCAGGATCCTATTGGTCAACTTTTTATCCATAATCAATTATTTATCAAGTAATGAATCCATCAAGGCCACAAGCTTGACTGTAAGATTGCGTCTTGAGAATTGCTCAATGCCCACTGAATTGCAGTCCAGGGTATCGTCCTTGTATTTGCACCAACTATCATCAATATATTTGGCAACAGCAGCCTCATTGGACCAATCATAGGTCACACCCGCCCCAGTCTGATTCAACACTCTTGCCATCGCCCCATCTTCCTGGCCAATACCCAGAATTGGTCGCTTGGCAGCCAAATATTCAAACAATTTTCCTGGCAATATTGGCCTGTAATCAGGATCGTTCCTAAGCGGAAGGATCAGAATTGAAGCACTTTTCTGCTCCCTGATGGCCGTATTGTGCGATTGGTATCCGAAATCGAGCAAGTTCTCTTCCAAATCAGCTTTTTTTATCGAATCGATAATCTCCGCATCCGACTTACCCACAAGACGCAGACGCATTTTCGCCTTAAACTCAGGATCGGCCTTGCATCTGGCTGAAAGCACCTTCCACAACACTTCAGGATTGCCATCGGCAGAGAAGAGCCCTGTATGAGTGATATTGAAATTGCCGTCATCTTCCACCACCTGATCGAAATCCACCTCGTCATATCCATTCGTAATCATCTCCACAGGAGTCTTGGTCATTGCCTGAAAATCTTCCCGCATCAATGGCGTTACGGCAAGCACCCTTGTAGATTCGTCCAGCACGGCTTTTTCCAATCTGTGATGCCTCATATCGGCCCACGCCGTCAATTCCAAATCCTTATAATAATACATCTTGGTCCACGGATCGCGGAAATCGGAAATCCAAGGAATTCCAGTCTTACGAGCCAACTTACGTCCAATCAGATGCATAGAATGAGGAGGTCCGGTCGTAACCATTACGTCCACAGGATTCTCTTCCAGATATTCTTTCAGGTATCGATATGAAGGTCCTACCCACCAGCAACGAGGATCAGGAATGAAGCAATTACCTCTGATAAACAAGGACAATTTCTTAGTAAATGACTTTTTGCCCTTGCTGATAGGATTCACCTCTCCTCCTGTTGCTCCAGCCGTCAAAGCATTGATATCCACCGAACTGCTCTTTCCCAGAAGACGGCGATAAGCGTTATAAGGTTCCCAAATCTTCCGTTTCAGGACAATGGCTTCACGCGGCACATCCTCTCCCAGAGTCTTGTCAATGGAAGTGTATTCCGGGTTCAATGGAGCATAAATAACAGGTTTCCAGCCAAGAGAAGGCAAGTATTTGCAGAACTTGACCCACCTCTGCACACCGGAGCCCCCGGAAGGCGGCCAATAATATGTTATTATCAATACCTTTTTCATACTGCTTGCAAATTTAATCTAATATCGGCTAATCGCTCTCAAATGTAAGAAAAAACCGCAAAATTTTCTAAATTTGTATCTTATGAAACAAACTGCCACAGAAGATACTCCATTACTTAAACAATACTTCCAAATCAAGGCTCAACACCCTGAAGCGATATTGCTATACAGAGTCGGGGACTTCTACGAGACATATTCCGACGATGCGGTCCTTGTGAGCAAGGTACTGGGAATAGTATTGACAAAACGCTCCAATGGCGACAAAGGCTTCACGCCTATGGCAGGATTTCCACACCACGCCATAGAATTGTACCTGACCAAATTGATCCGCAATGGTTACAAGGTGGCTGTCTGCGACCAATTGGAAGATCCCAAATTCGCCAAGAAATTGGTCAAAAGGGGAGTGACGGAGATGGTCACCCCTGGAATTGCTTTCAACGACCAGATGTTGGAGCAAAAGGAAAACAATTTCCTAGCCGGCCTCACTTTCGAGAAAGACAAATGCGGGGCAGCCTTTCTGGACGTATCCACCGGCACATTTCAAGTCACACAAGGTTCATTGGACTATATCGGTACCTTATTGGCCTCACTCGCCCCGAAAGAGTTGGTGGTGCAGCGCGGGTATGAGCAAGGGGTAAGGAATAAATTCGGAAAAGACCTTTACATTTCCACATTGGACGAATGGGCATTTGTGTATGACGCTGCTGTAGAGAAGCTTAAGAAGCAATTGGGAGTACAGTCCCTGAAAGGCTTCGCCATTGACCCGTATTCATTGGGCATCTGCTCCGCCGGCGCCTTGCTGGTATATTTGGAACAGACTCAGCACGCCGGCCTTAAGAATATTTGCTCTATTTCCAGAATAGACGGGGACGGATTCGTGTGGATGGACAAGTTCACATTCAGGAACTTGGAAATTTTCAACCCGGCCATCGGCGGAGAAGGGGCGTCGTTGGTCCAAGTCATCGACAACTGCGTGTCCCCTATGGGAGCCCGCCTGCTCAGAAGTTGGCTTGCGATGCCAGTGATGAACATAGACGAGTTGAACTCCAGATACGACGTAGTTGAGCACTTCATCAGCGAAAAAGAAGATATGGACACCCTCAGAGACTCCATTAGCAATATAGGCGACCTTGAAAGAATGATTTCCAGGGCAGCCACTGCGAAGATACTGCCTCGCGAGATGCTGCAATTGAGCCGGGGCCTATCGCAATTAAGGCCAATAGCCGGAATTTGCAAAGGAAAGGGAGTGGAAGCCCTTGATTCTCTGATAAATGGGCTCACTGATTGCAGCGAACTTCAGGACAAGATAGCCCGCACTTTGGGGACAGAACCTGCAGCCGCCATTGGCAAAGGGGACGTGATAGCCGCGGGGGTGAATGCAGAACTGGACAACCTCAGGGACATTTCCCGCAATAGCAAAGATTACTTGCTGCAGATGCAGCAGAAAGAAGCCGAAAGGACAGGAATATCATCATTGAAAATAACTTACAACAATGTATTCGGCTATTCCATAGAGGTGCGCAATACTTTCAAGGACAAAGTGCCTCCTGAATGGATTCGCAAACAGACATTGGTAAGTGCTGAGAGGTATATCACTCAGGAACTTAAAGATTACGAAGAGAAAATATTGGGAGCAGAGGAAGCCATTAATGCATTGGAAGCGAAGATATTTGCAGACCTGATAACCGAAGTTCAGAAGAAAATAGTTGATATTCAGAACAATAGCCGCATACTGGCTCGTCTTGACATCCTAGCAGGTTTCGCTTTCGGGGCCATGGAACGCCATTATTGCCGTCCTGAGATGAACGACAGTTTCAGTCTGGACATCAAGGCTGGCAGGCATCCTGTGATTGAAACGCTTATGCCTGCAGGAGAAGAATATGTGCCGAACGATGTCTTCCTGGACGACGAAAAGCAGCAAATCATCATATTGACCGGTCCTAATATGTCTGGAAAGTCCGCCCTCTTGAGGCAGACTGCATTGATTGTGCTAATGGCGCAGATCGGCTCTTTTGTGCCGGCTTCTTCGGCGAAGATCGGGTATTTCGACAAGATTTTCACACGTGTTGGGGCTTCTGACAATATTTCCAGAGGCGAATCCACCTTTATGGTTGAAATGCTGGAGACCTCTATGATATTGCACAATCTCTCATCCAGGTCATTGGTACTGCTGGATGAAATAGGCCGTGGTACCTCTACTTATGACGGAATGTCCATTGCCAGAGGCATTGTGGAATACATACACGAATACGGGAAAGGCGCAAAAACACTATTCGCCACCCATTATCACGAATTGAACGATCTGGAGAGCATTTATTCCAGAATCAAGAATTTCCATATAGAAGTCAAGGAAGTGGACAAGCAGGTGATTTTCCTGCGCAAACTTCGCGAAGGCGGAGTGGCCCACAGTTTCGGAATACACGTAGCCCGAATGGCCGGAATGCCAAAAGAGGTATTGACCTCGGCGGAAAGAACATTGAAAGAATTGGAAAAAGGGGAAAGCGGGAAAGGTCCGGACAAGGATTTCGGGAAGATTATCAAACCTCACAATACTAAGGACGGGACAGTCCAGAGCGACGGCAGCATACAGTTGTCACTTTTCCAATTGGACGATCCCACACTGTCCTCGCTCAGGGACAAACTGAAAGGGGCCGATATCAACAATATGACCCCTTTGCAAGCTTTCGACTTGTTGAGAGCGATGAAAGAAGAATTAGGATTATAATACATTTGATATGAAAAAAATACTGACCACCATTTTTACTGCCACGATTGCTCTATGCGCGATCGCCGCGCCGAAAACTTATGTTGCATTGTCACCTGACGGCAAGTTGAAAGTCAACGTAACCGAGGGCAAGAACATTGCCTACACCCTCACTTATGACGGGACGCAACTTATCAGCCCATCACCGATTTCTATGTCACTGGCAGACGGTTCGATCTATGGCGGCACAATGAAGGCCAAGAAAGCCTTACTCAAATCAGTAGACGAATCAATCAAGACAGTAGCATATAAAAAGGCTTCTGTGAAAGATCATTACAATGAACTCACGCTTCAGTATGCGACCTTCGACCTGAAGTTCCGCGTCTATGATGACGGTATGGCATACAGATTCATTTCCAAGGCTGCTGAGCCATTCACAATAAAGTCAGAGCAGGCTACATTCGCCTTCCCATCAGACTGGAAGGCTTATGTCCCTTATTCGAATGGATATTTGCCTACTATCGAAGGACAATTTGTGAACTCCTTCGAGAATTATTATGTCCATTGTCCTATATCACAGTTAGATACCAAGAGAATTGCCTTTCTTCCATTGGTGGTAGAGGCCCCGGACAGCGTTAAACTCTGCATTACTGAGGCAGACCTGCTGGATTATCCGGGAATGTTCCTTAAGGGAGACGGGACTTCGACTCTGCACAGCATTATGGCTCAATATCCAAAGAAAATCATTCAAGGTGGGCACAATATGCTTCAGGGCGTGATCAAATCGAGAGAAGATTTCATTGCCAAAGCCTCTGCCGGGGAATCATTTCCTTGGAGGGTGGTGATGGTGGCTCCTCAGGCTAAGGACCTTGCCAATATGGATATGGTTTACAGGCTTGGCACTCCTGCTTCCGGTGGGAACTGGGACTGGGTTAAGCCTGGAAAGGTGGCTTGGGACTGGTGGAACGATTGGAATGTATATGGTGTGGATTTCAAAGCCGGAATCAACAATGATACATACAAATATTATATAGATTTCGCTTCAGAGCACCACATTGAATATGTGATTCTGGACGAAGGCTGGGCAGTAAACAAGCAGGCGGATTTGATGCAGGTAGTCCCTGAAATCGATCTCAAAGAACTGGTCAGTTACGCTTCTGAAAGGAAGGTCGGGCTTATCCTTTGGGCTGGCTATTGGGCTTTCAACAGGGATATGGACGGGGTCTGCAAGCATTATTCCCAGATGGGAATCAAAGGCTTCAAAGTAGACTTTATGAATAGGGACGATCAGCCGATGGTGGATTTCTACACCCAGGCAGCCAAGACGGCGGCCAAATATCATCTGATGCTCGATTTCCACGGAGCTTTCAAGCCGGCAGGACTGATGAGGACTTATCCGAACGTGGTGAACTTCGAAGGTGTGGCAGGACTAGAGCAGATGAAATGGCAACCTGCTACTACAGACCAAGTTACTTATGATGTAACTCTTCCTTTCATCAGGCTTGCAGCCGGTCCTATGGACTATACCCAAGGTTCAATGCGTAATGCCGTCAAAGAGAATTATAGGCCTATCAATTCAGAACCAATCAGCCAAGGGACACGTTGCCATCAATTGGCAGAATATGTGATATTCGATGCGCCACTTACGATGCTATGCGATTCTCCTTCGAACTACCTACGGGAGCCGGAATGCACAGCATTCATTTCTGCCATTCCTACTACTTGGAAGCAGACTATCGCACTTGACGGACATATTGCAGAATACATTGTGATGGCCAAACAGGCTGCAGACGGTTCTTGGTACGTAGGAGCCCTCAACAACTGGACCGCAAGGGACATTGCTGTGGATATGCATTTCCTGGACAATGCCCTATACGATATGACCATCTTCCAAGACGGTGTCAATGCAGACAGGGCCGCTTGCGACTACAAGAAAGTCTCAGCCAAGGCTCCTGCCAATCGACTTTTCCAGATTCATCTAGCCCCAGGCGGCGGCTGGGCTGCACATCTCGTAAGGCACTAGTATTCGGTTTTCAGTTGGTAATTTATTTCGACTAGGATATTGCATTCTTTCCTTCCTGGCCTCGGTGCGGCTAGTGGCGGCTAGTTTACAAAGAAATGTAGATTTATCCGCACTGAAAATTGTAAAAATATGCGATTTATCCGCACTATAGATTCAAATTTATTATTATTTAGTCGCACTAATATTAATAATTACTACCTTTGCTATTAAATAAAAGATTTGTAAGATATGAAACTTGCAGAAATTGAGAAAGTATTATTGGAGCAACAAGATGAGTTACGTGGATTCTCTGACGAAAATTTCATACATCGTCAAGAAGAAAATCTAATCAATCTTAATAGCAAATTGGCACAAGTTGTAATCGGAGTTCGCAGAAGTGGAAAATCCACCCTTTGCGTCAATGCGCTCAATAAGGCAAGCGTGAATTTCGCTTATGTAAATTTTGATGATGAACGTTTCGATAAATTGGCCACAGAAGATTTGGATAATGTTTTGCAGATTTTATATAAAATATATGGTAGGTTTGAATATCTATTATTGGATGAGATACAAAACATTGAAGGATGGCCATTATTTGTCAACCGACTTCTTCGTCAAAAACTTCACTTGATCATTACTGGCAGTAATGCTAAACTCTTAAGTGTTGAATTGGCTTCCCACTTAACAGGAAGGCACCACATAATAGAACTATATCCATTCTCGTTCAAAGATTGGTGCAGGATAAAGGGGTTAGAAACCGATAGGATGACCACTAAAAGCAGAGGACTGATATCAAGAGAATACGAAGCATATTCTCTCCAAGGAGGGTTCCCTGAACTAATATCGGGCGAGGAAAATCCCAAGGAATACATAGGTACCTTGGTGGAAAGTATCATCTCTCAGGACATCAGAAAAAGATATAAGATTCGCAATGTTGACGCATTGAGAAAACTTACTCATCATCTGCTGAATGAAGCCCCAACCTTTATTGTAAAAGAAAGCCTTCAGAAACTATTCGGTATTAATAGTGACCATACTATAGCAAAATATATTCTGTATTTGAACCAATCATATTTAATATCAACGATTAGCAAATACTCAAAAAAAAGTAGAGAGAGATCACGGGATGAAAAGGTATATGCAATTGATTTAGCATTTATGGACCAACGAGATAATGCCTTTTCTGGAGATAATCTTGGTTGGAGACTTGAAACGGTAGTATATTTGGAATTGCTACGAAGAAAAGCCGGTTCGACTAATGATATATATTATTACAAATCTGTAGGGACTGAAGCCGATTTTGTCCTCTGCGAAGGGAATAAGACATTAGGCGTATATCAAGTATGTTATGATATATCATCTGAAAAGACCAAAAATCGTGAAATCAGGGGATGCATAGCAGCCGCAAAAGCCTCAAATTGCAAGAATATCTTTTTGATAACAAATCAAGATAGCGATACCGTTGAGAAGGATGGATACACTATTCAAATAATACCAGTTTGGGAATGGTTGTTGTCAAAATGAATATAGAACCGTTAATCTTATTGCATTCACCAATTCCCAACGTTACTGACAGCGGCTCGCTCGTGTGCTAGGCTTGGCTGCTCCCATTGCGCAGGTGCGCTGAATGCGCTAACTCCTCTATTCGGCACCCGGAAATAATATGCATTTATGATAAACTTGATAAATAAATTACTAAATTGCAATAATCTATTGAATGTGCAATCGCACATAGATAGAAATACTAAGTGATAATCAACACATTACGACACCCTACACCAATGAAGAGAGAACTTTTTTCATTATTTTTTGCAACCCTGTCGTTGTGCGCTTTCGCCGGGCCTAAGTCGTATTCTCTCGCTTCTCCGGACGGAAAGTTGAAGGTGAATGTGACCGAAGGGAAGGAAATCTGCTATTCGGTCAGCCTGAACGGAACGCAACTGCTTAGCCCTTCGCCGATTTCGATGACTCTGACAGACGGTTCGGTCTATGGCGGAGCGGTTAAGGCAAAAAATGCCTCAGTCAAAGCTGTGAAAAACACTATCAAAGCTGTCGCATACAAAAAGGCAGAGGTGAAGGACAATTACAATGAACTTTCTCTACAATATGCCTCCTTTGACCTGAAATTCCGTGCTTATGACGAGGGTGTCGCCTATAGATTTGTGTCCAAAGCCACCAAACCATTCATCGTGCTTGGCGAACAAGCAACGTTCTCCTTTCCAAAGGATTGGCAAGCCTACATTCCCTACTCGAATGGGGATACGGCTTCTATTGCGAAACAATACCTGAATTCATTTGAAAATTATTACGTTCATACCAAGCTCACGAAAGTGAATCAGAACAGATTGGTCTTCTTGCCTATAGTGGTAGAGGCTCCTGAGGGGGTAAAAATATGTATCACAGAGTCAGACCTATTGAATTATCCTGGAATGTTCCTTCGCAGCAATGGCACCAACACCCTGAAGGGCGTGATGGCCGAATACCCGAAAACCACCAAGCAAGGCACCAATCTAATGCAAAGCCCAGTCTTCACGAGAGAGGATTATATTGCCAAAGCTGAAGCCGGAGAGGCTTTTCCTTGGAGAATAATTATGGTTGCCACCAAAGATAAAGATTTGACCAACAATGATATGGCTTATAGGCTAGGCTCTGCTCCCAATGGGGACTGGAGTTGGTTGAAGCCAGGCAAAGTTGCTTGGGACTGGTGGAATAATTGGAACCTTTACGGGGTAGATTTCAAGGCGGGAATCAACACTCAGACTTACAAATATTATATTGACTTCGCAGCAGCACACAACATCGAATATATTGTCATGGATGAAGGCTGGAGAGTGAAGAACAAGGCCAACCTTTTCTATGTCGTTCCAGAAATCGACATGGAAGAATTGTGCCGCTATGGTAAAGAAAAAAATGTTGGAATCTTCTTATGGTCAGGCTATTATCCATTCTATGACAAGATGGAAGAAGTCTGCAAACATTATTCTCAAATGGGAATTAAAGGTTTCAAACTGGACTTCATTGGCAGAGACGATCAAGTGATGGTGGATTTCCTTACCAAAGCCGCCCAAACCGCGGCAAAATACCATCTTATGCTCGACTTGCACGGTATGTATAAACCTGCAGGATTGAACAGGACCTATCCAAATGTTGTGAATTTAGAGGGAGTTGCCGGTCTGGAGCAGATGAAATGGCAAAGTCCTTCTGTGGACCAGGTCACTTACGATGTGACCATTCCATATATCAGAATGACAGCAGGGCCAATGGATTATACCCAAGGGGCAATGAGAAATGCCATCAAGGGTAATTATGTTCCTATCAATACCGAACCAATGAGCCAAGGCACTCGTTGTCACCAATTGGCCGAATATATTGTCTTCGATTCACCGCTTGCAATGCTATGCGATTCTCCTTCAAACTATATGAAGGAACCGGAATGCACTGGATTTATCGCCTCTGTACCAACGACTTGGCAGCAAACCATCGCACTTGACGGCGCTATCGGCGAATTCGTGGTTACCGCCCGGCAGGCAGCAGATAGTTCCTGGTTCGTGGGGGCTCTTAACAATTGGACGGAAAGAGACATCACCATTGACCTGCATTTCCTTGATAACGCCCTCTATGACATGGCCATTTTCCAAGATGGTGCCAATGCAGACCGCAATGCCTGTGACTTCAAACAGGTTTCAGCCAAAGCCCCTGCCAATCGCCTTCTCAAGATTCATCTTGCTCCCGGCGGCGGCTGGGCTGCACATTGTAGGCTAGCCAGAGGCAGCAGAAGATGAGATAGATTATACAGCCTGAGATGACAATAAGTGAGCCGATCTGTGAACCGATGGTGTCTGCGAGAAGTCCCATCAGTGGAGGAATGACTGCGGCACCTACAATACCTGTGATCATAAATCCGGAAATTTCATTTGCCTTTTCTGGAACTGATTTCAGTGCAGCGGAAATGATGATAGAAAATATGCTGGAGCAAAGAAAGCCAATCAGTCCGACACATAACAATATGGCCAATGCATTCGGTGCGAAGAATAGCGCCACCATTACTGCCGCAGCGCCGAAGATGCTGATCTTAAAATACTTGATATCATCAATCTTGGTCAATAGGAAAGCACCCAACATAGCCCCGACAGTCCTGCAGACGAAATAAACGCTTGACCCGTATCCGGCTTTGTCAACCATCCAGCCACACCTTTCGATAAGGAGTTTCGGCGACACGGTATTGATCCCGACATCCACCCCGACGACGAAAAATATTCCAAGGAACAATATAAGGATAACTGGATTTTTCAATAAGGCAAATGCATTCCCTAGCGAAAGGCTCTTGGTGGAAGGTGCCGTCTCTGTGATGGGTGTAATAGCCAGCCATAGCCAGGAAATGAATGTCACCACCGCATAAGTCGGGAAAATGGACTTCCAACTGCCAAATAACGAAACTGACAATGCCGCAATTATTGGCCCGAGAAAGGAAGACACAGCCTTTATCACCTGCCCCGTATTGATAGAACTTGTTAAGTTATTGCCCGAAACTACATTAGTAAGAAGCGGATTCAGAGCCACTTGCAATATCGTATTCCCTATACCCAGCATAACGAAGGCAATCATACAGGAGACGAAATTGTAACTTAAAAATGGAATCAGCATTGCCACAAACGTTATCACGCTACTGACCTGAACCATCGTCTTCCTCCCGAACTTATTCATCATCATTGCGGCAGGGATTGACAGGAAAAGGAACCAGATGAACACCATCGACGGAATAAATCCCGCCATCGTCTCACTAAGATTAAAATCCACCTTGATATAACTTGTGGATACACCCACGATGTCGCAGAATCCCATCACGAAAAATGCAAAAAGGACGGGGAAGACATTGTTTTTTTTGTTTGATTCCATACTGATCGGTTTTTAGTTTAGTGCTGGTGACGACTTATAAGCCGTACCGCGACTGCAAAATTAGACAATTAATGACATTATCATTAATATTTTATTTCCAAATTAGTACACAATCAAGAACTTATAAGACAAAAAATGGCCGAAATCTCTTTCGGCCATTCATTGATGATATAATCAGATGTTAAAAATCGTAGTAGAATCCGAAACTGAGAGCATTGCCATCAACTTTTGCTCCGAAGATATTCTCCTTATTTACATAGCAATATCCCAAGAAGCCGACGTGAGCGACAAATGCTACATTGTCAGAAACTGGAACTGCAAATCCTGGTTTGATACCAACATACCAATCGTTGCTGTCTGTGCTGACAGTACCATTCAACAAAGTAGGAGTCTTGGTCTTTGCATACTCATAGTCAACGCTGCCGTCAAGGAAGAGATTGACTGGGCCAAGTTTGGCAAATGAATAACGGACATAAGGGTTGAAGGTAATAAGGTTGGTCTTTGCGCCATCATCATACTTATACCCATAGCCGAGACTTGCTGCGACTGCCCACTGATTATTCAGGTTGTAACCAATTTCAGGATAAATAGAAAAGTTTGTGATATTCGCATCTGCGTTACGTCCAACACTAGCACTACCACCAACATAAACCTGTGCACTTGCTGAAACCGCTACAATCGCGGCAGCTAAAACTAAAATCAACTTTTTCATAATAAAAAAAATAAATTGTTTCTTACTGTACTACAAGGGGAACAAATTGTAAGCCCGGAATGCCACACAACCCTTTTTAGACACTTCTGAAGCCCTTCTGATAGTAAAATAACTGACAAAATGTCTTAAAAGGATTTCAAAAAGTACTGTCATATTTGGCCAACGGCTCTCTCCAGCTGGTGGGGAATGGCCCTCGGCAGACGGAGACAAAGCAGTATGCAATTACACTCGGCGATAAGGAGAATTTAAGGTGACACCATTATTAAGTGTAATAAACTGATAATAAAGCAATTGTCGAATAGAGCGGTGTAACCTTCAACTGAAATGAGAGCAAATATAACTTTGTTGATGTTCTGAAGAATAGATGAGCCATGAGACCAGACCTAAAGACAATCATAGGAGATTTAGGAGACAATCCTCGCAGCAGGAGAAGAAGATCAGCATTGAACCCAGACAATACGGATCAAACAGAAACGACAAGGGAATCCGTGCGGCGACCAGTTTCGTTAGCAGATGGTGAGACGAGGCCACAGTGGCGGCCTATTTCGCCAACAGATTGGTGACGAAGATGACAAGGATGGCAATAGGGGCAAGATACTTGATCAAGAAATAAAGAATCCCGAAACACCTATCATTGAACCGGATAGACCTCCCATTGGTAAGCTCATCCCTCACATCGGCCCTACGCATCTTCCAACCCACAAACACAGTAAACAGAAGCCCGCCAAAAGTCATCAGGAAATTGGAAGTCAGCTTATCACAAAAATCGAAAATCGTATTCCCAAACAAATGCACATCGTGAAGAGGCCCGAAAGACAACGAACACAAAGTCCCAAGAATCCACGTTCCCACAAAAACAGCCACAGTAGCCCAACTCCTTGTAAGCCCTTTCTCCTCAACCAAATACGTCACCCCCACCTCAAACATAGAAATCGCCGAAGTCAACGCAGCCACCAACACCGTCAAGAAGAAAAGCACAGCCACCACAGTACTAAGTAACGGCATCGTCTCCCCCATCTTAGTAAAAATAAAAGGCAACGTCTGGAAAATAAGACTAGGACCGGATTCAGGAGCAAGACCTGCCGCAAACACCGCCGGCATCACCGCAAACCCTGCCAGCAACGCAAACATCAAATCCATCACAGCCGTCCCTGACGCACTCAAAACCATATCCTCATTCTTACTCACATAGGAAGAATACGTTAGAATCGTCCCGACACCAAGCGACAGCGAAAAAAATGACTGCCCCATCGCCGCTGCAATCACCGAAGGAGTAATCTTCGAAAAATCAGGTTTAACCATATAACGGACCCCTTCAGCAGCCCCGGGAAGACTCACAGAATAGATGATAATCAGTAAGATAAGCACGAACAAAATAGGCATAGTGATATTGCTGAACCTCTCTATTCCACTCTTCACCCCCGCCAGGATAATCAAAGCACACAGCAGCAGAAACGCCGTATGGCAAAACAGCGGACCCCAAGTCGACGAGATGAACCAACCGAAAGCCGCAGAAACCTGAGATATCGAAGCCTCACCCCCAGTTGCAATAGAAGAGGCCGCTCCAGCCGCCGATGTACTTCCGAACCCACCAAACGACTTAATGAAATACTCAATAGACCAGCCACCTACCACACTATAGAACGACAAAATCACCAACGGAGAAATCACCGTCAGCAGCCCCATCCACTTCCACTTCGTCCCAGGGGCCAACTCCTCCATTGCCCCAAAAGTATTGGAATGAGTCCTACGCCCGATCACCGACTCAGACAAGAAAATAGGCAAAGACAATAAAAACGAGGCCAATATATAAATGATAATGAACGCCGCACCCCCATTCTGCCCCACCAAATAAGGGAAGCGCCAAATATTGCCAAGACCGATAGCCGATCCGGCAAACGCCATAATCACAGCAAACCTGCTCCCGAAACTTTCCCTCTCCTTCATATTATAACGACCTCGAAATGAACAACATTACAACAAATTCGAAATGAATATTACAGCGATGGCTAACGGAGCCAAATACTTAATCAAGAAATAAACAGCCCCAAAACTACGGCTTGTGCCCCTCAACGTACCACTATTGGTAATCTCATCACGTACCACAGACTTGCTCATCTTCCAACCCACGAAAATCACAGCCAGGAAAGCCCCTATTGTCATCAAGTAATTGGAAGAAAACGCATCAAAAGTATCGAAAATAGCCTTTCCGAATATCTTCACATCCGAAAGAGGCCCGAAAGAAAGGCAGCAGAACACACCGACAGCGCCTGTGAAAATGAACACAATCACACAAGCGAGCCACCTGGAAATATGGATTTCCTCAATCAGATAAGCCACCCCCACTTCAATCAATGAAATAGACGAAGTCAAGGCCGCCACAAGCACAGTCAGGAAGAACAAAATCGCCACCACTGAACTTACAATCGGCATACTCCCAGCCATCGTAGTGAAAATATAAGGAAGAGTCTGGAAAATCAGGCCAGGACCCGAACTCGGAGCAATCCCAGCAGCAAACACAGCCGGCATTATCGCAAACCCGGCAAGCAAAGCGAAAGATAAATCCGAAACCGCAGTAGCAAACCCGGACACGAAAAGATTCTCCTTCTTGCTCACATAAGAAGAATACGTCACTATGATACCCATTCCCAAAGACAAAGAATAGAACGATTGCCCGATGGCATAAGCACAAGTTTTAGGAGTGATCTTGCTGAAATCAGGCCTAATCAGATAATCAATGCCTGCCTTGGCTCCCGGCAATGTAAACGAATATATCGCTATCAGCACAATCATCACGAACAACAACGGAATAGACACCTTGCTAAACTTTTCAATCCCTGTCTTAACCCCCAGGACTACCACCAACATACTGATGGACAAAAACAAAAGATGGAACACAATAGGCTGCCAAGGAGACGAAAGGAACGTTCCGAAAGTATTGGAAACAGTCTGAGGGTCGGCATTGGTAAAGGCCAATGTACAAGACTTAAACAGATAATCAAGCGACCAACCTCCAACCACACTGTAATAAGATTCCACTATCATTGGGGTCAATATGAAAAGATACCCAAGCAACTGCCAGAAATGCGACTTTGGAGCCAATGTCTTCATTGCACCGAAAGCATTGGAACGAGATGAACGACCTATTACAGCCTCTGACAAGAATATAGGCAAGGACAATAGCAATGACGCTGCGATATACACCAATACAAAAGCGGCACCTCCATATTGGCCCGTCATATACGGAAACCTCCAAATATTCCCAAGTCCGATTGCAGAACCGGCAAATGCCATAACCACAGCAAATCTGCCGGCAAAGCTTTCTCTTACCTTTTCCATTGAAAAACAAACATTAGAGGCTTATTCTGCAAAACCTCACAAACTACTAACTATAAGCTACTTATTATATCCGCTTGTAAATTGTAAATTCAAATTCGTATCCAGTCTCAGGATCCTTCTGACGAGGAGTAGTCGACTCAACCTCCCAAATGCAAGGATCGATCATAGGAAAATACGTATCGGCATCCTCTATCGTAGCGTGAACGTGAGTGATATACAACTTGTCAGCCACCGGGAGAGCCTGACGATAGGTCTCGCCGCCGCCAATCACAAAGCACTTTTCACATTCCCCCACAGCCTTGAGACCTTCTGTCAATGAGCCCACTACGGAAATCTCCGCAGGAGCATCGGGGAAAGGAAAAATGGAGATCACCACATTCTTCCTTTTCGGAAGCGGACGGCCAATCGACTTGAAAGTCATATAGCCCATAACCACAGGAGAGCCGATAGTCGTCTTCCTGAAATACTGCATATCCTCGGCAATATGCCAGAGCAATGCGTTATTCTTGCCAATGGCCATATTGTCGGCCACAGCCACTATGATGCATTTTTCCATAATCTAAACTGCTACAGGAGCCTTGATTGCAGGCCAAGGATCATAACCTTCAAGAGTGAAATCTTCGTATTTGAAAGAGAAAATGTCTTTCACATCAGGATTGATTTTCATCACAGGCAATGGACGAGGCTCTCTGGAAAGTTGCAAGTCCACCTGCTCGAAATGATTCACATAAATATGAGTGTCCCCAGTCGTATGAATGAAATCTCCAGGCTTAAGTCTACATACCTGAGCCACCAGCATAGTAAGCAACGCATACGAAGCGATATTGAAAGGCACCCCGAGGAACGTATCCGCACTTCTCTGATACAACTGGCAGGAAAGTTTCCCGTCAGCCACATAGAACTGGAACAGACAATGGCAAGGAGGAAGGGCCATCTTGTCCACTTCCCCCGGATTCCAAGCCGAAACAATCATCCGCCTGGAATCAGGATTATTCTTGATAGTATTGATCACATTGGCAAGTTGGTCGATTGACCTGCCGTCAGGCGTAGGCCAACTCCTCCACTGATGCCCGTAGACAGGACCCAAATCGCCATTTTCATCAGCCCACTCGTCCCAGATGGACACTCCGTGGTCCTTCAAATATTTAATATTCGTATCACCCGCTATGAACCAAAGCAGTTCATAGATAATGGACTTCAAGTGCACCTTCTTAGTTGTCAAAAGTGGAAAGCCTTTGCTCAGGTCGAACCTCATCTGATAACCGAACACACTCTTAGTCCCAACTCCGGTACGATCGTGCTTAAGCACTCCGTCCTGACGGATATGTCTCAATAAATCAAGATATTGCTGCATAGGAAATTATTATCTTACAGAGAATGCGAATATGATGGCCTGCTGGAAATCCTCGTTTGGACGAAGGACTGTGGAAGCATAATCCGGCTCGTTCGGAGCGTCAGGACAATGCTGGCACTCGATGGCCACACCTTCATAATCGAAATAACTGCGGCCGCACTTGCCACGAGGACAACCGCTTAGCCAATTGCCTGTATAGACCTGCACGGCAGGCTGGGTAGTAAACACATTCAATACTCTACCGCTTTCAGGTGCATAAAGTTCGGCAGCCTCCTGAATCTGACCTTCGGTATAGCCGTCAATAAGGAAGCAATTGTCATAGCCCTTTCCATATTTCAGGGCAGGGAATTCCTCTTTTATATCTTTCCCGATGGCTTTCGGCTCCAAGAAATCCATAGGAGTCCCAGCCACCGGATCAGGCTCACCCAAAGGGATAAGAGTCTCATCTGTAGGAAGATATGTGGAAGCATCCAACTTGAGAACGTGGCCCAGAATGTTCCCGTTTCCTTCACCATTCAGGTTGAAATATGTATGGTTGGTAAGATTCAGTACAGTAGGTGCGTCAGTACGAGAAGTGAAAGTAAGTTTCAATTCGTTATCCTCCGTCCACTCATAACGTGCCACCACCTTGAGATTGCCAGGATACCCGGCTTCCCCGGCTTCGGAAAAATACATAAATTCCACTGCCTCCCCATCTATCCTGCTCTCCCACACCTGATTCTGGAAGCCCTCAGGCCCCCCGTGAAGATGATTGCAAGCATTATTTATAGGCAATGCATATTCTTTTCCGTCCAAGGTGAAATGACCTTTGGCAATCCTGTTGGCATATCTTCCAGGGCATTTTCCGGCACAAGGACCGTCCCCGAAATAATCCAAAGGATCACGATATCCAAGAGCCACGTCGGCCAACTTGCCGTCCTTGTCAGGGATGACAATATTGACAATTCCGGCTCCCACACTGGAAAGCCTTACGAAAGCTCCATTCTGATTTGTAAGTGTATACCTGAAAATCTCTTTCCCCGCTTTGGTAGTACCCCAAGGCTCTTTTTCGATGTCCATAACGAATTTCGGTTTAATTGTTTCGCACTACGGACTTCAAATTTATAACTAATCGGGCAAATTGTCAAGATATGAAAGGACATTTTCCTGTGGGGCGTCCTTCATAATCACCTTCTTATCCTTATCCAACAGATACAAAGAAGGAATGGCCCTGACATTGTACAAGACATCAGTCCTGATAATATAATTCTGGTCATAGCCAGTCAGCCAAGTTGAAGGATAATTCTTCGCAAATTTCCTCCATTTTTCTAACTCCTGATCTATATAGACATTGGCCACGGCCAACTTCCCTGAAGCGATGAGATCATTCACTTTCCGGTCTGCTATCAGTGCCTTGGTGATACCTTCGCAAGCAGGACAGCCTGGATTACTGAAAAACAACAAAGTAATATCGGCCTTGATCCCATAGAGCGTCATCTTCTTACCCGTCAATTCAGTGAAAGTGAAATTAACAGCCTTATGGCCTATCCTGTTCAGAGAACACATCTTTGCCGAATAATCATACGATTTCTTAAGAGTGGAATCCACAAATCCGCACTCCGACATATTGCGGGCAAACGACAAATAAGCTTCTTCGTTGCGAACAGGGGAATTGGGATCGTAAAGATATTTGTCCGCCATCCTGGTCATAATTTCAAACACATTTGAAGACGTGTCCCTGGACTCAAGTATTACGGCCATTTTGAACATTCTGTCCACAGCAGAAGCGGACACCTTCGGCATTACATTGCCAAGCATAGAAGAAAATTGGCCGAAGGCCGTCTCCAGTTCTTCTTTTTTAACTCCATTTACAATTGAAGTATCACAAAAGAAAGTCTTGGAAGTGTCCATAAAGGCATCCCAGAAATGGACCACGGCATAATCAACCTTATCCTGATCAGACCCCATCCGAGGTACCTGTACGCTTGGAAAAGTACGAGTCAACGGGGCTGCCGCCTTCCTTCCGCTACAGCTGGCGAAGAACAGGCAACACGCCGCCAATACCCACCATATCCTATTGTTCATTTTCTTCAATCTGCGCCTCCGAAATATTGATAATGAAATCACCCATTTTCTCCAGCTCAGCCACCAGATCCATATAGAAGACACCCAACCGATAATTGTAATTGTCCCCTTCTATATTGGCAATATGCTCTTCCCTCAAAGTGTTGCGGTACTCATTGATATTGTATTCCGCATCCTGAGCATTTGTGATGTCCTTGAGATTGAAATATGGCATCCTGAGGTTATCCATCATTGCCTTGTATGCATCGTCCACCAGATCCATCATACGGTTCAACTTCTTCATCATCTCATCGTCGAACGTACCTCCATAAGTGTTCCTGCGCTTGAGGAGCCTACCGATGGCTTCACCGGAATCGCCAAGACTCTCCATCTCCCCGATGATCTTGTACATTGTCCTGATCCTATTCGCAGAAGCGACACTGATTTCACCCTTTGACACTCCATTGAGGTAGGCTGCGATTTCATACTCTATCCTGTCGGTAATTTCTTCATACTTGGTCAGTTTGGCATTGAGTTCCTCAAATTTCTCAGGATCCTTTTCATTCACGGCAGCACGGGCATAACCGAAACCCTTGTAGCAAATCTCAGAGAAATGAACCAATTCCTGCTTTGCTTCGTCTAGTGAAAGTTCGGCTGTGGAAAGAGGTCCGCCCTGAATGAACTTGAGCCTGAAAACTTCACCTTCACCTTCCGGAGTAGGAATTATCCAGGATACAAGTTTCTCTATCTGAGGGATGAACCATATCAAAACACAGGTATTAGTCACATTGAAGAGAGTATGCAGGGTACATATTCCGAAAAGTACGCACTTGGATATGTTCGGATCGCTGTCTATCAACGTAAGGTCTGCGGTTGTAGGATTTGGCAAACCCATCGCCATCACCACCTTTCCGATAAGTCCCAAGAAGAAGGGGAAAATGGACAAAACCCAAATCACGCCGAATACATTGAACACCGTATGTGCGAGGGCTGCCCTCTTCGAAGAATAGTTAGCAACCATTGCCGCCAAGTTGGCGGTGATGGTGGTACCGATATTTTCACCCAATACCATTGAAGCCGCAACTTCGAAACCGATCCAACCGTTGGCGACAAAGACCATTGTCAATGCCATTGTGGCGCTGGAGGCCTGCAGGATGATGGTCAATATAGTAGCGATGAGAAGGAAAATAAGATCCGAGCCGAAGCCGTAACCTGTCAAATTCTGCAGGAATGAAAGAGCCTCAGGATGTTCGTTCAGATTCGGTACTGAGGCCTTCATCGTAGCAAGACCTACGATCAAAAGCGAAAAGCCTATGATGAATTGGCCAATATTCTTATTCTTATTGGTCTTCGCCAGCGTCATTATGAAACCGAGAGCGATCAGTGGAACTGCAAACGTGGAAATGTCCACACTGAACCCGAAGAGGGAAATGATCCAAGCCGTTACGGTGGTACCGATATTGGCACCCATGATGATGCCGATTGCATTGGCCAGCGAAAGAAGGCCGGCGTTCACCATACTGACCACCATTACGGTAGTACCGCTGGAAGATTGGATCAATGCAGTGATAATGATACCGGTGAGGACTCGTTTGAAGCGGGTGGAAGTCATTGACTCAAGGAAAGATCTGAGTTTGTCTCCCGCCGCTTTCTGAAGACCTTCACTCATAAGGGTCATTCCATAGAGGAAAAGGGCTAAGGCTCCCAAGAGTGTGAAGATCTGAAGTGCGATCTGCATATAGATTAGATATTTGTCGTATTTGGGTGCAAAATTATGAAAAAATATTAGATTTGCTTTGCTTTATTTTTCTATATTAGCAACAATATATACCATAATGAAAATTCGAATAGCCTTAATCGCAATATGCCTGCTTATCTCATTTTCGGGAAAGGCTCAATTCTATCATACCGGAGACAATCCTTGGTCTGTAAAGTGGCAAAAGTTGGAAACTTCCCATTTCCGCATTATCTATCCTCAAGGAATGGATTCATTGGCAATAGTTTACGGTAAGACGTTGGAACGATACAGAATACCTGATTCCCGCAGTTTGGGAATGGTTCCAGGGGCATTGCAGTGGGGAAAGACGCCAGTGGTTATGCACGCTTTCTATGGTATTGCCAATGGCTCTGTGATTTGGACACCGAAAAGAATGGATTTGTATACAGTCCAGGAACCTTATTCTCCTGATCCTTCGCCGTGGGTTTCCAATCTGGTCGTACACGAGACCAGGCATCTGGGGCAGATGCAGTTCGGATATAGGAGGCTTCTTAAGGGATTCAATTTTGTCTTCGGAGAAATGGCTGCTGGAGCATTTGCAGGCATTTATCCGAACTTGGCAATCTTGGAAGGGGATGCCGTCGTGGCTGAAACAGCGCTCACCCATTCAGGCAGAGGCAGAAACGCAGATTTCTTGAATTATTACCGAATGGCCTTCGATTCGGGGGATTATAGGAACTGGTGGCAATGGAGATACGGCTCGCAGAGGCATTATGCTCCAAACCATTACGCCCTTGGATATATGACAATTGCTGGTATGCGTTACGCCTACGATGACACCCTGTTCACCAAAAATTATTTCGATTACGTAGGCTTCCACCCTCTTCACATAGGCGATATGCAGAAAACCATCAAGAGGGATTCAGGTATGAAATTCAAAAAGGCTTTCCTCAATATCCAGAAATCCTTTCATACCATTTGGGCTGAAGACGAGGCTTTGCGCGCTCCTTTCATTGATTCAATTCCAGCCACAACTGCTGTCAGGAGATATACCAATTATTATGGCAATGAATATGTCCACGATGGAGTATATTCGGTTAAAAGCGGGATGACCAGCAGCAGCCACCTTGTGAAAGTCAACGCCGATGGCACGCAGGAAAATCTGGGGCCATTCAGTTCCTACCATAGTCCCCTTCGCCACTACGGAGACACCATCTATTGGAGCGAACATAAGCCTGACCCTCGCTGGTCAATGCGTTCATTTTCAATCATAAGAGGACGCATTGCTTCCACCGGGAAGACGTTCACCATAGGAGATAGGCACAGCAGATATTACAGCCCTTCCGCTTCTGCGGGCAATGAACTTTCAGTGACGGAATATCCTTTCAAGGGTAGCTCCCGCTTATTGGTTATGGATAACAGAACCGGCTCTGTGAAAAGAACTTACAAAGCTCCCGATTCATTGCAGATAGTTGAGTCCTGCCGGATCGGCAAAGACATTTATTTTTCCGGAGTATCAGGGAAAGGAATTGGCATATACAAACTTGGCGGCGAGGTAGCGGAAATGGTCATTGCACCTGAGCCGGTCTCATTGCGCAATCTCAAGTCGCTCGGATCGCTCATCACTTTCACTTGCGACCGCACCGGCACAGACGAAATTTATTCACTCGACACTAAGACATTTGCATTGAAGCAACTGACCAATACGAGATATGGTGCTGAAGATTATTGCTTCAACGCTAAAGCGGACACCTTGTATTATTCTTCATTGACAGCAACAGGAAAAGCATTGTTCAAGATTCCTACAGCTGCGCTTATTGGCAGAAATGTATCTTTTACTGATGTCCACAAATATATTGTCGCAGAGAAATTGGCTGAGCAGGAAACTGCATTGGCGCAGTCTGCCGGAGAAGCGGTTGTCGGTCAATCTCCTGAAGTTCAGGCCGATACCAGCAGGTACCGCAAAGGAGCGCATATGTTCAATTTCCATTCTTGGGCACCAATCTATGTAAATATCGACAAGGTGCAAGGGGAGAGTTACGACTATGATTACGAAGAAGCGAGTACAGGATTGACAGGAATTTTCCAGGACAGGCTGGGCACAACTTCGGGTTTCGTGGGATACTCTTTGCACGAAGATCCGAACGACGATAACAAGTTGAGACATTCGGGGCATTTGAAAATCAATTATTTCGGATTCTATCCTGTGATTGAAGCCTCACTGGATGTAAATGACAGGGACGCATATCAATACACTAACAGGATTGTGGAATATAATGGCAAGCAATCAAAAAGGACTTATAAGAGCCTTGGCAATTCGCCGTATGTTAGCAGTAAAATACGTCTTTATGTGCCATTGGATTTCACAGGCGGGGGCTGGTCTAGGGGTTTGATCCCTCAGGTCAATTATGAAATATCAAACGACAGGTACGACAATGCCAAAGTGCATTATGACTATGACGGGTGTATGCTGAATGCCACTCCGAGAGACACTCAATACGGGGCCTTCCCTACTATCACCGGATATGACTCAGGTTCCAATCCGCTTATGCAGAAATTGACTGTTAGCCTTAGAGGGTATTCTGTGCTTCCAAAAGCGGCTTCGCAAGTTTATCCTAGCCTGGGAATCGGGGCCGAGGCTGGTTTCAATGCCCGTCCCGGGATGACCGCCTCGTTCACACCGTCTGCCTACTTGTATATGTACGGATATGTCCCCGGTCTGACTCAGGTGCAAGGGCTGAGGCTTACGGGAACGTTCCAGCAACAATTCAGCACTTCGGGCCGGTTTAGGGAAAATTACGTCCAGACGGCACCGAGAGGATTCAGCAATATGAGTTCGGCTAAGAATTATCTCGAGGACAATTATCCGTGGCAAATGAAATTCAGCGCCGATTATGCCATACCTGTATGGCTGGGGGATTGGTCTTTCCTCTGTCCTGTGCTATATGTCAGGAACTTCGTGCTTATGCCGAATATCGATTATTCTGTTTATAGCGATGGCGGTCTGTTCTCTACCGGATGTACTTTCGGAGTCCATATGGCCAATTTCTTCTGGCTGCCTTATGACAGCACCTTCGGTATCGTTGCTCAATTCAACGGAGGCTCTATGTATCAGAAACTTGAGGACGCAGGATACAAGATGGAAAACTCTTATGTAGGTATCACTTTCAATATTTCAATGTAATGTCAATAATTTCAGAAGCCATAGGCAAGTGCTCCAAATGCGGGCACGAACAGAAAATATCATTGTACAAGAGCATAAATGTGGCTCAAGATCCGGAACTTAAGGATAAGGTGAAAAACGGGTCTCTTTTTGCGTGGAAATGTCCGGAATGCGGGGAGATGAATCTGGTCAAATATGCGACTTTGTATCACGACCCTGCTGCCAAATTGATGGTATGGTTGCTTCCTGGCGGTTCAAATACAAGCGCAGACGTGGTCGCCGCCAACAAACAGATCTCAGGGTTGTCAGATTATACTCTCAGATTGGTGGGCGATATCGGTTCCTTGATGGAGAAAGTCAATATTCTGGATGCAGGATTGGACGATGTGGCCATAGAGATGTGCAAATATGTGACGAAGATGGAGATGGCGGGTAAACTGGAGGACAAAGATAAGGCCAATGCTATTATTGCTTCGACTTTCAGGTTTTACGCCATTGACGATGACTCGATTGTATTTTCATATCCTTCGGATGGGAATATGGTCAATCTCAAAGTGGGCCTAAACGTATATGAGGACTGTCAAGGTATCATTGGCAGGAACCCTTCAGTCAGCCCGGAACCCGGGTTTGCAAGTATCGATGCCGCTTGGCTGGAAACAAAAATCAGATAATAACATATGAATTCTTTCATAATAGAAGGCGGACACAAATTGTCCGGAGAGATCACCCCTCAGGGGGCCAAGAATGAAGCTTTGGAGGTGATATGCGCAACTTTGCTTACCTCTGAAAAAGTCACTATTCACAATATCCCTGATATTCTGGATATTACCAATCTGATTCTTTTGATGAAAGAAATAGGTGTGAAGGTGGAGAGGCTTGATGGCGGCACTTATTCGTTCCAGGCAGACTCTGTGGATACGGAATGCCTAAGACGAAAAGAAGTATTGGAGAAGAACACGGCTTTGCGAGGCTCCATTATGCTCACAGGCCCTATCCTGTCCAGATTCGGAAAGGCGTACACTACCAAACCAGGGGGAGACAAGATCGGACGCCGCCGTCTGGATACTCATTTCGAGGGCTTGAAACAGCTTGGAGCCAAGTTGGAGATCAATGAGATTTCCGGGCGTTATGAACTGAGCGCCGACAAACTCAAGGGGGCGCATATGCTTCTGGATGAGGCTTCTGTGACTGGAACAGCCAATCTTATTATGGCTGCCTGCCTCGCTGAAGGGACAACTACTATTTACAATGCCGCTTGCGAGCCTTATGTGCAGCAACTTTGCAAGATGTTGATCAAGATGGGGGCAAAGATTCAGGGTGTGGCTTCCAATCTTCTGACAATACAGGGTGTGGAGGCGTTGCACGGTACGGAACATACCATTCTGCCTGATATGATAGAGACGGGTAGTTTCATCGCAATGGCTGCTATGACCCAGAGTTCGCTGACTATCAAGAATGTATCCATACAGAATCTAGGTATCATTCCTGAAAGTTTCCGCAGATTGGGGATTGTAGCGGAAGAGAAAGGAGATGATTTATATATTCCTGCCCAGGAAGAATATCAGATCGATACTTTTATGGACGGATCCATTATGACCATAGCAGATGCTCCTTGGCCTGGTCTGACTCCTGACTTGCTAAGCGTTATGCTTGTGGTTGCAACCCAATGCAAGGGCTGCGTGCTGATTCATCAGAAGATGTTTGAAAGCCGTTTGTATTTTGCTGATAAACTGATAGATATGGGGGCTCAAGTGCTTCTTTGCGATCCGCACAGGGCTGTTGTGGTGGGACATAATCACGAATTTTGTCTTCACGCCGCAGATATGACTTCCCCTGACATCAGGGCCGGAATTGCAATGCTCATTGCGGCAATGGGAGCTAAGGGGACAAGTGTGATTCACAATATTTCCCAGATAGACAGGGGATATCAACACGTAGATGAGCGGCTGAATGCTTTGGGTGCGAATATTGAACGTAAATAATAATTATGGAAATAACTTATAATGCTGCGATTCCCAATACTTTCGGGCTTTCGGTGAAAGCCGACTGCATTGTGCGTTTCAGTACTGATTCGGAATTGGCCTCGGTGATTGCAATGGTGCGCAATGGTGCGCTTAAACAGCCTCTTCTCTGTCTTGGGGAAGGGAGCAATATGATGTTCGATGGGGATTTTAAGGGTAGTGTGCTCGTTTCTTTGATTAAGGGAACCGAGGTCGTGGAAGAGACTGCGGATTACATTGTCCTTCGTGTGGGATCGGGCTATGGCTGGAATGATTTTACTGCTTATTGTGCTTCTAAGGGCTATTTCGGGGTGGAGAATTTGTCCGGGATTCCTGGGACTGTCGGAGCTGCTGCGGTGCAGAATATCGGGGCGTATGGGGCTGAAGCGGGGAATTTGATTGATTCTGTTGAGACGGTTGATTTGGAAACGGGGTCGGCGAAGATTTTTTCCGTTCAGGAGTGCGGATATGCATATAGGGATAGCGTTTTCAAGAAGCCTTCTTTTAAGAAATACTTGGTAACTTATGTGAGATTCCGTTTGTCTAAGGTCGAACATTATGCATTGGAATATGGGCGTTTGGCAGAAGCGGTTGGGAAGGACGGTGAGTTAAGCCTTGGGACGGTGCGGAAGGCTGTCATTGGCATAAGGAATAGCAAGCTTCCTGATCCATCGGAGGTTGGAAGTGCGGGGAGTTTCTTCAAGAATCCAATTGTCTCTGCCGAGGTGTATGCTTCATTGGCATTGTCCTATCCTGATATGCCGCATTATCCTGCGCCTTCGGGGGATGGGGTGAAGTTGTCGGCAGCTTGGCTGATTGAGCGTTGCGGCTGGAAAGGGCGGTCGTTGGGCAAGGCGGCAGTTTGGGGGAAGCAGCCTTTGGTGATTGTCAATACAGGGGGTGCTTCGGCTTCAGACATTATGAATATTTCTGCTGCGGTGGTCAATAGTGTTTTTGAAAAATTCGGAATCAGGCTGGAGAAAGAAGTTCAGTTCGTAGGTGATAATGGCTGAGTCCTTTGTAGGAGTTAAGATTAGGCGTATATGAAAATAATATCGAAGAAACTTATGTTGATACTCTTATGCACATTAATAGCCATTGCGATAGCTACCGAGTTGCTTATCAATCTTCCGGCTTTCGGGAAATTGCCTTCGGGGGAGCGGCTACGGCGCATTGAGGCTTCTCCTCATTATAAGAACGGGGCTTTCAGAAATGAGATTCCGACTGTTATGATGACCAGTGGGTCTGATGATGGGGCAGGAATTGACAGTGTTGTGGTTGTCAAGGGGTCTTTTGGAAGTCGCTTGAGGATGGTGAGAAAGTTTCTGTTCGGGAAGAAGCCTGCCGGGCTTCGTCCTTCCTCGCCTGTGCCTGTGGTGAAGACTGATCTTAGAGGATTGGATCCTTCTGAGAATATGATTGTGTGGTTCGGACATTCTTCGTATTTGATTCAGATTGACGGAAAGAGGATTCTTGTGGATCCTGTGTTTTTCAAGGCTTCGCCTGTGTCGTTTCTTAATCGGGCTTTTCCTGGAACCAGGATATATAAGCCTGAAAATATGCCGGATATTGATTATCTGGTGATTACGCATGATCATTGGGATCATCTTGATTATAAGACGGTTAAGCGGTTGCGTCATCGTGTAGGGAACGTCATCTGTCCACTCGGTGTCGGTGCGGATTTGGAGTATTGGGGCTATCCGTTGGGGAAGATTAAGGAGATGGATTGGTATGAGGATTACTCGGAGAGCAGTTTTGTGTTCCATTGTCTGCCGACAAGACATTTTTCCGGCCGTGGACTATCTGCGAACAAGACTTTGTGGGCTTCATATTTGCTTGAGACTCCTTCGATGAAGATATTTATCGGGGGTGATGGGGGTTACGACAAGCGCTTCTCGATAATGACTTGTCCTGAAATGAGTTTACAAGAGTAGAGCACTCAATGTAAACTTAATATCGGACAAAATGGAACAAGAAGTACGGCGTTACACAGACGCGGAAAAGCTCCAGATTATTCATGAATACATGG